>Ga0210398_10005238_pt1 | contig 12072 bp, 8 predicted proteins | sample IncBWC4OmetaG_FD_161047 | JGI IMG/M metagenome (GOLD analysis project Ga0210398, IMG submission 161047) | Forest soil microbial communities from Barre Woods Harvard Forest LTER site, Petersham, Massachusetts, United States - Inc-BW-C-4-O | ecosystem: Environmental > Terrestrial > Soil >... | reverse complement strand
GCTAAACGGAGCATGATCTAAAGCCTTAGCCGATTGGTCCATTTGGCTTGTAGTAGCGTTTATTTCGTTACCAAGGTCTTTTTGTAAACTATTTACTACATTCTGGCCAGTAGTATGGTTATCCTCTTTAGGTACGTTCTCGAGATAATTGGGATCACCAGTAGTTACTTCGGCTATCTTATTGTTAATGCGTTCAGAATCTTCTTGTAAAGCCTTAGCAGCTGATTTACCAGCCCTAGAATCGGAAGCAGAGGCCATTTGATCGATCTTCTCACCGATTAATGGAACTCCATTGCCCTTGGCAGTGAGTACATCAGATACTGGAATATCAGCCATCTTACTTAAGTCTTGAACTGATGTTCTACCAGAAGTAGACTGTACGCTATCTAATAGCGACTTAAGGCCTGATTCAACCTTATTGCCGATAGTAGCCTTCCAAATAGGGCTTACCGCACCTGTAAAGAATGCTCCACCGCCAGCACCTATGGCAGCGTTTAATCCAATATGACCTAATGCAGTCTCCGTAGACGTATTAGGATCATTCATGACCATTTTAGCAGTATCATCGCCCATACCCATTACGGTCATTTCGGCGGCGTTTTTAACGATAGATGAGCCAACCTTAGCGGCATAGGTAGCCGGTTTAGCTACGCCTAATAGCTTAGCGGCACCTTCTCCGGCCATGGTCATGGCCTTACCTTCGGCGCTAATAGGACTCACTAGACCGGCTACTTGACCGACACCAGCTGCTACTGGATGCTCCTGCTCACGCTTTAGCTGTTCTTCTGGAGTAGCGTATCCCCAACGTTTCTCAAGATATGGTACTACCGGACCTGCAAGTCCACGGCCAAAACCTTCTATACCAGCTGCTAAGGCGCTAGTAGTAGGTTTAGAATGATCCGGTAGATCATCAAACTTGGGAACACTTTGATCGGGAATATCATCAAATGCCGGTACTTGGCCTTGCGATGGACCTTGATCAGGAATATCGTCAAATTTAGGGACGTTTTGGTCTGGCATTATTTCACTTCTATTGATTCGCCGTTAGGACCGCGTCTATATCTCTTACCGTTATATTCTTTAATTTGAGGTTGTTGGCCTTGTTCAATAGGTCCGGGCATACCTTTTTCGATACTAATATTATTACCATCGAGTGTAGGTGTAGCATAGCCGCTATGAATCAAACGGTTAAACTTATCGCGCTTCATCCTAATTGTCTCATCATCATCCCAAGGTAATGGCTTTACGCCGCTGACCAGGCTAGTCGATATAGGAGTTACACGACCAGAAGTATCCTTGGTTAACTTATCAATCATAGGGTCCCATTCAGCATCAATACGGCTGGCTGATTGAATAGGGTTCTTTCTTCTGGATGATAATTTGGTCATTTGGGCAACTTTATCGAAGCTATCAAGTGAGTTCTGGTTAACCTGATTGTGGTTTTGAACCATTTTAATTTCTTCGCGAGCAGCAGCCGCATCAGCCGGAGACATAACGCCAGTTAATTCACGGCGTTTAACTTCTCTAGCTGGATCAATATTGCCTTGCGGTTGACCAGGACCAGCTTGGTTCATGTCACCTAAGATCATCTTCTGTCTAGCCTGGGCAATAGCGAATTGGCCAGCCAAGTCATAGTTAGCGCCCTCAATCTCTTTACCCATCATAGCAAGGCCTTCCATATAGGCCTGTTTCTGCTTTGGATCTTGAATTGCATTGCCTTTTTTGACTAGATCAGCAAAGGCACTATTACGCATATGCATAAGACTTAGGTTATATGCTTTTTGCTTAGTGTCAATGTTTAATTGACCTTCCTGAGCCTTATTCATTTCGTGCTGTACAGCTAAGTTATAGTAATTATACGCGTTTTGCTTAGATTTAGTCTGAGCATCAAGGTCATTTTTAATTACGTTATCCATCATGCCAAGCATAGCGTTGGGCTGATGCGATAAGCCAGCACCTGCACCACCGACTAATGACGCAAATAGCATGCCAATCTTACTAAGAGTTGACCGCTCATTACCGGGCTTTACGTTACCATCGTTATAATGGAATAGATCAGAATAGGTCTTAGGGGTGATTTGGCTATTAGCGATTGCTTGCTGCCAGTCAACAGAATCTTTAGTCATGTCTTGTAAGGTCTGCTGCCTGTTCTGGTCGTATTGGACTTGCTTAGCAGGAGGAGCAGCACGTACATCCGGCGGTGTCTTAGGATCTTGTTGGGTACGCTGAAGGGCCTGTTCTGCTTGTTGTTGAACTGTCGGCTGCACTGGAGTCGGAGCAGCCTGTTGAGTCAATGCAGCAGGTTGAGACGAATCAGGCTGAGGCGACGGCTGATCGGCTGGCATTTCGGTCGGCTGATTGATATCTGATGGAGCACCTTTACTCATCATTTGGCTGCCAGAGACAGGGGTATTTGGATCTTGAGATACGTCGGGTTGGGCCTGATCTGGGTTGTTCTCAGCTGCTACAGCGTTTTGAGCATTAGACGGCATAGTTTTGCCATCAGGGCCAACAGCAGGTCCCATAGCTCCAGCCCATGCTTGTCCAGCACCATGGACTACGGATTGAAGATGTTCTTTAAGCTTAGAAATCTTACCTAAAGCTTCATGGGCACGTTGTAGTTGATCTGGGGAGAGATTCTGACTATCAGCAATTGGCTCTTGAGGAGCATTATCATCTTGAGACACTGGTGTGCTCTCATCGGCATACATTTTACGTCTAGCCTGGGTTTTGCCTTCCATAATAGGATACTGGCTGCCATCAGCTAAGTTCATATCCCTAGAGCCAGACTGTACAGTACCACCAGATGCATAACCAGAGGATGAGGAAGACTGTGAGGTTCCCGGATCACGACGAGTTGGAGGTACGAATGAAGCACTGCCGCCGACACCTCCATAAGAAGATTTAGCTGCTCTATCGGCTTCAACAGCCTTTGTAGTAGCTCTAGCGTCTCCACCTAACCAGTCTAATGCGGCATCAGCAGCCTTAGAAATAGTATCGATTACGTCTCCACCCTCAGCGTACATATCATCGTTGTTGTCGTTTAGGCTATAAGGCATTTGACCGCCTTTAGCATAAGAATCATCGGCTAATTGTCTGGGCATGTCAGCGGTATCGTTACTAAACCCTTTATTAGATTGATGAATTCCACCGTGGGCATACCTAGGGCTTTGCGGTGCTTGTCCACCTTCGCAGTAATCCATCGTAGGTGATCCGGACTTTACAGTACCACCAGATGCTTTTTGAATTACTTTACCGTATTGGCTTTGGTCTTGAGATTCTTGGGCCTGGTTAGCCGTGGCATGTTCAGAAGCCATAGGTGATAGGGCCTTTAATGCAGCAGCTATCTTAGGGCCTACAGCATTGTGGGCTATACGCAGTTCATGGCCATCCTTATGCTTAAGCGTAGTAGCTTTATCATCAGAATGTATATGCTTAAACTTATTTAAGTCTATGCCTAATGGACCTTGGGACTTCTTCACACTGCCTCCAGCGGCGAATTTCTTGTTAGCCCACATAGCCTTAGCGTTAGGACTTTGTTGGTCTGGCTTCGGTTCTAACTTCTTACCATAATGATTCTGGGCTTGTTTATAAGCTTCTGTAGCCAAGCCCTTACGCTGATGTTCGACAAAGGTCTCGGCTTCTTGAACGTGGGGAGTTCCGGTCTGACTATGAGTAAAAAACTTGTATGCGCCAACCTTTTTACCGTTATGGTGGGCAGTTATGTCTAGATCATTATCAGCGTGCTTCGTATGGGTAAACGAATAGCCTTGTTTCTTATGTTCTGGGCTACTACTCTCGACTGAGGTTGTACTAACATCCCCGCCCTTAGTCATCAAAGTATCGGCTAGCTTCTGCTTCTTACAGCATTCACAGCCCTTATATACCTTGCCGCCTTCAGCCATTTCATTGCCGTCCGCAGAATTAGTCCTACCGCCGTAACACTTACAGTTAGGGTGAGGTTGACCATGGGACTTACAATCTGGGTTTAAGCAAGGACCTTGAGCCATTATAAAATCACCATCGGTATTAATATAGGGCCTTTATGAACTTCATGAGTTTCTACGGTGCCATCATTGTAGTAGATGGTAATTGTGTAGATACCTAATCTGGGGTTTGTTAACATTTCAGTTTGATACAGAGGATATTTAGCCATTACTTTACTCTCATACCATGTTTAGCAGCAATTGCGTGTACAAACCGTATGCTGGCTTCAGAGGGGTTTTTACCCTTAGTCTTTGATCTTGGCACCACAATGCCGCCTTCGTCAAGAGTTTTCTTGACAGTATCGTTGGCATATGAGTTCTTAGCACCGCCGACTTTAGGCTTACCAGGGATATGCTCCCCTACCTTCATCGGATCTGCACCATTAACGACCTTTTTAACGTCTTTAGGCTTTAGGTATACTTCTCCAGGGGATACCAATGCAGGGACCTTACCGCCTCTAGCTGCATTCATTTGGTCTGGATCGGCATTACCGGAGGCCTGGGCGGGACTAGAATTGTCCATATCAGGGCCAGTAGTAGTCTGCTGCGGCAATGGTGCAGAGGCCGGATTAATACCCAAATTCATATTATTCTGCTCACTAGGAGTTAGTACACTTCCAGGCTGAGAGTTAGAAGAAGATGATTTATTGAAGTAATTACCAATGGCTTTACCTAGTACTGAACCAAGGTTATTAGCACCTTGGGATAGGCCTGATCCACCATTATTACCCTGTTGGCCCATGTTAAAGGGCTGTTGTTGGTTCTGTTGGCCTGGGTTTTGATTGCTAGGATGCTTCTGATTGGCTAATTGACTAAAACTAGACTTTACAGTAGGCGTAGACGGAGCTACGGGAGTACTAGGAGTTGCAGGTGCTGATACATTGCCGGTAGTAGCTTTTTGACTAGTATTGGCTTGAGGACCAACTGAGGACATATCAGTAGCGCCAGAGCCATAATCTACTGGATCGGTGTTATTGTAGTCGGCTGACTGCATTGCATAACCACCACCATCGAAACGCTGGCGTACTTGACCGCCATCCTTCATCATAAGCATTGCAGCACCAGCAGCAGCGCCCATATTCATTAGGCCGCCGATCATACTCTGTTGGCCCTGCATCTGGGTATTAGCCATACTAGCATTAGCAGTATTGATACCAACAGAGGCATTGTTTTGAGCAGCGATAGCATTCTGAATCTGGCCTTGTTCAGCCTGTTGAGAAGCACTAAGTCCTTGCGTAGCGCTACCTTGTTGTGCTACCTGTTGACCTGCAATACCGCCTAATTGACCTAATGCTCCCAAAGACTGTTGGGATTGCATGGTAGCAGCTTGTCCTGCTGCTTGCTGTTGTGTCTGGGCACCTTGTTGGGCAGCCTGTCTAGCAATTAAACCGGCATTGGCACTAGCGCCACGCTGGCCAGCCATTAAAGCAGCCTGATTAGCTACGTTCTGTTGGGTAGACTGGTTAAGCATGGCTTGAGCCGGGTTAGGGCCTGTACCATTAGCTACGCCCTGCAGCTGACTATATACGTTTGATTGGTTTTGGATACCGTTCTGGCCCTGAAGTGCAGTTAAGAAGTTCTGTTGTTGTTGTAAAGCAGCCTGAGATCCAGTATATGCATTCTGATACTGTGTAGTAGCCTGTTGAGAACTACTAAAAGGGTTCATCAAGTCATTATTGTTCATTGTGGCGAAACTAGTACCGCCTCCACCACCGCCGCCGCCTAATAATCCCGTAACCGCGCCCACTCAAATATCCTTGCTTAACACGATAAAATTGTTCGTGCTAGAATCTAATTTCATTCCAAAGGCCAAGAATGCCTTCATACTGTCTGTGCTTGTTTTAGCCGTGGGAACTACGCTGCCGTACAGTTTAGTACAGCCTTGTGCCTTGGCTAAGTCTATAATATCATTGGTCAATTTGGAAGCTAGGCCAGTCTTACGCAGTTCAGGAACAACGTAAAGATCTTCAATATACACTGATTTGTCGTTATTGATAGTGTACGTGGCAAAACCGAAGTCGGTCTCAAGAATCTGTCTATCAGTACGTTCTTGTAAATATTGGCTAAATAAGGACAAAAGAACTCCTTGATAGACAATGTAGCTGACTTTGTCAAATGCAATACGTTTGAGCTAGCTTCTCAAAGTATGCAATAAGGGGTATTAGTCCCAATAAAGGAATGACGGGGGAGTTCGCGACTCTCCTAGGTGCCAGCGTAGCATGACTTCAGGATTGCACCAGTGTTAGCCTGATAGTCTACTCTCGGTTCCAATGGCACTCCGATGCCATAGCTACCGACTGCCCGTCAAGTATAATATATTACTTATCCGACAGAATTACTAGAGTAAATCTTCGGGAACGTCAACTTACCAGAACCGACTATGTCTAAGCCTGAGAAGTCAAATGCAGCACCTGGAGTGCCCGTAAAGACTTCCTGTATGGTTATCTGCATACTGCGGCACTTCTGTCTATCCAGGAATATACGCCAGTTATAGATAACAAAGTCATTAAATGTAATAGGTGTAGTCTGAACGATTGTTGGATCAAAGTCATAGGCTATCTGAACGGAGATAGCACTAGGGCTATACCAAGCGCCTAAGATCATGAAATGGTTTACTCTTTGGAGGTTCTGTAGAGGAGAAGAACCACTCATTTGGTTCATCATTTTAACCCAAGGAGTAACATACGTCATAAGCGTTGGAGCACCTAAGTCTGTATACACTCCAGGAGTTTCTTGGGAGACTTGTCCCGCAGCGTTTAACAGCGTATGAAGGCCCTGGTACACTGTAGACCCAACGGAAGCAATGCCCGTATCTCTTGACCATCTATTGTAAAAGTAGTCATAAATCAATATGTTACCTGATGCTTGGATAAATGCACAACGAGTTTCATCGGCTATAGTGGTAGCTGCTAAAACCATACTGTTATTATATAGTTCTACAGGAGCACCGAGATAGTTGGTGCTTAAGTCCCTACCCAACAGCCATATACCAATATCGGACTGGAACATAAGGCCATTAGGTTGGATTACGATTGAATTAGTGTTCTCACAACCGATAGACGATGAGATAAGGGTTGGATCACCATAATCAGAGTTAGCGCCAGTAGCATCAGGACCATTACCAACGATGTAACGTATTGATTTCTCAGCAAAAATGATTAGTTTATCGTCCATTTGACCAAGAGTAGTTAATATGTCATGGCCTTGCATTTGGCTATTGGTAGATGGGGAGACGTACACTGTCTGTAAATCTGAGAACTCTATAGGGGCGCCTTCAACTAAAGTCTTAGAGAACCAGAGTAAGTTACGGTCCTCAGCATCGAGCAGCCATACCCTGTTTTTGACTACTGTAGAGGCTATTGTGGCTGGTGGTGCGATATCTTCTAATACTCCACCAGTCGTATAAAGGAGAGTATTACCCTCAATATCAGCATCAGAAGCATCGTCCTGATATGATACATAGTCTACTGTTGGATCATTAATGGGCGCTTGATCTTCTCCAGGAAGGTTATTAATCAAAAAGAACTCTTCTTGGGCTGTAGACCAGCGGTAGATCATTATGCGAACATTGGCCTTCTCAGTAAGCTTTAACGTCGGTATATTGATAGTTACTTGACCGCCGCCGGGCGTTGGGACCACTACAGTGATAGGAATAGATGGCGCCGAGCGATATATGCGACCTGAGTTATCAGTCCACTCATATGTCACTGAATACATGTATTCCTGGGCAGTCATTGAACCACCAGTCATAACTGTAGCATAGATGAACTCAGGGAATACGTTAAAGCCCATTTCAGATAGACTATTACCGTCATAGAACTTAGTGAGCATTCCAGGGATAACTAAGGCTGAGGCAGCCTCTGAAGTCTTAATAGGTTGGATCTGAGTAATCACTGCAATACTTATGCCGTAGGTGAGAACTTCTGAGGCACCAGCTGATAACTGACCGCCCGTAGGTGTATTGGTATGAGAACCAACAGAGACTACGTTATCGGCATTCATATAGGGGATATAGATAGTCCCGCCGTAGACGTAAACCTGAGTCATTACACCTGATCTAGTGTTATCTAGTGTATACACCTGGGCATTGGCCTGGGCCAATTTACCTAAATTAGTGGTATTCAAATCTAATAGGAAGTAAGTCGGATTAATTGATATCTGTTCAGCCGTATCAGTCGGATCATTAGAACTACCATAGGCGACCATTACGTTTAGATCGCCATCTGGATTTAAAAACACCTTGGAAGCCAGCGATACGCCGCGCATAAGCGTAGTCGGTCCGGTAACCACTGCAGCTAGGTTTATAGTCGATATGAATAGGCTAGGAATGAATATATCTCCGCTATCATATACTGTATCAGTCTGAAACACTATCGTAGCTAAACCAGCTAATGAATATATACTCATACGGACTATACCGTCTTGAGTCGTAAGCAGCGTCGGTGCTAATACTGGAGCTAATGTTAAATCAAAGGCCGCTGCCATCAATGTAGTGGGTATGGTGGTATTGTTACCATTGGCTTGGGGGGTAGTGTCAATCCAGGTAACCCAAACGTTTGTTGGATCAGCGTATATAGCTAAGTTAGGTCCTGGATCGGGTATATTCGTTACCCCGCTTAATACTAAGGCTGGATCGAGATAAGTTAGATTGATAGTATCATTGGCAGCAGTCCAGGCCAGATATAGGTTACCATTAGGGCCAACACTGCCATCATAGAATATAAGGCCAGAGCTAGAATAAGATTCTACATCAGTCGATATGACCACTTCAGCACTTAAAGTAAAGGGAGCAGCAATGGTTTGAGACCTATAAACTAATTGATTAGCAAAGTTTATATAAGTGTATATGAAGTTAGTTCCAACAGCAAATACCCTGGGGAGAATACATGAGTTATTGTCGCTTCCTTGAGGGAAGATAGCTGTAACGGGATATAAAGTCTCCCCCGTAGTCGTATCAACAATGGCTATAGATGCAAAGGCATCGCCTGTACCACCGATAACGGCAGCTAAACCATTGGGCAATACTACGGCATCAGCTACCAGGAAGGAGTACTGTTCTACCATTAGGTTCTGGGTAGTTAAGTCTAGGGGAGTAAGTTGGCCCTTATTTACCCATGTATCATCAGTAGAACTATAGGCTTGCAGATTAGGGCCTAATGCTACTAGGCCATCATTAAGTGTAGATAAGGAGCTAGAACCAGGGAATGGAGTAGTAGTTAACTGTCCGTAACCATTACGCTTTATGTACTTTTTATCTTTAGTAAAGCGTATATTCTGAAGGTCCAGCATGTGGGCCATATCAACTTGAAACGGATCAGTCTTAGTATCAAGACCGCCACCTAGCTGAATGTTATAGCCCATCTTCGGTAATGCCATTATGCACCTAAATACTTTATTAAATTTTTAAGTGTATCAATGCTATCGTTTGTCTTACCCAATATAACATTGCAGCCGAAGCATAGGAGACCGCGTACAGTCTTAGTACTATGACAATGATCTACCGCTAAAGCTGTTTTGAGTTCTGACTGGTGCTTATTACATCCGGCACATTTGCCATGTTGTTCTTCGAACATTTGATTGTATTGTTCTATAGTTATGCCATATTTACGTTTATAGTTCCAATCACGATGTATATCAGTCTTGGCTCTATAACTGTTATACAACTTATAGCATTCTTTACATTGATTAGTAAGACCGTCCTTGCGTGCCGAACACTTGTGGAAGTTTGATAAGTCTTTGGTTACATTACACTTTTTACACTGTTTCATAACCTAAAACACCAGTATATTCACCGTAGTTGCAGCCGATGCATGCAAAGACAGAGTAATAGTGTTAAACGGAGCATTACGGTATATAACAGAAGGTGCTTGTATATCAGTGATAATCCAGCCTTGTTGAACACGTTGGAGCAGGTGATTAATGACGTTTGTACCTACATCTAGAGTCACATTCATCAAAATACTGCTATTATTCAATGGGTTAGATAATGCTGGATTAAGCTGAGACTTCCACTGTGTCTGAAGCAGGTTCATCTGTGGATCTTTGCTATGGAAGTAAGGAAGGGCCATTAGAACCCGCCTATCGCGCCGTTCCAGCCAAAGCCGTCGCCGTTACCCCATCCGTTGTTACGGCGGGTGTCACTGATCTTATCTGGTTGACCAGCATCACGGTTCATAGCCGACTCTTGGATACGCTGCTTTAAGAATACTAGTTCTTGTGTCAAGACCGTAGTATCTGATTCTTCCTTATCTAGAGCATACTTAGCAGCCCTAACGATAACGTATTCGATCCAGCCTGAGATGCCGGTGGTAGTAGTGTCTGTCTCTTGTAAGAGTTCTTTAAGTCTAGGAATGTACCATAGACGGATGGCTTGTCCACCGCTAGGAGTCGGGATGAACTCAATCTGATTGCCCATAACTCGGTATTGCAGGTTAAAGACGCCGTAGATAGTGCTGGCGGTATTAGGATACACGAAGCGGTTACGGTCGATGAAGTTAAACTTATTAATCGTAACGTATGCGTTCTGGACGTTCTGAAGGGCTAAATCGACGCCCACAAGCTTATAATAAGGAGGAGGAGTAATAGTCTGGTTCAGGTTTAAAGCGTTTAAAAACGTATTAGAACCATTTGGCAAGTCATACAGATACGTAATGCCATCGGCTACAAACTGGATCGGGGGAGCTATGTAGTAATCTTCATATACCGTAATGAGATAATCGTACAGTTCGAACATGGACTGGTTAATATAACTACGCCATTCAGCTTGACCAACGAAGTTGGAATTAACCCGGTCTGCACGCTGTTGGGCAGCCAAACGGATCTGGGCTAGAGTCATTTCAGCTGTAGGCGCTGGTATAGCGCTGGCTGGCACTGTAGCAGGGCTATCCCCGCTTATATTGACGGCTACAACGGTATACCAGTACTGCGTAGCCAAAGCTACGGCCGTATCAAGGTATTGGGTAGCCAAAGGACTACCACCCACGGTAGCTATAACGGTATAAGTAACGTTATCTAAGGATCTAGATACGATATACGACGTAGCGCCGACAGATTGGTTCCAGGATACTAGTACTTGTCCGTTAGACTGCTGTACTAGGAAGTTTGTAGGTGTTAAAGGCGCGGCCATAAGTCTCCGTTAAAAAGGTTTGGAAGCGTTTTTATGCCTTTAAGCGGATACGCCGCACTTCCAATTCTAAACTACAGAGAGATTATTCGCCCTGTACCAATACCGAGCTATTGCTCAGGTAGAAGGCCAGACTGATAACCGATCCGTTAGCCGGAGCAGCGATAGCTCCCGAGCTATTACGGCACTGGAGGATGATCTGTGCGCCGAAGCCTTGGTTAGCAGAAGGGTTTGGAGCTATAGTCGTATTAGGATCGCCCAAAGTCTCAATGCTCATGATGCCGGTACCAGCCGAAGCAGCGATTTCAACTGCACCGCCGCCGGGGATGGCAGCCGAGCTAGTCGGAACAAATGCGACGCCCAAAGCCGGTGCGATACCGATTGGGAGGCCCAGGGCTTGCCATTGAGCAGCAGTGGTGCTACCCAGGGCGACGATAACAACAGCCGTACCCGAAGTGACCGAAGTCAACGGGCTGCCCGACAGAGGCGATACATTGCTATCAAAACCGCTAAACGAGCGGTTATAATTGTCTGCGAATTGAACCACAATGGTTCCTGCAGCCGGATTAGGGTTACCAGAACCCGCAAGCGGTGCGCTTGTGTTCATGAATACGTTCTTAATAGCCGGTCCTTTAAGACTGCGGATACCAAGACCATTGCCGTTAGTGCTGTCAACGATGAAGTTGCAGTCCAACAGAATAGGCATTACATGCATTGAATAGATTTTACCGCCGGAGGCCCAGTTACGGTTTGCCATTAGATCCCTCTTTTTTGCCCTGCGTATGTCAGCTAGGGTTTTAACCGCCGCTGACTCACCATTAGATGCAAGGCTATCGTAATGGGACAGGTTAGAGGGAATCTCCGACCAGTAACAGGGGGGATTAGTCCCAATTACTGCTTATTTTTAGGTTCAAAGGCCTTAGCGGCCTTATTTAAGAGGACCAAACCCATTAAAGGGATATT
>Ga0210398_10005236_pt1 | contig 12073 bp, 10 predicted proteins | sample IncBWC4OmetaG_FD_161047 | JGI IMG/M metagenome (GOLD analysis project Ga0210398, IMG submission 161047) | Forest soil microbial communities from Barre Woods Harvard Forest LTER site, Petersham, Massachusetts, United States - Inc-BW-C-4-O | ecosystem: Environmental > Terrestrial > Soil >... | reverse complement strand
CGCGCTGCAGTCCGCCGCTGTCGAACCGCGAATCGAGGCGGTCATCGCCGAGGATCCGTTTGCGGACTTGCGCGAGGTTAGCTACGACTATGCGGGGTTGCACTTCAGCCCGCTGCTGGGAATGACACTGTTCCGGCCTGCAACGATCTATGGCCTGCGCGCTATGGCCACGGCGGGAGGATTTTCTCCTGACGACGTTTCCCCCGTCAAAGCAGTTGCGGCTCGGCCCTTCCCCGTTCTGCTCATTTGCGGGACGCGGGACGTGACCATTCCCTGCCGCCACGCGCAAAAAATCTACCAGGCGGCTCGCGGGCCGAAGGAGTTGTGGGTCGTGGAAGGCGCGACCCATGCCGCAGCGCTCGGCCACGCCCCGGCCGAATACGAAGATCGAGTTATAGGCTTTCTCTCGAAGTCGTTTGGTGCCAACTGAAAGAGCAGATCACCATCCTCAGCAAAGTCGGAATCGGCGTCGATGGAGCTGGTGAGCTACCTCGTGCGGCGCACTCCGCCCGAATAATTCCACTACAAGGGCAAAATTCCGCGTACGAGTGTCATTCCGAGCGAAGCGGCGAGGAATCTGCTCTAGGTCTCAACGCGAGAGAGCAGCAGATTCCTCGCTTCGTTCGGAATGACAAGGCTATTGTGTGCCCGCGAAACGCACGCTAAGGCAGGTTCGCCACTTTGCGTGCGTCGCCGGTGAGCTGCAGGATGTGCATGCCGGTGTTGGCGCGGTCCACAATGTAGATGTAGCCGCGATCGTCCACTTCCACATTGTTGGTCTGGATGGCGATCTTGCACTTCTGGTCGGCGCCCTGGCCGACGCAGCGCTTGTCGGTCGCGTCGCTGATGGCGGGAATGTAGTAGGCGACTTCCTTGGGATTGTAGGGATCGCGCACGTCGACGGCGCGCACGCCGGCGTTGAAGTAGGCCACGAAGACGATCTTCTTGTAGAAAGTCGGCGTCATGCTCTCATTCGTCGAGTGTGTGCCGAAGCGCCCGCCGCGGCTGCAGAAATTGCCGCTGGCCTCGGGCACGTAGAACGTCGAAACGCCGAAGATTTTCGATTCCGTGGTGATGTCCAAGATGTGCATCATCTCTTCCGGGGCGTGGCATTCATTGTCCGTGGTCTCGCCGACGATCACGAGGAAGTCCCGCTTGCTGATGGCCGGGCCCCATTTTGTCAGCTCCGGCACATCCACTCCCAGCATGGGGAAGGTGGTGTGCGCGCCCACGTCCGGCGGCAAAACGAGCTCCGCAACCATGGGCGATTCGAGATTCGCGTCGGTCGGCTCCTTCGGGCCATGGATCAGTTTATCGCGGTCCAGAATTTCGATGATGCCCTTGCCGTTGGTGCCGTAGCCCGCGTAAATGCGATTGCCCTTTGCCCCTGTGGAAATCACGCCGTGCATGTCGGTAGGCACCGGACCGGTGGAGTCAGGTTGCTGGCCGGGAAGTCCGAAATTGCGAACGAATTGCGGCTCCGACGGATCGCTCAGGTCGTAGACCTGCCCCATGCGCTTGGTGCGCCAGCCGGGCGCGCCGGAAACGAGGTACGCGATGCCACTATCGCACTCCCAGAAGCTCTTGTGCGTATCATTCAAGCCGGTCTCGAGGACGTTCAGGCGGCTCGGCTTCGCGGGATCGGATACGTCCCACACTTCGTGGGAGCTGGTGCCCCGGGCGCGCAGCAAATACGTCTTGTTCTTGGGGGCGCGCGGGAGTTCGCTGCCGTCACACACGCGCGTCATCTGCGCGCCGCCCGATTCGCCCGGACCGGGAGTGCGTGGGTCGCCCGGAATGTGCGCGAGATATTTAGGATTCTTCGGATCGGTCACGTCCACGATGGAAGTGCCGTTATCTTCCTTCTGCCCCGTCAGCGAATTCATCGCCTCGCCGCCGTGGTGGCCGATATAAGCAATCCAGCGATTGCCCTGCTTGTGGATCGTCGGCTGGTACGCGCTGCGCCCCTGCAAATCGTTGTACCCCACCAGCTCCATGTTCTTGCTCTCGGGCTTGGATTGAGCCAGCGCGGTGCGAGCCGCGTATCCCGCGAACAAAACACCCAGCACGAAAGCGCCAGCTCTCGCCTTCCGCGCGCTAGCTTTCCCCCACATAGATCCTCCTGATTTCGAGTCCGCGGGCAGCCTCGGCCGGCGGCACGACGGCTCGTATAGACGCAGTTCAAACTCTGAATATCTTGACCCTCGGGACGCCCGGGCAGGAAGTGTACACCTGATGAGCGTTTCCGCACACAAGTTCGAGTCTGCTACAGTGCTCCCAGCCGGCGATGAGTCCGACGCACGGCCGCCCTGGTGCGTTTCACACATGAAATTTTTTACCTCATTGAGGCGTAATACCTGATGGATGCGAGGAGACATCCCGAGGGGATGAGCCCCGCGGAACAGGCCGCGCTGCAGGAGCGGATCGCCCTGGCCAAGACCGGCAACGCGGAGGCCTGGGGCGAACTGTACCGCCAGCACGCGCCGGCGATTTTCCGCTTTTGCCGCCGGGCCATGCCCACGCGCGAGGACGCCGAAGACGCGACTATGGACATTTTCATCAAGGTCCGGCAGAAACTTTCGCAATACGACGCGACGCGACCGTTCAGCGCGTGGCTATACACGGTGGCGGCCAACCACTGCTGGGACTTGCTGCGCCGCCGGAAATTGCGCCAGGACCTGGAAACCGGCGAGGTGGAGAACATGCCACTGGAACATCCCGATCCCGGCCAGCTCGAGCGACTGATCGAAAGCCGCACCAGCCAGCAGGTGCGGCGCGCTCTTGACCAGTTGCCCGCCCGCGCGCGCATGGCGCTGGTGCTGCGCTATTACTCGGAAATGAGCTACGACGAAATTGCCGCCACGCTGGGCGTGCGCCGGACGTTTGTCGGCGTGGTGCTGCTGCGCGCGCGCCATCAGCTGCGCGAGATTCTCGAAGGCCAGGGCGGCGCGAGCCTTGCCGCCGGAGGGGCCACGTGACCCACTTTGATGAAATGACTTGTCTGCTGTACATCGAGGGGCAGCTCGACGACGGGCGCTCACGCGAGATCGGGGCGCATCTTGCGGAGTGCGTCTCCTGCCGCGACCTTCTGCGCGCCCTGCAGCACGAATCGGCATTTCTGTCGAGCGCCCTCACCGAGGAAAACGAAGCCATTCCCGCGCGGATTCTGAACGAGCAAGGCCGCGGCACGCCGTCGTGGGCCTGGACATTGGCTTTTGCGGCCTTTGCCGCGGCCGCGTACTGGTTTTGGACGGATGGAATCGGGCCCTGGATCGACCAACTGAGCAATGCGGGCTTCGGCGGGACGGACGTGTTCAGCATGATCGTCTTCAGCGGGGCCTTCTGGGAGGGATGGAGCGACATGATTGACGCAATGCAGATCGGGGCTTTGATTCTCGTCGCCATCCTGGCGATCGGATGGATCCGCCGGCGGGTGCGGCGCCCGGTGGCGGTGGCCGTAGTGATGTCGGCGCTTATGTTCGCGGCCGTGCTGGCCCAGCCGGCCTCGGCGGCGGAGGTGCGGCGCGGGCGAACCACGGTGATTCCTGCGGGCGAAGTCGTTCACAACGACCTGGTCGTCACCGGAGCATCCGTGCGAATTGACGGAACGATTGAAGGCGTTCTTATCGCTTTCACCCGCGACCTCACGGTGACGGGGCACGTTACCGGCGACGTCATTGCCTTCGCCCAATCCGCGCGGATCAACGGCACGGTGGACGGAAATGTGCGCGTGGTGGCCAACAGCGCAACGCTCGAAGGCAAGGTCGCTAAAAACGTCACCGCGATCGGCAGCACCGTGGACCTGGCGAGCGGTGCAACAGTCGGCGGGGGCATGATCGCCCTTGCCGGCCAGGCCGACCTGGACGGCAAGATCCAGCGCGATTTGCTCGGAATCATCGGCACAGGTGACCTTGAAGGATTCATTGGCGGCGACGAATGGATTCGTGGCGGCAACTTGACGGTGGCCTCCACCGCGGAAATTCGCGGCCAAGCCACGTTCGAGGGCCCGCGCGAGCCCACGGTGGAATCGGGGGCGAAGCTGGCCAGCCCCATGCATACGGAGATCACTCAGGAGATGCGCCGGAACAGAATGTCCGCCGTGCGCGTGGGTATCCGCGCCATTTTCAGCTACGTTGGGGCGCTGGTGGTTGGGCTCCTGTTGCTGGCCGTCTTCCCGGGCCTTTTCCGCGCCATTTTGCGTGAGACCGGCAGGATCGGGCTCCCCTTTGGCGTGGGAGCTCTGGCGCTGATTACAGGCGGATTTCTGATCGTTATTGCCATTCTGCTGCTCATCATTGGAATCGGCGCTGGAGTGGCGGCGCTAATGATCTACGTGCCGATCCTGTACGTCTGCCAAATCTTCGTGGGCACTTGGCTCGGCAACAAAATCATGGGTGAAGCGCCCGCGGCGCCGGGCTCTGTGACGGGCGCGGTGGCCGGGCGGATGGCGGTGGGACTGCTGATACTGCATGTCGCGCGGCTGATTCCCGTCCTGGGAGCGCTGGTGGGACTCGCGGTCGCCCTGTGGGGGACCGGAGCTGTGCTGATCGGGTTCTACAGAATGTCGCGTCCGGAGGTTGCTGCTCCTCCTGTCACGCCTGTTCCAGCATAGTTGAGCAAGCACGCGGCTATGCGGAACGGATGAGCGACGACGCGCACGGCCGGCTGGTTGATCCCGTGCCTACTTGACAACGACTTTAGTCGCCAGAAGCGTCCGATTCGTCCCGCCGCTGTTGAAAAGGGGGCCACGCACCGAAACGGTGTCATGGGTGATGTCCGTGGAAGCGCTAACTAAGCCGCCGATCTCAAAGTAAATGGTAGGCGGAGTGACGGACGTTTGCGCCTGAATCTGGGTGACGCCGCCGTGCCCGGAGAAGAGCGACGGCAAGTCCGTCAGCGTGATGTTGGGCGCACCCACGGATTGCACCGTGGCGGTGACGCGCGACGAGCGCAGGCGCACGCGGTCCGCGATCAGGGTGCTGCCGGAAGCGCTGTTTCGCCGGATGGAAACTTCCTGCCCCGGAACCAGATCGGCGGGGCCGGTGAACGAGGAAGCGAAGGAAACGGTGCTTTCCTGCTGATTGTCGATGTGCAGGAAATCGATATCGAACGGCGTCTGCGGCGAATTGGAATACTGGATGGTTTCCGTTTGGCCGATCGTCAACCCCGTCCCGGTGGCCGAGACCGTGTGTATCACAATACTGAACTGCTGGGACGCGGCGTTGGTGCTGGTGATCTCGCCCTCGACTTCCGCGTCGCTGCTGTCCGCATCCTCGAAGACGATGTTCCTGGCCACAATCGATCCGCTCGAATCGATGGCGATGTCCACGCTCACAATCTGATTGTTCTGCAGGCAGGAGAATGCCGGAGTAGCGCAATTCGTGCCTGAAGGAAACTGGAAGAAGGTGGAGGAGCTGTTCGCCTTCAGCGCATACGACCCAGTTGCGTTCGTCAACGTGAAGGTGCTGCTCGACGCACTGACATTTCCCACCTGGCCGACCACATCTTCCGCGCCCACGGGCGGCGCGCCGATTCCAGCCGGCGTGAAGGAAGTCACAGTCGTGCCCGCACTGAAGTCCGCGCTCAACGTGGCGCTCAACAGCGTCTCCGTGTCCACATCGACGAGCAACCCCGTGGTGGACGATGAGGTAAGCGAAAACGATTGTAGCGGGACGGTCGCTGACATGCTGGTCGAGGTCGGAACGATCTTGCAGATAGCGCCCACGGCACAGCCCGCCAGCGTGGCTGCCGTATCATTTTCAAAAGTCAGCGAGGGATTCGCGAACGTCAGCGTCACCGAGGTGTAGTTGCCCGCAGGAATATTCGCGGCCGTGGCCAAATAGGCGACATCCGTCTGCAGACGCGCCAGCTCCACCGTCGTGGAGCCGGAAAACAGCGAAACGTTTCCGGGGGCCAGCGTCGCTCCGGTCAGCGTGATCTCGGCGGAAAGGATGGTTACTTCCGTGGGCGGCGTGTCGGTCATGGCCAGGACCACGGACGAGTTTCCGTTGTTCTGCGTTTGCCCGCCGAATTGCGACGAGCCGCCGCCACAACCCACAAGCGACGCGCACAGAATCACGCCGCACATAGCCCGGACTGTTCGACTGCGACACATGACACCCTGAGGGCATCCTCCAAACGGGACGTGGCCGGAATGGCTCGGCTGCACCCCGCCCGGCCGCACCCCGGGAGGGCACATTAAAGCTAACACAGTGCTTCACTTAACTCGGTCAAATGTAGCAGAGAGGTGAACAAAGAGTCTCTGTCCCTGGGGCCAGTTCTGGGCCGGGCTCGGTGAAAGGGAAACGGCGCGCCGTGCTGCCGGCGCGCCGCTTCCCTTTCGATTTGCCCCCGCCTGCGATTTACTGAGCCTGCGCGTTGGTTCGCAGCAGAAGCTGCGTGCCGCTATCCAGGTGCACGTTCTTGGTCGAGGAAACAATCATGGAGCCCTGGGTGGCGTTCGACGCCGCGGAATTGATCGACACGCCCTCGAGGCCGAACACGCCGCTGCTGTTGGAGGCCAGGCGGCCATTGGCGTTCAGCCCGCCTACCGCGCCGGACGAGTGCGTCGCCGCGTTCAGCGTGCTCCCAGCGTTCACCGGCATGGTGCTGGCCGTATTCACGACTGTGCCCGTGGCGGCTCCAGCGGTGGCGCTGGCCGTTGAGGCCACGCCGCCCGCAAGCCCGCCGCTGGTGCGCGCCGTGGCTTGCCCCGTGCGCATCTCCGCGCCGGAGTTGGCCAGATCGTTGGCGTCCATGGAAGCGGCCGAGGCAGATTGCCCCGAGGCCATCGCCAGAATGGTGGCGTTAAAGGGCACCTGCTGGCCGTTCTTCAGCACGGCATGATCGAATACGATGCCCAGTTGCGATTCTGTCTGGCCGTTGGCCCGCGCTTGCGTCTGGGATACGTGCCCTACGAGGTGAGTCCCCTTCTTCAGGATGACTTTGCCGTCCTGCTTGATGTCTTCTTCGGTGCGGACTTCCACTTCGTCGCCCACCTTGCTGCGCTTGGCGTCCAGCGAAGTGGCCAAGCTGCCGTCAATCTTGGTGCCGTCGGCGAGCAGCGCGGTGTTGTTCGCCGCGTTGTTGTTTGCAGATGTAGAGGAAACCGCCAAGGACGAAGTGGCCGCCGAGGCGTTGCCGGACGCCTGCGCGCCGGAAGCATTGGTCTGGGCCGAAGTTTGCGTCCGGGCTGCGGCGCCCGTTTGCGTGGAAGCTGTGGAAGCTGTTGTTTGCGCCGAAGCCGCCCAGGCGCCGAGCATTCCGATGGCTAGCACTGAAGGAATCCGTTTCATGATCATGAACCTCCTGTTGGTAAAACAGTGGGTTTGCGCCCACAGAAATTTCCCGGTTTTGTGCCGCTGAAAAGTGCATAGCGGGAGGGTGCAATTCCACAGCCAGGGAATAAGAGCTTTAAAGTCAATAGCTTAAGCTGTGGAAATCTACAGGAAAAGGTCGCTGCACCGCGTCATTTTTAGACGGTTGGGAAATTTCTACGGAGGTAAAAATCTTCCACTTCTCTGCTCGAAAAATCGAAAAAGTACTACGAAGAAAACGAGAATCTAGACCAAACCCAAAGTGTGTCCCACTTCCGCGATGATTCCGCAAGCGCGTTCCAGGTCCGCGCGCTTGTGCGTGGCCGTCACCATCGCGCGCAGCCGCGCCTTACCTTCGGGAACCGTCGGGAATCCTACGGCCGGGATATAGACGCCCGCACTGTAGAGGCGGCGCGAAAATTCAAACGCCCTGGCTCCCTCACCCACATGAATGGGAGTAATGGGCGTTTCGGTCGCTCCTGTAGAGAAGCCGAGTTTTTTCAAGCGGCGCTGGAAGAATTTCGTGTTGGCCCAGAGTTTCTTGAGCAGCTTCTCGCCGTCCGGTGAATCGAGCAGCGTGAACGCCGCCTGGCAGGTGGCGACGACGGACGGGGGATGGCCGGTGGAAAAAAGGAAAGGACGCGCACGGTGATAGAGAAAATCGATCAGCTCGCGCGACCCGCAGACATATCCGCCCATGGCGCCGATGGCCTTGCTGAGCGTGCCGACCTGGATGTGCACGCGGCCGTGGCAGCCCAGATGGTCCACCGTGCCGCGGCCGTTACGGCCGAGCACGCCGGAGGAGTGCGCGTCATCCACCATCATGATGCAATTGAATTTTTCCGCCAGGCTGCACAATCCCGGGAGCGGAGCGATGTCGCCGTCCATGGAGAACACCCCGTCGGTGATCAGCAGCTTGTGGCCGGTCCAGTTTTCGGTTTCCTTGCACAGGCGCTCGCAATCGGCCACGTCCTTGTGCTTGAACACCTTGATCGTGGCGCGCGACAGGCGGCAGCCGTCGATGATGGAGGCGTGATTCAGCTCGTCCGAAAGAATCAGATCGTCCTTGCCCAGAATGGCCGCGACAGTTCCGGCATTGGCAGCGAAGCCGGACTGAAACACCACGCACGCTTCCGTGTTCTTGAATTTGGCGATCTGCGTTTCGAGCGCCATGTGCAGATCCATGGTGCCGGCGATGGTGCGGACCGCCCCGGCGCCCACGCCATGCGTGCGGATCGCCTCGATGGCCGCGCGGCGCAGCGCTTTGTGGGTGGTGAGGCCCAGGTAATTGTTGGAGCTTAGATTGATGACCTCTTTGCCGTCGAAATCGGCGACAGGCTTTTGTTCGCCTTCGAGCACGCGCAGGCGGAAATGCAGGCCCTTGGCTTCGAGGTCGGCAAGCTGATCGTGCAAGTAGGAAAGGGGATTGGAAACGGCAGTTGTCATGTCGGAACCTCCCGCGCCGGGAGATACTGGGATGGACGCGTGACAATTCTATTGTACGCGCTCGAAGAGGTAGCCGGAAGCTTCCAGGGCTGCCGTCAAATCCGCAACATGCTCGGGCCCGCGGGTCTCCATGGTGATGTCGATGACGGCGTCGCCGAGCACCACGCCGTAATAGGCACGGTCGTACATGGTCTCCACGATGTTGGCCTTCTGGTCGGCGATCACGCCGGCCAGCTTTTGAAGCGCGCCAGGATGGTCAGGGAGATGGATGCGCAGGCGGACCAAGCGGCCGTCCTTGACCAGCCCGCGCTTGATGATGAGGGAGAGCAGCGAGACGTCGATATTTCCGGCGCTGACGAGCACGCCGAGCTTCTTGCCGTGGTTGGGCGTTTTTCGGTTCAGCAGGGCGGCAGTGGCCGCCGCGCCGGCGCCCTCCGCGAGCAACTTTTCTTTTTCCAGCAATTGCAGAATGGCGCTGGCGATTTCTTCCTCGTCCACCAGCACGATGTCGTCCACATACTTCTTGACCAGCGGAAACGTCAACGCGCCCGCCTGGCGCACGGCGATGCCATCCGCAATTGTTTTGTTGGCGGGAAGAGTGACCAGTTCATTCTTGACCAGCGCGGCTTTCATCGAAGCAAGGCGCGACGATTGCACACCGATCACTTTGATCTTGGGATTGGTTTCCTTCACCGCGCAGGCCACGCCGGCGATCAGCCCGCCGCCGCCCACAGGGATGACCAGCGCGTCCAAGTCTCCGTGCTGCTCCAACATTTCGAGGCCCAGAGTTCCCTGGCCCGCGATCACAGCCTCGTCGTCAAACGGGTGAATAAAGGTCAGACCGAATTGCCGGGAGCGGCGAACGGCCTCCTCGCACGCTTCATCGTAATTCGCGCCGGCCAAGATCACTTCGGCGCCGTAGCCGCGGGTCGCCGACACTTTCACCAGCGGCGTGGTCAGCGGCATGCAGATTTGCGCCTGGATGCCGCGTTTGGTGGCGTGATAGGCCACGGCCTGGGCGTGATTTCCCGCCGAAGCGGCGATCACGCCGCGTTTCCGCTCGTCGTCCGAGAGCAGGAGAATCTTGTTCAGCGCACCGCGCTCTTTGAACGCGCCGGTCATCTGCAGATTCTCGAGCTTCAGGTAAATCGTGTTGCCGGTCTGCTGCGAAAATTTCTCCGAGCGCACGAAGGGGGTCACCGCAACCGAGCCGCGGATGCGGTCGCGCGCCTCCTGGATGGAACGAAGGGTCACCATCGGACGTAGTCCGCGGGAGTGGCGCGACAGAGTTCGGTTGTAGTGGCCAGCGTCATGACGAAAACCCCGTGTAAGGGAAGCAGAGAGAATACCAGATTTGGCGCGCTTCTGTGGCGGGTCGGGGTCGATTTCAGTGGTTGGGCTCGGACAGGGACATTGCTCTGTTGCAGGCGGGAGTTTCCTCTAAGTCGCGCCTTTACAATATGATGGAGGTGCAGCGAAAATCCTTCTAGACGTTACTCTAAGGCTGAAGTCCTCTTGTGTATGCTGATTGCGCCGGGTAGTCTTTTTGTAGAGGGCAAAATGGCCGGCACACGATTACCCCACACCCTGTTTTTCGCCATCGCCTTGGCGGCGGTAGTTCAGTGTGTTCATGATTTCCCGCAACTACCCGATCGCGTGGCCTCTCACTTCGGGCCTTCCGGAATGCCCAACGGCTGGATGACCAAATCGCAGTTTCTTACGATATACGCCATTATGATTCTGCCGGCGCTGGCCGTCGAGTTCTGGCTGGCGCGCCGAATCGCGAAGACCCCCGGCGCGAGGGTCAACATGCCGAACAAGGAGTACTGGATGGCGCCCGAGCGGCGTGCCTTGACGCTTGCTTATTTTGAGAGTTTCTTTGCCTGGTATGGCTGCGCGTTCCTGCTATTGCTGGCGTTCATTATGGGGATGGCCCTGCGCGCCAACCTGGACCCCTCGCCCCAGCTTCCGACCGATCCCACAGTCGCCGCGCTCGCTGCGTTCGTCGTATTCAACATCGCGGCGATGCTTTCGATGTACCGCCGCTTCTCCGCCACTCTATAAGGATAGTCGCTAGACAAACAGCAAAATCAGGCAGCAACTTCCTTCGGGCGGTAGCGCCGGACGCGAATCTTGCCTTCCGCCTTAAGCGCCCGGGCGAGGTCGTGATTCGACTGCATCCGCAGCCATGTCTGCGCGGTGCCGCCGAACGCTTTTTCAAGGCGAATGGCCATCTCCGGGCTGATGCCGGCCCGCTCGTTGACCACATTATTGAGCGCCTGCCGGGAAACACCGAGCACTCTCGCTCCCGCGGTCACGCTGAGTCCGAGGGGCTGGAGGATTTCCTCGAGGACGATTCGGCCGGGATGCGGAGGATTCTTCATGGGCATGTTGGGGCTCCCTTCCTAGTGGTAGTCAATCAACTCGACATCCATTGCGTCCTCACTCTCGAAACGAAAAATAATCCGCCAGTTCGCGCGCACCGTGACCGACCAGAATCCCTTGCGATCGCCCTTGAGGGGATGCAGGCGATAACCGGGAAGATTGAGGCCTTGGGGGCTTTCGGCGGAGTCCAGCGTGGCCAGGATATTTTCGATCTTGTGCACGAGATCCGCGCGGACTCGACTTCGGTCGCCGCGCTCGAAGAGCCGCTCCAGCCCCTTGTGCTTGAAGCCGCGAATCATCCAAATCTATTGTAAAGTGACAATTGTCACTTGTCAATCCCGATAGAAAACAAACCCAGCAACCGTTAGTTCGTGGGGCCTAGCCTGCGGCAGGCGCATTCGCTACAATCGCGCCCGTCCCGCGTGTTCCTCTCGGCGCCGAAAGCGGGACGGGAGTCATACTTGAGCCTCAGCCAGCGCCTTCAGGAAATTCGCGACGGGTTCGCGCCCGCCTTCTGGGTCGCGAATGTCAGCGAGATTTTTGAGCGCCTGGCCTACTACGGAGCGTTTTCTTCCCTCGCCAATTATTTGCACGAGACACTGAAGGTCCCCACGGAGCAAACCGGATCGCTCACCGGCCTGTTCGGAGGCATGGTGTGGTTCCTGGCCATTCTGGGCGGCGCGGTAGCCGACCGGCTCGGTTTCCGGCGCGCGCTTTCGTCGGCCTATTTGATTCTAGCGTGCGCTTATTTCCTGCTCGGCTCGCTGGGCGCGGCGTGGATCGCGCCGGTGCGCAACGCCGTGCCGCTCCTGGGCCTGCTGGCGTTTGTGCTGATTTTGCCCGCGCTGGGCATCTCCATGGTGAAGCCGAGCGTGGTGGGAACGACGGCGCGCGCTTCGCGCGAAAATGTGCGGTCGATCGGCTAT
>Ga0210398_10005234_pt1 | contig 12077 bp, 7 predicted proteins | sample IncBWC4OmetaG_FD_161047 | JGI IMG/M metagenome (GOLD analysis project Ga0210398, IMG submission 161047) | Forest soil microbial communities from Barre Woods Harvard Forest LTER site, Petersham, Massachusetts, United States - Inc-BW-C-4-O | ecosystem: Environmental > Terrestrial > Soil >... | reverse complement strand
CTTGGACGGGTGCGCAAGTCCGGCGGCAATCGCGAAGCCGGTGCCGACACCGAGCGATCCCAAAGCACCCGGGTCCATCCATTGGCCGGGGCCGCGCGGGCGGACCGCTTGAGCGGAAATCGTGACTACATCGCCGCCGTCGCCAATATAAATAGTGTTGTCGGCGAGAAACTCGTTCAGTTCCCAGGCGACGCGATAGGGATGGATCGGCACACTGTTCGACTTGAACAGAGGCATGAGTTTTTCGCCGGCCTGCACTTCCGCGTCGCTGAGCTGCTTCAACCACGCCTTGCGCGCCTGCCGCTTGTCGCCCTTGATCCGGCCGCTGGCGGCCGCGAGCACCGCGCCGAGAATTGCGCCGGGATCGCCGACCAAACCCAGACTGATGTCGCGGTTCTTGCCGACGGTCCGATAGTCCATGTCGATTTGCACCAGCTTCAAGTCCTTGCTGATGCGTTTGCCGTATCCCATGCGGAAGTCGAACGGCGTACCGACGATCACCAGCACATCGGCGTTCGCGAATGCCTGCGTGCGGGTGCGATCGAAATGATGCGGATCGCCCGGCGGCAACAGGCCGCGGCTGGCGCCATTGAAATAACCCGGGATGTCGAGTCCGCGCAGCAGCGCGATCGCCTCGTTTTGTCCGCGTGCGGTCCACACCTGCTGCCCGTAGAGAATGGCGGGCCGCTCGGCATTGACCAGAATGTCGGCCAGTTTCTCGATGTCGCGCGGGTCGCCTACAGAGTGCGTCGAGGCACGATACCTGCCGGGCTGCGGAACAACTGCTTTGGCGACATCGACCTCGCGATCCAGAACGTCGCGCGGGATTTCCAGGTACGACGGGCCGGGAGCGCCATTGAAGGCTTCGCGCACCGCCATCGAGATCATGTCCGCAACGCGCTCGGTGCTGGGAACGGTGGCCGCAAACTTGGTGATCGGCGAAATGATGTCGACGTGCGGCAAATCCTGGAGCGATCCCATCTTGTGCTGCGTCAGCGCACCCTGACCGCCGATGTGCAGGACCGGACTCTCAGAGCGGAACGCCGTGGCGATGCCGGTGATCGCGTTCGTGAAACCCGGACCCGCGGTGGTCACGACGCAGCCGAGCTTTCCAGTCTGGCGCGCATAGCCGTCGGCCGCGTGCGCCGCGACCTGTTCGTGGCGCACATCGATGATGCGGATCCCTTCGTCCACGCAGCCGTCGTAGATGTCGATGATGTGGCCGCCGCAGAGCGTGAAAATGGTATCCACACCCTCATTCTTGAGGGCTTTGGCGACAAGATGGCCGCCGGAAATCACGCTCGCATCGCGGCTCTTGCGCTGCAGGGTATCTTCGGCCGTGCTGGACTTGGCCGGAATCGGCGTGGGATTTACGGTTGCCATGTTGTCTCCAAATTAAAGAGTGGATCCCGCGAAGCCCTCACGTGGCTCGCGGGCGCGGCGCTGCCGATGCGGCTGCCGTGGTCATCGTTTGCGGATAGTCCGCGCGGCTCTTGGCAAAATGCTTCACCCGCATCGGCTTCAATACAAAAAGCGCGAGCAGAGCCGCGGCGATGTTGAAGCACATCGCCAGGGTAAAAACCGCGCCCCAGCCATTGGCTTTGGCAATCAGGGCGGCGACCGGAACCATCAAAGAGCCGGCGCCCTTGGCGGTGTACAGCATGCCGGCATTGGCGGCCGCAAACTTGGAGCCGAAGGTATCGCCCTGGGTTGCGGGAAACAGGCTGAAAATCTCGCCGTACACACCGAAATACAGCGCGGTCACAAGCACGAATACCACCGGATTCGGCCCGGTTCGGCTCAAGGTGAACAGCGCCGCGGCGCCCAACAGGAAAGCCAGCGCCATGGTGTGCTCCCGACCGATATGATCGGAGAGCCAGCCGAAGAACGGCCGCCCCACACCGTCGAAAATCCTGTTCAAAAACAGCGCGAACCCCAGCGCCGGCATGATCATCCCAAACAGCGATACCGGAATCTTGCTGATTTTCAGATCATCCGCGATCGGCGCCATCGATGCCGCCATGGTGAGGCCGCCGGACGCGATCAGCCAGAACATCAGGTACATCACGTAAAATACCGGGCTTTTCAAGACTTCCATGGGCGTATAGCCATGTGCTGTCTGACTGGGTTTCACGACCAGGTTTGCGACTTGCGGCGGTGGAACCAGCAGCAGCCACGCCAACACGAACACGATGCCGCCCTGAATGAGACCGAAAACCATGAAGGCGTGTTCGTAGCCCGCCCCCTCGATCATGCTCTTGATCGGCACGATCGTGAGCGCCGCACCGGCGCCGAATCCCGACGCGGTGATGCCGGCCGCAAGACCGCGCCGACCTGGAAACCATTTGAGCGCATTGCCGACACAGGTGCCGTACACGCAACCGGTGCCAATGCCGCCGAGTGCCGCCGCAAAGTACAAAACCGGCAAGGAACTCGCGACGGAGTTGAGCGCCCACGCACAACCCACCATTATTCCACCGCTCAACACCACCCACTTCGGGCCGAAGCGATCGACCATGTATCCTTCAATGGGGATGAGCCAGGTCTCCACCAGCACAAACAGGGTGAAGGCAACCTGAATCGCCGCCCGGCCCCAGTGATACTTGGCATCGATCGGATTGACGAACAGCGTCCAGCCATACTGGAGATTCGCCACCGAAGCCATGCAAATGACCCCGATGATCAATTGCAGCCATGGATTCGCAAACGGTGATTTTGCAGACTCATTCGTATTCATATAATAGTTCTCCGTGATCGCGCCTCTTTGACGCTCCATATCGCGTGCGAGTCACGCGTATCGAGCGGCGCTTATGAGTGGTCCACACCTCAAACCCCCAAAGGCAAAGAGCGAACAAAAAAGTTCGAACCAATGCCAGCCATAGTAGGTTTTCGTGGTATACCATATATGAACGACTTTCAGAGTGTCAAGCAACGTCAAGCAATCGTCGCGGACTTGTAAACATCGCGAGCGGCGCTGTCGCGAAAACCGCGCTGCGGTCGGGCTTTATCGGGAAAATTGTTGAATTTGACGACGCCGTCGTACATGAATTGGCACCGGGCAAAGGCCGATAGGACGGTTTAACGGCGCGCTCTTGGTATAAATGATTAGGAAAAACCCTGCAGCCATGTAATATATCTGGGGAGTCGCGCGAACCGCGCGAAGCGCCGCACACCACCATAAGCGCCTGACCACTTCGGCGAACGACGAGAGTCTTCATGAATTCAATTGTGACGCTGGTCCAACGCACATCCGCAGCCGCTCCGCTTGCGCTGACACCGTTGAACGCTACCAGCCTGCGTGACCAGGCTTATGCGCTGCTGAAGAACGCCATCGCTGACACGGACATCTACGATCCGACGCAGGAGCTGCGCCTCGATGAGCGGCAGCTGACCACGGCGCTCGGCGTCAGCCGCACACCGATCCGTGAGGCGCTGTCGCTGCTGGAACAGGAAGGTTTCATTCGCACCGTGCCGCGCCGCGGCATTTTCATCATTCGCAAATCAAAACGCGAGATGATCGAAATGATTCAAGTGTGGGCGGCGCTGGAATCGATGGCGGCCCGGCTTGCGACTCTCAATGCCAGCGACGGGGAAATCGCCAAGTTGCGTCACTTGTTCGATGAGTTTCAGAATTCGCCGCCGTCGGAACATCTGAACGAATACTCGGATGCGAATATCGCGTTTCACACCGCGGTGATTGCGTTGGGCGGCTCGCAAACCATCATTGACGCGACCAGGAATCTGCTGCTGCATGTGCGCGCCATCCGCCGCGCGACCATAACGCAAAGCGATCGCGCGGCACGCTCCATCATCGATCATTTGAAAATCATCGAAGCCCTCGAGCGGCGCGATACGGAATTGGCGGAACGGCTCACCCGCCAGCACACGCTCGACCTCGCCGCGCACGTCGATCGATACTGCGGCTTTCTCGGCTAGGAGTCCGGCGGCGCGACCTCCTGGCGTCGCCCGCCCCATTGTCCCAGGGTAGGCAATAAACCGCGGCCTGCTGCGGCGTCGAGGTACTCGATCCGATCCGCAACCGGCGCGCCGCCGCGAAGCGCGTCGGCGGCCACCGCCCGAATACCCGCCAACGTGTCCGCGTCCAAGACTGCCGCTGCAAGTGCCGCCTGATCGGTCACGACCGGCTTTCCGGACTCGATGCGCAGATAAATCCGCCCGCTCGCCTGGTCGGCGAAGTTCACGCAGCGAAAACTCGCGACACAGCGCTTCAAGAAGGCCACATTCCGCTCAGGTTGGAGCAGCGCGCGATCCGTGTACAAGGAATCGGCGTTCGCCGCGTCGACATGCAAGCGGGAGTATCGCTCGATGTCCAGAGTTGCTTTGACGTTCAGCACATTGAATGTGTCGTTGTCGCCAAAGGCGACGGTCCGGGGCCGCTCCCCGAGCCGCACCGTATTGTCCAGAAACTCGAATTGGATGCGTTTGTCGGTGCGATGCACCCAGGTGAAGAACACGTGCGGGATTCCCGAGTACGCCTCCACGGCGTGCGCCAGGGTGTCGTCAACGGCCTTGTAGCGGCCGACTTCGAGCCCGCGCGTCCACGCGCGCTCGACCAGCAGCTGCGGCGGTGTAATCAAGAAGAACAAGTAGACCGACTGGCCAAATCGCGTCAGCAGATTGCTGCCTTCCTCCTCGGAACCGCCGGCGAAACTGTCAAAACGAAACCGGTCGATCAGAAGATGCGACATCTCGCCGCGTTGGAACTTGCCCGCCATATACCGATCAAGTTTCTGATCGACGATTTGCAGTTCATCCGAGGTGAATGCACCGGCGTACTTGTACGCCGCGCCGAGCGTCGCATAGTCGAGCAGCTGTTTGCGCCAGATGTCGGGACTGATGAGCGCGAAATCGCTCCACTGAACTCCGATCACGCCGGCGAGATTTTTCTGCAGCGGCCGCAGAGTGCTCTTGCCCGATGCCGAGGGCCCCTTGGTATTGATGACCACGGGATGCTGTTGCCGCGGCAGAAGCCTGTAACCCTCCTCGACCGCGGCGCGCCGCAGCAAGGGGGCGATCGTGCCGCCGATGCAGTCACTGCCATGGTCGTTGCAGGCCATGTCGGTTGCGATCGACGCGATAAGCTCCTTGGTGCCCCATGCAAATCCGTGCGTCGCGAACAATGCCGACAGCACCCGCGCCAGCACTCGGTACGCGGTGGCTGCCAGCGGCTCGTGCGCCGCCGCGGCGAGCCGTTCAAACTCTGCAATCTCGGCCGGACCCCATTCGCGGGATAGGCGGGTAAGTGCGGCGCCGATGATGCGTCCCAGACCCTGCCGCGCGCGCTCATAGGCGCCGATGATGGCGCCCATCTCCGGGTCGAGATACTTGCCGAGCAAAAGCCGCGCCATCTCGCGAAAGTTCAAGCCCAGATCCTCGATTCGCGAGCCGTCGGGCACCGCAAAGTCGGCGGTGATGCGCACCAGAAGTTCGTGAAGTGCCAGCCTTTGCGGGCGGAACACCGCCAATTCGCTCAAGCCGAAACCGGTAAGCCCGCGCAGCTCGGTGGCTGCGGCGAGGCTGTTGAACACGTTCTCCGCGCGATAGATCGTGGCCAGGTGACGCAATTCTTTCGGCACCGATGAGCCGATGCCGGGATTCCACGGTCCGAAAGCATCATCGGTTCGCGTCGTGCCTGCATTTGGCTGGGCCATGGCAGTCAACCGCTGTTGCGCAACGCAGTTGCGATCGCATTTATCGAGAGCTGTATTCCCTCGCGTACGCGCGCATCGCTTTCGCCGGCTCGGTGGCGTCTGAGCAGTTCCACCTGCAGTAGATTCAATGGTTCGATATAGGGCAAGCGCAGTCGAATGGAAGCATCCAAAGCGGGATGCTTTTCCAGCAGCCGCCCCTGGCCGGTCACGGCAAGCAGACATTCCTGGGTCGCCAGCCACATATCGCGAATGCGGCCGAACAGCGCTGCGCCGGACGACTGATCCTGCACCAAGGTCAGGTAATGCGCGGCGATGCCCATGTCCGACTTGGACAACACCATCTCCAAATTGTCGACGGTGGCGCGAAAGAACGGCCACGCCTCGAGCATCTCGCGCAGCAGCCCCGTATCCGACGCGCGCAGCGCCTGTCCCACGCCGTACCATCCCGGCAGCATCACTCGCGCCTGCGCCCAGCTGAACACCCAGGGAATTGCGCGCAAATCCTCGATTCGCTCGGAATTGGAGCGCGAAGCGGGCCGCGATCCGATCTTCAGTTCCGAGATTTCCAGCGACGGCGTCATCTGTCTGAAAAACATCGCAAATCCCGGCGTCTCGTACACCAGCGAGCGATACGCACGGAAAGCCTCGCGCGACAAACTGTCCATGGCCGCTGCAAAGCGCCGCGCGCTCATTCCGGACAGCGATGCATTTTCGAGCGATGCCAGCAGCGTAGCCGCGGTAATCGATTCCAGGTTCGCGGCCGCGCTTTCGCAGGTACCGTACTTGGCGGCGATGATTTCACCCTGCTCGGTGATGCGGATGCGCCCGCGCACGGTGCCATGCGGCTGCGCGCGAATGGCCGCAAACGATGATCCGCCGCCGCGGCCCACGGCGCCGCCGCGGCCGTGAAATATCTGCATGGGCGTTGCGGATTTCTCGAACACGGCGGCGAGTCCGCGGGTTGCCTGGTGCAGGCTCCAAACCGAGGTGAGGTAACCGCCGTCCTTGTTGGAATCCGAATAGCCCACCATGACTTCCTGAAACCCGAGGACGCGGGTGATCGCGGCGGTTTCCGGCAATTCCAGCCACGCTTGCATCACCTGCGGCGATCTCTCCAGATCCGCGATGGTTTCGAACAGCGGCACGGCCATGATTGCGGCGCGCGCCGTCCCGTGGCCGCGGTACAGGCCTGCTTCCTTGAGCAGAATGTTGACCTCCAATAAATCCGACACGCTCTCGCACTTGGAAACGATGTAGGTACTGACGCACGAAGATCCATAGCGCTGGTGGGCGGCGGCGGCCGCGCGCACGATCGCCAATTCCGACAACGTTTCCGCCGAATAGCCGGCGAAGGGACTCGCCAGCAACCGCTCAGACTGAAGTTCGCCCCGCAATAAAGCGATGCGCGCGGGCTCGGTTAGCGCCCGGTAGTCGGTTGCGACCCCCGCCACCGTCAGCAGTTCCGCAACCACGCGCTCATGCACGTCGGAGTTTTGCCGAAGGTCGAGCGCCGCCAGGTGAAATCCAAAGGTTTCAACGGCGCGAATGAGCCGGGCCAAAGCGCCGCCGCTGCCGCCCCCCAACCTGCTCTCGGATTTGAGCGACTGTTGCAGCAATTCAAGATCCGAGCGCAGGCTCATGGCATCCGGGTACGCTTGCGCGCGCAACGTCGCCGGCCTTGGTGGCGTTCGACCGGTGAAATCTTGGTAGGTCGCGGCAAGCCGCGCGTACATGCCGGTGATCGCACGCCGGTACGGTTCATCGGCGCGAGCGGGATTCATATCCCCGCTCGTGTCCGCCAACTCTTTGACCGGACCTGACACGGCCACCAGCTCGGTCGACAGCGACAGATCCGCGCCCAGCGCATTCAACTGCTCCAAGTAGTCGGCCAGCAGTGCTTGACTGGCGCGGCCCAGCGCCAGGCGCAGGGAGTCGGCGGTGACATGTGGATTGCCATCGCGATCGCCGCCGATCCAACTGCCAAGCCGTAGGAAACTCGGCGGCCGCTGTCCGAGTAGGCGCTCCCAACGCGCATACAGCACCGGCATAACCGGCAAGAATATGTCTCTTAAGTAGGTAAGCGCGGTGTCGACTTCGTCGGCGACATACAGCCGTTCATGCCGCAGCGCCCGAGTCTGCCATAGCAACGCAATTTGAGCGGCGATCGCCTCCTCGATGACTTCCCCGGTCGCCGTTTCCGCAAGCCCGGCATCGCGCTGGCGCATCAACGCCGCGATGCGATTACGATGATCCAGCATGCTCTTGCGCATCACCTCGGTGGGATGAGCCGTCAGGACCGGAGTGATTTGGGCGCCGGCCAACAGCGCCGCGGCCTGCGCAGGCGTTACACCTTGTGCCCCCAAGAAGCCCAAGGCCGAAGCCAGCGTGCTGTCCTTCTCCGCTATCGAGCCCTGCCGGTCCTCGGCGAGATTCGCCAGCATGGAAAACAACATGAAGCTGCGCACAAAGGCGACGGTCTCATCGAGCGACAACGTCTGCCAACCCGCCTCCAGCCCGCGCGGGTTGGCGATGCCGCGGTAGCGATCCACGGAGGCGGCTCGTATCGCCTCGATTCGATCCAACAGCGCATCGCCGCCGTGGGTGCGGATCACTTCGCCCAGCAGCCGTCCAAGGAATCGGACATCCGCGTTTTGGGTGATCGCCGGCGGCTGTCGTGACATAGGGGGACCATACCGCAGTAGGCTCTGCGCCGGTAGCTGGAATGCGGCGGGTGCCCGCCCTATAAGTCTTATCCTACAGGCACGACCGCAGGCCGCTGACTAATCCAGATAGCAGCTGTCTGTATCCTTTCTGCCAACCGCAACCATTCGCGCGACGGCGCGCTGCGCTTCCCATGGAGAAGATTCATGTACTCGAAGATTCGTAGTCGTTGCATCGGCGCGGCATCGGTTTTGATGCTCCTGCCCATACTGTCGATGGCGCAAATTTCAGTCGGCATATCGGTCAATATCGCGCCCCCTGAACTGCCCGTTTATGTTCAGCCGCCGATTCCCGCCGAGGGTTACCTATGGACGCCCGGCTATTGGGCCTGGAGCAATGACATCCAAGACTACTATTGGGTTCCCGGCACCTGGGTTGAGCCGCCCCAGGTCGGATTTCTGTGGACGCCCGGCTACTGGGGTTGGGCAAATGGCGTATACCTTTGGAACGCCGGCTATTGGGGCCCGCACATAGGATTTTACGGCGGCGTCAATTACGGCTACGGCTACGGCGGCCACGGCTACGAAGGCGGCTACTGGCAAGGCGATCATCTGTACTACAACCGCGCGGTCGTCAATGTCGGCTCCGTGCACATCACCAATGTCTACAACAAAACCGTGATCAACAACGTCGAGGTCACCCGCGTCAGCTACACCGGCGGCAGCGGCGGGGTTCGTGCCCAACCAACTGCAGAAGAATCGGCGGCGGCGCACGAGCATCACGTCGCGGTCACTCCTGCGCAGCAGCAGCATGTGCAGGCGGCACGCAGCAACCCGGAGCTGCGCGCCAGCACCAACCGCGGCAATCCGCCGATTGCCGCGACCGCGCGGCCGGCTAATTTTTCCGGCCCGGGCGTGGTAGCAGCCAAGCATTCGGAAACGACGAACGTGGCGCGCGTAAACCCGCAATCGCAAGCGGCAGCACCGCGTCCGGCGACAGAGCCGCGTCCGGCGCCAGTGCCGCGCCCGGCGACGGAGCCTCGTCCAGCCATGCAACCCCGGCCACCTGTGGAACCGCGAGCGGCAGTGAACCAACCTCGTCCACCGGCGGCAGTTGAGTCGCACCCAAAACCGGAGCAAACTCAACCCGCAAGGCCGCAACCGCACTCACAACCGCCGCCGCGTCCCGCTGAGCACCCGGAAGACCATGAGCACCATCAGCCATGATCAGAACGCAAAGCGATTCACCACCGAGGTGGACGGTCAGCACGCTGAGCTCACCTACACTTTGGCCGGCTCGGTAATGACGATCACACATACCCGCGTGCCGCAAGCGATCGGCGGACGGGGTGTTGCCGCAGAGCTGATGAGCGCGGCGCTGCGCGTGGCCGAAACCGCCGGCTGGTCGGTGAACCCGGCGTGCTCGTACGCCGCGGCGTACATGCGCAAGGCTGCGCAAGCGCCTGACAAAAAACACATCGATGATTTACTGGACGAGGCGCTCGACGAGTCCTTTCCAGCGAGCGACTCACCCTCGGTCGGCGGCAGCAGCTAACACCCTCGGCCAAGACCCGGCCGTTGGTGCCGAGCAAGCATCAGGGCGATGTCGCCGCAAGCGGCATCGCCCTTTCGATCCTTACTTATTGCATTCAGTGCGGTGCAGTACCACCCGGCGGTTGTGGGCGCGGCCTTCGGCGGTCTTGTTGTCCGCCACTGGATTGTCCTGACCGTACCCTTTCACCGCCAGTCGGTGTTCTCCAATGCCATTGGCGGTCAAGTAATCCGCGACGGCCTTTGCGCGCCGCTCCGACAGACCCATGTTGTAGGCCGCGCTACCGGTCGAATCGGTGTAGCCATCGACCTCGCCGTCGACGAAATTCAGGCGCTTCAAGGTCACGATCATCCTATCGAGGAGCGCCTTGTCCTGATCGGTCAGCACCGATGAATTGGTCGCGAAGTGCACTTCCTGGGACACATCGCACGGGCAGCCATACTTGTCGACAGCCACGCCTGCCGGTGTGTCAGGACACAGCGATACGGGCTTGGGCGGCGGCGCGGGCCGCGGCGGGGGCGGCGGGGGCGGCGGTGGCGGCGGGGGTGGTGGCGGCGGTGGCGCAGCCACAGGTGCCGGCGCGGGCTCTTGCGCGCCGAACCGGTAATTGATGCTCACCCGAAAGACGCTGGCGGTGAATTTATTGTGGAAGTTATCCAGCTGAAAAAGGCCGAATTCGTTGCACGTGGCCGCGGTGCCGGTGCACTGCGTCACGGTGGTGGAGCCCTTGCCGAGACTCACAAAGGTGTATTCCGCCCTGAAGAACCACGCATTGTCGATCTTGATATCGCTGCCGGCGCCGACCCCAAAGCCGTTGGATTTGAAGTTCTTGCTCCCGGAGAAGCTCGCCGTTCCGGTGGCGTCGGTGAAACTGGTCGTACTGTTGTGCGACCCGCCGGTGAATACGCCGCCCACCCTGAGGTAAGGCAGCCAATTATCGATCGAGTAGCCGATTCTGGGACCTAAGATGGCGAAGCCGTTCGGGTCGACCTTGCCGTAGAAACTGTAGGTGCCGTCGGGCGGCGGCGTGGGCCCGGCATAGGTGTACGAGCGGTTGCGATTCTTCGAGCTAAAGAAATCGTAATCAAGGCCGAAGCCCCAGACCCACTCCTCGTGTTGAAAGTTGTAGCCGATCTGCACGCCGCCGACGAACACGCCGTTATTGGGGCAGTCGCGATTGTTGAAGGCATTGACAAGGATGGGATTCGAGACGTTGTTCAAGCTCCAGGTATTGCAGGTGGTATTCCACGCCCCGCCGATGTTCACACCGCCGTAAAATCCGCGCCAATCGGTGATCGAGGTGGTCTGCGCCGACGCCGCGCCTGCGACGGAAACCAGTGCGAGCAGCGCCGTCGAAAATGTCGTGAGTTTCATGGTTGATTCCTTAGTTCCCTATGCTCGTCGTTCCCTGGCCCAACCGTGGAGCATATGCGCTGCGTTGCGCAGGATTCACAATTGCCCACAAGGCCAATTGACCGCGTGATCGCGGTTGTCGAGGGCCCGGACGATCAGCTGGAGAAGATGGCTCGCCGCATTGAGGCCGCCTTTCTGCGCCGCGAGAGCCAAATCAATAGTGCCGCGAGCAAAAGGCTCGCGGCCAGACTCAAAGTCGCGTCGGCGGCATAGCCGCCGGCGACTCCGTGCCGGGAATATCCCCAGCCGTCCACGACCAGCATGTAAGTATTCGCAATATTGAATGCGGACAGCATGAGGCAGTAATTCGTCGAGGCGAGCGGGTTGCTGGGCCCGATGGTTTCAAATGCGATCGCAGTGGACGCGGTGATGGCGACCGCCTGGAAGACATTCTCGCCGATCAGAGCCAGCGCGAAAGTGCTGGGCGTGTGCGGCAGCAGGATCAACCCCAGCGTGAACAGCGAGCCGACCACGCCGATCGCAAGGTACAGGTAGCGCAACGGCAGCAGCCGATCGATCAGCGGAAAGATCAAGCATCCGGCAATCCCACCCATCATCACGCCGGCTCCGCCCACCAATCCGACAAAGCGTGTCGATGCGCCAAAATCACCGCCCAGACCGCCGAGAAGATTGGTCAACGAAAAGGTTGCCGCCGGCGCGATGAACAGCACGATCGCAATCAACACCTCGTGCCGCTTGAGGACGCTCAGCACTTCGCCCAGAAACTGCGAGAAACTGTCCCGCGCCAGCCGCCGATCCGGCCCCGGCGCCTGCATCCAT
>Ga0210398_10005232_pt1 | contig 12080 bp, 11 predicted proteins | sample IncBWC4OmetaG_FD_161047 | JGI IMG/M metagenome (GOLD analysis project Ga0210398, IMG submission 161047) | Forest soil microbial communities from Barre Woods Harvard Forest LTER site, Petersham, Massachusetts, United States - Inc-BW-C-4-O | ecosystem: Environmental > Terrestrial > Soil >... | reverse complement strand
CAGGCAAAGAGCCTGAACCCCGAATTTTACAAAAGGGAAATGGCTACGAAAGAATGCAAAGGAGGCATTTTGAACTTTGGCTTCACTCCTTCACTTGCGCGGATGATGGCGGAAGAGGCGGTCACGGTAATAATACAGATACGTGACCATGAAGGTGTTCAGGATGAGAATGACAAAAACGAACCAGGTGAATCTGCGGCCCAGTTCGTAAACCTCGATCGGGATGAAGAAGGCCGATTCCCCGATGGACAGCCACCCGGCCCAGGGGAGCCGGAAGATCAGCCCCACCCCTTCGACCACGGCGAACATGCTGTAAATCAGCGTGGCGACGGCGAAGTGAACGATTCTCGCCTGGGTGAGGCCGTCCACCTGCGCGATGAGGTTGGCCCAGAATTTTCCCTCGGGATTGAGCCGCAACCAACCAAGGATGTCCTTGAATTCCTGCGAGACGTCGTTGTCCGAGTGCGCGTAAATGATGAGCGCGAGGATGGCGAAGAAAAGCCCCTTGAAGAGCTTCACCGCGATGATGGCGTAAAGCGTCGGCGCGGGCGGGAGTACGGGCTTGTTTTGAGCGGAGTCGGGCATCAGCGGATTTTTTCCAGTAGCAACGGCACCAGCTCCGAGATTTTCACGCGCGTTTGCTGCATGGTGTCGCGCTCGCGCAGGGTGACGGTGTCCAGCAGTTCGGGTTTTTCGCCGAGCGTGTCGAAATCAATCGTGACGCCGAACGGCGTGCCGATTTCGTCCTGACGGCGGTAACGCCGGCCGATCGCGCCGGCTTCATCGTAAAATACGGTGAGATACGGACGCAAAAGGTCCCGGACGGCCATCGCCTTTTTGACCAGCTCGGGTTTGTTTTTGAGCAGCGGAAAAATGGCGACCTTGATCGGCGCAATGCGGGGATGGAACTTCAGCACCACGCGCGTTTCCATCTTGCCCTTGTCATCAGGGGCCTGGTCTTCGCAATACGCGCTGCACAAGATCGCGAGCAGGATCCGGTCAATGCCCACCGCCGGCTCGACCACATGCGGGACGTAGCGGCGTTTGGAGGCTTCGTCGAAATAAACCAGCCCCGCGCCGCTGAATTTAGCATGCTGCGAAAGGTCATAATCGCCCCGGGCCGCAATGCCCCAAAGCTCCTGCACCCCAAATGGAAACCGGAACATGATGTCGGTGGTGCCCTTCGAGTAGAAGGCGAGTTTTTCTTTGGGATGATCGTATTCCGAAAGCAGGTCGGCGGGCAGACCCACGGATAACAGCCAGTTGCGGCACCAGTCAATCCAGTAACGATGCCATTTCTGCCAGTCATCTTCGTCGCTGATGAAATATTCCATCTCCATCTGCTCGAATTCGCGGCTGCGAAAAATAAAATTGCGAGGCGTGATTTCGTTGCGGAAGGATTTGCCAATCTGCGCAATGCCGAACGGAATCTTTACTCGCCCGGTGTCCACAATGGCCTTGAAATCCACGAACATGCCCTGCGCCGTTTCCGGGCGCAAATAGGCAACCGATGACTCATCGCGCAACGCGCCCACGTTCGTTTCGAGCATCATATTGAACCCGCGCGGCGGCGTGAGGCTGCCCGGTTCGCCCGTCGCCGGTGACGGCACCAGCGGCACCTCTTCCGGTTTGGCTTCGGTGAAGTCTTTCGGCTGCACCAGCTCCAGCTTGCCTTGGATGGCCTTCTTGCGCTTGAAAGTCTCCGCCTTTTCCTGCAAATCCTCCGTGGTGCGGTCGCTTTCCAGCGCGCTCACATAACCCACCGTCTTCCCGTCCACCACCACCGCCGCGAAAAAAATCTGGTCCGCGCGGAAACGCTGCTTGGACGCCTTGCAATCCACCATCGGGTCCGTGAACCCGCCCACATGCCCCGAGGCCTCCCATACCTTGGGATGCATGATGATGGACGATTCCAGGCCCACGACGTCGTCACGCTGCCGCACCATGTCGTTCCACCAACGGTCGCGGATGTTTTTCTTCAGCTCCGCGCCCAGCGGGCCGTAGTCCCAAAAGCCGTTGATGCCGCCGTAGATTTCTGAGGATTGGAATATGAAGCCCCGTCGTTTGCAGAGCGAAACAATCTTTTCCATCAGTTCGTTGGTCTTCGGTTCAGCCATAGGAAGGGTCAGTTTTCTTCATGCCCCGACGCATGTCAAGGAAGCCCGGAGCCGTTGGGGATGGTCATTCTTCTGCAACCCACTGGTAATCATGCTAATAACCCTCGACTTTACCAACGGTAATCGCGTTTTGCCGCTTCCTTCCTATTGGTGTTCGCCAGCAAGCATGTCGGTTTCCTTGAGGTCGAGGGAAAAAGGCTCAAGCGGCATGGGCTGGTCGTGGCTCAAGAATTCCTCGCAGATGCGGAAAAAGTCGGCCTTGGTATCGACGCGCCGGATTTCATGGAGGAAGCGGCCGGTGGATTCGACGCCCAATCCGAGATAGTTCATGTATTTTTTCATTTTCTGGACCTGGGCGGATTCGCGGACGTCCGGGGAGCAGACCGCATCGTAAAGGGCGCGGACGTAATTCAGCACATCGAGTCCGGTGGGCACGAACAGGGGTTCGCCGCGCTGTTCCTGGCGGATTTGGTGGAAGAGCCAGGGATTGCGGATGACGCCGCGACCGATCATCAAACCGCGCGCGCCGGTGAGGGCAAGGACTTCGCGGGCCTTGCGGGCGGAATGGACGTTGCCGTTGGCGAGGACGGGACAGGGCATGGCGGCGACGGCGCGGGCGATGAAATCGTAGTGCACCTCCGTGCGGTACATTTCGCGGACGGTGCGACCGTGGACGGTGAGGAGGTCGAGGGAATGTCGGGCGAAGATGGGGAGCAATTCCTCGAAGACGTCCGGCGTGTCGAAGCCGAGGCGCGTCTTGACGGTGAACTTGATGGAGACGGCGTCACGCAACGCGCCGAGGATGGCGTCCACGCGTTTGGGTTCGCGAAGCAGGCCGCCACCGGCGCATTTGCGGTAAACGACGGGCGCGGGGCAGCCGAGGTTGAGGTCAATGGCGGCGATGGGAAGCTGCTGCAATTCCTTCGCGACGCGCACGAGGGAGGGGATGTCGTTGCCAATCATCTGTGCGATGACGGGCCGGCCGGTGGGATTTTGGGTGATGGACTCGGCAATCCATTTTTCCAGGTGCGACACGGCGTGGACGCGGAAGTATTCGGTGTAATAAACATCCGCGCCGCCGTAGGCGGTCATGAGCCGCCAGAACGGGAGGTCGGTGACGTCCTGCATGGGCGCGAGCGCGAGGATGGGCCGCGGGGCGTCGAGGAGCTGCTGGAATTGGGCCAATTGGGCCGTCTGGCTCATGCGACACGGTAGCGGATTGCGGGGGTGATGGCAACTTGTGGAGGGAACGGGTGGTGTACGGATGCGTTCATTCCCGGATACCCTCCGGATTGCTCTTGAATTGCCGGCCCGGTTCAGGCGAAATGGGCGGGTTGCGTAACGCGCTATGAACCTGGGCGACATTCTCGGATCGGACAATATTTTGCCGGAGCTGAAGGCGGCGAACCGCTGGGACGCCATCGACGAGCTGATCGGCAACCTGGTGGACACCGGCAAAATCAAGGCCGCGGACCGCGAGGCCATCGCCGCCGTCGTCAAGAAACGCGAGACTTCCATGAGCACGGGGATCGGCTTCGGCATCGGCATCCCGCACGCCTCGACGGACCTGATTTATGAAGTGGTGGGGTGCTTCGGCCGCTCGAAGACGGGGGTCAACTTCGACGCCCTGGACAATCAGCCGGTGAATCTCGTGATGCTCTTCCTCGTGCCGCAGGGCCAGTTTCAAAAGCATCTCCACACGCTCGCGAACATTGCGAAGCTGCTCCACAAGCGGGAATTCCGGCAGGCGCTGGAGGAGGCCTCGGACGGCGCGGCGATGTTCAAAATCATCCGCGAATACGGCGGCAAGTGAGTTTCTCCCGCATGCGGGACGGCGGAGAAGGAGTTTTACGTCCGGCATTGATCCGCTCATCAAAAATCTGTGTTGCCCCATAAATCCATCGAAGCGCGGTTGCAGGCGGCGGTGTCGGCGGCGCTGCCGGGCGCGGACATCAGCGCGGTGCTGGTCCGGCCGTGTCCGGATCCGAAGTTCGGCGACTACCAGTCCAATGCGCTGATGGCGCTGGCGAAGGAACGGAAAATGAATCCGCGCCAGCTCGCCACGGACGTGGTGGCCAAGCTGGACGTGGCGGAGTGGTGCGAGAAGGTGGAGATTGCGGGCGCGGGTTTTCTGAACTTCCGGCTCAAGCAATCCACACTGGCGGAGAGCCTGCAATCCGCCGCGCGCGGCGCGCATCTTTTCTTCGAGAAAACCACAACGCCGCGGTCAGTGGTGGTTGATTTCAGTTCGCCGAACGTCGCGAAACCCATGCACGTGGGGCACATTCGTTCGACCATTCTGGGCGATTCGCTGGCGCGGACGATGCGGTTGCTGGGGCATCGGGTGGTGACGGACAATCATATCGGCGATTGGGGCACGCAGTTTGGGAAATTGCTGGTGGGCTGGAAGACGCAACTGGATCGCGCGGCGCTCGCGGCGGACCCGATTGGCGAGATGGAGCGGCTTTACAAGACGGTGAACGCGGCCGGCGAGGCCGATCCGGGCGTCGAAGCCCAGGCCCGGCAAGAACTGGTGAAACTACAGGCCGGCGACCAGCAGTACCTCCATATCTGGCAGGAAATGATCGAGTTGTCCGAAGAACAATTCAACACGATTTACGGAAGACTTGGCATCGAGTTCGACTACACCTACGGCGAAAGTTTTTACAACGCGCGACTCAAGGGTGTGGTGCAGGAATTGCGGGACAAGGGCGTCGCCCGGGAGAGCGAGGGGGCGATTGCCGTGTTTTCAGACGGCACGCAGCCGCCGAAGCATGATCCGTTTCTGAAAAGTGAGGACGGCGAATGGAAGCCCAATCCGTTCCTGATTCAAAAAAGCGACGGCGCGGCGAATTACGGCACGACGGACCTGGCAACGCTGGCTTACCGGCTGGAAACCTGGCATCCGGACGAGATTGTTTACGTGACCGACGGCCGGCAGCAGCTTCATTTTCAGCAATTGTTCGCGACGTTCGGCCGCTGGCATCCGGAGGCGCGGGTGAAGCTGGCGCATGTGTGGTTTGGCTCGATTCTTGGCGACGATGGCAAACCGTTCAAGACACGCTCGGGTGAAACCGTGAAACTGGCCGAACTTTTGGATGAAGCTGAGGAGCGCGCTTACGCCGTGGTGTCGGAGAAGAACGCGGAACTGCCGGAGCCACAGCGACGGGAAATTGCGCGAGTGGTCGGACTGGGCGCGATCAAATATGCCGACCTGCTGCCGAATCGCCAGAGCGATTACGTGTTTAGTTGGGATAAGATGCTGGCGTTCAACGGGAACACCGCGCCGTATGTGCAATATGCTTACGCGCGAATCCAGAGCATTTTCTCAAAAGGAGGAATTCAAAGAACGGAATTGGATACCCTGAAAATAGCTCCGGCAGCCCCAGAGGAATTATCGCTGGCGCGGCATTTGTTGAATTTTGGCCTGACGCTCGAAGCGGTTGCTGAGGAATATCGTCCTAATTTTCTGTGCAACTATCTGTACGAACTGGCCGGCCATTTTGCCCGGTTCTTCGAAAAATGCCCGGTTTTGAAGGCCGAACCCGCCGAACGCGCGAGCCGGCTGGTTTTGTGTGACCTGACCGCGCGCGTTTTGCAGCAGGGTCTGGACGTATTGGGAATCGAGACGCTGGAGCAGATGTGAGCCTCTGCTCTCAACTCAGCCGCATCGGCATCACCACGTAAAGAAACGGCCCGTTGATTTTCAATACCCCGGGGCTCAATTCGTCGATCAACTCCAGAAAAACTTCTTCGTTGGCCAGCGCGTTCAGCGGTTCAATCATATACTTGGGATTGAATGCAATGGCCATTTCCTTGCCCTTGTAATTGATGGCCAGGCTCTCGCGTGCTTCGCCCACCTCGGGAGAATTGGCGGTGATGGCGAGATTGTTCTTCGTGAACGCGAGCTTCACGGAATTGGACTTCTCGCTCGTCATGATTTCCGCGCGTTTCAAGGCGTGGCAGAACTCCTCGCGGGCCAGCGCGACGCGTTCCTTGGCCTCGCCTGGAATCACTTGGCGGTAATTGGGATAATTGCCCTCAATCAACTTCGTGATGACCAGCACGGACGAACCCTTGTCGTCCTTCAACGTGAAGGAGGCTTGATTGTCGGAATAACGGATCTCCACGTCGCCCTTGTCCTGCAAGAGGCGGTTCAACTCGTTGACCGCCTTTGCGGGAACGATGAATTCGCCCTGGCTTTTGTCGGAAACATCCACGTCCTCGTCCACCAGCGCCAGACGCCGTCCGTCCGTGGCAACCATGGTCATCTTGTGTTCCTTCAGGCTGATAAAAATCCCGTTCAACACGTAGCGCGACTCGTCCGTAGAAATGGCAAAAGAAGTTTTTTTCAGCATTCCCCGGATCTTTTCCTGGGGCAGGATAACTTTCTTGTCCTCCTTGAACTTGGGCAATGGCGGAAATTCCTCGGCCGCGAGGCCGTTGATTTTGTAAAACGAGGCCCCGCAACGCACGCTGCACGTGTTTTTCTCGTCAACCTCGATCTCAATCTCCGGGTTGTTCAGTTCCCGGACGATGCCAAACAGCTTTTTTACCGGGACCGTCGCAGCGCCGGCCTTTTTGACGCTGCCCTCGACGGTGCAGGAGATCGTCACGTCCAGGTCGGTCGCCGTGAGTTCGACGCGGTCCTTCTCGGCGCGAATCAACACATTCGAGAGGATGGGCAGGGTGGTGCGGACGCTGACCACATTTTGCACGGCCTGCAGGCCGTTGATCAGTTGCTCTTTGGCGATGGTTAAATTCATTGTGCCCTTAATAGTATCTGTCTGTACCTACAAGTAATCTTATTATTAAGGGTTGTGAATAAGGCAAACAACCCCCGGTGTCAAGGATGGGACAAAGACTTACAGCGGCGGAAAATGGAAGGAAGAAACGACGAGCTTCTTGAAAACTCTCAAAACTCTCGGTTGTTGACATCGTCATCATATTATTCACATCCAACCCCAAGGCTATTGGAACTGTTGTGCCCTTTTTACGATGCCCGGAAACACCGATTCCACAAACGAGACCTCATCCGCCGTGGAATCCCGTCCCAGCGAGAATCTTACCAGCGATTTGGCCAGGCTTTTGTCCACGCCCAATCCCAAAATGACGTGGGACGGCTCCAAGGACCCCGCCGAGCAAGCCGACCCGCTCGAAGCGCAAATGCCCTCCAAATCCAAACCGGCGAGCAGCGTCATGCTGTCCGACTTCTCGACCAGAAAAGAGACGGTGTTGCTGAGCCCAAGCAGGCGCGAACCGGCAAAATGAACGCCAGAAATGCGGTTTGCCAGAGAAGCCAGCCTGTTAGACAGGGGCGAAAGCTTTTCCCGGCTGAACACCGGTCGCTTTACAAAGCGCTCCAGCGCGGATGCCAGGCCCACGATCGCAGCCACGTTTTCCGTTCCAGCGCGGCGTTCATTCTCATGCGCCCCGCCAAACATTACCGGGTCCGGCAACAACGGCGAGCGGATGAACAACGCTCCGGCGCCCTTCGGGCCGTGAAACTTATGCGCGCAGATGGACACCAGGTCGGCGTTGAACTGATGAACATTTTCAAACGGCTCCTTGCCGAACCATTGAACCGCATCGGTGTGGAACAAAACCCCGCGTTCGCGGCAGATGGCGCCCAGTTCCGCGACCGGCTGGATCGTGCCAATCTCATTGTTGGCGGCCATGATGGAGACCAGGATTGTGTCTGGGCGAATGGCCTTGCGCAAATCTTCCGGGGAAACCAGTCCTTCGCCATCCACCGGCAGGCGGGTCACGTCAAAACCCTCCTTTTTGGCCAAATAATCGAAGCAATGCAGCACGGCGTGATGCTCAATGACCGAGGTGATCAAATGCCGGCCCCTGGCCTTGAGCTGCCGGGCCGCGCCGAAGATCGCGAGATTGTTGCTCTCCGTGCCGCCGCTGGTGAAGATGACTTCGCTGGGTTTGCTGCCCAGCACCTGCGCCACCCGGTCCCGCGCGTCGTCCAGCCGCGCCCGCGCCTGCCGGCCCACGTGATGAATGCTGCTGGGGTTGCCGTAAATGCCGTCCAGAAAGGGCAGCATCTCCTCCCGCACCGCCGGGTCGAGCGGCGTGGTCGCGTTATAATCAAAATAAATCGTGCGCACCGGAATGAATTTTGCAGCAGGGCGGCCGGCCCGTCAGGAGAAGCGGTCTTCCGTCCATGGATCGGCCGTGTTCGAATAGCCGCGCAACTCCCAGAACCCGAGAATGTCCCGGTCCAGGAAGGTGATTTCGCGGATGAATTTCGCGCCTTTCCACGCATAGCGTTTCGGGATGATCACCCGCGCCGGGCCGCCGTGCTCCTTCGTCAGTGGCTCTCCGCGCCATTTATGGGCGATGAGAACATCGTCATCCATGCATACGTCCAACGGATTGTTGGTGGAATAACCGTCGTAACTCTTGAAGAACACGTGCGTGGCTGCGGGTTTGGGCTTCACCAGGTCCGCAATCGTGAAAAACGCCACACCCTCAAATTCCATGTCGAACTGGCTCCAGGTCGTGACGCAATGGAAGTCGCTGACGTCCTTGAATTGCGGCAACGCGAGGAATTGCGCCCAGTTCAGCGTGACCGGGTTTTCGACGAGCCCACCGATCTTCAATTCCCATTTGTCTGGCGTCACCTCCGGCCGCACGCCCAGGTCCAGCACGGGGAAATTATGCACCTGCCGCTGGCCGGGCGGCAGCCGGTCATGCGAGCGCACCGCCGGTTTTTCCTTCCCGGCCATCTTGCGCGCCCAGCGTTCCTTTGCCGCAATGTATTGTTCCTTCATGCCAACGCTTTAAGATGACTGTTTCCGGCCCAAACGCAATATTTTCGCCGGGCGTTTTTGCCGTCGGCACCGCCCGCCGGCCCCGCGTGACGGAGCAGAAGCGTTTCATGCCTCACAGTTTAAGGTTGACAACACCTTTCGCTGAAAGGTATGGTGGCGCCAATGCGTAAAACCAATCCCAGCTTTCTGAACGGTGTCCCCGAGTTGCTCGTGCTTAAACTGCTTTCCCACCGCGAAATGTACGGCTACGAAATTGTCCGGGCCATCCAGGTCCAGACCAATGAGGTCCTGACCTTTGGCGAGGGGTGCATTTATCCGTACCTGCACTACATGGAAAAGGAAAAGCTGGTGAGCAGCAGCCGGAAGGAGGTTGCCGGCCGGAGCCGGAACTATTACCGGCTGACGCCCGGCGGCCGCAAACGGCTCGAGGAGCTTTCGGGCGACTGGGACCGTGTGGCTGCGGGCATTTCGTTGGTGATGGGCGGACAGCATGCGTGATTCCACGGTCATCGCAGAGCTTGAGCGCCGGCTGGCGGAGTTCGGCTTCCGGGACGCCCGGCTGCGCTTGCGCGCGCGCGAGCTTCGAGAACATCACGAAGATCTAAAACAAGCCGCCTTGGAGGAGGGGATGTCGGAGACCGACGCCGAGGCGCGCGCGGAGAAGTTGCTGGGCGAACCCTACGCGCTGGCCGCCCAGATTTCCGCCGTGCTTCGGCAGTCGTCCTGGTATGGGCGTCATCCGGTGATCACATTCTGCCTGCTGCCGCTGGTGGGGATGCTGCTCATGATGGCCCTCGGTCTGGGAGTGGATGCGCTGGCCACCCGGCTCTGTTTCAGGGCCGGGGAAGTGTCGCTCCTGGCGGAAACCGGTGCGGGAATGGCGCTGTTGAACACGGTGGTGCTGGGCACATGGTGCGGCATGGTCCTTCTGACGGCGATTTTCTTTTGCTGGCTGGCGCAGCGCACGGCCCGCGGCCTGATATGGGCATTGACGGCCTGCGCGGTTTGTTCGTTTTACAGTTGCTGCGCCGGCATTCAACTGCATCCCCACCAGGTGACCTTGTGCTGCGGATTCCCGCCGGCGTTGTTTCATCCGGACTGGGTACCGCTCAACTGGATGCCGTTGTTGGCGCCGATGCTTGTGGCTGCGGGTGTCTGGTGGCGGCGACACCAGAGGTTGAAGCGGTTTCCAGTTCCCGTCCGCGCGGCTGGCGGTATTCGGGCACCCCGGCCACGAGTGGTTCTTGCCCAAACCGGATTCTTTACCCCCAGCGGCTTGATTGCCATCTTGGCCGTGGGGGCCATTGTGGTCGCGGGTTTGCGCGTGCGCTCGGAGGTGTTGCGGCAGGCCGCGATCCACCGCGAACGTATTGCGACCATCTGGCCCGCCGAACGCGCAGCGGTCGAACGGCAGCTAAAATCCCGGCAAATGACCGTGGCGCTTCCCGACGCCAGAACCATCAATCTAAAACCCTGGCTTAATGCTGCGCTCACGGATTCCTTGGGCGGCTGGGACGATGCCAGCAGCAATAATTTGGCGGAGTTGCCGCAAGGTCTCCACGTCTTCGACGGAATCCCTTTCGATGTGGAAGGCCGGCTGCAGCTCATGGGGCGCAATTTGCTTGATGGCGACACTACGTGGCCCGTGCGGGTGCGAAACATTAAAGTCGCGGCAAAATGCGTTCGCATTCATCTGCTGCATGGCGCCAACGGCATCACCGAGGACATGACCGGCCGGAATGTTGCGACCCTTGTCCTTCACTATTCGGACGGCTCGCAGGTGCGGATTCCTATCGTTGCCGGCTCGCAGGTGCGGGATTGGTGGGGGCCGATCTATGACACTGCGGCCGGCTGGAACTCCTGCCAACCGACTGCGCCCGGCTCCGAGCTGGCATGGATCGGCAGCAATCCCCGCATCAAGGAGAAAGAACCCGAACTGTCCCTGCGCCTTTACCAATCCACCTTCGAGAATCCCAGGCCCGACCTCGAAATCGCATCGATTGATTTCGTTTCGAGCGTTACCGACGCCGCGCCATTCTTTGTCGGCCTGACCTTGGAATAATCATGAGCTCGAATTTTTCAATTCGCACAAGGAGTTCACCCATATACATCAAACCATAAGGTATTATTTGATTATGAAAAAACAAATGAATCGTGCCTGCGAGTTTCAATCGACTGATCGCACCAATCATATTGATTGCCCGGCTGGGTTGTTATTGTTGTGTTTTTTTGCCGTTCTGGCGGCAGGTTGTTCAACCAGCAAGCCCAAACCGAAGCCCGAAGCCGTCAAGATGCATCAACGCGGATGGATTGGCGGCGAGTTCGAACTTGCACAGAAGCCATTTACCTGGCGCACGGTGTTTGGTACGCGGGATGAGTACGTTGCTATCCTTCCCCGTGGCCTCGCCAGCTCCAACCGGGCTGGAATCCTTATTACAGCCCTGAGCAGCAACGCCCCGGCCCGGGAGGCGGGGCTGCGCGAAGGCGACTTGATTCTGAACGTCAATCACCAGCCGGTCACCACGCTGAAAGCGTTTCGACAAAGCATCGACAAAATCCAGCCGGGCACTTCCCTGCCGGTAACGGCCTGGCGCGATGGTCGCTCATTCGAATGCAATGTGCAGGTGGGACGCGAGAAGTTCGAGAATTGGGCAAACTTCACCATCGGCATCGGGCTTCCCAACCTCTCTAACTTTGGGCACTTCGATCTTTGGCCGAATCCCGGATTCGACCTCTGGGCGCTTGGTTTTGAGCAGGACTCTGGCGACCGCACCGAACTCAGTTCCGCAGAGAGCATTTATCGCCGGGCCTGCAACGGCGGGGAATACAAGCCCAGCGAGCGGGACTGGGACGTCTGGCTGGTGATTTTTAGCGTGGCGCGAGGGAAGAACATTCAATCTCAGGAAATCTTTTCTCCGACCAATTCACCGCTACCAGGCGTCGGCAAATCTACAAAGTAATGCTGCTCTTGCAGGGCTGAATTCCGCCTCCGCAAATACGCAGCGGAGCTGCGCCAACCCCCTGTGTCACCCGCCCGAATGTGTGCCATTTCGTCGCCGATGGCACACAATTTTATGACCTGAAATTCCCAAGATTAAGACGTAATGATTTATCATATAACATCTTATGAAATATGTCTCATTTCTGGCATCGTCAATGCTCCAACACGTCTCTCTGA
>Ga0210398_10005231_pt1 | contig 12080 bp, 7 predicted proteins | sample IncBWC4OmetaG_FD_161047 | JGI IMG/M metagenome (GOLD analysis project Ga0210398, IMG submission 161047) | Forest soil microbial communities from Barre Woods Harvard Forest LTER site, Petersham, Massachusetts, United States - Inc-BW-C-4-O | ecosystem: Environmental > Terrestrial > Soil >... | reverse complement strand
TTTTCCACTCTCCTGATCGAGTAAAGCGAGCAGCGCGAACGATCGCATATAGTCAGGAGTGACCCACAGTCGTAGCAGGTCGCCATAGCTGCCGTACTGAAAGACGGGTCCCAGCCATGGCTGCTCGGAAAAGACCTGCGAGGTAGGAGTCATCGATGAAAGTATTCCAGGGACGTAGCGATCCCATATCGGCGCCTCGATCAACTGTGCCTGGGGGCCGGTATACGCAACATTGCTGAAGCCCGCGGTTTGCAAGGCCAGTAACTGGCCCAGCATGAAGCCGAAGGATTCGCCGTAGAGCATGCCCTCGGGAGGAAGGCCGCCGCTGGCAAGGCCAAATCCCGCGCCGCTGCCAGGGATGCTATAGGCGTTGGCGACGGTCGCCGGATCGCCAAACATCGCGAATTGCTGATAAAGCCAGGCGCCGGTCGCGTCCGCGATGTAACTGCGCAGGGTGCTTCCCAGTTGGTTAAGAGCTACACCTGCGACAGGTGGATCGTCGTTCGGATCGATGCTCAAGGACATCATCGTGAGCAAGCGCGCGTGACCGATGTAATAATTGTTCGCGGCCATTCGATAGGGCAGGTTGCCCGGTAGTAGCTGGGTGCTGTTGGTTACCCCTATCGGCGAGGGATGATCACCGCCAGTCGTGCTGGCATTGAGGCAGTCGTTGGCCCATTCCATGAATACGTTGCGGATCGTCAGCTTGTCGCTGGAGGTAAGGATGGCGTTGCCATTGGCATCGGTAGCGTTGTAAATCCAATCGACAATCAGTGGCCATTGTTCGCCTTGGCCATTAGCGCGGTTGTAGACCGCGAACATCGGATCGCGAAAGGGCGCTCCGCTGAGATGGCCGAGCGCGGCCAGATTCATCGCGTACATCAGGAGGTTGCGCGCATACTGCGCGTACGTGATGCGAGCGGCCGGGCTCGGATCGATCAGCGAGTTGAAGGCGAATATCACACCATACTGCTCGGTAAGATATCCGGTGTAGCCCTGCGTATCGCCGGGGTCGGGATAGTTAGGGTTAGGAACTCCTCCCGGGAAGAATTGGGTGTTGTAAATCGAGATCGCCTGGTTCAGGACCGGCAGCATTCCTTGTTCATAGATTGGATTCGCTGTGGTTGCCCAGCTTCGCAGCCGCGCGAGGTCATTTTGAGTGATCCACAGGCGTGGATGACCGCTGACAGGAAACGGGACCGCCGACGCGGACGGATTCGCCGAAGGCACTATCGTTGGGGCGGCAGTCGGCGCGCTGGTCGGTGCGAAGGTTGAAGTTGCAGCCAGAGTCGGCGTCGGCGTTATGGTTCGGGTAGGTTCCGGCGAGTGTGAAGCCGACGGTTTCGCGGTCGCCGTAGCCGTAGGAGTTGCGGTTGCGGTTCGGGTGCGTTCCGGCGACCTGGAAGGCGAGGCGACCGGGGTGGGCGTCGGGGTGGTGGTCCGCGTCGGAGCCACCGAGGGTCTGGGAGTCGGCGATTTTGTCGGAGACGATGAGGCGGTGGGTTGCGCCTTTCCAACCGGCACGACGATCGAGTTGCTGTAGCCCGATCCTGGGTTCTTGACGCACAATGATGCGGTGCCGGCCGGTCCCTCATAGCCGGTCGCTACGATGCTGGTTGGACCTACCGAGATGGTGGACAGCTGGATGAGCGAATAGTTGCCGTAACTGATGAATACCGTGGCGCCGCTTTGAAATCCCGTTCCCGTCACCGTCACTGTTATGGTGCCCACTGGGAGTGAGTTGGGCGCGATCGAAGTGATCGTCGGTCCTTTGGCCAAAATGTAGGCATAGGTGGTCGCGGTCGCGGAAGTCTGGCCACTGGCGGAGGCTGTCGCGATTATCTGGACCGGATTCTGCGCGGGCGGCGTGCTGGGCGCGGTGTAGAGACCTGCCGAGGTGATCTTGCCCGCGGTGGTGCTGCCGCCGATCACGCCTCCCGCGGACCAGCTGGTCGCACCGCTGGTGAGGCCACTCACGGTGGCGGCGAATTGCACCGAGCTCCCGGCCACCACCGAGGGAAGGGTTGGCGAAATCATAACAGTCGCGGCATCGAGGGAACTTGCGGCCATGAGTACAAACGCGAACAGGATCAAGATCGAAGGTTTCAATCCGCGCATTCGAGTAAGGGACTCCCTGATTTTCATGTTGGTGTGGACGGTGTCCTTACTGTCGGTGGAACCGCCGGTAGTGCTTGATCCGATTCGAGGCCATGCGATGCTGTTCCCTTCCCGAAGGGCCCGGGCAGTACGCAAGCGCCGTGCCCCGGCGCCAGCGGGTTGGGTTGCAGGGTCGCATTAGTTCGCAGAAGCTTCCCTGTGATGTCTGATTGAAGCAAGTAAATACAAAATGTAGTGCCATGGAGGTGACCGACCCGGCGAGAATGCGTTGCTGGAGAAGCACGGGGGTTTCGTTACCGGAAGTAGGAATGCAGCGCCGCAACTACGAGCCTTGCGGGAGGAAGTCTTAGCCTTGGCTCGCGACGAGGTTGTGGCCGATCGTGAGCGCTCGTAAGCTCGATCGCGCAGGCGACGCGGACCAGATGCGAAGGGGAAGCTATGAACTATTTTCTTGCCAAAACCGAACCGGGAACCTACTCGATCGACGATCTTGAGCGCGACCGGCGCACCGCCTGGGATGGAGTGGCGAACGCGCAAGCGGTACGCGCGATTCGCGAAATGCGTCCGGGTGATCGCGTCTTCATCTATCATAGCGGCGGCGCTTCGAGCGTGGTGGGGCTGGCGGTGGTAAAATCACAGCCGCGTGACGACCCTAAGAATCCGAAGTCTGCGGTGATCGACCTGGAATTCGCAGGGCGGCTCGACCCGCCGGTGACGTTGGCCGAGATCAAGCAGTCGCGAAAATTCGACGACTGGAGTCTGGTGAGGCAGGGGCGTCTATCGACCATGGCGGCGCCGGAGAAATTTGTCACGTGGATGCGCGACCGTTATCCCAAGGCGAAAATCTAGCCGGCCGACTTTCGCTTCGCGGCCCGATACGCAAATCGATCGAACCCGGCGCGTGCAATCGCTTGCGAGAAAGGGATAATTTGAGCGGGACGCATTCCGTTGCGGCTACGCCTCGGGAGGCGGTTTTGCGGAGAGGCTGAATGATTCCTTTTGCTGGTAATCCCTTAAATCGCGCGAGCGAAAAACGCACCGACGCAAAATGGATCGAATCCCATCGGCGCGATCCATCGACACTGATACTCCCGATGCGGCGTCTCGAGCCATTTCTTTTCGGCCCGGAAACGTCGAGCCCGCCAATCGAGTTGGGCCTCATCCGATCGGAAATCGCCGACTCAATTGCCGGTGACGACGCGATTTCGATTTTTCTCGGTCTCGATGGCGACCGCGCTATTTTTGCACTCGACGTGTCGGACGCGGGCGAGCCGGCGAAGACGGGGCCGCTCGCCGGCCTGGGCCATTTTCGCGACGCACGAACGGCGGCGTCGATGGTCTCGATCAAGGACGCCGCACTCATCGCGCAGGCCAAGGCGATGATCGATTGGCATCAGCGCCACGGTTTTTGCCCGCGTTGCGGCGCGCCGACCAAGTTGATGGATGCGGGATATCGGCGCCTCTGCGGCACATGCAACGCCGAGCATTTTCCGCGCGTCGATCCGGTCGTCATCATGCTCGCGATCGAAGGCGAGGCGTGCCTGGTCGGGCGCGGGAAATTATTTCCCGCCGGGATGTTCTCCGCGCTGGCGGGGTTTGTCGAGCCCGGCGAAACCATCGAAGAGGCAGTGCGACGCGAGCTGATGGAGGAAGCCTCGGTGAAGGTCGGCGAGGTTACTTACTATGCGACACAACCGTGGCCGTTTCCGTCCTCGCTAATGATTGGATGCTTCGCCAAAGCTGAAAATCGCGAGGTAAAGGCGGACGAGAACGAGTTGGCCGAAGTTCGATGGATCGAGCGTCGCGTCGCGCGCGAACTCATCGAAGGTAAGCAGGTGGATGGTCTGCGGGTGCCACCGCCTATCGCGATCGCGCATCACCTGATCAGGACCTGGGCGCTGGGCGAGAAGTAGCACCGCAGTTCTCAAAGCAGCCGAATGAAGGAGGCGCGCTCGCATCGAGCGCGCGTCATTCCCCAACGCGCGGCATGCCTCTCGCAAATCCAGGAGCGAGAATCACGCCGCGCCCCCGTCATCAGCTTATCTTTTCCCCAAATTTTTAGACAGGTTCAGTTCTACCGCTCACTGGCGGTTGATGTGCGGACTGCTCGCGGTTCTCTTCGAGATGCGCGTGTCGAGCGCGAGACGGCGAACCCGGATTTGGGCTTCGATGGGTGTCGAGCTCGGCGGCACGGTCGCGCCGGCATCGGGTTTTTCCGCCTCGATTAGCGGAGAATTGTCTTAAAATAAGTTGGATTGACATCGACTCTCTGCCTGACTAATGTCCGCCGTAGTTGGGCTAATCTTTTAATGGAGAAATGCTTATGTCTTTGATGGTTCTGAAGGGCTACCGAGGCAAAATCGCAGTGCTGGGGGCGATAATCGCTTCTATGCTGTTTGGCGCCTCAGCGTATGCACAGGTGAAACCGGGCGATTTGGTCACCGCTGAAACGGCGCAGAAGGTCAAAGACTTGGTGCCGCCGGGCGTCTACTACAAGGTCGAAAAGGGAATGTCGATGAAGATAGTCCCGGCTGAGCGCTGCGACTGGCCGCCTCCATATAAGGATGCGACCGAAAAATACTCCGCGCAGGTCCGCCTCACCGATGACCATCGCAGCGTATTAGGTTATGTCGCCGGACAGCCGTTCCCGCTGCTTGACCCCAACGACCCGACGGTCGCGACCAAAATTATCTGGAACAACGTTTTCCGTCCGATCACGACGGATGACTACGATTTGCGCTTCTATGATTGCGATACCGCGATGCAGCAGCGGGGACCGCAAACGCATCAGGTCGAGTATTTCCAGATCGGTCACTATGCCGGATACAGCCTGGTCGGACGCACTGAAGTCGAACCGCTGCCCATCGATCCTGATTTCAAGAATACCGGGCGCTACTGGCTGTTTGCGCTCTACCCGGTGCTCGCGCCGCAGGATCTTCGTGGCGTCGGATTCATCCGCTATCGCTACGCTGATGCCACCCACGGTGACGACACCTGGTCATGGAACAAGGAATCCCGCCGCGTTCGTCGCGTCAACGAATCGATCCTGAGCTCCGCTACCGGCGCGTACTCATGGGATCCGGATCATTATTCGGGCTTCAATGCCAAGGTCGAGGAATACAACTACAAATTTGTCGGCGAGAAAAATATGCTGGCCTGCGTTCACGCCGCGCATTCGCCGGAACTCCGCTGCCCGCTGGATGGTGGTGCGAGTGCTTGCCCCGAGAACTATGAGATGCGCCACATGTACATCGTGGAAGCGACTCCGCGGCGTGGAAAGATCAACGCGATCGACAGCAAGACGGTGGTCTATATCGATTCGGAAGTCTGGTTCCCTCCGTACATCGACACCTACGATCAGAAGGGCGAGCTGTTCCGCGCGCATATCTACTGGCTCGCTTATCGCGATCGCCCGGTTCCCGATGCGAAGGTAGCTATCTATCCCTTCAAGCGTGAGTTCGTAGTCGGCGCGGTTTCCTCCGACGTGCAGACCGGCCAGGCGACGATGTGCTATCTGCCCGGCATCGAAACTCCGGAGCGCGAGTGCTGGTACATCAACATGGGCGCGGTCGACAAGACCTTCTTCACCACTGAGGCGATGGTCCAGGCCGCCCAGTAATAACAATTGCGTTGCGATTCTGGCGGGCGTCATCGTTGCGATGGCGCCCGCTTCCTTTTTCCGCGGGAGTTGGCGGTCGACCTCGAGGTATTTCATCTCGAATGACGGACCGGGCTTTTGTCATCGAAATTCGCGCAAGTGTCCGCGGGCACCTTTGGCCCATCGCGCGCATGTTTAGCCTTATTGTGCCTATCGCTGTTAACAGTATGTCGGCGAAGCGATAGCTTCTTGTCTCATGAACGATTTCCCCGCATCATGTCTTGTTAGCCGCGTGCGGCTAAGGGAGGCATGTGCGAGCGCGGCCTGTTCATCCACGCAGATCCGCGACCAGTGCGGCCCTGCTTATTCTCGGGATCGTCGGAATGCTCGCGGGCATGCCGGCGGCGCGTCCCGAGGCCAATCCCATCGCGCCAGAGCGCGCCCGCTTCGCGTCGTATCGAAATGAGTCGTCGGCGCGCGCACGTTACGAGAAGTATCTGGCGAACCGGCGCGGCACTGACTTTGGCGTTCCGCGCGATGCGTATGGAAACGCGGTCGCATCGATGCAGGCGGTACAGCGTCGAGCCGGTGGGGCGGTGAGCGCACCGGCGGCGACCGCGACGCCGTTCTGGACGGCGCTGGGACCGCGGCCGATCACGGGCGAGATTCCTTTTTTCGGCACCGATCCTCTCGGGGGGGCGCTGTCGAGCGCCACCGGAAAAGTTACCGCCATCGCCGTCGATCCGACGACCTCGGGGCGGTTGTTCATCGGAACCTCGGGCGGCGGGGTGTGGATGAGCACCAACGGCGGAACGACGTTCACGCCCATTTTTGCATCGCAAGCAACCCTCGCGATCGGCGCGATCACTTTGGACCCGACCACCAATCCGCCAACCATCTATGTGGGCACCGGCGAGGCCAACAATACCGTCGATTCGTACTTTGGGCTGGGGCTTTTCATCTCCACCGACCTGGGAAATAGCTGGACGCAAAATACCGGCGACGGCAACTTCACCAATCTTTCGGTAGCGCAAATAGCGATCGATACCACGCAGAGTCCGCGCGTCATCTACGTCGCGATGTCATCGGGATCGAGCTCCAATCGCGCGGGAGTCAATTTCATCGAGAGCAACATCGTGAACAATGGGGTCTGGAAGTCTCTCGACGGTGGGATGACCTGGTCGCAGCTCTTTTTTGCGTCGCAGGCCGCGTGCCCCGGATTCCAGGGTTTCTGTCCGGCTGAAGGTGTCGCGATCGATCCCATCCATCCCACCAACGTTTTCGCGACGATCTATCAATCCGGGGTTTTCGGCTCCAACAATGGAGGCAGCAGTTGGTATGGGATCAATTTCCCCGGCATTGCAAATACCCAGATCGGCCGCGCGAGCGTGGAGGCACGCAACAACAATGTTTATGTCGCGTTAGGTGCCGCCGACGGTATCGAGTTTTTGGGATTCTTCCGGGCCGATGATGGAGGAAACAACTTTATTCCGGTAGAGACGCCCAGCGCTAATCTACCGACCTCCACCATCGATGGAACGAGCAGATCCAACTTCTCGAAGGCCGACTACGACCAGGCCTTGCTTATCGATCCAGCGGACCCAGGTGCCGCGACTGTGATTTTCGGCGGAGTAGGAATCTATCGTTCCACCAACAACGGCAATCAATGGACCTTCCTGGCCCAAAACGGTGGCGTGCATTCCGATCAGCATGCGATCGCGGCCGATCCGTTCCATCCGGGGAACTTCTTCGTCGGTAACGATGGCGGCGTGTACTCGTTCAACCTTTCCTCGGGAATCTGGACCGCGCTCAACACCAGCCTTTCGGCTGCGCTGCTGCAGGGCGTCGGGCCCAATCCCTCCAATGATAACGTGACGCTGGCAGGTGGAGCGGGCAATGGCACCGTGCGCTTCAATGGCACCCAGACGGGAGTGACGGCGCAGCCATGGAATGCGGTCGACAGCGGTGATAGCGGCTTCGCGCTTTTCGATCGCGTCAACCCGAGCTTCGCTTATCACAGCTTCATGACCACGCTCACCGGTGCGATTGCGATCTCATGCTCGACCGATGGTGGGGTGACGTGGAATGGCGCACAACCCACCTTCACCCTGCAGGGTGCGCTGGCGGCGGCGAACGATGGCGGCGCCGGTTTTTTTCCGCCGATGGCGGTTGATCCATTAATCTCGCGGCGGGTCTTCTTCGGCGCGCATTCGGTCTACGTCTCGACCGATGCGGGGCAGAACTGGGCGCGCCAAACCAATCAGGATCTCACCGGACAATGCTCCAATGGAGCGTGCGCGATTCAAGACCTCGAGTTTGCGCCGACCATGCACAACATCGCATATGCCCTCTCAACCCAGACCTTTGAGACCGGATCGCCAACGCCGTTCAAGATTTTTCAGACCTCGCAAGCTAATCTGCAAGTCAGCAATTCGACCCCCAGCGGCGGTGCCTGGACCGATGTCACCGACAATCTTCCCTTCAATCCCGCCAATACCCAGGCGACCGGCATTGCGATCAGTCCCTTCAACCCGGCGATCGCGTTTCTCAGCGTCTCGGGATTCACTGCCGCCACCGGCATCGGCCATGTCTTCATGACCACCGATTCCGGTGCGCATTGGTTTCGCTCCGACGGCAATCCGCAGGCCGTGACTCCGCCGCCGGCGACTGCCATTCCGGACATACCGGTGCTGCGTTTGCTGGTTGATGCCAACGATCGTTCCGGGCAGACCGTTCTCGCCGCTACCGATATCGGAGTCTTCCGAAGCACCAACCTCGGGGTGAGCTGGGCGCCATACAACCTCGGCGTGATTCCGGTGGTTCCGGTCTTCGATATCGAGCAGAATCTGGATGGCGTGACCTATGCCGGCACGCATGGGCTCGGCGCGTTCGTGCTCTCGGGCGCGATGGGACCAATACCGACTCCGACCGCCTTTCCTACCATGATGGTTGCGACCCCGACTCCGGTCGCGACCAAAACCGCCACTCCAACCCGCACCGCGACCGTGACTCCGACCGCGACCCGGACCGCGACAGCCACCATCACTCCAACGCCGACACTAACCGCAACGCGCACTCCGACGGCGACCGCGACGCCCTTGACGACCAGCCTCACTATCGCGCCGAAGCAACGGCTTTTCGGCAAGGTGATTTTTGGCGATACCGGCGCGACCTCGAAACCGGAGATCATCACTTTGACCAACAGCAGCGACAACGTGGTCACGATGTCCGGGCAAAACTTCAGCGGACCGGCGGCCGCGGATTTTACCATCGTTGCCGACGGCACCACCTGTGGCGCGACCTTGGGCGCGCGGCAGAAATGTAACTACGCCATGGTGTTTCAGCCCAGTGCGCTCGGCGCCGGCAACGCTTTCGTCATGACCTCCAACAATGCCGCGAACAGTCCGCAGTTGGCGAGTCTCAGTGGTACCGGCGTCGCCGCGCCGATCACGATCGCGCCGACTTCAATCTCCTTCGGCACCGTCGCGGTGGGTTCGTCGCTGGAGAAATCGTTCGCGATAACCAACAAAAATACTGTGGGCCTGACGATTTCGAATCTGGTGTCCACCAGTACCGATTTTACGCCCGCCACGACCTGCGTAGCCGTTCTCAATGCCGGTGCGACCTGCACCGTTGAAGTAACGTTCAAACCCGCCGCTGGAGCCAAGACGCGCAGCGGCTCGATCCAGGTCTTCGACAATGCCGCCAAGAGCCCGCAGACCGTCAAATTGACCGGCAGCGCGAGTTGACGATGCTCACCAGTTCTTCCGCGCCTCGCGATACTCACCCTCGAGAATCCCCATCAGCACCGAATCATGATAACGGCCATCGAGAAACCGATATTCGCGCTGGACCCCTTCGCGCCTGAAACCACATTTCTCGTACGATTTGATCCCGCGCGTATTGAAGTCATAAACGTTGAGCCATACCCGGTGGAGATTCATCTGGTCGAAGGCAAAGCGCAGCACCACCCGCATCGCATCGGTGCCGTAACCCTTTCCCCAATGGGGTTTGCTGCCGATCACGATGCCGACCTGCGCGCTGCGGTTGATCCAGTCGATGGTCATCAAGCTGATGCCGCCCAGATATTCGCCATCGAGCGTTTCGACTGCCCACCTGCAATCGGGTCCGTCACCGGGTGCATTCGCGCTCAGGTAAGCTTCCTCCGCCGCGCGGGATAACGGGTATATCATCGGCGCGCCAAGATTGCGGGTCACCTCTTGGTCATTGACCCAGCTCATCAGCGAGTCGAGATCCGATTTTTCGTACGCCCGAATGCGAACCAGCTTTCCTTCCATAGCGCTGTTCTCCCTGACCCTGAAAAAAAAGGGCAGCCTCTGCAGGCCGCCCTTTTGAGGATTATTTTTCCGCGGCCTTATCCCTTGGGCAGCCCCATAACTCGCTCGCCGATGATGTTGTGTTGAATCTCGCTGGTGCCCCCGGCGATAGTGAGCGCGCGCGACGCGAGCATACGGTACGACCACTTGCCCTTGTCGACCGCGAACGGCGCCTTGAAGTCCATTTGGCTGTACGGTCCCAGCAACTCCATCGCGAATTTGTTCATCTTCAAATTGAGTTCGCTCACCGCCAGCTTCAGCACCGACCCCTCGGGGCCCGGCGGCAGGCCCTTGAGGCGCCGCGTGATTTGACGAAAGCCGGTGTATTTGATCGCAGCCGCCTCGCAGGCGAACCCGGAGATTTTCTGCCGCACATCGGAGTTTGCCCACGCCGTCGAGCCGTTGTCCCGCACCGTCTGCGCGAGGCTCTTCAGCTCCTTGACCGCGCCCAGCATGTCGCGTCCGCCGCCGATTCCCGAGCGCTCGAACATCAGCGTGGTGATGGCGACCTGCCAGCCCTGGTTCATCTCTCCGATAAGATTCTTCTTCGGAACCTTCACATCCTCGAAGAAGACCTCGTTGAAATTCGCATCGCCGGTGATTTGCACCAGCGGCCGCACCGTCACGCCGGGGCTATGCATATCGACCAGAATGTAGCTGATGCCTTTGTGCTTGGGCGCGCTGGGATCGGTGCGCACCAGCAGGATGCACATGTCGGCGTGATGCGCATCGGAGGTCCACACCTTCTGTCCGTTGACGATGAAGTAGTCGCCGTCCTCGACCGCACGGGTCTGCAGCGAAGCAACGTCCGAACCGGCGCCGGGCTCGGAATATCCCTGGCACCAGATTTCCTCGCCGGAAAGAATTTTCGGCACATAGCGTTTCTTCTGTTCCTCGGTGCCCCAATGGATTAACGTCGGGCCAACCAGCAGGGTGCCGAGCCCATTGACCAGCGCGGGCGGATTCGCGCGCGCGATTTCTTCATTATAAATGATCTGCTGAACCAGGCTGGCGCCGCGTCCGCCGTATTCCTTGGGCCAGCTGATACCGACCCATCCCCCGGCGTGCATCTTCTTATGCCACGCGAGGCGCCGCGGCCATTCGCCACCTTCCTCGTGGGTCATGCCGAGACCGTCGTCACCTTTTTGATCCTTGGATAGGTTGGCTTCGAGCCAACTGCGCAATTCGTGACGAAAAGCCTCGTCCTGGGGGCTCCAATTAAAGTCCATGTCTTCCTCCGAATGGGATGGAAGCAGCGCTTCCTAACACTTGTTATATAAACCGCTGGTCCGAATCCGCGCAAGGCGCGGTGACGAGCTAATCGGAATCGGCGCATCGCCATGAAGAGATCGCGCTCGAGGTTCGTCTTTAAGTGATAGCCGCGAGATAATTGAAAGATCTCCGATTCGCCCCGGCTAAATCTTGGACTTCGACTTCAACCTGACGGTGATTCTATGTCTTCAAAATTTTATGCTCTCGCGGTCGGCCTCGCACTTGGATCGATGGTAATCGGCACTTCGGCCTGTGGTGTCGCAGCCGGAGGCGCAACCGGCGCCGGCGTCGGAGCGGTTGCAGGCGGCACCATGAAAGATTCTAATCCCGAAACCTCCGCGGTAGTCGGCGGCGTCGGCGGTGCTGCCGGCGGCGCTTTAGTTGGCGCTGCGGTGGGCGATCCTTTGGGCGGAGCCGTGGCCGGCGGTGTCGGTGGCGCCGCAACCGGCTACGAGGTGCGCAAGAGTACCTCAGGGCAATAGAACGTCGCCTCGCGATCCCGAAGCTCGGTGAGGATTTATCATCGATGTGCGGGCGTCTGGTGCGCGCGGATCAATTTGCCCAGTTCGCGACCGACTGCATTGGGACTCCTGGCGAGTTCATCCGCCACTGATAGTTGATCCTCGATCGGGCGGTTCTGTCCCACTTTGAATTTGCCTTCGATGCGATCGATCGCGATCTCGAATCCGACAATCGCCTTGAGCAGCTTGGTTTTGAATTCGCGCGACACCTCGCGCGCGGACCATGGCTGCGGC
>Ga0210398_10005229_pt1 | contig 12081 bp, 8 predicted proteins | sample IncBWC4OmetaG_FD_161047 | JGI IMG/M metagenome (GOLD analysis project Ga0210398, IMG submission 161047) | Forest soil microbial communities from Barre Woods Harvard Forest LTER site, Petersham, Massachusetts, United States - Inc-BW-C-4-O | ecosystem: Environmental > Terrestrial > Soil >... | reverse complement strand
ACCTAACCCCTAATCCCCTTCCCGCACGGGAAGGGGAACTGGCCTCTTCCCACCCCTTCGGAGCGAAATGTCGTCCTCGACATTTCGCGATTCTCTTTCTTTCTTAATACCGGGTGCAGGGGTCACCCCTGCCGAAGGAGGTGTGGAACCCACCGCGGGTTCCACATTAAATGCGAATTTCTTCTTCTTCCTAAGCCCCGCTAGCGCTCTTCCTCTCCGGCTCCTCGCTCGACGCCTCCATCGATTTCTCCACGCATCGACGCTTCAGCTCCGCGAAAGCGTCGTCCACGAAAGCCTTCATCAGCGCCACGTCGGGCATCACGCGCGGGTCTGCCATCATTCCGAAGTATAAACTCTTATAGTAACTGAGTATTGCGACTGCATACCCCATTGTCGCGCCGAGCGGCACCAGCGGTACCATGTCCAAACATACGTGCCCGTTAATATACTGCGGCACTTGCACGCCCGGCACGTTGGTCGCGATAAAATTTATTCCGAACGCCGGCAGCCCGAAGCCGTCCGGCCGCGGTTTCCAGTCGGTCCATTTCGCCAGCCGTGCCCCCACGTCCAGCATCGTCGTCGCCGCGCGCGAGGCCGGCCCGATCAGACTCGGTGGAATCGTATCGCCGAGCCCCATCATGGCTTCCAGAGCCTGCGCTGACCCCGCAGACTTGATTCGCTCAGTCTCCTCGTGAATCAACTTCAGCCGCTCGACGATATCCATCGGCGCCGCCGGCGCGGTGGGGAACATCATAGACACCCGATTCCCCAGCGAGCTCTTCTCGTCGCGATGCCGCACGTTGACCGGACATCCGATACACAGTTGCTGTCCCTCAACGGCGTACCCATGATGCGCCAAATAGCGCGCCGCCCCCTCCGTCAACATAGCCAGTACGACATCGTTGACCGATCCGCCGAAGGCAGTCCTGATCGCGCGAAAGTCCGAGAACGTCTGCCGCGTCCATGTCACGATGCGGTCCTGCGTCACCGGGGTAGAATTCCACGGCGTCTGCACGATTCGCCGCGTCGCCAGCTCCGTCATCACCCGCGACGCCTCACCCAACTGCCGCGCGCGCTCCGCCACCGACGCCGGATCCTCGATCGCCTCGACGGCAGCGTCGATCGTCGAGTTCACCGCGCCTTGAATCTGGCTCCGAAACGCATCCGCCATTCGCCGTATCAGGCTCGACGGCTTGGCCGCCACCCACGGCTCCGGCGGCTGCGGTACATCGTCGGGCTCGGCGCGAAAGTCGTACATCACTTTCAGCAGCTCGACCCCCGACACGCCGTCGACTAAACAATGATGCACCTTCCACATGAGCGCCGTGCGATTCCCGTCCAGGTTGTGGAACACGTGCAGCGCCCACAGCGGATGCTTCCGGTCGAGCGGACTCTTATACACCCGCATCATCTCGCCGAGCGCGTCGCCTTCGCCCATCGCGTCCGGTAGCTCATGCAGATGCACATGGTTTTCGATTGCGAACTCCGGGTCGTCCTCCATCATCGCATTCGCCAGGTTCAGCGGGACTTCGATCAGCCGCTGCCGGTAGCGCGGCACCAGATGCATCCGTTCCTCGAAATGCCCGAGCAGGCCGTTAAAGTCGACCCGCCCTTCGAAGAGTCCGATCGATCCGATATGCAGCGGTCCGCTCTGCGATTCGCCATAGATAAACGTCGCGTCCTGTGTGGACAGCCGGTAGCTGGACGACGATGGAAATGCGGAATTTTCGGCCATTCGAATTCACCTCCGAACCGGATTCCCTGGCTTGTGCCCGAAGTCCAGCCAAGAAAATCCTGGAAATGACAGTGCCGCGGTCGTCAAAGTTTGGCAGCCATCCTCACCAAAGCGCAAGCTGAATTTTTTGCCGCTGCGCTTGCCGGATCGTCCGGTCTGATCAAGGATAACGTTCCGCGCAAGGCTTACGACTGCTTTACGAGCAATCTCGTCGGCAGCGCTTGCGCACGGTAGTTCAGTTCGAGGTACTCGGGGAAAAACCAATGTCCGAACAAATAAAAACTAATCGCCCTTATCCTATCCAGCTTAAGCTGCGCGACGGACACAGCGCCGCCATCCGCGTGATGGAACCCGGCGACCTCGACAAAATAATCGACTTCGCCCGCAACCTCCCCGTCGACGACCTGCTCTTCCTCCGCACCGACATCACCGACCGCGCCGTCGTCCAGAGCTGGGTCGATAACATCCGGGGCGGACACACGATCACCTTGCTCGCCGAAGTCGACGGCGAACTGGCAGCCTACGCCAGCGTCCACCTCGAGCAGGCGCGATGGACCCGGCGCGTCGGCGAACTCCGCATCATCACGTCGTCGCGCTACCGGGGCGCAGGCCTCGGCCGCCGCCTCGCCGCCGAAGTATTCGATCTGGCGCGCTCGCTCGGCCTCAAGAAAATCACCGCCCAGATGACAACGGAGCAGACCTCCGCCCGCGCCGCCTTCGAACACCTCGGCTTCCAGGTCGAAGCAGTCTTGTCCGATTGGGTCGAAGACCGCCGCGGCCGCTCACGCGATCTCCTGATAATGACCTACGACGTAGCCGGCTTCTCCGACCGCATCGTCGCGTAAGACGCGGGGCTACGCGCCCCGCACCCGCGGCAGGGGTGACCCCTGCACCCAGTGATAAGAGAAGATGCGGCGCTTCGAGCCTGTTAGGAAGTTAAGGACGCGAGGACGCGAAGCTCCGATCCCTCGCCCCTTATTTCACGGGAGAGGTTAGGTGAGGGTTCTGCGGCTCATGCTCAATGCCAACAGCGCGCTCGCTCTGTCTCCTCGCCCTGCTAGGGCGAGAATGAAGGTGAGGGTCCAATTACAGCGCCCTGCGCGATTCAAAGATTCCGCCTCGCTGCCGGAATTTTCGATGCCTCTAACCCATTCGAATAATTGGAAGTGGAAACCAGATTTATAACTGACCGAGAGCAAAGTAGTGCGCTGCGCGCAACTTTGCGCTTGATACCGGGTGCAGGGGTCACCCCTGCCGCGGGTGCGGGGCGCGCAGCCCTGCGTCGCGAATTCCTCTCCTACTGCGTCACCACCAATATCCGGAACGTCCCGGGTACCGGCACCGGCCGCGGATGCGTTGGCGTCGATCCTGGCGCGAACTTCAAATCCGCTGTCGGCAGATAGATCATTGCGCCGGTCGACGCGACCGCCATTGTCCTCGCGCCCAACTCGGTCTTCACCACCTGCGCCAGCTCGAATTTGTCCGCCGACACTTCGCGGATAATCGTCAAGGTGCCGTCGCCGCAACTCGCGAACACGAGACCGTCGCGATACGCCGTTGCATCCACGAATGCGCCGATCGGAAAATCCGCGACTACTTTCCCGCTGTCGGCATCCATAACGATTAGCTTCTGGTTGCGGCATCCAATAAACAGGCGCCGCGTCGCGCGATCCATCGATATCCCCGTCGGCCGGGCGCCCGGCGCCGTCGGCCAGCGCGCGACGACGTTCATCGCGCGCGTATCGACCACCGCGACCTCGTCCTTGTCCGCGATATTGACGAACATCTTGCCCTTGCCGTCCGCGACCGCAAACTCCGGCGCGCCGCCCAGGTCGACGGTCGCCGCCGCCTTGCCACCTGAAGGATTCACGTCGGGCGCGAAGGCGACCAGCTCGTGCGCATCGCCACACATCACGAGCACCCGATTACTGGCGCGGTCATAAATAATGCCGTCAGCATCCGATGCGGCGGGCACACTTCCCAGGATCGCATGAGTCTTCATATCGAAAATCTGCACCGTTCCGGCGCCGCCATCGCTGATAAATCCGCGCTTCACCTCCGGCACCAGCGCCACGCCATGCGATCTTTGCTGTGGCCCCATATCCGCAATTATTTTCCCGTCAGCGACATCCACCGCCATCGTATGCGTGCTGCGAGTGACGTAGAGCACGCGACCATCAGGCCCGAGCGTCGCGTAGTCCCACCCTCCATCGCCGCCAACCTTAAAGGTAGCAGTCAATTTATAAGCCGGTGGCCCCGCGTCGGCAGCCAACACCACACCAGCCAAAAGCGCGACACCGACGATCGCGAAACCGAACAGCCTGAACTTATTTCTCATATCTGAAATTTCTGCACCTCAAGCTAACCGCCTAACACTCGCAACCCCTCAGGCAATCGAAACGATCCATCCACCTCACACGGCAACTCAACCACCCGCACCACAGCATCGACATTCAACGCCCCATACAGATGAGGAAACATCTGACCCGCCCCTTCGCCCCGCGCCCCCGCCGACGCCTCATACCTCAGCTCGACTCGCAGCCGCTCCTCGTCGATACACAACACGACCAACCCATGCTGCCGGCGATAAAACCTGTTCGCAGTTGCGACCACCTGCGCCAAAGTCGAGCAATGAACAAAACCTTCCGCCGCCAAACTAGAAGGCGCATAACTCCCCCGCCCAACGGCCTCAACCCACTCACTCTCACCAACAATATGAAGGATCATCGCGACTTCTCTCGAAACCAAAACCCGAGAGCGAAATGTTGTCCGCAACATTTCGCGATTCTCTTAACCCCGAGTGCAGGGGTCACCCCTGCCGAAGGAGGTGTGGAACCCACCGCGGGTTCCACGTTAGATGACGTGATTTCATCACGCCCGCATCGACGCGCGCGCATTCCCGAGCAGCATCTCCGCCACCGCGGTCAAATCGTTATCGTCGTAGTAATCGATCTCGATTCTCCCTGGACTTCGACCGCGCCTTTTGAAAATTCTGACCTTGCGCTTGAGCGCGCGCTGCAGGCCTTCGGCGAGTGCGTTCAGATTCGCATCGCCGGCCGAGCGGGCGGCGGCGGTTTTGGTGCGGGGACGCGAGGCGGTCGCGATTTCTTCGGCGCCGCGCGCCGAGATTCCGACGGCGGCGATTCGACGTGCCGCCGACAGTTGAGCGTCAGGCGAGGCGATTGAGAGAAGGGGCCGCGCCTGTCCTGCATTGAGCTGTCCCTTCGCGATCATATTGAGGATTTCCTGGGGCAGCTCGAGCAATCGAATCGAGTTGCTCACGTAGGAGCGGCTTTTGCCGACCCGCGCGGCAACCTGGTCGTGGGTGAGTCCGAAATGATCGACGAGGCGAAAAAACGCGAGTCCTTCTTCGACCGCGTTGAGATTCTCGCGCACGATATTCTCGACCAGCGACATTTCCAGCGCAGCGCGATCGTCGAGCTCGCGCACGACGACTGGAACCGTCTCGAGACCGGCCGCTCGCGCCGCGCGGAGTCGCCGCTCGCCCGCGATCAACTCGTAATGCGGCCCGTCGTTCTCGGGCGCGTCGATTCGGCGCACGATCAGCGGCTCGATGATTCCCTGGCTCTGGATCGCGAGCGTAAGTTCGGCCAGCCGCTCCTTGTCGAAATTAATCCGCGGCTGAAACGCGCCCGGCGTGATACTCCCGACCGGTGCCATTCTGAATTGCCCGCCGGCACTATCTTCGCCGCCGGCGACGGCTTCGATCGGCGCCGCCGCAGAATTCCCAATCAGCGCATCAAGCCCGCGCCCCAACGGTTTCCTGATCATTCTCTTGACCCTCACAGTGAGCGAAATGTTGTCCGCAACATTTCACGATTCTCCTAACCCTGGGTGCAGGGGTCACCCCTGCCGAAGGAGGTGTGGAACCCACCGCGGGTTCCACGTTAAATGTACTTTCCCGACTGTCACGCTCCACCCTCGCCCCGCGCGACTATCTCCGCCGCCAGTGCGCGATAGCCTTCCGCCCCCGACGACTTCGGCCCGTATTCCAGCACCGACAATCCATGACTCGGGCTCTCCGACATCCGCACGCTGCGCGGGATCACGCTGCGAAAAACTTTCTCGGGGAAATGCTTTCTAACCTCGTCGGAAATTTCGTGGCTCAGTCGATTTCGCGAGTCGAACATCGTGAGTACCAGGCCTTCGAGTTCGAGTGCGGGCCGCAGCGCCGCCTTGACCTTATTGATCGTGCCGAGGAGAGCGCTCAGCCCTTCGAGCGCGTAGTATTCGCATTGCATCGGCACCAGCACCGAGTCGGCGGCGACGAGGGCGTTCAAGGTGAGAATCCCGAGCGACGGTGGCGTATCAATTAAAACATAGTTATATTCTTGCCGCGCTGGCTCCAGGAGCGCACGCAAGCGTCGTTCGCGGCCCTCCATCGTCACCAACTCGATCTCGGCGCCGACCAGATCGTCGCCCGCCGGCGCCAGCGATAGCAGCGGCCGTACCTGGCGTAGAATTTCCGTGATCGGCAATCCGGCGACGAGAGCCTGGTAGATAGTCTTACCCTCGCCGCGCGCGGCGGCAACGTCTTCGGGTGTGCTGATACCGGAGGTGGCGTTGCCCTGCGGGTCAAGGTCGACGAGCAGCACGCGCCGCCCGATATCGGCGAGCGCGACCGCCAGATTAACTGCGGTCGTAGTCTTGCCGACACCGCCTTTCTGATTGGCTATTGCGATTACGCGCCCCACGACCAGCCACCACCTCAACCGAGCCGCAGCAGACGTTTCACGTGAAACATCCGGGCTCGACGGACATTAAATGCCTGCACTTAGAAAAGATCAAACCGCGCGATCAGATTCACGCAAACGATTGAATTGTAAAGGTTTTCGAGCAGGAATGTTTCACGTGAAACATTCCTGATGAACTACGTGGAACGTGCTAGCGGCGAGTCCAGGTGGCGATGGCGCGCCGCATCACCTGTTTGCCATGGCGCAAGTCGTAGCCGGCAAGGGACGCATCGACGAGTCCCGACGCGGCTGCGGCGGCCGCCTCTTCGTCGAACTTCTGATCGGCGCTCGCGTAGATCATCAGCACGCCCTCGCGATGCAGCACGCGGCCCGCTATCTCGAAAATCGCGGCAGGATTTCCAACGGCCCGCGCCGTGACCAGGTCGAAGCTGTCGCGGAGGTCGAGCGACTCGGCGCGCGCGCATTCGACGAGGACGTTCTGCAGTCCCATCTCGATCGCGGCCTCGCTCAGAAAGGTCGCGCGTTTGCGTCGCGCCTCGACCAGCGTGACGCTCCCGTTGAGAGCAGACGCGATCACCAGCCCCGGGAAGCCGGCGCCGCTACCGATATCGAGAATGCGATGGACCCGGTCGAGCCGGATGATCCTCGCGCTGGCGGAAATCGAGATTGGGATAATACTGTCGAAGACGTGGAACACGATTTCGGCAGCGTCGCGTGGATTCGCCGTTAGATTGATCTTCGGCCCCCACACTGCGAGCGTCGCCGCCATCCGCTCCATCCGATTCAGGAACTGAACGGTGTTGCCGACCACGCCGAGCGGAGCAATCGCCGGCGCGAGCTGAGACCGCACTTCGGCCGCAATATCGTCGGGCGTCGCCGCCTTCTTTTTCTTCGGTTTTTTTGGCGGCGCTTTGACCTGATGTTTCACGTGAAACGTCCGTATTGAGTTAAATAGATCCTGAATTTGCTCGGTTATCTCGAAAAATGTTTCACGTGAAACATTCGGGTCGGAGCAGGATCAACTCAAATCGCGCGGGCGTTGCGGTCGCGCCGACTCTTGATATGGACCGCCAGGATTGAGATCGCCGCCGGCGTGATTCCCGGCATCCGCGCCGCCTGCCCCAGCGACCGTGGCCGCACGGCGGACAGCCGTTCGCAGACCTCGGTCGAAAGGCCCATCACGCCCTTGAAATCCACCCAGTCCGGTATCGTCGTGTCCTCGAGGCGCGCGAACCGCTCGACCGCGTCCGCCTGCCGCCGCACGTAGCCCTCGTATTTGATTTCGGTCTCGAGCTCGCCCGCTTCGTCGAGGTTCAGCGTGGTCTCGGCCCCGCTCATCGTCATCAGGGCGTCGTAGCCGACCTCGGGCCGCTTGAGCAGCTCGATTGCGCGCACCGGCTGCGCAATCGGCGTCGAGCCATGCGCCGCCAGGGCCGCATTAACCTCGGCGGACGCCGGTATCAGCGCCGCCTTGAGCCGTTCGATCTCGCCGCGGACTGCTTCGGTCTTGGCTCGCACGCGCGCGCCCGCCGACGCGTCGAGCAGTCCCAGCCGCTCGCCAATCGGCGACAGCCGCCGGTCCGCATTGTCCTCGCGCAGCAGCAGCCGGTACTCGGCCCGCGAGGTGAACATACGGTACGGCTCGCCGCCAATCCCGCGCGTCACGAGGTCGTCGATCATCACGCCGATATAGGCCTGGTCACGGCGCAGAACGAGCGCCGGCTCGCCGCGGACCTTGAGGGCAGCGTTGATTCCCGCCATCAGGCCCTGGGCGCCCGCCTCTTCATAGCCGGTCGTGCCGTTGATCTGGCCGGCGAAAAACAGCCCGCGCACCAGCTTGGTCTCGAGCGACGAGGTCAACTGGGTCGGGTCCGAGAAATCGTACTCGATCGCGTATCCGGGCCGCATTATCTCGGCCCGCTCGAGGCCGGCTATCGTGCGCACCATCGCAAGCTGAACGTCGAGCGGCAGGCTGGTCGACAGGCCGTTGGGATAAACCTCAACGGTGTCGCGGCCCTCGGGCTCGAGGAAAATCTGGTGGCGCTCCTTGTCCCGAAAGCGCATCACCTTGTCCTCGACCGACGGACAGTAGCGCGGACCCTTGCTCTGGATAACGCCCGAGTACATCGGGGAGCGGTCGATTCCTCCGCGGATTATCTCGTGGGTGCGCGAGTTGGTGAAGGTCAGGTGGCAGGGAATCTGGTCCTGCGCGATTCGCGCCGTGCGGAACGAGAACGGCGGCGGCAGCTCGTCGCCCGGCTGTATCTCCAACGCCGAGTAGTCGATCGTGCGGCCGTCCAGTCGCGGGCAGGTGCCGGTCTTGAGCCGCCCGATGCGAAAGCCCAACTGCGCCAGATGCTCGCTGAGACCCATCGCGGCGAAGTCGCCGGCGCGGCCGGCCGAATAATTCTTCATCCCGATATGGACGAGGCCCTTGAGGAATGTGCCGGTCGTCAGGATGACGGTCGGCGCTTCGAAGACCTCGCCTATCTGCGACTCGACGCCGAGCGCCACTCCGTCTTCGACGATCAGGCGCTCGACACTCGCCTGCCGCACCTGCAAGTTGGCGGTGCGCTCGAGCACGCGCTTGCTGCGCGCGCGGTACGCGGCCTTGTCGGCCTGCGCGCGTCGCGCGCGAACGGCAGGGCCCTTGCGCGTGTTCAGAAATCGAAACTGGATTCCAGTCTCGTCGGCCGCCAGGCCCATCTCGCCGCCGAGGGCGTCGATCTCGCGAACCAAGTGGCCCTTGCCGATGCCACCGATGGCAGGGTTGCAGGACATCTGACCGATGTGATCGAGGTTGAGCGTGAGCATGAGCGTGCTCGCGCCCATCCGGGCCGAGGCGAGCGCGGCTTCGATTCCGGCATGTCCGGCGCCGACGATGATGACGTCGTAGTTCATGGCGAATCAGCGATTATGGCTTGCGAAAGCGCTGCGCGCAAAGCGCGGAGCGGATACTGTGCATCGTCAGAAAGTAGGAAAATCATACAATAAGATTCGTAGCGAAACCCGCGGTGGGTTTCACGCTTCCTTCGGCAGGGGTGACCCCTGCACCCGGTATCAAGCGCAAAGTTGTGCGCAGCGCACTACTTTGCTCTCGGTCGCATAAAATCGTAAGTGCGAGTGCTGCTTCGCTTTTTAAAATTTCGGTTCCTCGCTGTCTCCTCGCCCTGTTAGGGCGAGGATGAAGGTGAGGGTCCATTGACAGCGCCCTGCGCGATTCAAGATTCCGCCTCGCTGTGTCCGGATGAACCGGACCTATTGAATTGACTCCCATCGACGCAAAATCTGGTCGCTCTTTCGGAGTGAGAAGTATGAACTGACCGAGAGCAAAGTAGTGCGCTGCGCGCAACTTTGCGCTTGATACTGGGTGCAGGGGTCACCCCTGCCCAAGGAGGTGCGGAACCCACGGAGGGTTCCGCGTTTAATCAAGCTCTCTTCGGGCTTATCGGGATTATTTGCCGATGCAGAAGTTTTGGAAGATGGCGTCGAGGATGTCTTCGTTGCTGACTTCGCCGGTGATAGAGGCGAGGGCGGCAGCCGCGGCCATTATGTCGACGGCGACGATTTCGGGGGGCATCAGGGAGAGCGCTGATGCGCGGGCGTTCTTGAGGGCTTCCAGAGCCATCGCGAGCGCATCGCGATGGCGCTCGCGAGAGATTGCGATTTGATTGTGCGATGTTGAGTGTGCTGAACCTTCACCTGATCTTTCTTGTGAAATGACGGGGGCGGTGTCTGCGCAGGAAACTAGTGCGGCAATCACCCTCGTCAGCTCGGCGCGGAGGGGGGCGGCTTGTTCGAGGTTGATGGCGGAGAAAAGGAGAATCGGGAGGCGCAGGCCTTGTTCGCGGAGATCGTCGGCTGAGATTGCGGCGGGCAGGTCGCACTTGTTGAGGATGGCGAGGCCAGGGCGGTCGGCGGTCAGGCGGATTACCTCGAGGTCGGCGGGCTCGAGCGGACGCGACCCGTCGAACATCGCGATCAACAGGTCGGCGGCGCGCGCCGAGCGGAGCGTGCGTTCGATGCCGATGCGCTCGACGTCGTCGGTCGATTGGCGGACGCCCGCGGTATCGTTGAGGACCAGGGCGTAGGGACCGAGCTGGACCGAGTCTTCGATCACGTCGCGGGTGGTGCCGGCGATTGCGGTGACGATGGCGCGGTCGGCGCCCAGCAGCAGATTCATCAAGGACGATTTGCCCGCATTGGGCTTGCCGATGATCGTCGCGTGCACTCCTGCACGCATCATGAGACCGCGCGCGAAGCTGTCGTGCAGTATTGCAACGTCGGATATCAACCGTTCGATCTCGTTCGCAACTTCGCGACGCGACGGCAGGCGAATGTCCTCGTCGGAGAAATCGATCTCCACCTCGAGATGTGCGCGAATTGCTACGACTTGCGCGCGCAACTCCTCGACGCGCGCAGACAGGGCGCCGGAAAGCTGCGAGAGCGCATTAGCCAGTGCAGAATCGCTACGCGCGTCGACGATGTCGGCGACGGCCTCGGCCTCGGCCAGATCGATGCGTCCGTTCAGAAATGCACGGCGGGTGAATTCACCCCGCTCGGCCACGCGCGCGCCTGCTTCGAGGGCGAGCGCCACGATGCGGCGGACCACGAAGGAGCCACCGTGGCATTGGATCTCAGCGACGTCCTCGCCGGTCAGGCTTGCCGGATGGGGCATCGCGACCGACAGCGCGCGGTCGATGTGCGCGCCGGTTGAGGGATCGACGACGTCGCCGAGGCGCATCGTGCGCGGCGCGCGCTCGGCCGAATGCGTCGGGCGAAAGATGGAGTCGAGGATTTCGAAGGCTCGCGGGCCCGAGAGGCGGACGATCGCGACTGCGCCGATGCCGGGGGCGGTGGCGGGGGCGACGATCGTGTCGGTGGCGTACATGGGGGACCTGATGGAGGAACGTAATTGTAGTGGAACCCGCCGTGGGTTCCACACCTCCTTGAGCAGGGGTGACCCCTGCACCCGGGGTTAAGAGAAAGAGAATCGCAGAATGTCGAGGACGACATTTTGCTCTCGGGTTCTGGAAGATAGGGGTACCGCTCTCAATGGCAGAGGGGAGAGCTCGCTCGTGCGGCTCGTTTCGTCGTGGCTTTTCTTTTGTGTCATTCAGAGCCGCTGCGGCGTAATCCCGGAGTCTTGATTGGGCAGGGGTGACCCCTGCACCCAGTGTTTCGAAAGATTAGCGGTCTTCGAGGATGGCGGTGACGACGGCCGCTCGGGGGGTAGCGGCCGCCGTCTCGCCATCGGCAGCCCCGATGCTCGAGCTGCCAAGACGGTTCAGATTTCTTTGCGCGGTGGCGTAGGCCGGGGCTTCGCGCACGAGGTCGCGCCAAATCGAGGATGCCTCGGCCGTCTCACCACTCCGCGCATAGATCACCGCGAGCAGGTTGCGCGCGGCGGGCTGATCGGGGTTCAAGCGCAGCGACTCTAGTGTCTCGCGCTCAGCCTCGGGCAGGCGGCCGCGTTCTTCATCGACGAGCGCCAGATTGAAATGTGCTTCGGGATGATCCTCGCCAAGAAAGACTGCGCGCTGGAGGCTGGCGGCCGCGGCGTCGAGATCGCCCTGTTCGAACTGAGCGAGGCCAAGATTTAGAAACAAATCCCAGTTTCTGAGTCCCAGC
>Ga0210398_10005227_pt1 | contig 12083 bp, 8 predicted proteins | sample IncBWC4OmetaG_FD_161047 | JGI IMG/M metagenome (GOLD analysis project Ga0210398, IMG submission 161047) | Forest soil microbial communities from Barre Woods Harvard Forest LTER site, Petersham, Massachusetts, United States - Inc-BW-C-4-O | ecosystem: Environmental > Terrestrial > Soil >... | reverse complement strand
CGGAGATTTTTCCGTGCTCGCGCTTTATTTCAAGCTCATCGAAAAGCGCAAGATGTGGCACGAAAAAATCACGACCGTCGCGGGCATCGGCTGCTCCAGCCGGTTTCCGTATTTCGTGCAGGCTCACGGCGCGCATTACATTCACGGACGCGCGCTGCCGTTCGCTTCCGGCATTTCACTTTCGCGGCCTGACCTGCACATCTTCGTTTTCGGCGGCGACGGCGACGCATTTTCCATCGGCGGCAATCATTTCAATCACACCGCGCGCAAAAATATCAAGATGACCTATTGCGTCATGGACAACTGGGTTTATGGCCTGACGAAAAAACAGACCTCGCCCACATCGCCGCTCGGTTTCAAGAGCAAGACCGACCAATGGGGCGCGGTGGATTATCCCATCAACCCGATGAAGCAGGCGATTTCCGCCGGCGCAACCTTCGTCGCGCGCACGACGCACACGAACCCGAACCACGTTTTGCAGATGATGGAAGCCGCGATGGATCACGACGGTTTCAGCTTCATCGAATGCCTGAGCGAATGCGTGGAATTTTACGAAGGCGCGTTCGATGCGAGCAACCCGCGCAAAGGCGGCGTGTTCAACGAAGTCCCCAAGACGCACGACGTGACCGACGAACTCGCGGCCTACAAACTTGCGGGCGAACCGTTCCCCGGCAGCTTCGGCATTTTCTACAAGGTCAGCAAGCCGACCAAGAACGCGAAGGAAGCCGAGATCAACAAATCGTTCCAGAGCAAAGTCACCGGCCTGAAAGACTGGCAGATTCTCCAGAAAAATTTCGACCGGATGAAATGATTTGCGCCCAACTTTCACCAAGCCTCGGCGCGAGTCGGGGCTTTTTTCTTTTCCCGCATGACAAATCGTTACATCGTTGAATCGCGAATCGTTGCCTCGGTTCAAAAACCGCCGATGTAACGATTCACATTTTACGATTCACGAACCCAATGGCTCACATCCACGAAAAAATTGATTTCACCGTCGCGATTTTCATCGTTCACGATGCGAAGGTTCTCGTCATCCACCATCGCAAGCTCGACAAATGGCTGCCGCTCGGCGGGCACATCGAGTTGGACGAAGACCCCGAGCAGGCCGCGTTGCGCGAGGCGAAGGAAGAAAGCGGCCTCGACGTGGAACTGCTCGGCGAGCGTCCGCCCACGACTTCGCCGGGCACGCGCGCGCTCATCGCGCCGCGCTTTCTCGACATCCATCGCATCAACGAAACGCACGAGCACATCGGCTTGATTTACTGGGCGCGCCCGAAAAATTCCGCCGCAATAAAACTTGCGACCGAGGAACATCACGACATCCGCTGGTGTTCCGCCGGCGAATTGGACACGCTGCAACCGCCGATGACCGACGCGGTGAAATGGTATTGCCGCCAGGCCATCGCGGAAATTTCCCGATGACCCATCGCCAGCTCAAGGCCGGTTATTTCACGCTCGCGGGATTGAACACGCTGGCGACGTCTTATTATTTCAACTATCTGTTCTTTTTTCTGCGCGATCATTTCGGCTTCGGCAATCGCGGCAATCTCTGGGTCACAGCGTTGTCTGGTTTCATTTATATTTTCGCCGCGTGGCAGTGCGGGAAATTCGCCGCGCGGTTCGGGCGCGTGTTGAGCTTGAAAATTGGTTTCATCGCGCTTTGTCTCGTGATGATTTTTGGCGCGCTCGCGTCCCACAATTTGGCCGCCCAATTGATCGCCGTTTCGCTTTACAACGTCGTGCTGTTGCTGACGTGGCCCGCGCTCGAAGCGCTGGTCAGCGAGCGCGAAACGCAGGCGGGTGTGCAGGAGATGGTCGGCATCTACAACTGCACTTGGGCGTTCGCGGCGGCGCTCGCGTATTTCACCGGCGGCAAACTTTACGATGCGCTGGGCGCGGGCGCGGTGTTCTGGCTACCGGCGGGAATCTTCTTCGCGCAATTTTTATTGCTGCTCTGGCTGGAAAAACATCACGCCGTCGTGCTCGCCGCAACACTCGAACCGCCAAAAGAAAAACACCACGCGCCGGAAAATTCCGCGTTGAATCAACCAGTCAGCCCGCAGACTTTTTTGAAAATGGCGTGGCTCGCTAATCCATTCGCCTACGTCGCCATCAATACTCTTTTTGCGGTCATGCCGGGCATCGCGGAAAAACTCGCGCTCTCACCGACGCGCGTAGGACTTTTCTGTTCCGTCTGGCTGTTCGGACGGCTTGCCGCGTTCGCGCTGCTATGGAAATGGCGCGGCTGGCATTATCGTTTCCGCTGGCTGTTCGCGGCGTTTCTCATGCTCATCGCCGGACTTGCGACCATTTTGCTGGCACAACAACTTTGGCTCGTCATCGTGGCGCAAATCTTTTTTGGTCTCGCGACCGGACTGATTTATTATTCGTCGCTATTTTATTCGATGGACGTGGGCGAAGCCAGCAGCGAGCACGGCGGATTGCACGAGGCGTTTATCGGTGCGGGAATTTTTCTCGGTCCGGCCACCGGCGCGGCGGCGCTGACCTTCGCGCCGCAATTCGCCAACGCCGCGACGTGGGCGGTGTCCGGCCTGCTCGTGCTTGGCCTTGGCGGATTGTTGGTGATACGGAAAACCGCCAGGTGATAGACAGGATTAGCCGAATCAAACAGAATTCTTTTCTAATTTTGTAAATTCTGTAAATTCTGTCTGAATTTATGCCCGATGAAAATCAACAGCCGCAGCGCAAAACCCTCGACGACCGCGCGAAGATGACCGAACTCGAACGCATCCGGCATTCCGCCGCGCATGTGCTCGCCACGGCCATTCTCCGCCTTTGGCCGGACGCGCAATTCGCCGCCGGGCCGCCGGTCGAGAACGGTTTTTATTACGATGTCGAACTCGCGCACCGCATCGCGCCGGAAGATTTCGCCGCCATCGAGGCCGAGATGAAAAAGGAGATCAAGGCCAACAACACGTTTGAAAAAGTCGTCGTCACGCGCGAACAGGCGTTGCAGGACGCAAACGAAGGCCGACTCGCCGCGTTGAATCCGCGCGGCACGCCGAGCAAATTCAAACTCGACATCGTCCAGAACATTCCCGCCGGCGAGCCGATCTCGTATTTCAAGAACGGCGATTTTCTCGACCTCTGCGCCGGGCCGCACGTCATGCGCACCGGCAACATCGGCGCGTTCAAGCTCACGCACGTGGCCAGCGCGTATTACAAGGGCGACGAAAAAAATCCGCAGCTTCAAAGAATTTACGGCACGGCGTTCAAGAACAAAACCGAGCTGGACGCCTGGTTCACGATGCTCGAAGAGGCCAAGCGTCGCGACCATCGCAAGATCGGCGCGGAGATGGGATTGTTCGCGCTGGACACCGAATACGTCGGGCCGGGACTGCCGCTGTGGCTGCCGAAAGGCACGGCCATCGTGGAAGAACTGGAAAAGCTGGCGAAAGAAACGGAATTCGCCGCCGGTTACGTGCGCGTGAAAACGCCGCATATTGCCAAGGAGAAAATGTATCAAACGTCTGGGCACTTGCCGTATTACGCGGAGTCAATGTTTCCGCCGATGGAATTGGCGTTAGAAAGCGCGAAAGAAAAAGAGCAACGACAAAAGGAAATCGCGCGCGTGGAAGCCATGATTGAAAGTGTTACTGACAGCTTGGACAAAAAGGAAGACGCACTTGGAGGAATGGAAAACATTGCAATCAATCTTCCAGAAAAAAGTGCTGATCTTTATGCCGTTGAAGGAAAAATGACGGCTACGGAAGATCAACAAGAAGACGAAGCTGCGCGATTACGCTCTTACAAGAAGCGATTAGCTGAATTGCAAATTGGCGAACGTTATTATTTGAAAGCTATGAACTGCCCGCATCATCACCGCATTTTTGCGGCTGAACCGCGCAGTTATCGCGATTTGCCATTGCGTCTCGCCGAATACGGCACTTGCTATCGTTACGAACAGTCGGGCGAATTGTTCGGCCTCATGCGCGTTCGTTCCTTGAACATGAACGACGCGCACATTTACTGCACGCCAGAACAATTCGCCGCAGAATTTAATGCGGTCAACGAAATGTATCTGAAGTATTTCAAAGTTTTCGGCATTGAAAAATATGTGATGCGTTTCAGCACGCACAGCGCGGAAGGTCTCGGCAAAAAATACGTTGACGAACCGGCTTTGTGGAAACAGACCGAAGACATGGTCCGCAAAGTTTTGATTGATTCAAAAATTCCCTACGTCGAAGTGCCGAACGAGGCGGCGTTTTACGGCCCGAAGATTGACGTGCAGGTGTGGAGCGTCATCGGCCGCGAGTTCACGCTGGCGACGAACCAGGTGGACTTCGCCGTCCCCGCGAAGTTCGGCCTGAAATATCGCGACCGCGACAATTCGGAGAAGACGCCATTGTGCATCCATCGCGCGCCGCTCGGCACGCACGAACGGTTCATCGGCTTTTTGATCGAACATTACGCCGGCAACTTCCCGCTCTGGCTCGCGCCGGAACAGGTGCGCGTGCTGACGCTGGGCGAGGACGAAAAATTGATCGCCTACGCGAAATCCATCGTGGACGAATTGCGCGGAAATTTTGTCCGCTGCGAACCGGATTTCCGCAACGACCCGATCAAGGCAAAGATCGCCGAGGCCGAACAAGCCAAAGTCCACACCATGCTCGTCATCGGCGGGCGCGACATGGACGCCGGCGCGGTTTCCGTCCGCCTGCACGGCAAAGGCAACGTCGGCGCGAAGCCGAAGGGCGAAGTCGTGGCGGATATTTTGGCGAGTATCAAAGAGCGGCGGGCATGAGCCATTATTGGTCAATATTTTCGGAATTGATTGCGACGCCGTTTCTTCACGCCGCGTTGATTTGGGGAATCGTGCCGCTGTATTTCGGCCTGCTGCTGAACGAACTGACCTCTGACAAGGCGAATTTCCGCACGGCGCTTCAGACGGGATTCAGTTTTCTCTGGGCTGGCGCGCAATGGCTCTGGCCGTATTTCAAAGTGCACAAATTCGGCGAGCCGCAACTGGAAATCGGGGCGATGCTGCCGATCAATCTGCTCGTGACGTTTCTGGTGATCGCGCTCGGCTTCGTGGCGCTCGCGAGCGGCGTGCGGAAAAAATTTCCGAAGCATCTGCGCTTCATCGGCCACACGCGGTTCGCGAATTATTTCATGATCACGATTTTCCCAATCCAGTCGCATTATCTGCCTTGGACTTGGGAACGTTTGATTGCAATCGTTTTGTTCGCCGTTCCGATCTGGCTGCTGCTGCATTTCGGATTGATGCCGGTTCGCGGCAGGTGATTTCCGGTTGATTGTTAAAATCCGGCGACGAAAACCAAAACACTTGACGCAGTTTGGAATTTTGCTAAAAATATTTTCGGGCGAACTGCTCTTCTGGGGTTCGATAACAGCAGTCAACAAAACTTCGTTTGGAAGGGGAAATCTATGGGTCAGAAAATTCAACGTTACGGCTGGATTCACGATTTGCCGGATCATCGCGACCAGCTTTATTCCGCGCCAATCACCGCGCTTCAGGCGCTGCCGCCAAAAATGGACCTCACGCCGCAATGTCCGCCGGTCTATGACCAGGGACAACTCGGCAGTTGCACGGCCAATTCCATCGGCGCGGCGGTCGAGTTCGAACAGATGAAACAAAAGCTGTCGGAAATCTTCATTCCGTCGCGCCTGTTCATTTATTACAACGAACGCGCGATGGAAGGCACGGTGGATTCCGACAGCGGCGCGCAGATCCGCGACGGCATAAAATCCGTCGCCAAACAGGGCGTCTGCCCGGAAACCGAATGGCCTTACAACATCGCGAAATTCAAGACCAAGCCGCCGAAAAATTGCTACACCGACGCGCTCAAACATCGCGTCGTGCTTTACCAGCGCGTGACGCCGGTGCTCAACCAGTTGCGTGGCTGCCTCGCCTCGGGCTATCCGTTTGTGTTCGGCTTCACCGTCTATGAAAGTTTTGAATCGCCGGCCGTGGCGAAAAGCGGACACGCGCCGATGCCCAAGCCCAGCGAACAATCCATCGGCGGCCACGCCGTGATGTGCGCGGGCTATGACGATTCGAAGCAGTGGTTCATCGTCCGCAATTCATGGGGACCGAATTGGGGAATGAAAGGCTACTTCACGCTGCCATACGCCTACGTCACCGACGCGCAACTGGCGAGCGACTTCTGGACCATCCGGCTGGTCTGACGGCGGATGGGAAAATTCAGGCGCGCGGTGGTTTCAAAAAATCGCCGCGCGCTGCGAAAAAATGCAGGAACAAGTCGTCGAATACCTGCGCGGCTGCCTGACCGCCGAGCCGGAGCAAAACGAGTGCGCGCTGGTGGTGGAATAAAAAAGAGCCAGTCGTTATTTACACATGATAGAAAAAACGACGATAGTCTGAAGTCGAGTAGATAGTAAACACTATGGTGGCCAATAGCAAAACAACGCAACTTGTTACTAAAGCAATTTTTCTGGATTTTTTCAGATGGTCAAATTCGCGCTCAAACTTGATGCCGTGGCGGAGAATGAATAGAACATATACATTTATAAAAAAGAGCACCAAACCAGTAAGCCAGACTTCTGACTCGGAGAGTCGAGGCACAATCTGTTTTCCGGCGAAAATGTCAATCCACGACGAAATATTCATGATGTTAAGCCACTCGATTAGCGTGACAACTCCAATAGCACCACCAATCCTTCCGTATTCGTTACCTCGACGAGTTGGGCATTTATTGATGATGACGAACGCCGTAAGATAGATTTCTTTCAAAAATCGAATCATAAAAATTCAGTCCTCGCTGTTGCCATTTTCCGTTTTGCGCGGCCAGCGTGATTGGCGCTCCGGCAAAGTCATGTCCACTTTCGCGTAATAAGTTTCCTCGCCAAATCGCGCGTCGGCCTCGTGCTGCAATTTCAGCGACGGCGTGACGCTGAACCGCTCGCTCGTGTCCATGAAAACAATCCCGCCGCCGGGCTGCATGAAACAAAGCAGCAGCGGACATTTGCCCGGATGCGCCGCGACAAGCTCGGTCACGGCGTTCAATTGCTCCGGCTTCAAGTGCGCCGTGTGCAACCGCAGATGAACCTGCTTCGTGAATTTTTTCGGCGCGTCTTCGAGCGGCATGATTTCCTGCGGAAAAATTTTCGGCTTGTCGTCGCCGACATTCACTTCGCCGATGACAAGGATCGCCTTGTTCGCCTCGAGCAGCGGACGGAACTTGTCGTAATTCTCGTTCATGCAAAGGATTTGCACCGAGCCTTCCAAATCTTCGAGCGTGACCATCGAATACGGCTTGCCGGATTTTTTTGAAACGCTGTGCTGCACCGCCGCAATCAGTCCGCCGATGCGCGTCAAACTGCGGTTCGGCAATTCGGAAAGTTTCGACGTGTTCGTCAGCGCATATTTTTCCAGAATCGGAACGAACGGCGTGAGCGGATGGCCGGTGACATAAAATCCCAAAAGCTCTTTTTCGTGCGCGAGCAATTCGTGCTGCGGCCATTCGGGCAGGTTGGAAATCGCTTCGGGCATCGGCGGCGCTTTTTCTTCCAGCGCGCCGAAGAGCGAACTTTGCCCTTTTTGTTTGTCGGACAAAATGCTCGCCGCGCGCGCGAGCGTGCGCTCGATCTGCGCAAACAATGTCGCGCGCGTCTGGCCGAAAGAATCGCACGCGCCGGTTTTGACAAGAGCTTCGATTGTTTTGCGCGTCAACGAACGGCCGTCCACGCGCTCGCACAATTCAGAAAGCGTTTTGAATTTTCCACTTTCATTCCGCGCCTTCAAAATCGCCTCGACTGCGGCTTCGCCAACACCTTTGATCGCCGCGAGTCCAAAACGAATCGCCTTGCCCTCGCGCGCGGGCGCGAAGAAAACTCCGCTCTCATTTACATCCGGCTGCAAGACTTCGATTTCAAATTCGCGCGCCTCGGCGATGTATTCGGACAATTTTTCCGTGTTCGCCATGTCGTTCGTCATCATGGCGCAGAAAAATTCCACGGGATAATTCGCCTTCAGATACGCGGTTTGATAAGCAACAATCGCGTAAGCTGCTGCGTGCGATTTGTTGAAACCGTAACCGGCAAATTTTTCGAGCAAATCGAAAATCTGGTTCGCCTTCGCGGCGGGAATTTTATTTACAGCGGCGCAACCCTTCACGAATTTTTCGCGCTGTTGCTGCATTTCCTCGACTTTTTTCTTGCCGATCGCGCGCCGCAGCAAATCCGCGCCGCCGAGCGAGAAGCCCGCCAGCACTTGCGTCGCCTGCATGACCTGCTCCTGATAAATCAAAACGCCGTAAGTCTCCCGCGCAATCGGTTCGAGAAGCGGATGTTCGTATTTGATCTCAATCTCGCCGTGGCGTCGCTTGATGAATTCGGGAATCAGTTCCATCGGGCCGGGACGATACAGCGCGACGAGCGCGGTGATGTGCTCGACGCTTTCAATCTGAAATTTCCGGCACAAATCGCGCATCCCGCCGGATTCCAACTGGAACACGCCGAGCGTTTCGGCGCGATTGAGCAGGTCGTAAGTTTTTTTGTCGTCGAGCGGCAGATTGTCAATCGGCACTTCGATGTTATGCGTGCGCTTGACCATTTCGCAGGTGTTGCGAATCACCGTCAATGTTTTCAGGCCGAGAAAATCCATTTTCAGCAGGCCGAGGTCGCCGACGGGATTCATCGCGTATTGCGTGACGAGCGTGCCGCTGTCGTCCTGCTTGAGCGGCAGCAGATTCACGAGCGGCTGGTCGCCGATGACGACTCCGGCCGCGTGAACCGAAGCATTGCGCGTGATGTCTTCAAGAATGAGCGCGGTGTCAATCAGTTCGCGCGTGATGTCCTCGTTTTCGTAAGCCTCCTTGAGTTCGGGCGATTGCTTGAGCGCTTTTTCAAGCGTCATTTTCAAGTCGAACGGAATCATTTTCGCCAATCGATCGCCTTCGCCATAGCTCAAGCCCATCACGCGGCCAACGTCACGAACGACGGATTTCGCGCCCATCGTGCCGAACGTGATGATTTGCGCGACGGAATCGCTGCCGTATTTTTTCCGAACATATTCGATGACGTCCGCGCGACGGTCGTCGGCGAAATCAATGTCAATATCCGGCGGGCTGATGCGTTCGGGATTGAGAAAGCGCTCGAACAGCAGGCCGTAACGGATCGGATCGACGTTCGCGATTTCGAGCAGATAGATGACGAGCGAACCGGCGGCGCTTCCGCGCGCGACGCAAGTGATGCCGTGCTCGTGGCCGTAACGGATGAAATCGGCGACGATCAAAAAGTAACTCAAGAAGCCCGTGTCCTCGATGACCTTCATTTCAGTCTGCAAGCGGTCAATCAGGATTTTTACGGCGGCGGCTTCGGTCACTTCCTTGGAATAATTCGGCAGCCGCGCCGGGTCTTCGATTTTTTCGACAACAAATTCGTGGCCTTCGGCGCGTGCGTGGATTCCGTAGCGCTTGAGCAAACCCTCGGCGATCAGCTTTCGCAAATAACCGTCACGCGTGAAATGTTCCGGCGGATGAAAGACCGGGTAATGCAAATCTTTTGTGGCCTTGGGAAATTTTATTTCCAGATTGCACTTCTCGGCGACTTCGAGCGTGTTCGTCACGGCTTCCGGCGTTTCGGCGAAACGCGCTTTCATTTCTTCCGCCGAGCGCAGGAAAAATTGTTCCGGCGCGTAGCCCGCGCTCATGCGCTTGGGATTGCTCAACAAATCCTGCGTGCCGATGCACACTAGGCAGTCGTGCGCGTGCGAATCGCCTTTGTTGATGTAGTGAACGTCGTTCGTCGCGACGAGTTTTAGGCCGAATTCCTTCGACCATTTGATCAAGTGATTGTTGACCTTGGCCTGTTCTGCAATGCCGTGATTTTGCAGTTCGAGGAAAAAATTTTCCGCACCAAGCGTCTGCTTAAAAAAATCCACCGCGTCGCGAGCCTTGTCCAATTGATCTTTCATAATCAAATCGGGAATTTCGCTGGCGAGACAGCCGGACATGGCGATCAAGCCTTCGCTGTGCGCTGCGAGAATTTCTTTGTCAATGCGCGGTTTGTAATAATAACCCTCCAGATGCGCCGCAGTCGTGAGCTTGATGAGATTTTTGTAGCCGGCCTCATCTTTGGCGAGCAAACCGAGATGATGATATTTATCGCCCTCAACTTTTTTGCGCTCCAGCCGCGAACCGGGCGCGACATAAACTTCGCAGCCGATGATGGGCTTGATTCCTTTTTCGCGCGCGGTCTGATAAAACTCAATCGCGCCATGCATCGCGCCGTGGTCGGTGATGGCGAGCGAGGAAAATTTCAGTTCATGCGCCTTGTCCACGAGCCGGTCGAGACGGCACGCGCCATCGAGCAATGAATACTCGGTGTGCAGATGAAGATGAACAAAGTCCGCGTGCGACATGAAACTAATTTAACTTCTAACCACGAAGACACCAAGCCGCAAAGTTTTGAAAATCATTTTCGTTCCGCGTTTGCCGTTGTTTCCGCGATAAAAATTGATTAACCTTTCACGCATGGGAAGTAAATTTCATGCCGCAGGAAAAAATGCTGGCCGCGCCAAAAAAGTTTTTACGGTTGTCGGCGCTAACAATCCGTTCCATATTTTGCCGCCCGGCGATTCCGTTCCGCAGGAGTGCAACGCGTTCATCGAATGTCCGATGCGCAGCAAGATCAAATACGAACTGGACAAGACTTCCGGCTTTCTACAGATCAGCCGCGTGCTGCACAGCTCTGTGCATTATCCGAGCAATTACGGTTTCATCCCGCAGACTTATTGCGGCGATCGCGATCCGCTGGACATCCTCGTGCTGTCGCAGGAACCGGTCACGCCCGGCTGCGTGATGAAGGCGCGGCCAATCGGGATGCTGCGGATGATTGATCAAGGTCTGGAGGACATCAAAATCATCGCCGCGCACGCGAACGATCCGATGCACGAAAATTGCAACGATATCTCACAACTGCCGCCGCACGTCCTGCGCGAGATCCATCATTTTTTTGAAATCTATAAGGAACTGGAGCGTGACAAAAATCCAGTCGTCGGCGAATTTCAAGGACGGGTGGACGCGCACAAGGCCATCCGCGACGCGATGGCAAAATATCAGCGCCACCGCAAACAGCTTCTCAAGGGCGAGTATCCGGACACTTGATTATTTTCCAAAGAAATTTTTGATGACTTCCACGACGCGCAGGATTTGCGCGTCGGTCAGTTCGGGGAAAATCGGCAGGCTCAAGACTTCGCGCGCGGCTTTTTCGGCGACGGGGAAATCGCCGGGCTTGTGGCCGAGGCTCGCGTAGGCTTTTTGCAAGTGCAGTGGAATCGGATAATGCACGGCGTTGCCGACGCCGTTTTCGTCGAGGAATTTTTTCAATTCGTCGCGGCGCGTGTGGCGCACGGTGTAAAGATGCCAAGCGCTTTCGGCGTAATCTGCTTCGCGTGGAAGTTGCAGCGGCGTGTCGGCGAGCAATTCGGTGTAACGCTTCGCCACGCGGCGGCGTTCGTCATTCCATTTTTGCAAATGCTTCAATTTCACGCCGAGAACCGCGCCTTGAAAACCTTCCATGCGGTAATTGTAGCCGACTTCGTCGTGATGATAGGGAACGGTCGAGCCGTGGACGCGCAATGATTTCGCGCGGGCGGCAAAATCAGGATTGTTCGTGACGAGCGCGCCACCTTCGCCGCATGCGCCGAGATTTTTACCGGGATAAAAACTGAAGCAGGAAATATCACCGAGCGCGCCGACGGTTTTGCCTTTGTATTTTGCGCCGACGGCTTGCGCCGCGTCTTCGACGAGCGGCAATTTATTTTTTTTGCAGATTTCTAAAATCGGATCAACGTCGAACGGATGACCATAAAGATGGACTGGCAAAACAGCTTTGGTTTTTGGCGTGATGGCTTTCTCAATCAATTTGGGATTGAGGCAAAAAGTATTTTCGTCAATGTCCACATAAACCGGTTTTGCGCCGCAATAGGAAATCGCCCAGCTCGTGGCGATGAACGTGTAAGGCGTGGTGATGACTTCGTCGCCCGGCCCGACGTTCAGCAGCATCAGCGCGATGTGCAAAGCCGAAGTGCCACTGTTAAAGGCCACGCAATGCTGGGCGCCGCAGAATTTCGCGAA
>Ga0210398_10005224_pt1 | contig 12085 bp, 10 predicted proteins | sample IncBWC4OmetaG_FD_161047 | JGI IMG/M metagenome (GOLD analysis project Ga0210398, IMG submission 161047) | Forest soil microbial communities from Barre Woods Harvard Forest LTER site, Petersham, Massachusetts, United States - Inc-BW-C-4-O | ecosystem: Environmental > Terrestrial > Soil >... | reverse complement strand
CGAAGCCGATATCGAGTGTGTTTTCTGCGACGGCAGGGGATGCCGCGTGTGCAAGCAGACCGGTTGGCTGGAAATATTGGGGTGCGGGATGATTCATCCGAACGTCCTCGAGGCTGCGGGGATCGACAGCGAACGCTGGCAGGGCTATGCCTTCGGCATGGGAATCGACCGCCTGGCGATGTTGCGCTATGGCGTGGATGATCTGCGCCTGTTCTTTGAGAACGACCTGCAGTTCCTCAGGCAATTTCCGTGAATAGGGCACCGACATGAAAGTCACCTATCGCTGGCTGCAGGAGTTCACGCCGGTATCCGTCTCACCTGAGGAACTGGCCGCGCAGCTCACCATGGCCGGCCTGGAAGTCGAATCGCTCGAGCCGGTGGCGCCGCCATTTTCCGGCGTGGTGGTCGGCGAAGTGCTGGAAGCCGGCCGTCATCCGGATGCGGAGAAACTCTCGCTGTGCCAGGTCACCACGGACGGCAAGAACCGGCTGCAGATCGTCTGCGGCGCGAAAAATGTGCGCGCCGGTCTGAAGGTGGCCGTGGCCATGGTCGGCGCGCGTTTGCCGAAGGATGTGCTCATCGGGCGCGCCAAGCTGCGCGGCCAGGAGTCAAACGGCATGCTGTGCTCGGCGCGCGAGCTGGGCTTGGGCGATGAGCACGAGGGCATCATGGAACTCGAGCCTTCGCTGCCCCTGAATCAGAACGTGCGCGAAGCGCTGGATCTGGATGACTGCGTGCTGGAAGTGAACGCGACGCCGAATCGCGGCGATTGCATGAGCGTTTTCGGCATCGCCCGCGACTACAACGCCGCTCGCCGGCGATCGCCTATCCAGTACCCCAAAGCTCCGGTCGCGCCGAGCCAGGAAGCCGTCTTTCCCGTGTCGCTGGAGTCGCCGGGATGCCCGGTCTTCGCCTCGCGTGTCATCCGCGGCCTGCGGCCCGATGCACAGTCTCCCGAATGGCTGCGTGAGCGCTTGCGCCGCGTAGGTCTCAACAGCATTTCAGCCATTGTCGATGTCACCAATTACGTCATGACGGAGTTGGGACAACCCCTGCATGCCTACGATCTCGCCAAATTGACGCAGGGCATCTCGGTGCGTCCCGCCGGAATCCAGGAGCGCATCACCCTGCTCGATGACAAGGAATACGAACTCGACCCGGATTTCCTGGTGATCGCCGATGCCGGCGGTGCGATCGGCCTGGCAGGCATCATGGGGGGGCGGCGTACCGCCATTTCCGATTCGACCACCGAGGTGCTGTTGGAGTCGGCTCATTTTGCACCCGACGCCGTGTTGGGACGCGCGCGCCGGTTGGGACTGTTCACGGATGCCGCGCAGCGCTTCGAGCGCGGCGTTGATCCCACGTTGCCGGCGATTGCCATCGAGCGGGCGACGGTGCTGCTGATGGCCTGCGCGGGGGGCCTGCCGGGACCGGTTCAAGTGACGCGCGGCGCCACCGCGGTGTCGTCCGACGCACCCTGGGTGGCGCTGCGTCGTGATCGCTTAACAAGGCTGCTGGGCGCGCCCGTTCCCGATGAGGAGGTGCAAGCGGTCCTCGGCGCGATCAGCGAACACGCCGACACCACGCCCGAGGGCTGGCGCGTGCGCAAGCCGCCGCATCGCTTTGACATTCGAATCGAAGCGGATCTCATCGAAGAAGTCGCGCGACTGCGCGGTTTCGACCGCATCGTGGAGATTCATGCGGTGGTTCAGCAGATTCCGGGCGCCGCAGCCGAAGGGCGGGTCCCGAATGAGCGCATCCTGGCGGCGATGGCGGATCGCGGCTATCGCGAAATCATCAGCTATGCCTTTGTCGATCCTCTGCTGCAGCAGCAGCTGTTTCCCGATGTCCAAAGCCTGAAGCTGGCGAATCCGATCTCCGCGGACTTGAGCGAAATGCGATTGTCTTTGTGGCCGGGGCTCCTCAATGCGTGCCGTGAAAACTTGCGGCGGCAGCAAACGCGGGTGCGCCTATTCGAGATCGGCAACAAGTTCGTGACAAAAAACGGACAGGCTGCCGATCTGCAAGAAATCGAAGCGCTGGCCGGCATCGTCACCGGCACCCGATGGCCGCAGCAGTGGGGGAGTCAGAGCGAGCCGGTGGACTTTTACGACATCAAAGCCGATGTGCAGGGTGTGCTGGCGCTCACCGGTGATGGGTCGAGCGTTCGATTCGAGGCAGATTCGTTGTCAACGTTGCGACCCGGACGCACGGCCCGAATCTACCGCGGCGGCGATGTGATCGGCTGGGTCGGAGAGCTTCACCCCCAAATCGCAAAGGCGCTCAATCTACCCGGCACCCTATTTTTGTTTGAACTAGAAATGAGATCAGCTTTCACCGCTAATATCCCGCAATTTCACAAGATATCAAAGTTTCCGAGCGTCCGCCGAGACCTGTCCATCGTGGTGGACGAGGGTGTCCCCCTCGCAGTTTTGCAGGAAAATGTTACTGTTAGCGCGTCAGGCTTATTAAGCGAGCTGCGGGTGTTCGATGTCTATCGGGGCCCCAGCATAGAATCTGGACGAAAAAGTGTCGCTTTAGGCTTGATTTTACAGGACTCTTCCCGCACTCTTACTGATGTCGACGCCGACGCCGTGGTAACCGCAGTGGCTGCCCGGTTACGGGATGTATTGAGCGCCACAATAAGAGATCAATAAGCATGGCAGCCCTGACAAAGGCGGAAATGGCCGAAGCCCTGTTCGATCAGCTGGGGCTCAATAAGCGCGAAGCGCGTGAACTCGTGGATCTGTTCTTCGAGGAGATTCGCGCTGCGCTCTCCTCGGGCGAGCAGGTAAAACTTTCCGGATTTGGCAATTTTGATTTGCGGGATAAGAATCGCCGTCCTGGGCGAAATCCCAAGACAGGCGAAGAAATTCCGATCAGCGCCCGTCGCGTTGTCACATTCCGTCCTGGTCAGAAACTGAAGGCGCGCGTCGAGGCATATGCTGGAACCAAGCAATAACAGCGAGCTGCCGCCGATCCCGGGGAAGCGCTACTTCACGATCGGTGAAGTGAGCGATCTGTGCGGCGTCAAGCCGCATGTGCTTCGCTACTGGGAGCAGGAATTTCCGCAGCTCAAGCCGGTCAAGCGCCGCGGCAATCGACGCTATTACCAGCGCCAGGACGTGCTGATCATCAGGCAAATTCGAAGCTTGTTGTATGAGCAGGGATTTACGATCGGCGGAGCCCGAAATCGCCTCACGGGCGATGATGCTCAAGTCGACCTGAATCAGAGCCAGCAGCTGATTCATCAGATGCGCTTGGAGCTCGAAGAGCTGATCAAGATTCTTCGCCGCTAGAGGTAAGCGGCAGCCAAGATCTTCAAGCCCAATTGGGCTATCATTCGCGGTCTCGGTCGGGGCGTGGCGCAGCCTGGTAGCGCACTTGCATGGGGTGCAAGGGGTCGCAAGTTCGAATCTTGTCGCCCCGACCAATATTTACAGGAGCTCCGGCGGTCGAAGCATTGCCGATTCGCAGCCAGATGACCTTTGAAGCATGGGCCAGGCTTAAGGATACGGCAAATCTAGTGCGGCACACGCCTGGACGAATTGCAAGCCGCGCTCTCGCCTCAACGGCAACTCGCGTTCGTGCGCATCCGTCATGACCTGAGTGCTCGAAAAATTGCGCGGTTCGTGATTGCGACCCATTCGCCGATGTTGCTCACATTTCCGGGCGCAACGATTTTCAGTCTCGATGCGGGGCAAATCCGCTGGCAGTCTACCAGCCGCCGATGCCCGGACCGTACAGGGGGCCTAATGGACCCCACGGACCCCACGCGGCCCAATCCCAGGCAGCATCATAGTAATCCTGTATCGCCATCTGCTGCTCGTGGGCGATATCGAGTTGTTGATCAGATACGTACTGGAAAAACGCTTGCTCTGAGCCCACGTAAAGACAGCCGCATTCCGGGTCTGCGTAAACGTAGTGGCTGAGGCCATCACGAACGCGCAGAACGAACTGGTTCGGCGGTAAGCGATTCAACATGGATTGCCGCGCCGCCGTATTTGCGATCTGTACGGTGAATCCGGCGGCGGCGAGGGAATCTTCTTGCTGAATGAGATCGCCCTGCGTTTGGCACGCGACGAGCCCGAGCAATGTGAATGCCAGCACGATCAGCGGTCCCCTCCGGACACCGGGGGTGAAGGAGACTTGGTCCTGCCATTTCATGCTTCAAAGCATAGGCCGCGGCCGAGAATACGGCAAACTGCAGCACTTTCACCCCGGTGCCAACTCGGGTTCTTGCGCCTCGGGAGCGAGACTTTCGATGCGGGTGAACCTTTGCGGGAATCGTACAGAAGTGCTGTACTAAAGCTTATGAACACAGACGTCAAGCTCGAAGGCGCCTTCGCGCAATCGCCCTACGCGGGCCGCAGCGCGCAGATGTTTCCACACCTGACGCCGGTGCAAATCACGCGCCTCAGCGCGCATGGCCGTAAGAGCGCCATTCAAAAAGGCCAGGTGCTGGCCGAGCCGGGCGATCGGCTGCCGATGTTTGTCGTTCTTTCCGGAAGCATCGAGATCGTGCAGCCGACCTTGACGGGGGAGACGCTCATCGTCGTGCACACCGCGGGAAGCTTTTCCGGCGACGTCGGCACGCTGCGCGGCAGCAGCAGCGTTGTGCGCATGCGGGTGCGCGAAGGCGGCGAGGTGCTGTCGATCGACGAGGCGCATCTGCGCACGATTTTCCAGACCGACACGGAGCTGAGCGAGCTTTTCATGCGCGCTTTCATTTTGCGCCGTGTGGCCCTCATCTCGACTCAAAGCAGCGACGTCGTGTTGCTCGGCTCGACCCGCTCCGCGGGCACGCTTCGGCTGCAGCAGTTTCTGACTCGCAACACCTATCCGTTTGTCAATCTCGATGTCGACACCGACGCATCCGTAAGTGAATTGCTGGACCGCTTCCAAATCAAGGTCGAAGACTTTCCGGTGGTGCTGTGCCGCGGTTCCGTCGTGCTCAAGAATCCGAGCAACGAAGAGGTCGCTGCCTGCCTGGGGATGAATCAGCAAATCGACGATGAGCGGATTCGGGACGTGGTCGTGGTTGGCGCGGGGCCGGCGGGGCTGGCCGCGGGAGTCTATGGCGCATCCGAGGGCCTTGACGTATTGGTGCTCGAGACCGGCACGCCGGGCGGGCAGGCCGGATCCAGCTCGAAGATCGAGAATTACCTGGGATTCCCCACGGGAATATCCGGGTTGGCGCTGGCGGCTCGCGCCCTGATCCAGGCTCAGAAATTCGGTGCGGAAATCCGGACTGCGTACTCCGCGCTGCACTTGAACTGCAACCAGCGGCCGTACGCGATTGAATTTGCGAATGGCCACGCCGTGCGCACGCATACGGTGATCATTGCAACCGGCGCCGATTATCGCCAGTTGTCGCTGGACAACGCCTCGCGATTTCTGGATATGGGAATCTACTATGCCGCGACCACCACCGAGGCGCGACGCTGCGGAACCGCGGAGGTGATTGTTGTGGGCGGCGGCAATTCCGCGGGTCAAGCGGCGGTCTATCTCGCAGGCACTTGCAAGCGCGTCAATCTACTGGTGCGCGCCAATGGTCTGACGGACAGCATGTCGCAATACCTGATTCGCCGTATTGCGGACACACCGAACATCACGCTGCGTACCCGGACAGAAATCACCGCACTCGAGGGCGAGGACCAACTTGCCCGGGTAACCTGGAAAACCGCGCCCGGCAACGTTCCCGAAACCCATGATATTCGCCACGTGTTTCTCATGACGGGCGCGCTGCCTTGCACCGGTTGGTTGAATGCCTGTGTTGCACTCAACGAGAAAGGATTTGTCCGAACCGGTTCTGATTTGCGCAGCGAAGATCTGTCGGAGAGAAAATGGACGAATGCCCGTCAACCGGAGTTCTTTGAGACCAGCGTTCCCGGGATCTTTGCGGTCGGCGATGTTCGCTGCGGGAGCGTCAAGCGCGTGGCGGCGGCTGTGGGTGAGGGCTCGGCATGCATCCAACAGGTTCATCGGGTGCTTCACGGGTCATAACGATGAGCTCGAGGGAGGTCCCGGCTACAGTTCAGCCACTTGTTCGGGACGACAAGCGCCTGACAGCAAATGCATGACACCGACGAGGTTTCCGTGCAGACGACCGCGGCGATCGATGTGCTTTTCAGGCCGTAACGTTTTCGCCGCATTCACAACGAGCGCCTTCAGAATATTGACGGATGCCTCACGCATGGAAAGAACACCTTGCTGATATAGATACCAGGCGTTCACTACTTGCGAGTAACCGTATCTCTTTCCCGACACCCGTCCGGACGACAACCCCAGATGCACGCCGGCGAGCAAACTGCTTTCGACCAGACGTCCGTTTTTCGCCGCCTTGCGTGAGAATTCCTTGTCCTCGAGCCAACCGTAAAGGACCAACCTCTCGTCGAAATGCAGGTCATTGATCGCGGACATTCTGAACGCCATATTGCATCCGTACAGATCGGCAAGTTCCGACAAGCTGCGCGCAGCGGCCGTCCGGGGCAGCGCGAGGATGTCCTGCGCCTGTTGCCAGGAAAGGGGCTGCGATCGCGCACCATCCCGAATCACGACGCCGTTCGCTCCCGCAATATTGGCTGCGGATGAAAACAACCGCACGCATTGTTCAATCCAATCCGCAGCAGGCGCAAAGTCATCATCGAAAAAAATCGCGATGTCGGCGCGCGTTCGTACCCGCTCCAAGCCTCGGTTGCGTTGCGCGGTCAATCCGGCCGGGCCGAACAGATATTCGACGTTCAATCCGGTTGCCGGTGGGGCGCCGATATCCGAGGGTTCCGTTGCAGAAATTACAATCACCGCCGGCGCGCAAGTTTGCTTTTGCAGCAAGGGCAGCAGTTCGGCAATGGCTTGCGGTCTGCCTTTGGTCGCAAGGATAATCGCCACCCGGTTCGGTGCCGCAACATCTGCATTGTTGGAGTGGAAGTTCATTCTGGCAACGGCATGCTAGCATCCTGTATGTTATTGCATTCTGCACCAGACACCCAAGCATCAACTTTTTTTGGCTCATGAGTACACCCGGCATCCGAAGCGTTCGCATTTATCACAACAATCTTTGGGCGAGATACAAAGGCGCCATATTTTCAAAGATTTTTGCCAACAGCGCCCACAGCGGCGTATCCACCGCTTTTATTCAAGTGGGGGAAACGTCCATTGATCGAAAGGGTCTGGGCGGCGCGGATCGCTCCTATCATCAGTATCCATACAAACTCTTGTTCTCGCAGTCATACGAGAAGATCCCCTCCTACAAGTTGATTACATCGCTGTCCGCGGATTTGATCAGAAACCCCAGCGACCTGGTCGTTCTGCCGGGATATCACCTTCCCGAGTATTGGGCGATGTTGCTGATCTGCATTTTGCGGCGTCGCAAGCGCGCGGTGTTCTGTGATTCGACCGCTCTTGATCGCGCGAAGAGCCGGTGGAAAGAGAAGGCGAAGGCCTTTTTCTTCCGGCGGTGCGATGGCTTTTTCTGTTATGGCACCCGAAGCAAGGAATACGTCGCGAGTTATGGCATCGACCCGCAAAGGATCTACGACGGCTGCCAGGCGGCCGCACTCGCGCATGACTACGACGCTGCGGCGATACGCGCGTACTACGCGAACAACTCATTCAGCGCCGCGTGCTCCTCGAAGTTTCTCTATGTGGGGCGGCTGGCACAGGAGAAAGGGCTGTTCGACCTGCTCGACGCATTTTGCCGCGTCCGCAAACAGGATCCCGCCGCCACGCTCGACTTGGTGGGGTCCGGAGCGCTCGAGCAGGAGCTGCGGCAGCGCGCGCGACAGCTGGGGATCGAGTCCGCTGTAGCATTCCTGGGCACAAAATCCCCGGAAGACATCGGGCGGTTGCTGCTGAGCAGCGCCGCGATGATTCTCCCGAGCCACAGGGAGCCCTGGGGGCTGGTGGTCAACGAAGCGCTCAGCTTCGGTTGTCCGGTGGTCGTGAGTGATGTCTGTGGCTGTGTTCCGGAACTCGTTCGCGACGGCGTCACCGGATATGCATTTCCCGCCGGCGATGTCGATGCACTCACCAAAGCCATGATGAGCGCGGAGCAGTTATCCAAGAGTCGGGGCGACGTCGCTCAGCGGTGCATGGATGTCATTGCAAAATTTACACCCGAGCAAGCGGCCGCGCAGATTTTGCGCGGTTGCGTTTCCATTTTGAACGCGCCGCAATAGGATAAATCGCCGAATCCTAAGCAGACCCCGCGTCAGGAGGCACGCGTTCGTTTCAACACCAGGTTGCGCAGCACGCCAAAAACTTCCTTGATCACTGGACGATCTGTCGCGTAAACCAACGCGGCGAAAATGCCGAGCGCCGCGGCCGTGCGCAACGCCGAGAAGACCGCGGAGTGCATGTCGGAGACCAGCATGGGCTGTGCGTGATCTAGCGCGATCAGCGCCGCAGCAGGCAGCCAGAACGGAATGAATGACCGGCCTGCAAACGCGACGATGTCCCGGGTCCGGCCGCCTAGGATACGAACTGCGAAAGAGAAATCGACCATACCGCTGAACAAGCGCTGCAGCGCCACGGCAATCGCGGCGCCCTGTAAATCATCGATATGGGCGCCAATCAAGGCAGCCAGCATCATGGTGCCCGAGTCCAGGACCAGCAGGCCGGTGCGCAGCCTCCATTTTCCGAAGGAGTCGAGGGTCACGGCGCCGATAGGCGACAGCATGCGCATCGGCAGGGTCAGCGCGAGGGCAACGGCGGTCACGATCGCCATGTCCCACTTTCCGCGCCATACGAAATGCATCAGCCAGGGCGCGAAGCCGACAACGCCGAGGCAGAGCACGCAGCATGCGAAGTGAATCACGGAAGTCGCCCGCAGGAAGGCGCGATTCAACGCCTGGGGATTGTGCTTCATGGCGGTGAAGATCGGGAACAGCGTGCTCCCGATGCCCTGTGCCAGCAATTGCCCGATATTGGCCGTGAGCTGAAAGCCGAAATAAAAGTAGCCCAGAGAGTCCGCGCTGATGGCTCGCCCCAGCACGAAATAGGCACCTTGTTGCGCAAGGCCTGTTAGAAACGCCGTGATGATCAGCCATTTGACCTGCCCCAGAATGCTGAGAAAGGTCGGCAGGGATAAGTGAAAGGAGGCTGTCAACGTGGGGGTAATGCGGCGATTGAGAAAGTATCTCAGTATCGTCGAGGCGACCAACCCCAGGCCGATGCTGTAGTAGCTGGCACCCAAATAGGCCGAAGCCAGAACGACGACGACGTTTGTCCCGGCCACATAAAAATCGATCATGCAGAGTTCGCGAAAGCGCAGATCGATGCTCAATCGCGCGAATTGGATCGAGATCAAGGAGGTAAAGGGTACCGACAGGGCAGAGAGGCCGATGACGTAGAACAGTTCCGGATTGCGATAGAACTGGCCGAAGACCAGCCCAAGCGCGACCAGCACCGCTGCGCCGATGAGACCTACGTACAGCGAGAAATCGGTATAGTCCTTGACCAGCGCATGGTACTGGTCTTGCTTCTGAATGAGCACTTTGGACGCGCCGGCGTTTTGCAGCCCGGCGACAAAAGCGAGCGCGACGGAAACCACGGCAAAAACACTGTAATCCCGCGCGTCCAGGATGAATCCCAGGACGATCTGCATGGCGAACAACGTCGCCCGCGTGAACAGCACGGAAATCGACATCCACACCATTCCCGATGTCGCCGATGCGCTGAAGGATTTTGCCTTGTTCATGGTGTTCGCTAAAGACGCAGCATCTATCCTGCCAGGAGGCCTTTTGCTTTTTTCACCAAACGCCGGGGTACCCACCAAAAATCATAGCGTTCGGAAAAGGACAGCCCCAGCAGATCCGCCTCCTTCTCATACCAGGCCGAGTACGGATGGCCGCCCCGGAAAAACCAGGGTTTGCGCGAACCTGTCGCGTGAAGCACGACGGTGTCGGCCGGTATCGGGAGGCCCTTGAAGCGACTCAGGGTGAAATTCCACTTGCCGGACAGATAGTTCGTGCGGTCGTAGAAGGCGATATTGATCGCGTCCTGGTCGAGGAATAGTGCTGTCCCGGCGATTTCTGCCACCTTTTCCCGCGCTTTGCGCAGGGTTGAAACGAGCGTCTGGCGGTCGGCGGCATCGAAGGCCAGTAGCCCGGAATTCAAGTACCGCGTTATTTGCGGCGGTAAAGAGCGGTGCGAAGCCGCCGTCAGTTCGTCTTCGACCGCATGCAGCAGGGCAGGAGGGGATAGCTCTTGCGCAATCGAGTAGATGTCACCCAGAACGATCATATCAAGATCGAGATAGATGGCGTAGTCGGACGGCTCGGAAACGAGATCGAGGTAATACAGCCGGAACAGGATCTCGGGGATGAAATGTCCTTTGAATTTAAAGGCCTCGCACTCGTCCAGAATCTCTTGCGGCACGATGATCGGGCGCAAGATGATCTGCTCGCCGTACTTGCTCTCGAGTCGGCCGATGACCTTTTCGGCAGCGTGCCGATATTGCCCGCGCATCAGAATATCGACGACAACCGGGCGCGAGGCGTGGCGTGCCAGAGAGCTCAACAGGGCGAGGCATCCGAACGCGTAGCTGGGCTCAAACACCACGAAAATCCGGATCGCGGGGCTACGATGCATCGGCGGTCATGGGTCCGTTGCGGACCGCCTTGTCGTGTCCGGGCCGCAGCTTACGAACCCACGGAGAAAAATGCGGTTATGCGCTTGCGCATGTCATTCGCAAGCGAATCGACGTAGGGCTCGTGCATCATGCTGATGTGCGTGCCGACAACTTCAACGACCGCCGATTCTTGAGCAAGAGCCTGCCAGATGCGCCCGATTTGCGGCAAGTAGAGCAGCGGCTTTACGGTTGCCTCATACACGATGACTTTTCCAGGATACCTTTTCGGGCTGTAGGCAAATAAAGCCTGAAACAGGCGATTGACGAACGATTTATGCACCGGCTGATATCTCGAGACGTCCATGATTCCGTCTATCGCGTAGCCGCCGCCGAGCTTTTGTCCTCTCCTCAGGCCGATGGCTCCCTTGCCGATCGCCGATGCATTGTTCGAGATGCTCCAGAGCAATGAATGAAGAGTCCGGCTCCTCATCAAGTCTCCGTGACTCATCCAGCCGCGCACGTTGCGGGCCAGTTCGTACCAATAACGCAGCTTCCAGCGCGACAACGCCGCGCCGGTGTTCTCCGGTACACCATCGATCGCGAGGAGCGGTCCGACCTCGCGGCCGAGCGCACGCAGCTTATCGGCCATCGCCAGTGCGATCACCGCCCCGACACAGTATCCGCCCAGCAACAAAGGCCCCTCGGGCTGGAAGCCGGCCAAGGCGGTGGCATAGTATTCCGCAAGCGATTCCAGGGAGTTGCCGAATTCGACATCAGGCATCAATTTAGGCGGCGCTTGGATTCCATAGAAGCGAATCGAGGGCTCGAGGCGTCGTGCCAAATCCAGGAAATCGGTACCGGCCACCCCCGATGCGGAGTGGACGCAATAAAAGGCGGGGCGGGGGGCGTCGGTGGAAAGAGCACAATCGTTGATGGGCACGATGACCCGTTCCGAATGGCGTGATGCGTGTGCGAACAAGGCGCTCGTATTGCGCGGTGCGGCGCTGCTCAAGGGTGCGCTCATGATTTGTGCGTCAGGTCCCCCGTCAGTACATTTTAGCGTGGACATAATCTGAAGAGCCGGCGGTATTCCCGCCTATTGTCGACGTTTTATTTATACCGGGCAAACTTTGTGGGAGCGTCGCCAGATGATGTAGGACGATTTGAGGTACCCCGTGCGGATTTTGCCGACAGGCTCTCCAAAGTGACCATGATACATTGAATCACTATGGTCGCTGAAACCTCAATCCGAGTAGGGACATCCACCGCAAATTTCGTGGCGAAGCCGATCGTGCCGTCGTGGATCCTGGACGGGAAGCCCGAGGCGCGCCAGGAGCTGTTGTCAAGCAGCGCGGACGGGACGGCGAGCACTTACTTCTGGGAGTGCACCGCCGGCCGTTTCAACTGGTTTTATAGTTTCGACGAGACTCTGCACATCCTGGAGGGCGCGGTTACCCTCAAGTTTCCCACGGGTGCCTCACAGCGTGTCGTCGCCGGCGATACCGTCTTTTT
>Ga0210398_10005221_pt1 | contig 12086 bp, 8 predicted proteins | sample IncBWC4OmetaG_FD_161047 | JGI IMG/M metagenome (GOLD analysis project Ga0210398, IMG submission 161047) | Forest soil microbial communities from Barre Woods Harvard Forest LTER site, Petersham, Massachusetts, United States - Inc-BW-C-4-O | ecosystem: Environmental > Terrestrial > Soil >... | reverse complement strand
ATTTCCTTCCGCCGGTCGGAAAATTCACCATCGCAGATCCCCAGAATTGGGTGGCGCTGTTCGCTTTCCTGGTGGTGTCCGTTTTGGCGAGCACCCTATCCACTCGTGCGCGGCAGAAAGCTGAAGACGCCTCCGCGCGCCGCCGAGAAATCGAAAAATTATATGCCTTCAGCCAGGTTCTGCTCGAATCCGGCAACGTGATCCAGTTACTCAATCGAATTCCCGCGCAGATCGTAAACACATTTGAAGTGGGCGCGGCGGCGCTGTTGCTCTCAGAAAAACAGAAGGTGTATCGCTCGGGCCCGGCGATCCCGCGTCTTGATATCGACAGCCTCAAAGCAATCGTGGCTCGCGAAGAGCCGGTGATCGACGTTCCGAACAGCCTCTGTTTCGTTCCCGTCCGGCTGGGAGTGCGTCCGATCGGCAGCCTGGGGATTTCGGGTTCGGTTCTCTCGCGCCAAACGTTGGAAGCGATGGGCACGTTGATCGGTGTAGCCATGGAGCGTGCCCGCGCCATCGAACAGCTGGGGCAGACAGAAGCCGCGCGTGAAGGCGAGCGTCTGCGCACTGCGTTGACCGAATCCGTAACACACAACTTGAGGACTCCGCTGACGTCGATTAAAGCTTCGGTAACAAATCTGCTTTCCAACCCGGGCCTGAGTGAAGCGCAACGGCAGGATCTGCTGGTGGTCATCAATGAAGAAAGCGACCGTTTGAATCGGCTGGTTGGCGAGGCCGCTGAGATGGCACGTCTCGATGCGGGCGAAGTGCATCTCAAGCTTGAATCCATGTCTATCGAGAGTGTCATCAACGCTGCTCTGGCCCAATGCAAATCCACGCTGGGAAATCGCAGCGTGCGTGTGGTTGCTGCGCCAGACCTCCCACGTGTACGAGTGGATCTCGACCTAGTGAAGGAAGCTCTTTCACATTTAATTGAGAACGCGAACCAGTATTCTCCGGCTAACGAACCCATTACGATTACCGCCGAGCCGAACGGCGATTACCTCGTTACCAGCGTTGCGGATCGCGGCGCTGGAATCGACGACCTGGAGCAAAGCCTGATCTTTGAGAAGTTCTACCGCGGCAAGGACCAGCGATTTCTTGTTCAAGGCACCGGTATGGGACTTCCGATTGCCAAAGCGATCGTGGTTGCTCACGGCGGATCCATGAGCCTAATGAGCCAGCGCGGCCAAGGCTCGGTTTTCTCCTTTACCTTGCCGGTGGACCAAAGCCGCGCGGCGAACTCATGAGCGCCGCCATCATTCTAATCGTGGACGACGAGCCGCAAATCCGTCGCGTCATGCGCACCACTCTTACTTCGCACGGTTATTCCGTGGTGGAAGCCGCCAGCGGAGAGGAAGCTTTGGAAAAGATTCGCGCTGAGCGGCCCGACCTGATACTCCTCGATGTGAATCTGCCCGGGATCTCCGGTTTGGAGACCTGCGCCGAAATCCGAAGTTCCAGTGACATGCCGATCATCATGCTGACGATACGAAACGGCGAACGCGACAAAGTGCAGGCGCTCGACGCCGGCGCGGATGATTACGTCGTAAAGCCCTTCGGAGTTCAGGAGCTGATGGCGCGCATCCGCGCTGCGCTAAGGCGAAGCGCTCTGGGCGAGGCCACTCCCGCTTTCTCTTCCGACGATCTGAAAATTGATTTTGAAAAACGCGTTGTTACCGTGAAAAACCACACTGTCCGGCTTACTCCAAAGGAGTTCGAACTTCTACGGCATCTCGTTGCGAATCGCGGAAAGGCCTTGGGACATCGCCGCCTTCTGCAAGCTGTGTGGGGACCCGATTACGGCGAAGAAACCGAGTACCTGCGTGTGTTCATCAACCAATTGAGAAAAAAGGTCGAGCCGGACCCGCACAATCCTCGCTATATCCACACCGAACCGTGGGTGGGCTATCGGTTCGATCCGCCTCCAGACAAGCCCTGACCGCAGATTCGAAGAAATAACATTCACTACATCGCGTGAACTTGGTCCAGCTCCAAATTGAGCTCCAGAACGTTTACGCGTGGCTCGCCGAGATATCCGAATTGGCGGTGCTCTGTGTGCCGTTGTACCAGCGCTCGTACGTCGGCCTCGCTCATCTTGCGTTCTCTCGCGACGCGAGGAATCTGAAATTCCGCTGCGGCCGGCGAAATGTCAGGATCCAGTCCCGACGCCGATGCGGTCACCAGATCGATCGGAATCGGCGTGGTTGGATTCTCGGCATGCAGCGCTTGCACGCTCGCAGAGACTCGGTCAAGCAATGCTTTGTTCGTCGGGGCGAGATTGGATCCACCCGATTGCGTGGGATCGTAGCCGGCGGGGCCCGCCGCGGAAGGGCGCGAATGAAAATAGCCCGCGGATGTGAACGGTTGGCCTATCAGCCTGGAGCCTACAAGCCTGCCGCGCGATTCGATCAATTCTCCATTTGCGCGGTGAGGGTATAACACTTGTCCCAGGCCTGTAACTACCAGGGGATAGATGATTCCGAGGAGTACGGTAGTCGCCAAAGTCATCCAAATCGAAATTAAGAGATTTCTCTTCACGTTGTCCTCATGCCAAACCGATGTGCGTGATGATCATGTCAATCAGCTTGATTCCCAGAAATGGAGCGATGACGCCTCCCAGTCCGTAGATCAACAAATTGCGGCGTAACAGTGCTTCTGCTCCCGCGGGAACATACTTCACTCCCCGCAAAGCCAGCGGAACTAGAGCGATAATAATCAGCGCGTTGAAAATCACGGCGGAAAGCACGGCAGACTGCGGGGTCTTCAAGCCCATCACGTTTAGTAAGCCGAGTTCCGGGAATGCCACTGCGAACATCGCCGGAATAATCGCGAAGTATTTTGCGACGTCATTTGCAACGGAGAACGTGGTCAACGCGCCGCGAGTGATGAGCAGCTGTTTCCCGATTTCGACGATCTCGATCAGTTTCGTGGGGTTGGAATCGAGGTCTACCATGTTGCCCGCTTCTTTTGCGGCTTGCGTTCCGGCATTCATGGCCACGCCCACATCTGCTTGAGCAAGGGCAGGAGCGTCGTTCGTACCGTCCCCGGTCATGGCCACCAGTTTGCCCTTTGCCTGCTCGCTGCGGATTAACGCAAGCTTGTCCTCAGGTTTTGCCTGAGCCAGAAAATCATCGACACCCGCCTCTCGCGCGATGGCTGCCGCGGTAAGCGGATTGTCCCCGGTAATCATCACAGTTCGAATTCCCATTGCGCGCAGTTGATCGAATCGCTCGCGCATGCCGCCTTTTACGATGTCCTTCAGGTAGATGGTGCCCAGCACGCGGCGATCTTCGGCCACCAATAATGGAGTACCCCCGGCATTCGAAATCGCCTTGACCGTTTCTTCCACCTCCAGCGGAGCGCGGCCTCCGGGATTACAGCAGTGCTGAAGGATGGCGTCTGGAGCGCCTTTGCGAATTTCGCGCCCATCGAGATCTACCCCTGACATTCTGGTCTGCGCCGAAAATGGAATGAATGTCGCGGCGTAGGACGAAAGCTCCCGGCCGCGCAGGTTGTATTTTTCCTTCGCCAACACAACGATCGAGCGGCCCTCTGGAGTTTCATCAGCCAGCGAAGCAAGTTGTGCCGCGTCCGCGAGATCTTCTTCTTTTACACCCGGCGCGGGCACCAGCTCCGTTGCCCGGCGATTCCCTAGCGTAATCGTGCCGGTCTTGTCGAGCAGCAGAGTATCGACGTCCCCAGCCGCTTCCACCGCTCGGCCGGACATCGCCAGCACGTTTCTTTGAACCACGCGATCCATTCCGGCAATACCAATGGCGGACAGCAATCCTCCGATAGTTGTAGGAATCAAGCAGACCAGCAGTGAGATAAGGACAAAGACCGATTGAGGAGCACCGCTATAAACAGCCATGGGCTGAAGCGTGACCACGGCGAGAAGGAAAATAATCGTCAGGCCGGCGAGAAGAATATTCAGCGCAATCTCATTCGGGGTTTTCTGGCGTTCGGCGCCCTCAACGAGTTTGATCATTCGATCCAGAAATGTTTCTCCCGGATTGGCAGTGATCTTCACGGTAATTTGATCGGAGAGGACGCGCGTTCCTCCGGTGACTGCCGAGCGGTCGCCGCCTGACTCGCGGATGACCGGAGCGGATTCGCCGGTGATCGCGGATTCGTCCACCGACGCTACCCCCACTACTACTTCACCATCTCCCGGAATAAAGTCACCCGCAGCAACAGACACAAGATCTCCGACTCTTAGCTTGGATCCGGAAATCTCTTCTACCGTTCCATCGGGCTTCATCCGCTTTGCCATGGTTTCGAGGCGAGCCTTGCGCAACGTTTCAGCCTGGGCCTTGCCACGCCCTTCAGCCATTGCCTCAGCGAAATTCGCAAACAGCACCGTAAACCAGAGCCACAGCGTAATCTGAAGCTCGAACCCGAAATTGCCGTTGTGCCGCGCCAAATCACTGATGAGCCCGATGCTTGTGACTACGGACCCTACCTCCACCACAAACATGACCGGGTTCTTCATCAGCGTACGAGGATTGAGCTTTACGAACGAATCTTTTACGGCCACGGCTAAAATTCCCGAGGTCCAAAGAGATTTCTTTACCGGGTTGGATGTAATAGTCATCGTAGTTTTAGAAAACCTTGCCTGCGTTCATCAACAAATGCTCCAAAATCGGTCCCAAGCTAAGAGCCGGGAAAAAGGTCAGCGCGCTGACTATCAGCACCACGCTGATCAGCAGTGCGGAGAAGAGCGGTGTGGTTACCGGGAAAGTCCCAGCCGATTCCGGCACAATTTTCTTTCGCGCCAGATTCCCCGCAATCGCGAGCACGGGAATGACCATGAAAAATCTTCCGAGCAGCATATCGAACGACATGCTGACGTTGTACCAAAGCGAGTTCCAGTTTCCTCCGCCGAAGGCCGATCCATTGTTCGCCGCGCCAGACGTATAGGCATACAAAATCTGAGACAAGCCGTGAGGCCCGGGATTTGAAATGGCGGCTTTTCCGTAGGAGGTCACCACTCCTATCGCAGTGAACACAAGTATGATCAGAGAGAAAATGAGCACTGAAAGCATGGCCATTTTCACGTCGTATGCTTCGATTTTCTTTCCGAGGTATTCTGGCGTGCGTCCGACCATCAATCCGGCGATGAATACGGCCAGAATTACCATTACCAAAACGCCGTAAAGCCCGGCGCCCACGCCGCCAAAAACGACCTCGCCCAGCATCATGTTAATGAGCGGCATCATTCCACCCAGTGGCGTGAAGGAATCGTGCATTCCATTCACCGCGCCGCAGCTGGCATCTGTGGTCACCGTGGCAAAGAGAGCTGAATCGGCGATTCCGAAACGCACTTCTTTCCCTTCCATATTGCCGCCCGGCTGAGTAGCACTCACTTTTTGATCCGTGCCGTGGAGCAGCGGGTTCCCTCGCGATTCCGCCGTGTAAGTGCAGATTACGCCCGCCACGAAGAGTACGGCCATGGCACTCCATACTGCCCATCCGTGCTTTTGCGAACCCGTCATGCGTCCCAGCGTGTAGGTAAGTCCGGCAGGAATAGCAAAAATCAGAATGATCTGAATGAAATTCGTGAGCGGATTGGGATTTTCATAGGGATGCGCGCTGTTGGCATTAAAGAATCCGCCGCCATTGGTCCCCAACATCTTGATTGCTTCTTGCGACGCTACCGGACCCTGCGGAATCAATTGTTCGGATATTCGCTGCTGTGTCGCTTTTCCGTCCGTGCCAGTCACTTGAACTGTCTGGGGGTCCAAAAGTTGCGTCTTAACATACGGCTTGAAATTCTGAATCATTCCTTGCGAAACGAAAAACAATGCGATCACAACGCAAAGGGGCAGGAGAACCCACAAGATCGCGCGCGTTAGATCCACCCAGAAATTCCCGATAGTTTCTCTCTCACGCCGGGCAACTCCGCGGATCACGGCTATTGCCAGGGCTATTCCGGTCGCGGCGGACATGAAGTTGTGGTACGCCAGCCCGGCCATCTGGGTGAAATAACTCATTATCGTTTCGCCTGAATAGGCTTGCCAGTTCGTGTTCGTCGTAAATGACAGCAGTATTAAACGCCAAATCAGGCGCCACATTTCCCCAACCTTGCGGATTCCACGGCAGCCAAACCTGGACACGCTCAATCAGATAGAGAAGGAGCATCGATACGCCGCTGAACAGAAGCATGGCAATGGCGTATTCCGTCCAGCGCATTTCCCTTTTCTCGTCCACACCGGTCACGCGGTAGAGCAATCGCTCGAGCGGACGCATCAAGGGATCCAGGAATGTTCGTTCCTGGTTGAACACACGCGCGATGAACACGCCCAGCGGCTTCGTCAGCGCCAGAATGACGAGCAAAAAGAGCCCGATTTGAAACCAGCCATTCGCAGTCATAATTAAAATTTCTCCGGCCAGAGCAGCGCCGCCACCAGGTACGCGAGCAGCAGCACGCAGACTCCCAACAAAATTACGTTGCCCGTCATCTCTTTCGCTCCCTACTTCAGCCGGTCACAACCCCGCACGTAGGCAATCGCCACAACGAAAAAGCCGATCGTGCAGATCACAAAAATAAAATCGCGCATCGCTACTCACTCCCTCAGTTCGCAAGAAAAGGACTGGCCGCCAACGAGCAAGGTCAATCCCGCCGGCATTAACTTCGACTGCTCCGGCGAAGTCACATCGGCACCCTACTCCGAGAGGGTCTCAGACGCGCATTCCGCCAGCGCTGAAAAGCTACCACCGCCCAGATAGCTTCCACGATGCCGAATGGCCAAGCGCCTTGCAGAAAACCGTAGGCCGAGCCCATCAGGCACGATGCGGCGAACGCCAGGATGAACCACGGGCTGCGCTTCTCCATCGCGTAGGAGAGCAGCATCGCCGTGACGGCGCACAGCCCAAAGATTGTTAGCGGCTTCACTCAATTCTGCTCCCACACGAAAGGTTCAGAATTTGCAAATCAAGTCCAGACCTCAGACGCTCGCCGCCTAGAATTTCACCAAGATTGACATATCGATAAATGACTCATCCCTGCGAAGGTCCGGGAAGAAGACGCCAGATCTGCTGCCGGGTGTGCCACATGCCATTTCTGCAGGTCCGAGGGCCGTTTGCCCGGACGACGAGCCGTTGCTACATGCAAAGAATTGGGGAAAGCCGTTGTTTCCACCTGGAGGCGTAATTCCGCCACGGCCGGTGAAGTACGGCACATTTGCGTGACGATAGTCATACTCCCAACGAAAAGTGATGTATTGCTTGGGCATGTAGTCAAACGTGAATGACGAGTCCCACGCCTTAAAGGGATCGCCGGGATTCTCGGTAAAGTAGGGCGAGTTCGTCGCCGCCGTAATGGCGGACTCCCCGTTGATCGGCGGCAGCAGCACCAGGTAGCGCCCTGGGTTGTTGATCTTTCCGCCACCAAGCGTCACGGCGAACAGGTCCTTGTGGAACCAGAAGCGGTTGTAAAGCATGAATCCTACGAAGCTCTGCTTGGGCCCGCCTTTGTGGTTTCCGTAACAACTCACGCCGCTGCCGTACTCGCAACCCAAATCGCCAGTGAGGGTGAACGCCATCTTGTCGAGCCCACTGTCTGGGCGGTCGAAATACTTGACCTCGATACTGTTGTCGGTGTGGATGCGCTTGCGGTGGGGCACGAACAGATCATCCTCGCCGAGACCGTAATTGTTGGAGATGATGTTGATATAGTTAGTCGGAGTCCACTTAATCTGGCCTCCAAGGCCCGGCGTGTGATTGGCCGAACCGTACGCTTGCCATCCGTTGATGAACCACGGTTCAATCTTCAAATGTTTCGTGGGGAAAATCTGTACGCGCACACCGTTAAAAAACCAGGGAGTGTTGGAGGAAACGTAAGAGGGCTGATAGGCCCAATTGTCGAATTGGTAGTAACTGAACAGGCCGATGTAGGACATAAAGATTCCCGCGTCGACGTTGATCCCATCCAACACGTTGAAGTGATATCCGCCGTAGGCTTCCGATATGTAGCGGTACGCATCGGCAAGATCCCATTGACCGTGCCCTGGGCTGGGGTCATTCCGCGGCGTCGCCGTGGAATACAAGCCGAACTGGGTCATCAATCTGGCGCGGACATTGTCATAGTGGAAGTCGCCTCCCACGCCGAGCTGCGTCAGTTGCACCTCTTGCGATCGAAAAAGTTCGCTCGATCCGCCCATGGAGTGATCTGTCGGATGGTTGAAGTCAAAGACGTAAACCGTGTCTGATCGGATCTCCGGCGTAAAGAATTTCGTGTCCCAAAATATATCTTTTGTGCGCGGGTTGCCGTTGAGCCAGGTCCAGTCCGCATCCGAAAACGGCGCTACTTTACCGCCCGCAGCGGTTGGGGATTGCTCCGCTGTCTGTTCGCCTTGCCCTGGCGCCACCACTGCTGTCGCCGGAGCGGCAACCGAAGAGGAAGACGCCGCAGGAGTGGCATACGAAAGAGGTACCGAAGCCTTTGCAGATAGCGGCGCTTCGGCCGGACGGGCCTTCAGTTCCGCTTCGAGCTGCTCGATGCGCGCTTCCATGGCCTCGAGCTTTTTCGCCACCGCCGGGGGTATTTGCTGATCCGCAGCACTCGCCGGTTGGCCGGTTGCTTGGCCGCTTGTTTGTGCGAAACAGACATGCTGCGGGTACGCCAAGGCGAGCGCGCAGAAAACGATCGGTAGCTTAAGGCACGACATGAGTTTCAACATGGAAATGTTCTCCCTTTTTCGAGTTCGTCTCGTTCATCTGCGTCCGCTTTTTGAAGCTGTTCCCTCGGGTCGCATCACTGTCGGCCGAGTGCTAGGTCTTGTTCGGTTGCGTTTTTCGTCGTATATGAAATTCACCAGAACAAAGACAAGGAAGCCCACTCCGGCTATGCAAAAGCATTGAAAAATCAAGACTGCCATTGCCTAGTTCTCTTTGATGTCGACGCAGCAGTCGAAGACACTCATACGCGTCCGTGAAAATCCTACAAGGCAGGCATTAGGGAGTCATAAGCCGGACATAAGGATTTCGTAAGGAACAAAGGAAGGAAAAGCGAGGCTGGAAAGCTAACCTTCGAGCTTAAATCTCGTCGCAGCTAGCGCATACAACCTGCGCCACAACAAGCGATTGATGGTAACCACCATGGCAGCCATCAGAATCGTCGCCGCCATCAGCACGCGGAAATTTCCCGTGTCAGTCGCGTTGCTGATTACCGACCCGAGCCCCGTGACGGTATATGTCTGGCCCTTGAAGCGGAAATATTCGGCGATGATGCTTGCATTCCAAGCGCCACCGGAAGCGGTAACAAATCCTGTGATCAGGTAAGGGAATATTCCCGGCAGGTACAGCTCGCGCCATCTCTCGAGCTTGTTGAAGCGAAAAACGTTGCACACTTCTTTCAAATCCGTGGGTATCGCCATGGCTCCTGCAATTACGTTGAACAGGATGTACCACTGCGTTCCCAACAACAGCAGCACGATGGACCCGATGCCGAGCCCACCGCCTGCCTTGATGAGCACGAGCAGAATGACCGGAAATAGCGCGGTGGCCGGCACCGAGGCAGCGATCTGCGCGAGCGGTTGCGCAATCGCGGAAAGTTTGGGCTTCAATCCGACCATCACGCCGACTGGAATTGTCCATAATCCCGCCAGCAGCAAAGTAAACGCCACCCGAAGAAGCGTGGCGCCGGCTCCGGTGAAAATGCCGTGCAACTCAGCGCGGGTGAGGCCCGCGAGTAAGATGATCATCTTCACGAACTCATAAGCCATGCCGGCCAGCATCGCGCTCAATAGAACCCGTGAAATCGATTTGCCGATAGTGCCGGGTTTTCTGTTTGCGGCAGCCGCCGCGTTCCTGTTTGCGAAATATAAACTCAAACGTTCGCGTGCGGGTCTTAGCGCTACTCGCGCCAGGAAGGGCAGAATCCTAGAGCGCTGCAGGAAATCCAGAACAAATGAATGCGGAGATTCCACGGATTCCACTTGTTCGAATTTGAATTTCTCAGCCCATGCGATTACGGGGCGCCAGATCAGTTGATCGATCAGCACGATGATTCCGATCATGAGGCCGAGTCCCCAAGCGATGGCACGCATGTCCCCGGCATTCGCCGCCGTCTGCAAATATGAACCCAGCCCGGGAAGACGCAGGTCGTGACTCCCCAAAGTAAACATTTCGCAGGCCATCAGGAAAAACCAGCCGCCCGCCACGGACATCATGGAATTCCACACCAGTCCAATCGCCGAATAAGGCAACTCCATCTGCGTAAATCTCTGCCACCAGCTCCAATGGTATATCTGAGCCACCTCGCGCATTTCGCGCGGAATATTCTTGAGCGAAGAATAAAAACTAAACGTCATATTCCACACCTGCCCGGTAAAAATCAGCAGGATGGACCCAAGCTCCACACCCAGCTGTCGGGTTGGAAAGAGTGCGACCATCGACAGCATTACTCCAGGAAGAAAACTTAAGACCGGAATCGACTGCAGTGTGTCCAAAAGCGGAATCATGAACTTTTCAGCTCTTGAGTTGTACGCGGCGACGTATCCGTAGACCAGCGTGAACGCCAGGCTGAACACATACGCAATCGCGATACGCAAAACGGAAAACATTGCGTACTTTGGCAAGGCGCCGACTCGGAGTTCAATCGCGGTCTGTGCATTCGCTGGCGCCAGCCAGTAATGAGTCAGCGACAGGAAAGCGTAAAATAGCGCCAGCCCAGCGAAAATAATCGGCAAGTCTTGCAGGATGGATGGCACAGACCGTGGAATGCTCCCCCAAGTCAGGACTCCCACCGATGTCTTCGTGCGTGCCATTAGTGCAGCGGAGCAGCTTCTTCGGAATCCGCGGTTTCTCCGGCCAGGATTAATCGCAAGCGGTCGCTTGTTGAGTTGTAGGTGAAAATATCCGCGTAACGGCCCCAATTCAATGCTGTTTCGATCTGCAGATCCACGTCGTGCGCGGGAAGGCGTTCATCGAGCAAATCGCGGAAAAACTCCACCGGCATGGTGTGATCGGACTTGTTCTCCAAGGCTTTGACGATATGTTGCATGAGCGGCACGTGCGTCAACGCTTCGCGGAACAAGCGCTTGCGGTTGGAAATATCCGCTTCCGCGAAAGCTTTGCCCTGCGGAGTAATTTTGACGTCGCCTTCGTGTGCGGTTGCGAACCCCAACATCGTCGCGGCATCCAGGATGGGCAGCAGGTCGTCCACTTCCAGCAAAAGCGTCTCAGCCACGTGATAAAGATCCTCTTCTCCTCCGCGGTCCATCAAAAGTTCGAGCAAGCCTGCAACGCCTCCGGGCCGCGCGTGCGGCAGCATCGGAGTGGGTTGCTTGGCGGTAGCGGAGGGCGGCGCGAGATTGAGTTCCGGCTTGGTCATTACTTTGTAAATGTAATCAACGTAAGGAAAGAAGGCGGCAGATTTGCGGTCTCGGGGCTGCGGAAGCGCAATGCGAAAATCCGCCCTGATTCGGGCTGGATTGCGTCCGAGCACAATCACACGATCCGCCAAAAGAACTGCTTCCTCGATGTTGTGGGTCACGATGAAAATGCTGCGCGTGGGGATTTTTTTCGCCAGCCACAACTCCATCAAATCGCCGCGCAGGTTTTCCGCAGTCAGCACGTCCAACGCTGAAAACGGCTCATCCATGAAAAGTACCTCGGGTTCCACGGCCAATGCCCGCGCGAATCCAACTCGCTGTTTCATGCCTCCGGATAGCTCCTTTGGATACGCGGTCTCGAAATTCTTCAGCCCCACCGAATCCAAAGCCTTTAGCGCCCGTCGATGCCGCTCTTCATGTTCCATTCCACGTGCGAGCAGTGGCGATTCCACGTTTTCAAGCACCGTGAGCCACGGAAATAACGCGAAGCTTTGAAACACAATCGCGACGTTTGGGCTGCACTCCCCGACGGGTTCTCCATGCCAAAGAACTTCGCCTGCTGTAGGCGCGGCCAGGCCGGTAAGAATTCTCAGCAAGGTGGACTTCCCGGAGCCGGAAGGTCCTAGCAGCGCGATAATCGTGCCGGACTCCAATGACAAATCGACAGGCGCGATCACCTGAATATCGCTTCCGTCTTTCTGTTTGAAACTTTTCTCGATGCCCCTCGCTTCTATAATCGGTTTCTCA
>Ga0210398_10005219_pt1 | contig 12087 bp, 9 predicted proteins | sample IncBWC4OmetaG_FD_161047 | JGI IMG/M metagenome (GOLD analysis project Ga0210398, IMG submission 161047) | Forest soil microbial communities from Barre Woods Harvard Forest LTER site, Petersham, Massachusetts, United States - Inc-BW-C-4-O | ecosystem: Environmental > Terrestrial > Soil >... | reverse complement strand
TGACCAACGAACCGCTCTTTCAGGGCCAGCCGATTCTCGCTGTCGCCGCAATCGACGAACTGACTGCCGCGGAAGCCATTGAGAAAATAAAAATCGACCTCGAGCCTTTGCCGTTTGTGGTCGACCCGTTGGTGAGCCTCCGCCCCAGCGGTCCCAATGCCCGCACGGACGGCAATTGCTGGGTCCGCGTGACCCCGCCCCCGCCAAAGCCAGGTGAGAGGCCGGCTCAGTCGCCTCCGGAGTTGCACACGGTCAAGTGGACCAGTGACGACTTCGAAGAAGCCAAGAGCGGACGCATGCCCATGGGCAAGCCAACCGAAGAATGGACGGTGGGCGACATCGAAGGCTCTTTCAAGAATGCCGCGCTGGTGATGGATGAAACCTTCGTCACGCCCAATACCAGCCACCAGTGCCTCGAGACCCGCAGCACCATGGCGTACTGGCAAAACGGCAAGGTTTACGTGCATACCGGCACGCAAAGCACCGCGCAAACCGTGCCCGCCATCGGGCGCTGGCTGGGTATCGATCCTGCCAACGTTGTGTTCATCAGCGAGTACACTGGCGGCGGATTTGGCAGCAAGATTACCGGCGACATCACCCTGGTCATTCCTGCGCTGCTCGCGAAAAAGACTGGAGCGCCGGTGATGATGCGCATCACCCGCGAAGAAGAAAATTTCATCGGCCGCGCGCGGCCCAGTTTGCATGGGCGCATCAAGGCCGGCTTCACCAAGGAAGGGCGCATAACCGCCCTCGATATGTACGTGATTTGCGATAACGGCCCTTACGACATGGTCGGCGACGCGTTCTCCTCGGGGCGCATCGTTTCCGTGCTGTACCAGCCGCAAACCATGCGCTGGCGCGCAGTGACGGTCCTGACCAACACGCCGCCCCGCACTTCGCAAAGCTCTCCGGGCGGAATGCAGGGCATCGCCATCATGGAGGCGCTGCTTGCCAAGGCCGCGCGCAAGCTGGGTGTGGATCAGGTCGCCATCCGGCGCATGAACTCGCCGGAAGGCAAGGCCCCGTTCGGGCCGCTGGTCAATGGCAAGCAGCAATACGCCACCAGCGCATTCATCAAGGAAGCGCTCGACGCCGGCGCCGCGCAGTTCAAGTGGAATGAGCGCAAAGTCGGCACCGGCAAGCGCGTGGGGTCGAAGGTGCGCGGAGTCGGTTGCTCGGTCAGTTGCTACTCCGGCGGCACGACCGGATTCGACGGCCTCTTTGTCATCAAGCCCGATGGCCGCGTGTACATTCAATCCGGAGTCGGCAACCTCGGCACCGAGTCCTGGACCGACGTGCATCGCGTGGTCGCGGAACTTCTCGGTGTGCCGTGGGAGAAGTGCGACATCACGTGGGGCAATACCTCCAAGAATCTCCCCTGGACGTGCCCCTCAGGCGGCAGCCAGACCACGCACGCCATGACGCGCGCCGCGCACGCGGTCGCCTCTGACGGAATTGTGAAGTTGCAGCAAATCGCTGCCAAGGACTTCGGCGGCAAACCCGAAGATTACGTGGTCGCGAACGAGCGCGTCGCGCACAAGGGCGGCGGAAGAAGCATGACACTCGCTCAAGCGGCGCAGCGCGCCATTCAGCTCGGCGGCGTCTACGACGGCCACGAGCTGCCCAATGACATCAACAAGTTCACGACGGTATCCGCAACAGCTCTGTCAGGGCAGGGACTCCTTGCAGTAGCGAAGGACAAGTATCCGCACGACGGCAACACGTTCTCCTTCGTTGCTACGTTCGCCGAAATCGAAGCCGACGTGGAAACCGGGCAGTATCGCATCCTGGATTTCCTTGCTTACGCTGACGTGGGCACCGTGCTTCACCCGCGCGCTCTCGGCGGCCAGATCATGGGCCGCTCCATTCTGGGCATCGGCCATACCCTTGGGCAGAAGTGGGTCTACGACCAGAACTACGGCCTGGCCGTCTCCAAGCGCTTCCACCACACCAAGCCGCCCACGATTCTGGATGTTCCGGACAACATGGCGTGGGGCGCGGTCGAAATTCCCGACCCCGAGACTCCCGTAGGCTCGCGCGGCATCGGCGAACCTCCGGTGGGCGGCGGTTGCGCCGCGATTTTCAATGCTCTGTCGGACGCGCTGGGCGACCAGGTCTTCACGCGCGTGCCGGTCACGGCCGACGTGATCCTGGCATCGCTCGAAGCGGGCAAGCCGGCCCAGAACCCATTGCGGGCAAATATCTAGCATCTCTAGGCTCTGGACTCTAGTTTCTAGAACGGAGAACGCAAAATGGCAGTCATCCATGACGTAATTCCAGCGTTCGAACTCTTTCAGCCGACGTCCGTCGATGACGCGCAAGCCCTGCAGTCGCGCTACGGCTCCCGGGCCTGGGTGCTGGCCGGCGGGCTGGACAGCTTTGACTGGTTCAAGGACCGCATCAAGCGGCCCGAAGTGGTTATCGACCTGAGCCAGGTCAAGGAGCTGCGCGGCGTGCGCGAGACCGCCGACGGCATCGAGATCGGCGCCATGACCACGCTGACCGAAGTGGTGCGCCATCCGCTGGTCCAGCAGAAATTCGGCATTCTGCCGAAAGCAGCCGAAGCCGCCGCCTCGCCGCAAATCCGCAACCAGGGCACGATTGGCGGCAACGTCTCCCAGGATGCCCGTTGCTGGTATTACCGGGGCGGCTGGCCGTGCTATCGGGCCGGCGGCAACATTTGCTACGCCGACACGCCCACAGGCATGAATCGCGAGCACGCCATCTTCGACGCGAATCGCTGCGTGGCCGTGAATCCTTCGGACACCGCGCCCGCGCTGATCGCGCTCGACGCCAAGTTCGTCATTCGAACGCCCAAAGGCGATAAAGTCGTCGACGCTGAGAACTACTTCATCGGCCCCGGAACCGACATCACCAAGATGACGATTCTCAAGCCCGGAGATTTGCTCACGTCGATTCGAATTCCATCTACCTGGGCTGGTTCCGATTTCTATTTCGAAAAGGTTCGGGACCGCGCCTCGTGGGATTTCGCCCTGGTGAACGTCGCGGCAGCCAAGGTGATGTCGGGCAATTCCATCCAGCGCATGCGCATTGCGGTCAACGGCGTGGCCGCGCATCCCGTGCGGCTCACCGCCGTGGAAGCCGCGGTCGCCGGGAAGGGTTGCACGGAAGAGACGGCGGAGATGGCCGGGCAGGTCGCCATTCAGGGCGCGCAACCGTTGCAATACAACGGCTTCAAAGTGCTGCTCCTGCGCAACCTGGTAAAGCGCGCCATTCGCGGCGGGCCGCTGCAGGCCTGAGTGGCACAGCCACTCTTGGCTGTGTGGTCTTTGCAATCGTCGTTGCGACCTCCGCCTTGGGTTCAGAATACAAAGGCGCACAGCGAAGAGTCGCTGTGCCACAGGTGGCCATCGCGGCCAAGTCCGGATTCTCTGGACCTTTGCCAGCAGCGGGTTTCGAGGAGGGTTTGTGAACCTGATTCAATGGGCAACGAGTCCGTGGGGCCAAAACGTCCCCATCCACATCGCCTGGTCCCTCCTGTGGGTCTCAGCCATCGGCGCGCTGCTTTTCCTGATCGCTCACGCGCTGTACGTGAGCATCTGGGCCAAGCCGGCGCACGCGGAAACCTCCGCTGGCGCTTCCGGCGTCAACGTTGCCGGAATTCCCGAGCGCGTTCCGCGTCACAATCTGAGCGCACGGCTATTCCACGCGATCATGGCTTTGTCGATGCTCGCGCTGCTCTTCACGGCGTTCCTTCCCAAAGTCGGCGTCCAATTTCCCTGGGTCACCTACCACTGGATCGCCGGCATCGTTCTCTCGATTTCCGTGCTCTACCACATCTTCGACGCCTTCCTTTGGCAGGACTTCTGGTCCATCTGGCCGGATCGGGAAGACGTCGAGGACGCTCAGCGAAGAATGAAACGCGCCCTCGGGCAGGACGCTCCCCCGCCGCGGAAGTTCGCCAAGTACCCGCTGGAGAATAAGCTGTATCACCTGGCGGTGATGCTCGCGGGGCTTTCGGCGATCGTCACGGGCCTCCTCATGATGAAGCGCGTGCGCACCCCGTTCTTCACGCGCAACCCGTATCTCTTCAGCGATATGACGTGGGGCTGGATGTACGTGCTGCACGGGCTGGCAGGCGTCGGATTTGTCGGCCTGGTCACCGTGCACATCTACATGGCTATCCGGCCGGAAAAGTGGTTCATCACCCACTCGATGATCTTCGGCTGGATGAACCGCGAAAAATACCTCGAGCACCACGACCCGCAGCGCTGGCCGGTGAAGGAAGAAACTCCCTCCACGGCCGGCACGGAATCGAAGCGAGCGCCCGCCTAAATGGCCCTCGACGATGTAAGTTCCCGGTGCAGCGCCATCGAGGAGTGTTACGAGTACCTGCTGGCCTACGCAGGGCAGGGGCTGACCGGCAAAGAGGGAAGCAGATCCAGTTCCGAAGTGCGCGACTACCTGAACCGCGCCACGCAAGCGCTGACCGGCCTCGCCGAAGCCTACACGCGCGCCGTTCGCGACGGGAACCTGCAGCCGGCGGAGCGATACCTTGCCTACCTGACGGTGTTGGAGCGGGACGCCGCCGACGCGCTCGCTTCCATTCACTTGGTTCTCGCGCAGGCCACCATCAGCTCTCAGCTAATCGACAACCTGAACGCTTCAATCCACCTGCGCGCCCTGCTCACGGATCTGTTCCTCATCGACGAAATCCTGAAGCCGCAGCAAGCCGCCGCCCCGCCCCAGTAGGACAGGCTTCCAGCCTGTCGGTTTCCATCTGATCTTGGCGTGAGTGTCACGAGTGGCTAGCGCCGGAAGTCCGAGGGTTTGCTTGGAAATCCACAGGCTAGAAGCCTGTGCTACTTCGCCGTCTTCTGAATGGTCGTCTCCTGCCGGTGAAAGAGCTGCCAGCGCCCGTCGCGATTCACCCAAACGCGAATCACGTGATAGCGCGGCTCGCCAACAGGCTGGTGGTCGGCGATCAAGATGCCCGCATCGCCGAAAACGTAAGCCTCGCCCTTGAGCATCTTCGGCAACACCACGCGGTTGGTAGTGATTCCGATTTGTCCGATGCGCCCGGCCTTGGTGTCCGGCACACCCGCATACACCCGTCCGATCCCCACAAATTCGTCAGCTACGTGGTCGCCCCACGTCTTGGGATCGTGCGAGGTCACCGCCGTCTCCACGTCCTGGTAGGCTTTGACCATGGCTTTTTCCGCCGCGGAGTTCGGCATCATCGGAACGGTGCGGCAGGGGTTTTCGCAGGCCGGGGTCGGAGCGTCCTTCGCTGCGGCAGGCGGCTTCGCAGCAGGCGGGAGCTTCGCGAGGATCACCGTGTCCTGGTGCGTGAGCAGCCGCCAGCCGCCCGGGCGCGTGACCCAGATGCGCGCGAAAAATGTGCCGGCGCTCCCGGTGCGCTTGCCGATGCCGGTGACGATCGCCAGTTGCCCGTAATCGCGAGCCTTCAGATTGGTGTACTCGGTGTCGCCAACAGCTTTGCCCGCCGCGGCGTCTTTCAGAAAAGCCGCGGTCGTTTCAGTTTGCCCGGCCCCGTTGGTCCAGGTGAACTGCTGGTCCAGCAGCGCGCCCACAGCCTTGGCGTCTTTGTTTTTCAAGGCCAGCTGTAAGGACGTGTCGGCCTGCAGAACCGCGGCGTCAGCGCCCTGCGCGGCCAGCGCGATCGTACGGTGCGTTGCCGTCCACGCCGCAAACCCAAGGGCGCCGCAAAGGAACGAAATTGTGAGGAATCGTTTCATGGCCGCCTCCGGCTGGGAAACTTATACTCCACTTACATTCAAAAGAAACAATTATCCTTTTGTGGGTCCTGGAGGGAAGGCGCTTGGTGTGCTCCCGAGGGACTCATCACGATTGACACAGCCGGGCAGCCGCCATAGGATTCCGCGTACACGCTTCTCGTTTAGGTTGACTGCGACCGATTCTTTTTTTCTGAACGGAGGAAATCATGCCGGCATGGATGAATCACCGCGGATGGGCGGCGTTTTCCGCGCTCGGGCTGTTTGGCTTGCTCGCGGCGCTTGGCGCGTCACCGGCACATGCGCAGGAAACCGCGCCGATGGGCCACAATCAGACGCAGCCGCCTCCACTGGTGCAGGAAGGCAAGACGATCAAGGTTTCCGAGCATGTCTATGTAATTCCGGACGGGCGTGTGAATCTCGTGCCCAACATCGGCTTCATCGTCGGCAGCCGCGCGACTTTAATCGTGGATGCGGGAATGGGGCCGCGAAACGGGCAGACCGTTTTGCGCGAGCTGGCTAAGGTCAACAAGAATACCGACTTGTACTTCACCACCACGCACTTCCATCCCGAGCACATGACCGGGGCGCAGGCGTTTCCGCCCAACACCATCATTCTTCGTCCCGAGGCGCAGCAGGAGGAAGTCGAGAAGAAGCAGCCGGAGTTCATACAGAATTTCAGCCGCAGGACGCCGGACTTGAAAGCGCTCCTCGCAGACGTCAAGCCGCGCCCTCCGGACATCCTCTACGACCACGAAGCGAAGCTCGACCTGGGCGGAATCACCGTTCGGCTGCTATGGCTCGGGCCGGCGCACACGCGCGGCGATAACTTTGTTTTTGTCGAAGAAGATGGCGTTCTTTTCACCGGAGATGCGGTGATCAACCGCTTCTTTCCCATTTTCCCCGATGCCGACGCGAGCGGGAAAAACTGGCTGTCCATTCTCGACCAACTTGACGAGCTGCATCCACGGACCATCGTTCCCGGCCACGGCGAAGTGGGAGACGCCTCGCTCATCACCATCGAGCGCACCTACCTGAAGGCTGTGCAAGCGCGCACCGCCGAGCTGAAGGCGCAGGGAAAATCCGCGGATGAGGCGGAGAAAATCCTTTCTGCGGAATTTCGCGCCAAGTATCCGAACTGGGACAATCCCGGCTGGGTGGGCGACGCGGTCAAGCGCTTCTACGCGGAAATGAATTAAGTAGCACAGACTTTAGTCTGTGGATTTCCATTCGAGTGCCCCGGGCTTCATGGGATAGCTGTGGTTGCCGTTCTGCCAAGCTCAGCTGGAACCCCACAGACTGCCCTTCCGAATTCCTCAGGGTAAAAAGTCTGTGCTACTTGAGGGCTACGGAATTGGCAGCAGCGGCTTGTCCGCCGGGCGAACGTGCTGGTCCATCACGTTCAACAGCGTAGTCGTGGCGGCATAGTCGCCCATGAGTGCCGCGTAGTTGACGACTCCCTGATCGCCGAACAGGCTGCGTGCGCGGGCAAAGGTCGCTGAGCTCGCGTGGTGCTTTTCAAAAACCTCGCGGCCCAGCTCAATGATCACCGCGTCTTTCTCTGAAAGTCCGGTGGTCGGCTTGCGATACTTTACCACGTCGATAATCTCGGGCTGCAGTCCCGCCTTCAATCCCTGTGGCTCGTGCGCCGTCCACACGTATTCGCTGTCCGCCTCCCGCGCCGTCACAAGGATCGCCAGCTGCACGAGGCGCGGATCGAGCCCTGACTTGTAACGCAAGTAGTCATTGACCGCCGCCATGTGTTCGGCGACGGGCGGGCTGTAGAGCCGGATGCCGCCCGGTCCGAACGCGTCGGCGGTCGGACCGCGCGAGTCGAAGAGTTTCCTTCCGGCGTCGTCCATGCTTTCGCGCTTGACCGCAGGCAGGCGGTTGCCGGTGTCGGCGTAAATGTCCTTCGGCCACGCGCCTGCCGCAGTCTGAGCCGGAGCCTGCCCGGCCTGGCCGCGTAGCGCAAGTCCGCTCGCGAAGCTAATCCCGATGATCAAAAGTAGCAGGGCCCAGGATCGAGTGGATCGCATCTATTCCTCCTGGTATTCAAAGTGAATGGTTTGGGCCGCCTCTACCCAGACGACGCTGGAAATGAGCTCAGCAGAGAATGCTCAATTTGCCGGCGGCCAGGAGTGGCACGTCGAGCAAACCACCGGCGCGCCGTGCTCCTTGTGGCAATTCAGGCAAACGCCCATGGTGGTGACGCTGGTCGCCTCCGACATCCGCTCCATCTCTGCCACCTGCCCGTGGCACATCTGGCATTTCATTCCCGCGTCGAGGTGCTTGCGGTGCGACCAGGTGACGCCCGGCAGCACTTTGTACACGCGCACCCAGGGAATGGGTTGCTTGGACTGGGAAAACGCAGCGAGCTTCTGAATCGCCGGCTTGTTGGTGGCCACGGAAATGTGACAGGACATGCAGGTGCTGGTCGCCGGGAACGTCATCAAATTTCCGGGCGCGGGATTGGTGTGGCAAGTCGAGCAGGGCAATCCGATCGCCAGATGCGTTTTGTGGCTGTAGGGAAGCGGTTGCTCCGGCGGCGCGTGTTCCGTGGGATTGTCGGGAACCTCCTGCTTCACTTCCGCAGCCGCGCCCGATTGCCGCGCGTCGACAATCGGCGCCATGAGTAACGGCACCCAGACGAGCGCGACCGTAACAACACCCGCGAATTGAACTTTCTTCCAGAACCCGTCTCGTGCGTGCATGCCTAAAGCGTCCTTTCCCCGCGGGGGACCGATACATCTGGAAGCGGGTGCCCAACCCTTGGCGGGTGCCCCATCCTTGCGGTTTTTGCAAGGGTGGGGATTTTCGAACCGTCGGCCCAGATTTGAAATCTCAATCCAGTCTTGACGCCAGCCCCACCCTTTGAAAATCACAAAGGGTGGGGCACCCGATCAAATCCGACCACCCTTGATCCCGACCACCTGTGATGGGTGCGCCATCCTTGCGGTTTTTGCAAGGGTGGGGATTTTCGAACCGTCGGCCAGATTTGAAATCTCAATCCAGTTCTAACGCCAAACCCACCCTTTGAAAATCACAAAGGGTGGGGCACCCGACCACATCCGACTATCTTTGACGTCGATCATCTTCGAATTCCGACCGCGCTTGACTCCGACCACCCTTGCTTACGACGATTTCTTCTCTTTTTTTCCTGCGACTTCTTCCAGGCTGGTGCCCAGATCCTTCAGCATGACCGCTGCGGCATTGCGTCCCGGCTGGCCGGAGACGGATCCTCCGGGAGCGGTGCACCCTCCGGTCTGATACAGCCCGGCAATCGGCATGCGGTAGCTCGCCCAGCCGAGCATGGGCCGCATATTCCCGGTCTGCGCCGGGCCCGAAGCGCCGGCATGGCAACTGCCGTGCCAGTTGTGCGGGTTCATACGCTCGAGATCGAGCGGGCTGTGTGTGACGCGCTCCAGTATCTTGTCATTCGTCAGGTTCGGCGAGTACTTCTGAATGTATTTCAGCGTGGCGTCGGCCACTTCTTCCTTGATGTTGTCCCAGTGGTGCGGTCCCTCTTTCAGATCATAGGGATGGTAGCCGACGACCTTGATGGTGTGCATCCCGGCCGGGGTGCGTGTCGGATCGGCGACTGAACACTGGATGAGGTGAACCGGCGGTTCTTCGAGATTCACTCGTCCCGCGGGGTAATCGTAAGCAAAGCGCAGCGCATTTTCGGCTTTGCCGAGCAATTCCGAGTGCACCGGCGAGAGCATGCCTTCGGCGGTGGGGAATTTGAGGGGCTCGCTGGTGGCGTAGTTCGTGCTCATCATCTGGAATTCCGCCGTCCAGGTATCCACGCCGTCCACGAAATCCGTGCCCCACATCTCCTTCGGGGCCATGTCCACCAGATGCTTGATGTGGATGGTCGAAAGCACCGCCTTTTCGCCCCGATACTGACTTCCATCCAAACACTCGACGCCGACGCACCGGCTGTTCTCGATGATCAATCGCGCGACGGGCTTGCTCGTTAGGATGACGCCGTTGTGGGCTTCGATGTAGCGCGCCAGAGCCTCTGAAAGCTTTCCCGACCCGCCCTTCGGAAGCGGACGGCCGTTGCGTTGTTGGCCGAACGGCCCGTAGGCGACGCGTCCCGTCGTGGGGAACTGGGGCGGCTGTTGTGACCATGGGCTAGCCAGCATGAACGCGCGACAGTGATCGTCTTCAAAATTCATACGGATCACGTCCCAGTGCGACATCGCCAAGCGCCGCGCCCAGAATTCCTGCTTTGAGTCGATGTGCTCAGACTCTTTGAGCATGCGCCAGTACGCGTCGCCGTCCTTCTTGTTGATTCTGGCGAAGGAGTCGCGAGTCCGTTCCGGGTCGCGCCACTGCGTCACATACGCGCCATCAAGGAAGGGCATGTGGAAGACGGGGTCGGGAATGATGTATTCCAGGCCGCAGTCGGCCAGAGGAATCTCATTGTCCCGAATGATCGGGTTTTCATAAATGCCGCCGTGCGCGGAGGAACAGGTGTCATGAATGAATCCACGCAGTGTGAATTGCGCCGACTTGACGCCACCGCCCACGGTGGGCCGGCCTTCGAGAACCACGCAGCGGAATCCCGCCTTGGCCAGATAGGCCGCGGTGACCAGGCTGTTGTGCCCCGCGCCCGCCACCACGACGTCGAACCGGTCGCCGCCTGCAGAGGTGGTCTGCTCGGCCATGCTTGGCAATGACGAAAGCGCCAGGGGCGCCAGCGCCGCGCTTTTCACGAATCCTCGACGAGTGATTCCACTCATGCTGCGCCTCCCGAACTACCGCGAGTCTATTTCAGGTGGGACTGAGTCTTGCTGGGCAAAGCTTCTGGCCGAAGCCGGGTTTTGTCAATCGTATTTCGGATGACTGTGGCTTGCGGTATTCGTGCACACAATGAAAATATTCCTGCGGATATCGAAGTGGCGTATCATGGCGGCGCAATCAGCATCGCAGCACTTTTCAATTTCATTTGGTCCGGAGGGCGCCATGCGCTTGCCGACAGTCTTCACCATGCTGGCTTTCGTGGCCGCCCTTTTCGGGCTGCCGCGTGTTGCGCCCGCGCAGAGTCAGCCGGCCAATGCCGAAGCCGATTCCGCCGCCATTAAAAAAGTGTGCAGCGATTTCTCCGAGAATTTCAGCCGCCACGACGCGCACGCCGTCGCCATGACCTTTGCTGAGGAGGCGGACTTCACCAACATGACCGGCCGGCATAGCCACGGCCGCGCCGACATTGAAACGTGGTTCGCCGGGCTTTTCCGAGGCAATTTGAAGACTGCGCTGCGCACGGACACCGTACGAAGCATCCGCTACTTCACCCCGGAACTGGCGGAGGTGGATGCCGACACGGTGATTAGCGGAACGTTCGCGGCCGATGGGTCGGAAATTCCCCCACGCAAGGGCCTGATGATTGTCCTGATGACCAAAGAGAATGGACACTGGTTTATCGGCACGTTTCATGAGGCGGAATATCCTGCGCCTCGCGGCGGGGCAGGGAACGGCCCTACGAACAATCCAACGAGGTAACCTCGGGCGATTTCTTCAGCCTGCACGTATCGCCCGAGACTCAATCGTGCTTGCGGCGATGGAACCCAACAGGCTGAAGCCTGTGCTACCGAAACCTACCTGCCGTAAATCAGCAGCGTGAACGTGCCCGGAACTGACACTGGACGCGGGTTCGGGTTGTCCGGAGTGGCCGCCGGCGGTGGCCCGAAATCGGACGTGATGGTGAAGACGCGGTGGTTCGAAGTGTCGAGAGTCATGGTCCTCGCGCCACGCTGCGTGGAGAGGGTTTCCACTACCGTGTACTTGTCCGGGGAATCTTCATGCGTCACGGTGATGGTGCCGTCGCCGCAGGATGCGAACGCGTATTGGGTTGCGGGATCGAAGTTTGCGGCGTCCACGCCTTGCCCGATGGGCACGCTGGCAACCACCTTGCCCGAGTAATCCGCGACCAGCATGACTTTGCTGTGGCAGCCGATGAAGATCCGCTTGTGCGCCGTGTCGATGGCCATGCCCGTTGGTTCCTCGCATGTGGCCAAGGGCCAGGTGTTCATCACTTTGAATTCTTTCGAATCGAATTCCTGAAGCTCCGCCTTATCCTCGATGTTGACGAACATGTGCCCCACACCGTCGGCGGCTGCAGCTTCCGGCTTGCCCGCGAGGGGGACGGTTCCTGCCACTTCGCCGGTCTTGGCATTGACGCCGGTGCCATCGTGGCTGCGGGCGTTAAAGACGAAAACGTTCTTTGACGCAGGGTCGTAGGCGAAGCCGTCCGGGCCGTCGGCCATCGGCAGCTTCACTTCGTTGATGACCGCAAGCGTCTTCAGGTCGAAAATCGTCACCGAATTGGTCCGGCCATTGCTGGAGAAGCCGCGGTTGAACT
>Ga0210398_10005218_pt1 | contig 12088 bp, 10 predicted proteins | sample IncBWC4OmetaG_FD_161047 | JGI IMG/M metagenome (GOLD analysis project Ga0210398, IMG submission 161047) | Forest soil microbial communities from Barre Woods Harvard Forest LTER site, Petersham, Massachusetts, United States - Inc-BW-C-4-O | ecosystem: Environmental > Terrestrial > Soil >... | reverse complement strand
CATGGGTGATCGCGTAGCCATCGACCGCGCTGTTCGCGTGCGGTGGCAAGTCCATCTCGGCCACGAGATCATGCGCTAGAATGCGCCCCATCGCCTCGCGCAACAGCACCGTCTCGTCGCCGACGACCGGGACAACGCGCTCGGCGATCAGCGCCAACGCCGCATCGACGCTGAGCAGCGTGCCGCCAAACGCAAAACAATCGTCGCTCAGCTGCGCCATTCACCGAGTCCCGGCACCAAATCCCGCCCCACCGAGTATGAAATCGGCAATCCGCGCGGCATCGGCAAGGGGGAGCACCGGCAAGGGCGCGGTTATCAGCTCGTCCGAGGCCAGTGCGACGATATGCGGATCGTCGGGATAGAGGAACGGTTTTCCGACCGATGGGCGGTGCACTTCAAGCTTTGGATGAGCATGCGCCTTGAAGCCCTCGACGAGCAGCAGATCGACCGGCGCCATGCGCGCGACCAGTTCGTCGAGCGACGGTTCGGGCGCGTCGCGCAGTTCGTGCATCAGCGCAAAACGGCGCGACGAAGCGACCATCACCTCGCTCGCGCCGGCTTGACGGTGCAGCCAGGAATCCTTGCCGGGTTTGTCGATATCGAATTCGTGGTGCGCGTGCTTGATGGTCGAGACCGTGATGCCGCGCCCGATCACCTCGGGGATCAGCTTGGTCAGCAGGGTCGTCTTGCCGCTACCGCTCCACCCGGCAAGGCCAAAGACACGCATTCCCTCACGCGAGACGCTGGGTCTTGCCGCCGGCCGCGCGCGGGGCGGCGATATGCGCCAACCCGGCGCGCAGATAATCGTAGCCGGTGACGATCGTCAGGATCGCGGCAAGCCATAACAGCGTCGCCCCGATCGTCATCACGGGGATCGCGTGCCACCCCGCATCGCCGACGATCAGCCAGCCGATCGCCATCATCTGAATAAACGTCTTCCATTTCGCCAAGCGCGACACCGGCATGCCGACCCGCAACCCCGCCAGGTACTCGCGCAGCCCGGAAACGAGAATTTCGCGGCATAAGATGACTAAAGCCGGCAGCAAGGCGTTACCCGGCAGTCTGCCGGTAGCGGTCAGCATGAACAGGGTCGCGGACACCAGCAGCTTGTCGGCGATCGGGTCGAGGAAACGGCCGATCTCGGATTGCTGCTCCCAGCGGCGCGCCACGTGACCGTCGAGCCAGTCGGTGATCCCGGCGGCGGAAAACAGCGCGCAGCAGAACCACCGCGCCGAATCACCTGCGAGATAAAACGTCAGCACCACCACCGGGATTGCCAGGATTCGCGACAGGGTCAGCAGGTTGGGCAGGCTGGTCAGCGGCACGCTCATCTCCGGGCGAGAGGCCGGGCGGATAGGAGACAATCTTATCCAACCCCATGAAAATGGTCATAAACCTTTTTTGCGACAGTCTTGCTGATGCCGGGCACGCGCTCGATCTCCGCAAGGCCCGCGCGCGCGACCGTGCGTGCCGAGCCGAAATGATGGAGCAGCGCCTGCTTGCGCCGTGCGCCGATTCCGGCGATTTCGTCAAGCGGCGACTGGCTGAGCGACTTGGCGTGCCGCGCCCGGTAGGTGCCGATCGCGAAGCGGTGCGCCTCATCGCGTAGCCGCTGCAGGAAATAGAGAACGGGATCGCGCGGCTCCAACGAGAATGACGCCCGCCCAGGGATGAAGAATCGCTCGCGCCCGGCATTGCGGTCGGGGCCCTTGGCGATGCCGACGACCGGCACATCGGCGATGCCGAGCTCGTCGAAGACGCCCTGCGCAACGCCGAGCTGCCCCAACCCGCCGTCGATCAGCACGAGGTCGGGCCAGGCGCCGCTGGTCCGTTCGGGATCTTCTTTGACCGCCCGGGCAAATCGGCGGTGCAGCATTTCACGCATCATCGCGTAGTCATCGCCACCGATGCCGTCGGCCTCATCGGCGGCCGTTACGGGCTGTGGTTCGGCGTCCGTCTTCCGCTCACCACGAATCGTGAACTTGCGGTACTGGTTCTTCATCAACCCGTCGGGGCCGGCGACGATCATCGCGCCGACCGCGTTGGCGCCCTGATTGTGGCTGTTGTCGTAGACCTCGATGCGATTGAGCGGCCCCGGAAGACCCAGCGCCGTCGCGACGCCTTCGAGCAGCTGGCGCTGCGTGCTGCTTTCGGCGAGGCGGCGGCCGAGCGCTTCGCGCGCGGCGGCGACGATGCGGTCGACGAGCTTCTTCTTGTCGCCGCGCTGCGGCACCTGCAGCGTGACCTTGCGGCCTCCAAGCGACAGCGCCTCGGCGACCAGCCCCTGCTCGACGAGCTTGTGGCTCAATAGCACCAAAGGCGGCTTCAGCCGATTGTCGTAGAATTGGCCGACAAAGCTCGTCAGTACGTCTTCGACCGACATCTGCCGGTCGTGGCTCGGAAAATAGGCGCGATTGCCCCAGTTCTGCCCGCCGCGAAAAAAGAACACCTGGACGCAGGTGTGCCCGCCGGCTTGATGCGCGGCGATGATGTCGGCGTCGTCGATGCCGGGCGTGTAGATGTCCTGATGCCCCTGGACTACCGACAGCGCCCGGATGCGGTCCCGCATGATCGCCGCGGCCTCGAAGTCGAGCGCCGCGGAAGCCGCCTCCATCTCGACCGCAAGTCGCGCCTGAACATCGGCGCTGCGGCCTTTGAGGAAGGTTTTCGCCTCCTCGATCAGCGCCGCATAATCCTCCGGCGTGGTGCGGCCGACGCAAGGCGCGCTGCATCGCTTGATCTGGTAGAGCAGGCAGGGGCGGGTGCGATTGGCGAAATAGCTGTCGCTGCACGAGCGCAACAGAAACGCCTTCTGCAACGTGATCAGCGTGCGATTGACCGCGCCGGCCGAAGCGAACGGGCCGAAATAGTCGCCGTCATCGGCGCGCGCGCCACGGTGCTTGGTGAGCTGCGGAAATTCCTGGCCGGCGGTGATGTGGATCAGCGGGAAGGACTTGTCATCGCGCAGCAGCACATTAAAGCGCGGCAGCAAGCGCTTGATCATGTTGCATTCGAGCAGCAGCGCCTCGGCCTCGGTCTGGGTGACCACGATCTCCAGCGCTGCGGTGTCCGCCACCATGCGACGGGTGCGGTTGGAGAGGCCGAGCGGGTGCGTGTAGCTCTGCACCCGCGCCTTCAGATTGCGCGCCTTGCCGACATAGATCGCGTCGCCCTTGCGGTCGAGCATGCGGTAGACGCCCGGCGCGGCGGGTACGTTCTTCAGCACGGCGCGAATGATCGCGGCGCCGTTGGCGATCCCGCCGCTCGGCAGCGACGCACTTTCCGGTTGCGCTGCGGGCGCGACATCGATCCCGCCCGGCCCGCGGCGAGGGTCGAACGACTCGGGCGCCGGCTGGCGCGCGCGGCGCGGCGTGCGTCGAACTGACACTGTTTCAAGACTATTTCCGGCGCTTTCGGGCATATCCACTAAACCTGGGGATAACTCTGTCGAAAAGCCATGCCGCAAAGAACCGCAACCGAGCCAGATCCTGAGCTTTCGATCTGCTGCCTAAAAAGAAGGCAATTTACTAAACGTTTGAATTCACAGTGCGTTTCTAGCCGTTTTGGTTAACATCTTGTCTCGAATCAAGCCTTTAAGACAAACAGCATGATGTCATCGTTAGGTCACACGCGATGTGAACAACTTTAGGAGCGCGCCCTAGACCCATGACGAATCTGAGGCTTATCCGTGACATTATGTCACCCAACGAGACGCTGCTAAGACCGCACATTACTCGACCACGGCGTTCTGCCTCGGCTGTGCCCAGCCGAGATGCTGCCCGCCATCGAGCGCGATCATCTGCCCGGTCATCGCCGGCGCGTCGAGGATGAAGCGCATCGCCGCGGCCACTTCCTCCGGCGCGGTGCCGCGCCGCAAGGGCATAGACCGGCATTGCTCAAGAAACTGCTCATGACTCTGACGCGGGCTGGGCAGTGTCGGGCCGGGGCCGATGCCGTTCACCCGGATGCGCGGCGCCAGCGCCAGCGCCATTGTTTGCGTCAATGTCCAAAGCGCCGACTTTGTCAGCGTATAGGACACGAAATAGGGCGTCAGGCTCCAAACCCGCTCATCCAACAGATTGATGATATTGCCGCGAGCCTCACGCGGCAGCTGGCGCGCAAACTCCTGGGTCAGCACGAACGGCGCCCGCAGATTGACCGCCATATGCGTGTCCCAGCTGTCGCGAGTCGCCGTGTCGATCGTGTCGCCCTCGAAGATCGAGGCGTTGTTCACCAGCACGCCGATCGGCCCGAGCGCCTCCGAGGCGCGCGGCAGTAGCGTCTTGACCGCATTCTCGTCGGTGAGATCGCCCGCGAGCGTCACGGCCTTGCCGCCGGTGTCGCGGATTGCCACCGCGGTCGCTTCCGCCTCCGCGCGCGAACCGCGGTAATGCACCGCTACCGCGTAGCCCGCTTCGGCGAGCGCCAGACAACAGGCGCGGCCGATGCGCTGGCCGCCGCCGGTGACGAGCGCCGTCTTTGGGACGGGTGGGGCAGGGAAGGCGCCGGTCGGCATCGTGTCAGAATCTTCGCGCACGGCGTTCTTTCTTTTGGCGCATCTTGGCGCGCATCACGTCGCGCGCCGAGACGCCGGCGCGCCCGGCTTGCGAGCGCCCGCGGACGCCCTCAGCGCGGCCGATCCCTGCGGGCACCGTGCTGGCGGCAAGTCCGAGATCGGCCTGCTCCAGCCGCTTGATCTCGTCGCGCAACCGCGCCGCCTCCTCGAATTCGAGGTCGGCCGCGGCCGCGCGCATGCGCTTTTCGAGATCGGCGATGATCGATTTGAGGTCTTTGCCCTGATAGTGCGCCGCATCGCTCTCGCCGAGGCCGACGGTGACGTGGTCGCTCTCATAGGCGCTATTGAGGATGTCGGTGATGCCGCGGCGAATGCTCTCCGGGGTGATGCCGTGCGCGGCATTGTATTCCTGTTGTTTTTCGCGCCGCCGGCCGGTCTCGGCGAGCGCCGCCTTCAGGCTTTCGGTCATGTGATCGGCGTAGAGGATTGCGCGGCCCTCGATGTGGCGCGCGGCCCGGCCGATCGTCTGGATCAGCGACGTCCGTGAGCGCAGATAACCTTCCTTGTCCGCATCGAGAATCGCGACCAGCGCGCATTCGGGAATATCAAGGCCTTCACGCAAAAGGTTGATGCCGATCAGAATGTCGAACACACCAAGCCGCAGATCGCGAATGATTTCGATGCGCTCGATCGTGTCGACATCCGAGTGCATATAGCGCACCCGCAACCCGGCCTCGTGCAGGTATTCGGTCAGCGCTTCGGCCATCCGCTTGGTGAGCGTCGTGACCAGCGCGCGCTGCCCCTTTGCCGCGATCTCGCGGCACTCGGCCATTAGATCGTCGACTTGATTCTCGATCGGCCGGATGATGCAGGGCGGATCGATGAGGCCGGTCGGCCGCACGATCTGCTCGACAAAGACGCCGCCCGCGCGCTCCATTTCCCAGCGCCCCGGCGTTGCCGAGACGAACACGGTCTGGCCGCGCAGCGTATCCCATTCCTCGAATTTCAGCGGCCGGTTGTCGGTGCAGGACGGCAGCCGGAAGCCGTATTCGGCGAGCGTCGTCTTGCGAGTCCAGTCGCCGCCGAACATGCCGCCAAGCTGCGGCACGGTCACGTGGCACTCGTCGACGATGACCAGTGCGTCGCGCGACATATATTCGAAAAAAGTTGGCGGCGGCTCGCCGGGCGCACGGCCGGTAAGGTAGCGCGAATAGTTCTCGATCCCGGCGCAGCTTCCGGTCGCCTCGATCATCTCGACATCAAAAATCGTGCGCTGCTCGAGCCGCTGCGCTTCCAAGAGCCGCCCGGCCGAATGCAGCTCGTCCAGGCGAATCTTCAGGTCGCGCTTGATCTGCTCAATCGCCTGCAGCAGCGTTGGCCGCGGCGTCACATAATGGCTGTTGGCGTAGACTTTGATCGATTGCAGCGTCGCGAGCTTCTCGCCGGTCAGCGGGTCGATCTCGTGGATGCCCTCGACCTCGTCGCCAAACATCGAGACGCGCCAGGCGCGGTCTTCGTAATGCGCCGGGAAGATCTCGATCGTGTCGCCGCGCACGCGAAAGGTGCCGCGCACGAAATTATGGTCGTTGCGGCGGTACTGCATCTCGACGAAATGCGCGAGCATCTGGTTGCGGTTGACCCGCTCGCCAGTGGTCACGGTTTCGGTCATCTGCGAATAGGTCTCGACCGAACCGATACCGTAGATGCACGAGACCGAGGCCACGACCACGACGTCGCGCCGCTCGAGGATCGCCCGCGTCGCCGAGTGGCGCATGCGGTCGATTTGCTCGTTGAGCGACGACTCCTTCTCGACATAGGTGTCGGACCGCGGAACGTAGGCTTCCGGCTGGTAGTAGTCGTAATACGAGACGAAATACTCGACCGCATTCTCCGGGAAGAAGCTCTTCATCTCGCCGTAGAGCTGCGCGGCCAGCGTCTTGTTCGGCGCGAGCACGATGGCCGGGCGCTGCAGGCGCTGAATGACATGCGCCATTGTAAAGGTCTTGCCCGACCCGGTGACGCCGAGCAGCACCTGGTCCTTCTCGCCGCGCGCCAGTCCCTCGCACAGTTCGTCGATCGCCTGCGGCTGGTCGCCGGCAGGCTGGAATTCGGAGGACAGCTGAAACGGCTTGCCGACATCGCCCGTCGGGCGCTCGGCGATAAACAACGGCTCAAGCATGGGCTTAAAGATAAGCCCGCATGCCCCGCGATACCAGCGCAGCCGTACGCTCTTTAGCGCTGCGGCGTGACGTCCTCGGCGATGGGCCGCGCGTCGTCGGTCAGGAGCAGCGCCGCGCGCATCCAGCGTGGACGCTCGCGCTCGGGAACGCCGAGTCGCATCGTCGACAGCCCGCTATCGGGCGCTGCGTGCTGGGCCGAGGCGATCCAGCCGTCAAGCCCGGTCTTTTCGGCAAGCGCGGCGACTTCGTCTCGCACCATCGTCGGGTTGATCGCGACATAGATCGCGATCAAGGCGCAGGCGGCGGCGACCGCAACCCCAAACCCGCGCCACGAGAATCCAATCCATCCGCGCGCCGGCCCAGGGTTGGGAGCGGTTCGGCCGATTCGCTGCTCGATGCGGCGCCAGACATAAGCCGGCGGGGTCTCGTCCGCGGTCATCGAATCGAGCGTGCCGAGCCGTTCGCTCCAAAACGCGGTCGAGGCGGCGAGCGTCGCGTTGCCCGCCATCGCGCGCTCGAAGCGCTGCCGCGCGCGCACCGGCATCAGGCCGAGCGCGTAATCTGCGGCGAGGCGCTCGCCGAGTTCGGGGCGGGTGTAATTCATGATCCGAGGCACCGTTGCAGCCGTTCCAGGCTGCGCCACAGCGAGCTTTTGACCGTACCGACCGGCACTTTGAGCTTCGCGGCGATCTCGTCGCGCGTCAGACCGTAAAGATATGCGAGCAGCACCGCGCGCCGCGGTTGCGGGTCGAGTTCGTCGAGGCAGCGCTGTAACGCGCGCAACTCGGCTCCCGTATCCGACCGGCTGGTGGCGATGAAACTCGACAATAATTCCTCCGGCGCGCTGTGCCCTTCCGGGCGGCTCTGCTGGTGGCGAAGCTGATCGATCGCGCAATGGCGAACGATGGTAACTAGCCATGTCATCACCGACCCGCGCACCGGGTCGTAATCCTTGGCTCGTCCCCAGACCGCGACAAAGGCCTCTTGCAGGACCTCCTCGGCGATCTCCCTCCGCCCACATATTCGCAGCGCGACGCCAAATAGTTTCGCAGAGGTGGCATGATAAAGCTCGCCGTAGGCGGCTTTATCGCCGGTGGCGGTTCGGTGCATCAGCTCCGGCAGCTTCGTCGGGGTCAGTGGAGGCACGCGCCGGGCCAAGATGCGGTAGTGGGCATTCGCCCCTTCATAGGCGAGCGCGCGACGTCGCGCCAGTTCGCCATTGCTGGGTCGCGCCCCCGGCATATTCACATTCGTCGGCTTCGGCCTTAATATCCGTCGGTAATTTCCCGGAAAGATAAGAGACATGGGTTTTCTTGCCGACCGCCTCGCGCGGGTCAAAGCCTCGCCCACGATGGCCATCACGGCGCTCGCCACCGAGTTGAAGGCGGCGGGCCGCGACATTATCAGCCTGTCGGTCGGCGAGCCTGATTTCGACACGCCCGACAACATCAAGGAAGCGGCGATCGCGGCGATCCGCGCCGGCGACACCAAATACACCGTGTTCGACGGCCGCATGGAGCTGAAAGAGGCGATCGCCGCCAAGTTCAAGCGCGAGAACGGGCTCGATTACGAGCCGACCCAGGTGAGCGTGTCGAGCGGCGGCAAGCAGGTGCTCTACAACGCCATGGTCGCGACCTTGTCGCCGGGCGACGAGGTCGTCATCCCGGCGCCCTATTGGGTGTCGTATCCCGAGATGGTGCTGCTCGCCGACGGCAACCCGGTGCCGGTGGCCTGCCCGCAGAATTACGGCTTCAAGCTGCGCCCCGAGGATCTCGACGCGGCGATCACGCCCAAAACCAAGTGGGTGATCCTCAACTCGCCATCGAACCCGACTGGGGCGGCCTATACCGAAGCCGACCTGCGCGCCGTCGCCGACGTCCTGCTCAAGCACCCGCATGTGTGGGTGATGACCGACGACATGTACGAGCACCTCGTCTACGACGACTTCGAGTACAAGACGATCGCCCAGATCGAGCCGCGCCTCTACGAGCGCACGCTGACTGTCAACGGCGTCTCCAAAGCCTATTGCATGACCGGCTGGCGCATCGGTTACGGCGCCGGGCCCAAGCATCTCATCAAGGCGATGGGCGCGATCCAGTCGAACTCGACCGCCAACCCGTGCTCAATCAGCCAGGCCGCGGCGATCGAGGCGCTTAACGGGCCGCAGGACTTCATCGCGCCGAACAATGCCAAGTTCAAGGAGCGGCGTGACCTGGTCGTCGAGGCGCTCAACAAGGTTCCCGGGCTTTATTGCCCGCGGCCGGAAGGGGCGTTCTATGTCTACCCGTCCTGCGCCGGGCTCCTGGGCAAGAAGACGCCGCAGGGCGAGGTCATCGACAGCGACGAGGATTTTGTTAAATACCTGCTTGCGGCCGAGGGGGTCGCGGTGGTGCATGGCGATGCGTTTGGCCTCGCGCCGCATTTCCGCATCTCCTACGCGACCGGCACCGAGACGCTGAAAGAAGCGATGCGGCGCATCGACCGCGCGTGCCGCGCGCTGACCTAGCTCGCGACCTGGCTCAGGAGGGCTGGCCGGGCGTTTATCCTGCCAGCGCCTTGCGCATGCGGATCAGCGGAACCGGCACGTCGCCACCCATGGCCGTAAAACGCTCGATCTCGCGGTAGCCGCAGGTGAGATAGAGCGGCTCGCCGGCGAGCGTCGCGGCCATCTCGGCGGCGCGAAATCCTTCCGCGCTCGCCGCCGTCTCGCACAGCCCGAGGATGAGGCGCGCGACGCCGCGGCGCGTGAAGCCCGGTGCGGTGTACATCGCGCGGATCCGGGCGGCATCCTTTGCCGGGTCGAGCAGCGTCGGCTCGCGGCCCGGCGTGTGGTCGCCGCCGAACAGCGTCGCCCGCTGGCTCCAGCCGCCGCATCCGGCCAGTGCCGCGCCAGCCTCGACGACCAAATAGGTGCCGTCGGCGATCAACTGCGTATCGAGCCCCATCACCAGACGGCTTGCCGCGATTTGTTCGTCGCTCAAAAATCCGCGCTGCAGCTCGCCGATAGCCGCCCTCATCAGCGCGCTGATTGCCGGGATGTCCCCGGTGGTGGCGATCCGATGGGTGAAGGACTCCATCAGCCGAGGCTAAATGAAAAATCCGGATGCTTGATAGCATTTCAGGGCGGTTCCAGATTCCGGTTGCCTTCGATTTGGCCCGCCGTCACGATCCGGTCATAAGACGAGGCGCCGCGCCCTCGTGGCCGGCGCCCGCAGACGAGACGGGAGACGCTTATGGCTGGCCACCGCTGCGCGGTCCTTGTTGGCCCTTATTTGTCGGGTAAGACGACGCTGCTCGAAGCCATGCTGCATTCGAGCGGCAGCAGCGCGCGGCGCGGCAGCGTGCGCGACGGCACGTCGGTCGGCGACCATGTCGCCGAGGCCCGCGCCCGGCAGATGTCGACCGAGATCAACGTCGCCAACGCGACCTATCTCGGCGACAAATGGACGATCCTCGATTGTCCCGGCTCGGTGGAGCTGGCGTTCGAAGCACAGCAGGCGATGCTTTCCGCCGATGTCGCGGTCGTTGTCTGCGAGCCCGAGGTCGAGCGCGCGGTGACGGTGAGCGCGCTGTTGCGTTTCCTGTCGCGCCACGACGTTCCGCACATGATCTTCATCAACAAGCTCGATACCGCGAGCGCGCGGGTACGCGACGTGATGGCGGCGCTGCAATCCTTCTCGGAGCGGCCGCTGGTGTTGCGCCAGGTGCCGCTGCGCGACGGCGAGAACATCACCGGCTATGTCGATCTCGTCAGCGAGCGCGCCTACCGCTACAAGCCCGGCCAGGCCTCCGACCTGGTTCAGCTGCCCTCGGGCTTCTGGGACGCCGAAGCCGACACCCGCACCAACCTGGTCGAGAAGCTCGCCGATTTCGACGACGAGCTCCTCGAAAAGCTGCTCGAAGACGTGCAGCCGTCAAAGGCAGAAATCTACGATCACTTGAAGAAGGAAATCGGCGCCGCGCAGATCGTGCCGGTGCTGGTCGGCTCGGGGTTGCAGGATTTTGGCGTGCGTCGGCTGTGGAAGTCGCTACGTCACGACACGCCGGGCCCCGAAGCGGCCGCTGAGCGGCTCGGCATCGCCGCTTCCGGTGAGCCGATGGCGCAGGTCATCAAGACCTACCATCTGCCGCACACCGGCAAATTATCGCTGTCCCGTGTCTGGCGCGGCCAGATCGCCGAAGGCAACGTCCTGAATGGCGTGCGCGTCGCCGGCGTGGTGCGGGTCAATGGCGCGCAGCATGAGAAAGCGCCCTCCGCCGGGATCGGCGAGGTCGTCGGCTTCACGCGCATGGACGAAATCGCCACCGGCACCGTGCTCACCCCGTCGGGCAAGTCCGACCCGCTGACTCGGCCGGAAAAACCGCAACCGGTCTTCGGTCTGGCGATCCATGCCGAGAAGCGCGGTGACGACGTGAAGCTGTCGGGCGCCATCGCCAAACTGATCGACGAGGACCCGGCGCTCGAGCTCGAGCAGAACCAGGACACCCGCGAGATGGTCTTGTGGGGCCAGGGCGACGTGCATATCCAGATCGCGATGGACCGGTTGCGCAATCGCCACAACCTCGCGGTCGTCGGTCATCCGTCGCAGGTGCCGTATCGCGAGACGATCCGCAAGGGCGCCGAGCAGCACTCGCGCTTCAAGCGTCAGTCGGGCGGTCACGGCCAGTTCGCGGACATCACGATTCAGGTCAAAGTCGAGGCACGCGGCGCCGGCTTCACCTTCAAGGATAGCGTCGTCGGCGGCGCGATCCCGCGTAACTTCATCCCGGCTGTCGAGGAAGGCGTCGAGGAAGCGCTGAAGACCGGGCCGCTAGGTTTCCCGGTGGTCGATATATCGGTCACCCTGATTACCGGCCAATTCCACGCGGTCGACAGCTCGGACATGGCGTTCAAGACCTGCGGTCGCCAGGCGATCCAGGAAGCCCTGCAGAAATGCGACCCGTTCCTCTTGGAGCCGATCGACTCGGTCGAGATTTCGGTGCCCAACGCCTTCACCGCCCGCGTGCAGCGGCTGGTGTCCGGGCGACGCGGGCAGATCCTCGGCTTTGACGGCAAGGAGGATTGGCCGAACTGGGACGTCGTGCGCGCCTATCTGCCGCAAAGCGAGCTGCACGACCTGATCGTCGAACTGCGCTCGCTGACCTTGGGCGTCGGCAGCTTCTCGCATCGCTTCGACCATATGCAGGAGCTGACCGGCAAGCCGGCCGAGAAGGTCATCGCCTCGCGCGCGGCCGAAGCGGCGCAGTAAAGCGCTTTTCGGATAATTGCGGTCCGCTTGCTGTTGCGGTCCGCTTGCTGTTGCGGTCCGCTTGCTGTTGCGGTCCGCTTGCTGTTGCGGTCCGCTTGCTGTTGCGGTCCGCTTGCTGTTGCGGTCCGCTTGCTGTTGCGGTC
>Ga0210398_10005217_pt1 | contig 12091 bp, 11 predicted proteins | sample IncBWC4OmetaG_FD_161047 | JGI IMG/M metagenome (GOLD analysis project Ga0210398, IMG submission 161047) | Forest soil microbial communities from Barre Woods Harvard Forest LTER site, Petersham, Massachusetts, United States - Inc-BW-C-4-O | ecosystem: Environmental > Terrestrial > Soil >... | reverse complement strand
CGCACTGAAGTTACTGTTTGGTGCAGTGGTGTTCTCCGTCTTTTGGGCACGGACGCGGTTTTGGCTTCCCACATACGCGCACGTTCTTGCGGCGATTGGCTTGATTGTTGGAGTATACTGTGTCTGGGACATCCCGAGTGATGCACCTCTCAGTCAGCATGGCCCAGTGCCTAGGTTTCTTTTCGCGCTGATATTTCCAGCGATGGTCTACTTCTTCTTCGTTGCGTACGGCGGGCAAAGAGCAGCTTATAGGAGCAAACCGAAAACGGCTCGCGAAATCGCCGACTTAAATGAATATCTGATATATCCAGTCGTGTACCGCTCAACGCTTGCGGAGGAGGCTGCCTGGCTTCCCGTAGTAGCACTACTGCTTGTTATTGTATTACTAAAGGCTGGTGATCCCATCTTCTTTCTGATCGCAGTCGTTGTGGCGGTGAGTGTGATGTACTTTGGATCAAAGTTCTTGGGTGTCGAGACTGTCATTTATGCAGATCGTATCGAGTCCAATAGCTTCTCATGTAAACTGACTTTGCAACGCTCTGAGGTCGTTGGCTACCGGCGGCATGTGGAGTATTCTGTCACTCGTGACTCTATCATTGTTATTGATTTCTTCCCAATCCATGACCAATTCAAGAAACTGCAAGTACGCTATGTCCGCTCTAACCCTAAGAAGGAACCTCCTGAATTAGAGAAGGCGTTAGCAACATGGATGACTGGTCTTAAAGATTTAGGCGGACCGATCCTAGCGCATCTTTGACGAGTGTTAACATCTGGGCCGCTGCCGGTTCTGCTGACACACCGCCGGCATTCCGCGCTCGGCGAGCGGTCTCCGGTGCAGTATGAACGAGCGCCCAAAGCACCTATAGCACCAGCAAATGCGGCTTGAAACCCAAACCGCTAACCGTCCACGGAAACGGGTGAACTCCAGTGATTCGCTCGATTGGTCGAACTTTCAGAAATATGTAGAGCATTTATGAACGAGTATCGCGCGGCCCGGAACAAGCGGTTTCCCCCGTGCCGGGTCTCGCGTCTCATTACCGCGCGAGTGCGTGCGTGCGCGTTGGGGCTGGGACTGAGCGTCAACGTTTCGCCCTCGCCGTAGTCAGCCGCACAGCACTCGCACAGCAAGCAGGGCTGGGCTAATGTCAAGTCATTATGTAGCAGCAGCTTACAGCATTACTCATGCAGCCTGCTTAGCCGTAGGTTCTATCGGTCTCTGCAGGTACCCAGCATCTACCCAATGAGGGTTTGTTTATAAGGCCCTGCCACTAAGAGGGGCCGTTTTGCAGTTAGGGCTTGCTTATGGAGATGGCGCCCCCCCCTGAAGGACATAGCGTCTCTCAGCTCTAAACCCACCCAAAAATTCAACCCACCTAACTCTGACCTCGCCGGAGGCGCGTTCGCTAATGTCGTCGGTTCCCTATCCCGCAATGTGGCGGATACTACGCCGCACGGCGTCCTGGCACTCCCTACTGCCACCCCTGCCGTACCGCTGCACGGCATTGGTCGCTATCGACGCCAGCACAACGACGGCAGGCAGGACGGCACACCGCACGCTTAGGACGCTCTTGGTAATTAGGTCTGCCTATAGAGCTTCGCGTGCTCCCCGTACGCAACAGCAGTCACCACACCCACTCCCACCCTGGGTGCATCCATACTCCAATAACCAGAGAACTGACGTTATGAAAACCCCAAACCTCCCAAACACCATTCCAGACGGAACGCCGCTCACAACCCGCAAGAGAGTACATGCACACCAAACACGCGAGGACCGGCAAAGCGCGCTCTGCCAGGACACGCCATGCGTCTGACTCTCGACGTCCGCAGTGTGCTCATCGCAGCGGTACCAGAGATCGGATTGGCCCGTATTCGAGCCACTGCTGGCCGAAAGTACGCGCACAAGCGGCAACAAGTGCTCTGCGATTGGGCGTTACAGTCGTATATGCGGGTGCGAACGCATAAGGCTAACCCTGAAGCGTCATCGTTCTCCTGCACGGCGCTTCGGAACGATCTGCATATCAAAAACTTCAAACCGCTACTTCGGGGGCTGTACTACTTCACGGAGAGAAACGGGCGCTACAGTCGAGAGCGAGCCCAGACGAAACAGTATTGCTTACACCCGCATGTCAGAATGGCGCTCAGTGCCGTCATGCAAGGAACGGCACCACTGACAGTGCTCAACGTCGATACCGGGTTGCCGGTCACACGATCAAGTGTCCCCAACAACGGTATTCCTGCCGGTCTCGATGACCGTCTTTTTGTACCGTCAGTCATGGTTGTGCCGATGGTGCAGATTGAGACCGCGATACACCGTCTGATCGAAGCAGGTGCCGACTATGGCTCGTCAGTCTGCGCTGATATTGAGAAGCCAGATGGCTGTACCATGGGCGACGCACTGCAATACTTGTACACCTGTCGGAAGTGGATCAGTTCACCACTCGGCGGCGTACCAAATATGTACAAAGTCACGTCGACCGGGCGGTTAGGGCCGGATGGGTTCCACGTGATCCAGTTTCCGGCAGTCGTTCGCCGCCTGCTATTCGACGGCAGCGGCCTTTCAGATTACGATATTGAGTCCGCCCATTTTAACATCTTTCGCAGTCGGGCTCGTTCGTTGGGCTTCCTCACGCCTTACGCCGATGAATATGTGGCACAGAAGGCACACCATCATAGGCGATGGATGAGTGAGACCGGCCATGTCAATGTGGCGGACTTCAAGGCCACTGCAACATCATGGCTGAACGGAGGGAGCCTGTCAGAGTCGGTCCGCACGGAGACGGGGAAGCGACTGGGCAGCACGGTCGTCACGATTCTCAAGGAGGATACATTCGCATCGGCATTACGGCAGGAAGCACGAGACGGTATGGTGCGAATTGTTGCAGCCATGGCGACGGAAGCCACCGGCAACACGGAGACCACGTACACGAATGTGGTGGGAGCTACGATCCGTGTGCAACAGAAGGCACACGGGAAAGGTGCGTACCGACAGGTGGATTTCGGTAGACTGTGCGCACACGTTCTGACTGGATACGAGCAGTGGGCCATACGGGAGGTGTGCTCGATCGCTGTAGGGCTTGAGGTGATCATTTACGACGGACTGATTGCTGGTCCCGGGCAGGAGCGCACCCTCACTGAGCATATCCTCCACCGCTCGACAGAGAAACTAGGCTTCCCGCTAGAGCTGCGCATGAAGGAAGCTGCTCTAACAGCTCCAGAACTGGGCGATGCAAGCAACTTCTGAGACCAGCTTACTCACTCGGGAGCAGGGCGTCGGAGGATTGGAGTCCGCCACTCGGGAGACGGAGAAGCGTGTGGTAAGGTCCGCCGCGCAGGCCTTGGGAGGGTAGCAACGACGCAGCTCAGCGGTATATACGAGGAGACTAGAAGAGACACAGGAGGTACCCCAGTCGATACCCTCTAGTCACCTCGTGGAGACAGCTCTATACGAACACTTTTGAAGGGAGGAGGAGACCATAAGTTGGTCGATTCGGCGGCGACTGAAGTCCGATTCGCGTAAGGCATTGCAGTATCAGGATTTGGGGCCGTACAATCGGCAATGGCTTCGAACGCTTCACAACCATCCGTATGTCGAGGAGCGTCTCAGGCGTACTGACGGTGGACGTTCAAGACGCGCGACTGGCAGGGGGGAAAACCAACGCCACGGGCCGCGCGATACTCGTCCGTAAATGCTCTACAAATTTCTGGGAGTTTGTAAAATCTATGGCTTCCAATACTTAACCGATCTTGCTCTGCGGTCTCCCTGACTAGGATCGTCGATTCTTGAGGACGACCCACATATGAACGAACCCCGGAATCGCTACAATTACGAGCACCAGGGCAAAACCTACTCGAAGCGCCCGATCCCATGGCCCCAGCCATGTTTGCTTGGGCTCCGCCCAAGACAACAACACCGCCATTAAGGACGCAATCCCGGTGCCTATCACCTCCTGAAACGTGAAGGCACGATCCCTGAATAATGCCTGAGGCCGGTATTGCGCAATCAACGCACCCCATTCGGTACAGAGAAGATAGATCAAGTAACCGGAACAATACACAGGAAGGAAAACCCTTATGGCATCGAGCAGGGATCGAGGCCATGGAGCGTAGCCACCTTCTAACAAATTCATCATGAGAGGCAGCACAGCCACGGCAATCAGGATGACCCAGGTTGGTTCTTTACTTTTTGGAGAGCTACGTATCATGAATCAATCCTCCACAGGGGGCAGGCGGGAGTACGAGCAACTTCAATCATCAAGGCCCTGCCGAGTGATTCACTGCGCTTCATCAGTGCTTGGGACTCAGCAGGGACACCAACACGCTCCCCGGCAACCCCTTGCCGCGAACACCTCCCATAATTTCTCATCGACTGAATTTATATGTTGGTGCGCTGAGGGGATACCACTAATGGTGCAACGCATCCGACTCCAAGGGCGCAGGAGCCGTCGTCGTGTTTCGTGAGGCTCGCACAGCACTCGCACAGCAGGGGGTAAAAGCTGCTTCTTGTGCGAAAGATGACACCACTGTAAGTTGTTGGTACCTAACAACTTATAGTGTTTTGCGCCAGTAGCTCAGGTGGATAGAGCAGCAGCCTTCTAAGCTGCGGGTCGGCGGTTCGAATCCGCCCTGGCGCATTCGCAACTCTTTATCAATCAAAGACTTAGGTGATGCGTTCGTTGGGCTAGTAGCGGCGCATCAAGCAACAGTGCCAAGGATAGTGTCAAATAGGGTATCTAGGCGCCTATTCGCATCATTCTGTCTGCTTTTTAGGCCCTTCGCTATATTCCATTTATGGACCTGTCCTTCACCTGGGACCCGGCGAAGGCAGAGGCCAACGTCAGAAAACATCGCGTAGACTTTGCCGAAGCATCAACGGTTTTTGGTGATCCTCTTGCAGTAACAATTCCTGACCCGGATCATCCGTCTGCCGGGGAAGAACGCCAGATTTCGGTTGATCTATCGGCTCGGAACCGCCTACTTGTTGTCGTCTTTGGCGAGACGGATGCCGAGATCAGGCTCATCAGCGCGCGGGACGCAACGCCGCGCGAACGACGCACTTATGAACAGTCCTAGTAACGATCCCAAGGATCAGACAGAGCCCGTCCTGCGTGAAGAGTATGATTTCAGCGGCGGTGTTCGGGGGAAGTACGCATCACGCTACGCAAAAGGGACGAACATCGTCCTACTTGACCGCGATGTTGCCGAAGTGTTTTCCACGCCGGAAGCCGTCAATACTGCTTTACGCGCACTCGCGGGGATTATTCACCACCACGAACAGAAAGCATCATAAAGGCTGTGGTGCTTGTTGTGGGCGCACGTTCCCACGGGGGCAGCATCGTGAACGGCCTTGGCGAGTGCTTGAATCTGGTCCCTGAGTCGCTTGGTGTGCTGGCTGATGCGGTATTCGACGAACTGCGACCGATGCCGGACTTCTCCAACGTGACCGTAGACCCGTTTGACTAGGGTATGTCCGCCGTGTCCAAGCTCCCGGCCTACCAAATCGTGGCTAACCGGATAGCCGTTGTCGAGTGTTTGAAGACGAGCCGCTGTGTAGGTATGCCTGAACTGGAGTTGCTCCTTGCTTGAAGACGGCTTGGCCCAGCTAGCCGTTTCATTGCTACCCCGTTGCGCCTCATAGGCTTCGGAGTCGAGTGGGCACGCGACTGTAGAACATTCGTCCGGGACGGGTAAGCTTGGCGCTGCGCAACGGGAGATGCTGCTCGGGCGTGGCCAAAGCCATCGTACGGGTCAGGAGACTGGCGTCCTGACCGCTTTTTAACTTTCTTTCCGGGCGTGTTTTCCCCGATCTCCTTCCTCTCCTCCGTACCCCGGATCACATGGCACGACTAGTAAAAAGACGCCGTAGTACCAGCGGCTATCAAAGTATTGTCCGCGACGTCTGGGGGGATCGGTGGCGGGTCATGGAGCGGCGGCCGACGCCGTATGGGTTTGCGGTCTATCTGGGGTGGCCGACGATCTATGTTGGGCGGGAGCGTGGGGGGAAGCCGGGGTTCATCGTTACGGCGCCCCTGGCGGCGCATCTCCGGACGCATGTGCAGCGGCCGCATCATCTTCCGCTACCCATAGGGCGGAAAGCGCTCCGGCGGGTCCGGAAGCTGCTTGGGGTGGATCACCGGGTCTGGATCGATCACCGTATCTATTGGTGGGTGGACCGGATTGACGATCTAGCGACGCTGTCGGCGGTGAAGTTCGCGGCCAAGCATGGGTCGACGTCGTGGACGCGGAAGGGGACGTTGAGTTCGACGCTCGTCTGTATTATGCGTGGGGTGCTCTTAGGACCGTCCGCCCGTCCACGTGGGTGGTGGAGGGCGCCGTCGGTGGTGGCGGTGATGAAGAATAAGAAGCTCACGTTGAACCAGATCGCGGATCGGTTGGGGATCTCGCCGATTACGGTGTCGCGGATTCGGCGGGAACTGCGCGGTGGCAAGCCAGCGGTGAAGGCGTTCCGGCGGGGACGGGGGTTGGTGAGCTAGGGCGTCAGCTTGGCGAGTGCCTGGCGTGTGGCTTCGGTGGCTGGGGCGTGCATGCCCAGCTCTTTTTCTTGCAGCGCGAGGGCTTGCCGGAACAGGCGTTTGGCGTCCTGCGTCATGCCGCGGTCTTGTTTGAACAATCCATAGTGGTACAAGGTCTGACTGTCAGGGTGTCCCAGTTTGTCGAAAATACTGACGGCACGTTGGAAGAGCGTATCTGTGCCGACTGGATCGTCTAAGAAGCGCCGAGTCCACGCCCAACTCGCGATCGTGAATCCCGTTTGCACATGATTTGGTCCAAAGATACGTTCGCATTGAGGGACCAGGTCACGGAATATCGAATCAGCGCTCGTATAGTAGGTTGCGGTGTGCAGTTCACGGGCAAGATCGTACATTATCAACATTGTCGTCGGATCATCAGGGCCGAGTTTGGCGCGTCTGATGGCCAGCGTACGTTTCAGCAGTGCGATCGACCCCGGCTTGTCGTGCAGCATATCTAAGGTTTCCGCAAAGGACTCCAAAACATTGGCGTACCACAGAGAATCGATGCCCGACCCATCTGCGCGAAGATTTGCCTCCCAGACTGGGAGTGCGCGACGGTAGAGCTGATTTGCCCCGACAAAGTCTTGTTGGCGAAATCGTACCACTGCGCGCATACCGAGGACGGCCGCGAGTTGCAGATCGTTTGAGGGATGACCTTGCTCAATGACCGCTTGGGCGTGGTCTAATTGTGTATCCGCGGCAGCATACTTCTCCTCTTTGATATAGACTAATCCAAAATCCATGAGGACATTAGCCAACAAATCGCTGTTCTTGGGAGGGTTTTCCATAATCCGTAAGATGCCGCGGTACTGATCCTCCGCGGCGGTGTCGCGTCCTTCGGCCGCAAGTGTGCGGCCGAGCGCGCTCAGGTTGACGATCGCATTGAAGGAGGTAGAGTCGTGATTGCGCATGTAGATTGTGACTGCTTGACGATAGAATGACTCTGCGATTTGATAGTGTCCCTCCGCGATATGCGAATCGGCGATAGTCATGAGCGTGAACGCAACGTCTGGCGAATCGTCCCCGAGTTCGCGTTGTTTGATATGGAGTGCACTATCGAGAATACTCCGAGCCGCCGCAAACTTGTGCTCTGCGGTCAAGAGTTGCCCGAACGTATTGAGAATGCTTGCTGTCCTGAGTTGCGTCCCCTTGACCGTTGCGATGGTTGCCAAGGAACGTTGAAACAACGATTCTGCTACGGCCAGGTGTCCCGTGTGTTCCCGCAGTAATGCGATGCCGTTCAGGATTCTTGCTGTCAGCTCTGGACTGACTGGTACGGAGCTCTTTTCTATCATGGACAGTGAACGTTGGAAGAGCGAGTCCGCGCTGGCGCTGTCATTCTGGCGTGCGAGGAGATCGCCCAGGTTCGCCATCGCAATACTGACCTCTATCTCGGGATTGGGAGGTCCTGTGATCCGCTGCGCCAGATCGAGTGCACGGCGCGCGATCGGGATCGCTTGGGCTGCCTGATGTTCCGCAGTCAAGACGTTGGCGAGCGCGCCGAGCGCATGGAGGAGTGTGGGGTCTTGTATCCCCAACGCATCTTCCCGTGCAATGGCCTGACGGAGGAGTGAATCTGCCCGGGCGTAGTAAGCGACGTACAACAACTCCTGGCCGAGACGCTCCTGCAGCTCAGGATCCTCAGGCCGTATGGCCAGCAGAGAGGTCAGTGTCTTGACGGCTTCGCCGTACCGCTCCTGTTGGTGAAACGAGGACGCTTCAAACCGTCGCACGTCGATGAGCCGGTCTTCCGCACTCGTATCCGCTTGGAGAAACGCACTATCGGCCTTCGCGTACTGACCCGCATAGAGTGCCGCCAGACCGCTGTCGACCGGCGTAGACGCTGTCCGGCTCCAGGAGCGTAAGGCGGTATCGAGCGCGTTGGTCGAGAGACCAAACGCCTGGGCCACACGAGCCCGTGCGCTCTCGAGCGGCACGTCGTTCGATCTTCGTTCGACGAGATTCACTTCGCTGGTCCCCAGTGTGCGGCGCATGAGGATGGCGAGTGCGTCAGGATTCTCAAGCAACCCTCGCGCTTTGCGTTCGACGAGGACGACGCTCACAAAGCTTTGGGTGGCGTTGTCGAAGGCGGGGACCATGGCCTGTTCGTCCCAGGGGGACAGGATGACGAGACTCTTGCCCGGTGGGGAACTCAGCAACCGTAAGGTGATCCAGGTTAACGGCTTGGTGCCGGGGGCGAGTTGGATGATGGTGCGTCCGGAGGTGGTGGTTGGGGGACTCACGCCGGCTTGTCCGAGTACGGTAAAGGTGGCGCCAGCGATCGGTTTCTTGTCGATCCCCTCGACAGACAGCATGATGGCTGGCCCGGTGGTGGTAGGCTGCGCCATGATTGGACTTGCCCCACTCAGCATCGTGATTGCCCAGACCAGGCTGTTCTTCAGCATATGGATCTCCTTCGGTGTCATTCTGGTGGTCGGTGTTTGTGCCGGAGGGTCAGACTGGCGGCGCCGCGTCCGGCGAAGGCGTACTCGTCAGCTGGGTCGTATCCGGCTTTTTCGGCGTGGAGACGGACTTGCTCGCACGATGTGGCGTGTGCTGGCAGCCGGAAGGCGCCTAGGGCATTCGTGACGACGGATTCATGGTCGGCGTAGCCGTCGACCGAGACGGTGGCGCCGGCGAGGTTGGCGTTGGCCTCATCCCGGACGGTTCCTGTGATCTGTGCTGTCGTATCGCTGGTCAGGGTGAGCGGGACTGACGGGTTGAGGTCGGATCCGACGGTTGTTTGGGCTGTGCCACGCTCGCAGGTCTTGGCGTGACTGGCATAGAGGGTGACCACTCGGTTGTGCGGTACCGTTTGGACTGGAATGTCGAACTCCCAGCCGCCAGCGACGTGTTTGGGCTCTCCGCCCACGGAGGACCAGACGGTGTCGGCGGAGGCGGGGAGGCCAGTGGCGTCGAGGACTGTGACGCGGAGGCGATAGATGGCCAATCGGGCGTCGGATTGGATGATGGTATCGGCGATGAAGGGTGCTACCGCGAGGATGACGATCGCGATCACTCCCCAGGCAAGGCGCGGCGGGTTCTTGGCTCCGGTTCGGATGTGGACCAGGACCAGGAGAATGGCCAATACGGCAATCGCAAATGCGGCTAGACGGATTGGTGTCGTGATGTGGGAGGCTGCGTCGAGGATCCGGAGAAGGAGGTCAGATGCCTCGGCTGGCGGGTGGGCGATAAGCACCGAAGGGAGAGCCAGTTGCATCAGGACGTCCCTCAGGCGCCATCCGCATTGGGGTGACACCCAAGCGTCGTGAAGGACAGCAGCAATACCTTCGCGTTATACGCCCAGCCGTGCTCTTCATTGATCTCGGTCCGAGGTTGGAGCAGCACGGTATTGGGATTCCACCACCAGTGGACGCCCAATTTGTTCTGGCGGCCGATCTGGTGGAGGACGCTGTCGATTGGGGTGTCGGCCAAGGTCAGGGTCACGCGATCGCGGCCTGGGGCGACGTTGCAGTAGCGGATATCGACGCCCGATCGGCGCCGCAGCTCGGCGACGACGTCGGCGAGTGGGGCGTTGGTGTAGGTCACCGTGGCTGGTCGGGCGCGGATCCCGGCGGCGTAGACATCGTAGGCGAAGAGGCCTGTGCCGGCGCTCAGGAGGGCGACGACCAGTGTGGCGGCCAGCGCTGGTGACAGCTGTTGAAAGGCGCTCGGCAGCATCGGCCACCGCCGCGAAGCCCTCGGGCGAGGGAAGGGGAGCACGCCCCGGTCCGTTGGGCGGACAGCTGATACAGAAGGTGTGGAGGTCATCCCGGGGACTGCGTCTAGCGACGGGTCGGATGTCTCGTCTTGCCGCTCGCGGATGGCGCGGAGATCCCGCTGGAGGCGGAGATACGGTGAGCCGGGTGTGGTGGATGTGTCCGGTGCCGCCTCGTCACCCACTGTCTGTCCGGCGCGTGCTTGCGCGCCTCGCTCGGCCGCGCGATGGCGATCGAGCGCCGCGAGGAGGCGCGCGGTGTAGGCGTCGTCCGCGGGAGTGGGGGGGGCGTGAGGATTGTTAGGCACGGGGGCCATCCTGTATGGTAGCATACTTGGTGAGAAACTGCTGGATCTCTCCAGGTTCGAACAGCCCTTGCTTGGTGAGCGCGCGCTCGATGGCGGTCCACATCTTGTCGAGATGCCAGTACACGGTGCTCGTGGTGAGACCGAGGGTGGTGGCGATCTCGGCAGGCGACGCCTGCTCGTAAAATGCGTGCCAGAAGACGGTGCGGCGGGCGTCGGTCGCCCGCTCGTACTCTTGGTTGATGATCCGCAGTCCGTCGGACAGGAGGAGTTCGGTGAGGGCGTCGTTCTCGACGGTGGTTCGGTGGTGTGGGCTGTGCGCCGCGAGACACTGGGCCGCGGTGTGGAGATTCCGGCGGCGTTGCGCGACGCGCCGTTTCGCGGCGCCGAGGAGATAGGCGGTGAGCGAACCCGTGATGTGCAGCGTTGCGCGCCGTTCCCAGAGATCGATGATCAGCGCTTGGCCAATGTCCTCGGCGGTGTCGTGGTCGACCAGCTGGATGAGCGCTTGGTGGATCACGCTCGTATAGCGGCGGACGATCTGGGTCATCGCCGCATCGCTACACACTGGATTGTCAGATTGGAGGGCACACAGGAGCGCCGCGTCCTCTCCTGTGTCGTCGCCCGATGGCTGGAGTGTCGCCGACGTCACCGTGTTGTCATTGGCGTGGGTGACGGGGTGGGGTGCTGCGTGGTCTGGTTGCTCTCTTGTGCTGCTTTACGGCGGGCGCGTGCCGCGGCTTCCGCCTTGTCGCGGCCAGCGGCTTCCCATCCTTGACGGATTTGGTCCTTTTGTTCTTCCCACCAAGCGATCGGGTGCAGTGGGTTGAATTGGAACAGAATGGCGATGGCGAGCAGGATCCATAGGACAACCCAGCCACGCCGGCGGCGACGTGGGGCTGCTGTCGCCTCACGCTCGTGGGTGGTGGGGATAGTCGCGTGCGCCGATTCTCCATCGGGGACGGTGCTGGATGATGTGATCACAGGTGACATCGATGCGCTCCGGAAAGGTGGGAACGGTAGCAGACGGTGAGGCGGTTGGAAAGCGAAGTCCCATTTTAGAGGGTCCTGAGGCGGCTGATTGTTGTAAACAGTAGTTTCTCTCTGAAAAAGTTGGGGTTGAGGGAACTATAGGATAGAGGGGAGTGCTTCCCCGTGAATCCTTCACCCAACGAGCGATGTCTCATATTCGAAGTTTTCGTACTGCTGGTGCTGTAGGTCTCTCATCTCGCGTCCGTGTTCACAGGTCCCGACAGGGAGGGGACTGGGAGGTGGCGGACCCGCGCGATACCGCGGTGACTGTGCTGAACCGGATCGCCATTGACGCCGCGCTGGCCGCGCTCACGCCAACGGACCGTGCCGTGGGGGAGTTGATGTCACGGTATCGAGCCCCCATGGGATATACCGGCGAGTGGCCGGCGACGCCGGAGGAGGTGGGGGAATATCTCGGGGCGACGTTTCCGGAGTTTCGCGGTCGGCCGGTGACGGGGCGGACGGTGTGGCGGCGGTACGAGGCGATTCTGGCGCGGTGGGCAGAG
>Ga0210398_10005216_pt1 | contig 12091 bp, 6 predicted proteins | sample IncBWC4OmetaG_FD_161047 | JGI IMG/M metagenome (GOLD analysis project Ga0210398, IMG submission 161047) | Forest soil microbial communities from Barre Woods Harvard Forest LTER site, Petersham, Massachusetts, United States - Inc-BW-C-4-O | ecosystem: Environmental > Terrestrial > Soil >... | reverse complement strand
CACCCACTGCGTGCTGCTGCGGCCTTCGCTGCAACCGAGAATTTTCCCATAGAAACCGCGCGCTTCGGCGATATCGCGCACTTGAACGGCAATGTGGAATGGTGTTAAAGCCTCTTTCACCGTCGTACCCTTGAGGGAGCGTGGGTTTGGCGTGATTGCCAGCCGCCTAAAAGCATAACATCAACAATCAGACCAAAGACCTTGGGGCCGAGAAATGACTGAATTACCGCGATGCCGCTGAACTTGTTTTCGGGCCTGCGGCCGCTCGATCGGCGCCAGGCCCTGCGCGACTGTCTGGCGGGCGTGAATCTTGCGTCGATCAATCTGCCGCAGGTTCTCGGTTATGCGCGCATTGCCGGCATGCCCGTTGTCGCCGGATTTTATACGCTGCTGCTGCCGCTCGTCGGATTCGCGCTGTTCGGATCATCGCGCCATTTGGTGGTGGCAGCGGATTCGGCCACGGCAGCCATCATCGCCGGCTCGCTGTCGCACGGCGCCGCGCCTGGCAGCGAGCTCTATGTGGCACTGGCCGGCATGGTGGCGCTGCTGACCGGCGGGTATCTGTTGCTGGCACGGATTTTCAAGCTGGGGTTCCTGGCCGATTTTCTGTCGCGGACGGTGCTCGTCGGTTTCTTGACGGGCATCGGCTTTCAGGTCGCCATTGCCATGCTGAGCGACATGTTCGGTATCGCCGCAACTTCCCGTTATTCGCTGGTTCGGCTGTGGCAAATCTGCGCCGGCCTGGGGCAAGCGCATCTTGTGACGCTCGCGCTGTCCGCGACCGTGGCGACCGCTATTTTGTTCGGCAATCGCTTCGCGCCGCGCTGGCCCTTGTCGTTGCTTGCAGTGGTGCTGACGATCGTGGCGAGTAACAGGTTGCACTTAAGCGAACTAGGGGTTGCGGTAGTAGGCCCGATCACGGGCGGATTTCCGTCGATTCGATTGCCTCGGGTGAGCTTGAGCGAAGTTCTGTCGCTGCTGCCGGTGGCTGGATCGTGTTTTGTGATGATCATTGCGCAAAGCGCGGCGACATCCAGGGCATTCGCGCAGCGTTACGCTGAGCGAGTCGATATCAATGGGGACATGTTGGGGCTGGCCGCCGCCAATGTGTCCGCCGCGCTGACCGGTACGTTCGTCGTCAACGGCAGCCCGACGCAGACGGCCATGGCGGATAGTGTCGGCGCGCGCAGCCAGCTTGCGCAGCTGGTATTGGCGTGCGTGGTGTCATTGGTTCTGCTGTTCCTCACCGGGCCACTGCAGTACCTGCCGCGATGCGTGCTGGCGTCCATTGTGTTCACGATCGCCGTCGGCATGATTGACTTTCGGCGACTCCCCAATATCCGTCGCGAAAGTCCCGGCGAGTACTATCTCGCGGTCGCGACCGCCGCCGCCGTGGTCGCGCTCGGGGTCGAGCAGGGAATACTGCTGGCGATCGCGCTGTCGCTGTTTCGACATGTGCGTCACAGCTATCGCCCGCACACCATGATGCTGGTCGCGAACGGCGAGGGACCTTGGCTTACGGTGCCGGCGCAGCCCGGCAAAGTTACCGAACCGGGGCTCATCGTCTATCGTTTTGGCGCGGATCTGTTTTACGCGAACCAAGATCGTTTCATAGACGAAGTGCGCGCGCTCGTCGCGGGCGCGCCAACCCCGGTGCATTCTCTGGTTATCGATGCGAGCGCGATCACGGATATCGACTGCAGCGCCGCGCAATCCTTGCGCGACCTGATCGAGGAGATGGCGCGACGTCACGTCACGATCATCTTCGGCCGCGTGAACAGTTATTTGAAGTCCGATCTGGATCGACACGGCATCACCGCGGCGGTGGGCGCGGCACGAATATTTGCGACGCTGCATGAAGCCATCGCCTTTGCGCGCGGCGAACCGCTCTCGCGCTCCGGTCACGGAGCGCGAGAGGGCGCGTAGGCCTACTTTGTCACTGTGTAGCTGTAAGGAAGTCTGACGACCTCATCCCCGGTGGTGACTACCAAGCTGAACGTATCGACATAAATGAAGCCGGTCACGGTCTTCCCGATCATCGTGGGATCGGGAGTAATGGTCACATTGATCGTGCCGGTGGCACCGGGTGCCAGCACGAGGGGATTGAAGGTATTGGTGTTCAATACCAAGTCCGCCCAGACATCGCCGCTGTCTGCCGATACCGCCGCATCGAACGGTTTCATCAAGACGAACGCGCTGCTGCTGACGGTGGCCGTCGGCGCCCCGCTCGGGCCGTATGGGCCAACCTCCGAAGGTATGCTGAACCACTCACTGTACGGGATCTCCGGTTCACTGATCAGCGCCACCACCGTGTCGTTGCCGACGTTTCTTGCGTACAGGTCGGGACTACCCGTAAAGCCCACGCCGGTGCCGACACTGTTCTGCGAGTCCATGGTGATCGGCACGGACGCTTGTGCGACGAACGCGGCGATGCTCGACTGAGTCGGCACGAAGTTCAGAGCGCAATATCCGGGCAGCGTCACGACGCTTCCGGAGCAAGCACCCGGCTGAGCCGGCAACGCAGTAATGCTCTGCGTGGCCAGTCGGGCATCAGCGAAATAGAGCTGCGTTATGGCACCGGTATTCGTGACGGTAATGGGCACGACCACCGCCATGGCGCTCGCCGACAGCTCGACGCTGGCCGAGTTCGGCAAACCGGTCGCCAGTATTTTCGCGGAATTGAAGCCGATGCGCGCCGTGAACGGCAAGCTCGTCTGGTTGCCCGAGGACGTGAAATTCTGCAGCAGTACGAACTTCCAACGACCCGCTTGAGGATTGTAGTGCGACATCTGCAGGGCGAATTGCGCACTGCCGTTGAGCGGGTCTTGGTTCGGGGCCACGCTCAGTTGCATGCCGTTTGGATCCACCAATAATCCCTCGAGCAGATAGCCGTTGTCCGGGATGTTGAGCACCAGGCTCATGTTGTTGACGCCCTGCGGCACATCGAATTCGAAAGTCTGCGTCGGCCCCGCGCCGGCGCGCGAGTTACCGCCGGTCAGCGTTCCGCTAAAGCTTCCGCCGGTCGCCCCGGTGGGAATCAGCGTGCGCAGCGATACGGGAACCTCGGCGTGCTTATCGTTCGATTCGTTGGCGGAGCGCACGAAGCGAAGCGCGGCCGCGCTGTCCCCGGGCGATGCCGGCATTGAGAACTCGGCGTTGACCGACGCGCTCGCGCCGGCCGCAAGATCTAAATGGGCTGGGGACACCGAGCCGAGCTTGACGAAATTCTCCGTGGCCCACACAAACTGCACCGGTCCGCTGTAGCTGCCGGCGGCGGTTGGAATTCGCGTGTAAACAATGACCGTCCACGTTCCGCCCTTGGGGTTTACCACATCGACGTGTCCGTAGCCGGAGCCCAAGCCTTGCGGAATGGAGTAGGCAACTTGACGACCCGAAGGGTCCAACAGACCAAAGAAGACCAGCGGCGGATTGGAGGAGCCAATCACCGTTTGGAACGCGATGGCGGCATCCAGATGCTCCATCCCGCCCGGCACTTTGAAAGTCTGCGTAATGTATGCGCGCATATTCCCCGCGACGTTGAGGAATGTCGGGTCCGCCGCCGGATCCAAGGTCAGATTCAGCGTGGCGCCGGCGGTTGGTGCACCCAATGTTTCGAAAGTCGGCGTCAAATGCTGCGGCGTGGTTCCTTCGTTGGTGATGGTGAAGGACAGGGACTCGGCATGATTTGGCTCCGCAATGACGTGCGCACTGCTGGGCGCAACCAATAGGCTCTGTCCGCGATTCTGCGGGTGGCCATTCTCATCGTTGATCGACAGCGCGGCATTGACCGCGGCGAGCGAATTGATGAGACCGGCGCCTTGTTCGAACGACGGCGCGTTCAAATCGGTGGCCGTGCTCATGAGGATTTCTTTGACCGTGGCGGGCGAGGGATCCCTGCCTCCATGCGTGCTTCGGTAGGCCTGAATGACCAATGCCGCCGCGCCGGCGGTCGTGGGCGAGGACTCGCTGGTACCGCCGAAAGCGAGAATCGCCGTCGGCGTCGCGGGCTTCTGGTCACTGAAGCAATCCTGGAACAAAGCCGTGTTGGTCGAACACAGTCCCCAGCCTAAGTCTGCCGGAGCGATCACATCGACGGTGCGCGCCTTTCGCTGTGCAAATCCACCGGAGCTGATGCTCGAGACATTGTTGCTGACGAATCCGCCGTTGCTCAATGGGATGATGCCGTCCCCGGTCTGCGCGTAGAGACGGAACGTCGTCGATCCCCCGGCCGCAATGGAGCTCGCCGATGTCGCGGGCGAACCCAAAGTTCCCGCGGTTCCGGCATCGCCGGTGCTGACGACCACAGTCACGCCGCTTCTCACCGCGGCATCGTCAGCGAGCGATATGGGGTCGTTCGTATTGTCGGGAAATGGATTGCCGCCGAATGATTCGTTGATGACATCAACGTCGTCATGAATGACCGCGTACTCGATCGCCTGCACGAAGTTCGACGTCGTCGTCGGATTGATTGTTCCGAATACGTCCAAGCCTACCAGCGAGGCGCCGGGCGCCATGCCGCGCAGTCGGATGTTGCAGGGCGAGGGCAGGGCGTGTACCGCGTTGACATATTGGCTGATATCGAAAAACAAAGGCTTGCCGTTCGGCATGTCTTGGGCCGCGATGGTACCGGCATCGCCGAACGCCTCTTCGCCGCCCGTGGGGGTTCCCGCCGGATCCCCGCTAAAGTCCTGATAGTCGATGAACACATGCGAACCGTCAGGACGTATGAACGCCGGGATGTTGGGATCCAAACCATCGGCGATCCAGGCGACTTTCACCCCTTTGCCCGTGACGAACTCACCGTTGCCGTCCCGCACGCGCTGTGCCTGCGGAATGCTCGGATCCGCGAACGCGGTATTCGTTACCTGCAACGCTTCGGGCTCCAGGGTATTGCAAAGTCCGCCGTCCGTCGCCGCGGTGCTGAGCGCGGAGGAAGCGGCGGGATTCGTAGATTCGCTCAGTCGCTGCTTACGAGCAGGTGGGCGAATGACGGCATCGGGCACCACGGCCTGTACTCTGGCGTCGGCGCTGAGCTGCGTCAATTCTGCGGCGCTCACCGAGGTGGCGAACGCATTGATCGTACTGAAGGCGTGGAATTTTCGACCTTCCAAGCGAGGCAGCGACGACATGACGGATGATTGCGAGGCGGCCAAGGCCGCCGCGCGAGGTCCCATGGCGCGACGAATCGGCGGCACATCGGCGCGTTGGTCGCGAAGAATGACAATGACGTCCCGATTGGACTCCTGCATTGCCTGCTGAATTTGAGCGGGCAGCTCTGCGCCCGGCAGTGCGTTGCTCGAGAGCAGAAATGCAAATGTGGTACCGGATAATCCGATGGTGATAGCGCGCTTCATGGCATCCCCTAGATTGTTTGGTTTCCTTGAATCCGTCACCGGGTGACGTTCCTTGGATCGTCGGATCCAAGGCGAACTTGTACATATCTGTGATACAGGTCGCAAGTCTTGCGAGAAAATAAAAATATCGGAGTGCCATTATGTAAACAGCGCTCCGTCCGACCGCTACGCGGACGATGCGCGTGTTAGGAGGAAATGCCCTCGATCCAGGTGCGGCGCACCTGCAAATCATCGTCCATCAGCACAAGATTGGCGCGAAACCCCGGCGCGATTCGACCGAGTTCGTCATCCAAGCCTAAGAACCCCGCCGGGTATTCGCTGGCCATGCGCGCGGCCTCGACGATACTCAAGTCCAAAAGATGCACCGCGTTGCGCACGGCTGTGGCCATGTCGAGTCCGGTGCCGGCGAGCGTTCCGTTCTCGTCCCGGCAAACACCATCGACCACATGAATGGTGCGCCCTTGTAGGACGAAGCTCGTTGCGGGAGATCCCACCGGGGGCATGGCATCCGTGACGAGCATGAATCGGTCATGACGTTTGCAGCGCAATGCGAGCTTCAGCATGACAGGATCGACGTGATGCCCATCGACAATAATGCCGCACCAGGTGTTGGCGTCATAGAGAGCCGCGCCGACGATTCCCGGTTCGCGCGGCGCTAGCGGCGCCATGGCATTAAATAAGTGGGTAAAGCCGCGAACGCCATGGGCAATTGCCGCGGCTGTCTGCGCGTAGCTTGCATCGCTGTGGCCCGCCGATACCAATATCCCGCCGGCCGTCAATTGCGCGATCATGTCGGCGGTGGCCATTTCCGGCGCGAGGGTCAGTACGGTGCGACCGCCGCGCAGGCTGCACAAGAGCGAAATCACACCGTTCTCCAGGCGCCGCAAGTGCTTCGGATCATGCACTCCGCGGCGTGCCCAGTTCAGGAACGGACCTTCGATGTGAATGCCGAGTGCGCCGGGCCGGCGCGCATCGAGCGAGGATTGCACGGCTGCGATCGCCTGCGCGATGGTATCCAGATCATCGCTGATCAAGGTCGGCAGGAAGCCGGTGGTGCCGTATTGCCGATGCGCAGCACCGATCGCGCGAATCGATTCCGGGCTCGGGTCGTCGTTAAACAGCACGCCGCCGCCGCCATTGACCTGCACATCGATGAAACCCGGCAGCAAGAGTTGTCCTTCAAGATCCACGCTCGCGGCGTCGCGGCAGCGCGGATCCGTCGGAAGGGCGATGGCCTCGATGCGGCCATCGGCGAGCAGCACGGTCTGTCCGGTCACGATTCGGTCGCCGGCCAAGATCCGGCCGTTCACGAGTGCGGTGCGCACTACACAGTCTCCGTGATCTTGTGCAGGTGCGGGGGATGGTCTGGATCGAGTCCGCGCCTTACCGCTAGCGAGGCAATCATGCGGTAAGCGCTTTGCACCAGCAGAATCGGCGCGAGTTCCGCCGTCACTTCGATCGCCGGCAACAAAATCGAGCCGGCTGCGTTGCCGCCGGCGAGCAGCACCGGAACGCCGCGGCGTCCCAGTTCGATGCCGAGCGCTTCGATTCCGGGCCGAGTGCCGTCCTGCTGTGCGAGCAGGAGTGCCGGGAATCCCTTGCGCAGCAGCGTATAGGGTCCATGCCGAAGTTCGGCGCTGCTGAACGCCTCAGCATGGATGGCGCAGGTCTCCTTGCATTTGAGAGCAATCTCTTGTGCGGCGCCAAGCCCCAATCCTCGGCCCACGACGTAGAGATTCTCGGCCGAGGCAAGCTCAGGCAGCGCGGCTGACCAGTCGAGAGCCCAACTGCGGTCCATCAAATCCGGCAACTGGGCCAACGCAGAGTCTAGTTTGGCATCTTGAGTCCAGGCAGCGATCAGCCGAGCGATCGCGGCAAGCGATGCAAGGTAGGACTTCGTCGCTGCGACGCTCCTCTCAGGTCCGGCATTCAACTCGATGACGAGATCCGCTGCGGCCATCAATGGCGAATCGGCGCTGTTGGAGATCGCCAGGACCGTGGCGCCGGAGGCCTTTGCCGAGGCGACGGATGAGAGCAAGTCGGGACTTCGTCCCGATTGCGAGATGGCGATGAAAAGACAGCCGCGAACATCTTGCGTGATCCCATACACCGAACTCACCGATGGCGCAGCCGAGGAGGTCAACACCTGTGCATGAGTTTCGATCAGATACTTGGCGTACGTTGCCGCATGATCGGAGCTGCCGCGGGCGCAAGTAATGACCGCGCGGGGATTGAGCTTTCGCAACGTTGCGCCGAGGGCGCGCACCGTCCCAGAATCAAATTGCAGTTGCGCGCGCACCGCGTTGGATGCATCGGCGGCTTCCTCAAACATGAGCGTCCGCTCCGCCACTCGCGAACGCTCCCCGATCATGTGCTGAGCTCCGCGACGAAATCGTACGTGTCGCCGCGATAGTACGATTGGGAGAATTCGATCGCGCGCCCGTCGGGCAGAGATCCTAATCGTTCCACCAACAATCCGGCATCGCCGGCCTTGGCTTTCAACAGGTCGGCTTGGTCGGAGGTGATGAGCACCGCGCGCAAGCGCTGCAACGCGCGCACCGGGCGATGTCCGGCACGCTCCAGCGCCTCATATAGCGATGCATCGACGGCATCGAGGGACGGCAGGGCCGTGGCAACGATGGTGGCGTATTCCAATGCCATGGGCGCATCGTCCGCGTAGCGAATTCGATTGAAGCGAAACACGGGCGTTCCGGGACTTAAACGCAGCGCGAGTGCTTCTTCGGGCGTGACCGTGCCCGCCGCTCGCTTCAGCCAAACACTGCGTGGCGTACGTCCGCGCGCGCGCATGTCCTCGGAGAAGGACGTCAGCATGGCGAAGTTCTTGTCGACGCGCGCCGAGACGAAATTTCCCGCGCCTTGGCGTCTAACCAGCAGCCCGTCGGCGACCAAGCCGTCCAAGGCTTTGCGCACCGTTATGCGCGACACCGCGAAATCCGTCGCGAGATCGCGTTCGGAAGGCAGGGCGTCGTCGGGACCCAAAACCCGGCTATCAATGGCCTTGCGCAGTACCCGCTGCAACTCCTGATAGAGCGGCAAATTGCCCTGACCATCCAGGGGACCAAGGGTTTTAGCGAGCGAGGTCATGGGGCCCGAAGGCACTTCCGTTGTTGGTTTAGTCATCGGATAATACCAAACAAATACCACTATGAGAACAACAACTGTGTCTAGAAGTGTTTAGTATATTGATTTTGAACATAAATTATAGAATAAAGATGTCTTTATTACACGGCACTAGCGAATTTTGATAATTGGTATTATATTGGGTTCTAATTGGTGTGGCATGCAATCGGCAACCACCCGGCAGATGCGGCGGACTCTAAACAAAATTGGTGACAGGACAGGGGGCATCGATATGAATCGGACAGGGGACATCTATATGAATCGGATCGCACTAGCGGTCAAGTCGGCACTGGGAATCGCGATTTTGGTGCCGTCATCCATGGCGCTGGCGGCAACTGCCGCGCCTGACGACACCGCGCTCCAAGAGATCGTCGTTACCGGCATCCGTCAATCGGTTCAAGTCTCGCTCGATGCGAAGCGATCCGCCGTTGACCTCGTGGATGTCATCTCCGCGGAAGATATCGGCAAGTTGCCGGACAAGAACATCGCGGATTCGCTGGCACGGGTGGCGGGGATCACGACGAGTTCTGCCGGAGCCAACGAAGGTGGCTTCGATGAGAACGACCGCGTGAGCATGCGCGGCACGAATCCTAGCCTGACGCAGACGTTGATCAACGGCCACTACGTCGCTTCCGGGGACTGGTTTGTACTCGACCAAACCGGCACGGTCGGCCGCAGCGTGAGCTACACGTTGCTGCCGTCGGAAATAGTCAGCCAGGTGCGGGTTGAAAAGAGTTCCAGTGCATCGCTGGTCGAAGGCGGCGTCGCGGGCTCCGTCGACATCATCACGCGCAAACCGCTGGATTTCACCAACCCCTTTACGATTCAAGCCTCCGCCGGCGCGGTCTACGCAACGCTTCCGAGCAAAACCGACGGACAGTTCAGCGCACTCGGCGCGTGGAAAAATGACGCCAACAACTTCGGCGTCATGCTGCAGCTGTTCTCGGAAACCCGGCATCTGCGCCGCGACGGCAGTGAGATTTTGGGTTATGAAACGATTGCGCCCGGCAGCACGATTGCGCTGTCGAATCCCGATCTCTCCGGCGTGCAATATCCGGCGCTCGTCGGCTCCACGGAGTTCACGCAAAAGCGCGAACGCAATGGCGGCTTATTCGATGTGGAATTCAGGCCGCTCGATAGTTTGACCTTCGATTTGTCGGCGTTTTCATCGCGCCTGCTCGCCCCCAACCTGAATGACAACTATCTGTTTTTCGGGTCGAGAGTTCTAGCTCAGGGGTCCGGTCAGGCGCCTCTGCCTGGCTACACCGTCGCGGGAAATACGCTCACCTCCGCGACATTTGCCCCGGTCGCCGGCACCGCCTACGGTGTGTACGACCAGATTTCGCGGCCTAGCTCAGAAGCGACAGCGCACTTCGTCAACCTCGACACCACCTGGAACACCACCGATTCTTTGTCGTTCCTGGGTCAAATCGGCTATTCATGGGGCGACGGCAAAACGCCGGAACAGGATGTTTCCGAAACCAATCCGGGCACCGGCGCCGGTGCAAGCTATCAGCTGAATGGTCTCGGCGCCGCACCGAGTTTCAGTTTCGGCAACACCAACAACTCCACCCCTACCCCAAACGGTGTTCCTGTTCCTTTCGGCTTTATATTCGGCGACCAGTTCGTGGATGTTAAAGACTCCGAGGAGTGGGCCAAGATCGACGGTACCTATAAGTTCGCAACCGACCTGTTCCGCGACCTGAAATTCGGTGTGCGATACGACAAACACGACCGCACTTCCAACGGCGTGGTCGGTCAAGGTCCGACGGCTGCCGGGGGCACGGCGCCGTACCCTTCCACCTTCTCAAACTATCCGTCGAACTTCGATACCTTCGGCGGCGATCATCCTGCCGACGTCTGGTTTTGGACGCCCGCGCAGCTCGAGGCCTATAACAGCCCGGCAAACGTGGTTCGCGATCCCGCCGTGCGTCTCGACTTCAATTCGATGTACGAGGTATACGAAAAGGATACCGCGGGCTACGTGCAGGCTGACTTCAAGGGCAGCAATTGGGCGGGCAACGTCGGTCTGCGGGTCGTACACACCCAAGACGATATTGTGAACTACACCGCGGTGGATCCGACCACGCCGGGCTCGACGTTTTCTCTGTTCGGCCAGTTCATCGGAGTGCCCATTTCGCACTCCTACACCGACGTTCTACCCAGCCTCAACTTGAAGATCGACGTGGCCCCGGATCTGGTGGCTCGTTTCGCCGCGGCGGAGACCATGACTCGCGCGGACTATTCACAGCTTGCCGGTGCCGTGAGCTTGTCGCCGCCGGGAACTCCGACCGGTACCGGCAGCGGCACGGGCGGCAATCCGGACCTGAAACCCATCTTGTCGAATAACTTCGATGCCGGACTCGAGTGGTATTTCACCAAGCAATCATTGCTGTCGGCGACGCTCTTTTACATGGACTTGAAAAACTACGTGAGTTTCGGCACGTCCGAGCGGAATATTCTTAGCTTCGGCAATGGACTCCCGCCGGGCGGCCAGAGCGTGACCTACTTGCTGAGCACGCCGGTCAACGCTCAGGGCCGTGTGGAAGGTGCCGAGATCGCGTACCAGCAGGCGTTTACGGATAACTTCGGGTTCATCGGCAACTACACCTATGCAGACGGTCGGCAGACCTCGTTGATTACCAACGGAGACGCGCGCCTGGTCGGCACCTCGAAGAATACTTACAATGTTCAGGGCTATTTCGAGAACAAGGTATTCAGCGCCCGAGTTGCGTATACCTACCGGTCCGCCTTCTTCAGCGGCCTCGATCGAAATACGGCGTTCTCTCAGGAAGCGATCGGCACGCTGTCGGCTTCGCTCGTTTACAACATCAGCGAGCAATTCTCGGTGCAGTTGGATGGGCAGAATATGAATAATCCCATCCTGAAGTACGCTGCCATCAACGACGATCAGCCGCGTGCATTCTACAAAAACGGCGCTCAGTACTTCCTGACCGCGCGCTTCAAGATGTAAACGGCCAGGAACGGCCTGCGCGTGTGGCATGAGTTAGAGTGTCAGGCGTGCGGCAGATCTCGAGGGTGAGACGAGGGGCGAGGGCAGCGGTTTTTACCGCTGCCCTCGCTTTGAGCGCCGTTCCCGCACCTGCGCAGCAAGCTGCGGTGATTCCAATGCCGGCTGAAATCAAGTTAGGCAAAGGTTCATTCGAGTTGAGCGCAGCCACCACGATCGAAGCACCGCGAGCCGGCAGCGGGGCGGCGGATGCGCTCGTTATCTTTCCGATTTGTGGCGGCGTGCGAACGGAATGAGCTTAGCGGTACGCTCGAGTTCCGCCGACGCGTCAACGGATTCGCTCATCCGGTTCGAACAACAACCAGGGTTTGGGCCAGAGGCGTACCAGGTCGAGGTAACGCCGCATCGAATCATCGTATCTGCCGGCACGGCAACGGGCCTTTTCTACGGCGCCGTCACGCTCTGGCAACTGCTCCCGCCGGGCGGCGTGGCGGGCCAGATCCCGGCACAGACCATCCGCGATGCACCGGCTTATGCATGGCGCGGCCTGATGCTCGACTCCGCACGGCATTTTCAGTCGCCCGCCTTCATCCGCTCGATGATCGATTGGATGGCCTGGCACAAG
>Ga0210398_10005215_pt1 | contig 12091 bp, 11 predicted proteins | sample IncBWC4OmetaG_FD_161047 | JGI IMG/M metagenome (GOLD analysis project Ga0210398, IMG submission 161047) | Forest soil microbial communities from Barre Woods Harvard Forest LTER site, Petersham, Massachusetts, United States - Inc-BW-C-4-O | ecosystem: Environmental > Terrestrial > Soil >... | reverse complement strand
TGATCTCGCGCATCTTCTTTTCGATCGCGTCGAAATCCTCCGGCGTGAACGGCTCGTTGCGGAAGAAATCGTAATAAAAACCGTTCTCGATCACCGGCCCGATGGTGACCTGGGTGCCGGGCCACAGCGTCTGCACGGCTTCGGCGAGCACATGCGCGGCGTCATGGCGGATCAGCTCCAGCGCGCGCGGGTCGTCCCGAGTAAGGAACTCGATCTTGGCGTCGTGCTCGATCGGGTCGGCCAGGTCGGCAAGCTTGCCGTCGAGCGCCATGGCGACCGTGCGCTTGGCAAGCGACGGCGAAATCCCCTTGGCGATGTCGAGGCCGGTGGTGTTTTGCGGATAGTCCCGGCGCGCGCCGTCGGGAAAGGTCACGGCGACCATTGTCAACTCCTGGCGCTCAGTCCTGCGAACAAGCGCAGGTAAGCAGGATTGGAATTAGCGGATTCCTAACCTAAGCCCGGCGCAAAAGAAAGCGAGGCTGCGATTGTCCTATTGCGCCGGAGTCGCTGCGGGCGGGGGGGGAGGCTATTGTGCCTGGTGGCGCGGTGTTGGGCGGTTCCTGTGTGAGAAATCTCTGAGGTCCCGAGGTTAGATTCTCCGACGGCTCTGAAGCCACCTTCTCTGCCGCCACGCGCAGTCTATCCAATGTTGCCTTATCGAAGTCATTTGTCGCAGCGCACGTCTTTCCGTCAAGGCCGAGCAGGCCGCGGGCGAGTTGGGCCGACACCGCCGTTGATAGGGTATTGCGACCAAAAAGTGCCAACAGAGATGGCATTTGGGCGGTGACTATCCAATTCCGAATGACGCCCTTAGCAATGGACTCGCGGTTTTCTGAAGCGTCGCAAACCAGATGGCGTAGCAGTGCCGCACGCTCAGCATCGAATTTTTCTTGCGAACGCTTGTGTGTGGCAGCTTCACACGCCTCCCACACCTTGGCAATATCCTCGGTGTTATCTTTCGCGGGATCGATATCGAGACCCGCATGCATCAGCGTCGCAGCTGACTTCCTCGGGCTCGCATCTGGAATGCCGGCGACGGAGCGCGCGACAATTTCGCCGATTTGGACTGGCGTGGCTGCAATCGGATCTCCCGGGATCCGGAAAGAGCCAAACAGGAAGAAGCCGGCGTCTACGACAGCGGCGGCACTATGATCTCTGACGTTGGCCGCCGTGCAATTAGCATTGGCAGCGCGCCAAGTCGAAACGTTTGACAGATCCGCATGATCGAGGTTTGCGCTTGCAAAATCTACACCCTGAATTTGGGCGAATGGGAGGGCTGCGCCTTGAAGATTGGCAGATTGCAGGGTTGCGCCTTGCATTCGCGCGTTGGCAAGGCTCGCGCCTTGGAGTTGAGTGAACCCAATCGACGCGCTCATAAGCACGGCGCCATTGAGCGATGCCCCTTGAAGCTCGGAGTCGAATAGCGTTGCGCCCTGAAGCTGGGCGTCGACGAGGGATGCGCCTTGAAGGTGAGCGGTAATGAGGGATGCGCCCTGAAGCTGGGTGGAAACGAGTGATGCGCCCTGCAGATTGGCCTTACCAAGGCTTGCCCCCTGAAGCTGGGCGTGATCAAGGGATGCGCCCCGAAGCTCTGTGCCATCGAGCGAAGCGCCTTGAAGTCTCGCATTTTGAAGCTGCGCGTTTGCAAGACGCGAACCGGTAAGATCAATGCGACGCATATCAACAAAGTTGGAAAAATCGCCGCAGTTCAAGTCGCGGTCGCGTACGATGCGCGTTCGCTCGCTTTGACTGGATTGCGCGCCAGCCTTTTCCGTGGCCTCTTCGATCTTCTCAAGTTTGTCTTGGTCGATGACATCGACGTGCGGCATGTCGAGACGATCAAATCGCAAATCGACGAGTCCAAATTTTTGCTGCAGCCATCGAGTGCATTGTACAGACGACCATGCATGGCCAGTCAAGAGGTTCACGTGCGGCTCGCCAGGAAATGTGGCGATTAGCGACGAGACAAGCAACAACAATATGGACAACGTCACTGGAACGAACTGTTGTCGAAACCAAACCCATTCCTCGTATCTGCTATGCTTTGGTCCAAATAGCGTCAGCGGCAAGGCGATAGTCCGCTTGCACTTAGACCATAACTTTGTCCATTCGAAATCCCGCCCGGGATCAAGGACGAGCGGCCAAAGCCCAAACGCGGCCAACAATTCCGCCAGAATCAACAGGCGATGTGTCCAAGTGGCGAGGTGACTATGATAGGGTAGAAACGCGAACAGGAACACTACCAAAATAAGAACTGGCGCGATCGCTAGGGTGGTCCACGCCATCGTCTTCAACATCCAGCCGATCCAGCCGCTGCTTTCGCGCGGTGATCCCGCGAAAATTTGCGCAAATAATGTATTGGCAAGCCGCTGCCGCAGTGAGGCGCTTTCTTCCGCATCGAACCCAGCGCGTTCGACTGCGGAGTTATAAGCTGCGGCCGTGTGCGCGAGCAGCAGCACCTGCAACAGCACATAGATGTGAAAAATCACAAACAAGATAGGTGCGAGAAAAAAGAAACCCCATAGCGGTAAGTCAATGTTGAGCACCGGCAGCTTGACCGCCTCGGCCAAGAACAACTGACGATGCGTCACGGTCGATGCCGCGGTGAGGAGATAGAGCGAGAAAATTAGAAAACTGATCCAGATGGTCGAGACGCGGGATGCCGAGTCGTTGACGGCGTTCCCGAGTGCGTCGATATCAAAAGGGTCCGGTTTGTCGGCCATAGCGCAATTTGGGCTGTCACAATAATTCAATTTTGGCGGGAATTGCATTGTTCAGCAAGTGCGCAAATGAGCTCCTTTCGGCGAGCACCGGCGAGTGGAGAAGAGGCTGGCGCGCAATCAGCCGACGCCTCTTCGCGCCACAATTCGACCAGCCGAACAGGCGGATTCAAATTGTGGCCGAGCGCGGAATTGCGGCGCGCGTCGCCCAAGAATCATCAAGGCAAGATCATATCGCCGCCCCATTGCCTGACGACCGTGAACCTCAAGTCCGCGCCACAACGCGTATCGCAATCAAACGCGTTAAAGAACCCAAGCGCGGCAGGGTGAGCGTTCAAACGTTGCGGTCTGCAACGCCGGTGTGTGTGTGCGTAAGCGGCAGTCCGCCGTCGGGGGTTTACTATGAAGAAGGGGGGCTTGCGGTGGCCGTACCGGCCATTCCAGGTGATTTGCGTATTGGTCGCGGTTTTGGTGGCCGCAGCCTTTTCCCTCCAAGCCGTCTATGCGGCGTATGCCGCGCATCCCGGTGCGCGGCCGCTGCCCGACAAGCCCAATCTGGGCACGCTCGGCGAACGGCTCAACGCCAACACGATCGCCATCGTGTCCGGCAATCCCAACGCCACTTATCTGACCATCGCTTACGACATGTCGGACGTGCTCGATGACGGCGATAATTTCCGCATCCTGCCGGTGATCGGCAAAGGCGGCGGCCAGAACATCCGCGACGTCCGTTTCCTCAAGGGCGTCGATCTCGGCATCACCCAATCGATCATCCTCAACCAATTCCGCGAGAGCAACGAGATCGGCAATATCGACGACAAGATCGTCTATATCGCCAAGCTGTTCAACGAAGAGATGCACGTGGTGGTGCGCGCCGATTCCGGCATCACCTCGCTCGATCAGCTCGACGGCAAGAAGGTCAACTTCAGCGACGTCGGCAGCGGCAGCCAGCTGTCCAGCCGCGATATCTTCCGCCGCCTCGGCGTGCACCCCCAAGAAGTGAATATGGGGCAGGGCGATGCGCTGGAAAAACTGAAAACCGGCGAGCTTGCGGCGACCATCCTGATTGCCGGCAAGCCCACCGGCGCCATGGGCAAGCTGCGTTCGAGCGATGGCTTTCAGTTCCTGACGGTGCCGTTTTCAAAACCGCTGCAGGCCGACTATCTGCCGGCGGTGCTCGGCCACGGCGATTATCCCGGCATGGTCGAGACCGGCCATGACGTCAACACCATCGCGGCGAGCGCGGTGCTGATCGCCTACAACTGGCCCAAGGATTCCGACCGCTACCGGCGCATCGCCAGTTTCGTCAATGCGTTCTTTCCCAAGATCGCCACGCTGCAGAAGCCGCCGCACCATCCGAAATGGCGCGAGACCAATCTGGCGGCGACGCTGCCGGGCTGGACGCGGTTTGCCGGCGCCGACGAATGGCTCACGCAAAATCGGCAGGCGCAGCCGGCGCCGGCGGCGACGCGCGATCAGTTCGATCAGTTCCTGGCGGGCAAGCGCGCCGCCGGCGCCAATATCGGGACCGACAGCTCGCCCGAGCGCGAGCAATTGTTCCAGCAATTTCTGCAGTGGCAGGCGCGCCAGCACCAGTGAGGGAGCGCAACTGCAAATCGATTTGTAACGAAATATCGGAGCTTGAGAGCACAGGGAGGCGATCATGAGTTCTCCGATCCATCACGCCGAAGATCTCGACGAAGCGTTGCACTATGCCCCGCCGTGGGCGCGCGAGCAGGGACTGCGGGAGCCGCTGCGGCCTGCTGCTGCTCTGGTCCGATCGCCGCCAAGCCGGTGGCGCATCGGCGTCGCTGACGATGCGTTCAGCGGCGACCGGGCGATGGTGAAGCTGCAACGCCAGCTGGCGCTCGATCCCGACGCGGTCCCGGAGCCGCCGGTGGACGATATTCAATCGCTGTGGCCGATGGCGCTGCGGCTATGCGCTGTCGCGGGCGTCGCCGCGGCGGTGGCGTGGCTGGTGATATCGCTGTCGGGCACGCGGCTGTTGCGCCACGACGTCGTGCACGCCGACATTCAGGTGCCGCCGCCCGTCGCGGACACGCCAAAGCAGGATCCGTTGCGCACGCCCGCGGCGGCGGGGCTTTTGCTGCAACACGGTCTTACCGAGGCGAACGCGTCACCAGCGCCGGTCGAGGCGGCATTGCCGGCGCCGGCGCCCGCGCCGCAGCCAACGATCGCGCCGCCGAGCAACGATGCCGCGGCGGCGCCGTCCGTCACCCTGTCGCTCGCGTCCGACGAGATCGCCATGCTGCTCAAGCGCGGCAAAGATGCTTTCAGCACCGGCGATCTGGCCGCGGCGCGGCTGTTGTTGCGGCGCGCCGCGGAAGCCGGCAGTGCGGAAGCAGCGCTGGCGCTCGGCGCCACGTTCGATCCGCTGGTCATCCGCCGCCTCGGCGCGATCGGCGCCGCGCCGGACGCCGCACAGGCGCGGCAATGGTATCAAAAGGCCGTCGCGCTCGGCTCGACTACGGCATCCCAGCCGTTGTCCCAGCTTGAAGCATCGGCGCAATAGCGCTCGCGCTTAAGCGCGGGAACGGTCGTCGACGCCGCGCCAGCGGCCGTAAAGCCACGGCAGGTACCAGCGCGCCTGCGCCGGCACCGTTTCCGGCACGAAGTCCAATCCCGAAGTGCCCCACGGCTGGCAGCGCAACAGTCGCGCCAAGGTCATCCAGCCGCCGGCCCACAGGCCGAAGCGGTCGAGTGCCTGGTCGGCATAGTCGGAGCATGTCGGCAGATGCCGGCAATGAAAGCCGATGAGCGGGGAGAGCGTGAGCCGATAGACTTTGACGAATCCCCGGCCGGCGAGGCGCGGGCTGCGGCGGGAAGCGTCGAACAAGTCGTCGAGGGTCATGACCTCAATCTTGGCCTCAATCCTGGCCTCGGTCTAAGGCGCTGCCGGTTTAGCGCCGCGCTTGGCTTCAATCTGGCCGATGGCGTCGACCACCGCGTCGAAGGTCAATAGCGTGGAAGCGTGGCGCGCCTTGTAGTCGCGCACCGGCTCGAGCACGGCGATATCGGCCCACTTGCCGTTTTGCGGCGGCGTGCCGTTTTCCTTGAGCATCTTGCGCACGGTTTCGCGCAGCGCCCGCAGCTCGTCGGCTTTGGCGCCGACGATGTTGCGCGCCATGATCGAGGACGAGGCCTGGCCGAGCGCGCAGGCTTTCACCTCGTGGGCGAAATCGGTCACCGTGTCGCCGTCCATTTTCAGATCGATGGTGACGGTCGAGCCGCAGAGCTTTGAATGGGCCGTGGCGCTGGCGTCGGGGGCGGCCAAGCGCCCGATCCGCGGAATCGTGCCGGCCAGCTCGATGATGCGGCGATTATAGACCTCGTTGAGCATTGCAGAACCGCAGATTTGCCTGGCCGGGCCTTGGTTTATTGTCTCCGCCCGCCAATCGACTATATAGGCGCAGACGTGGTGGAATTGAAGTTCGGGCCGGGGCCGGCGCTGGCAGGCACCCCGGCCTTTATGCCGCGCGATTGGAGAGACAATGGACGCCGCTATCAAGCAACGCTCTGCCGCGCTGATCGACCACGTGCACAATACGCCCGTGCCGGTCGAGCGGCGGCCTTCGCGCGAGGAGGCGGAGGCGGCAGTGCGGGCCCTGATCGCCTATATCGGCGACAATCCGAGCCGCGAGGGCTTGCAGGCTACTCCCAAGCGCGTGGTCGCGGCCCTGGACGAGCTTTATCGCGGCTACCACGAAGTGCCGGCCAAGGCGCTGGTGCGCACCTTTGGCGAGACCGAGCCGTATGACGATTTCGTGCTGATCCGCGACATCGGCTTCACCTCCCATTGCGAGCACCACATGATGCCGTTCTACGGCAAGGCCCATGTGGCGTACCGGCCGGTCGAGCGCGTGGTCGGCCTGTCAAAGCTCGCCCGCCTGGTCGACGTCTATGCGCGCCGGTTGCAGACCCAGGAGCAGCTCACCTCGCAGGTGGCCGCCGCTATCGAGGACGTGCTCAAGCCGCACGGCGTCGCCGTGCTGATCGAGGCCGAGCACACCTGCATGTCGGTTCGCGGCGTCAGCAAGCCGGGCGTCTCGACCGTGACCACGCGGTTTCTCGGCACCTTCCGCGACAGTCCCGAAGACCAGATGCGGTTCGTCACGCTGGTGCGCGGCGCCGCGGCCGCAGGCTGACGCCGGCAAAGCGGGGGCTTCGTTGTCCGACACATCACCCTTCGCACCGCCGGGATCGAGCGCCGATCTTGAAGAAGGTTTGGCGCTGACCCCGAAATTCGACGCCGACGGGCTGGTGACCTGCGTCGCCACCGACGCCGCGTCCGGCGACGTGCTGATGGTCGCGCACATGAATGTGCAAGCGCTGGCAAAAACCATCGCCACCGGCGAGGCGTGGTACTTTAGCCGCTCGCGCCGCGCGCTGTGGAAAAAGGGCGAGACCAGCGGCCACACCCAGCGCGTGGTCGAGATGCGCATCGACTGCGACCAGGATGCCGTCTGGATCAAGGTCGAGCAGGTTGCCGGCGCCTGCCACACCGGCCGCCGCTCGTGCTTTTATCGCGCGGTGCCGCTCGGCAAAGCCGGGGCGGCGACGCTCGAATTCCGCGACGAGCGCGTGTTCGATCCAAAGACAGCGTATCGGACCAAAGACTGATCAGCGTTTCATCGGCGCAGCCTGTGCCAACAGCCGCTTCGCCCGCGCCAAATGCGGCCGGTCGTACATCACGCCGCCGATGCCGACGACACCGGCGCTGGGATTTTGCGCAAACGCGTCAACAATGGATTGCGCATGCGCGATCGCATCCGGGCTCGGCGTGAACACCTCGTTGATGATCGGCACCTGCGCCGGGTGGATCGCCATCTTGCCGACAAAGCCGTCGCGGCAGGCTTCCTGGCATTCGCGCCTAAATCCTTCGCTGTTGCGGAAATCGACATAGACGGTGTCGAGCGCCGGCAGATTGGCGGCAGCGGCGCCGGCCAGACACAGCACCCGCGCCAGCCGATAGGGATCGAGAAAGCGGCCCTGCCCGTCGCGGTTCGCCTGCGCGCCGAGCTCAGCGGACAGGTCCTCGGCGCCCCAGGTCAGGCCGGCGAGCCGCGCGCTTGACCCCGCAAACGTGCCGGTGACGAACAGCGAGGCCGCGGTTTCGGTGGCGAGCGCGAGAATCTTGACGTGGCCGTCGGGTAGGCCGCCGATCGCCTCGCGCACCGCGAGCTTGGCTTCGGCGTGCACGACCGACGCGCCGCCTTCCGCCTTCGGCAGCATGATGGCGTCGGGCTTTGCCGGCACGACGGCATCGAGATCGGCATCGATCAGGCCGGTCTGCAAACCGTTCACGCGCACCAGGATATAGGGCCGCGATGCCGCGGCAACCGCCTCCTTGAGGAACGCCGCGGCGCTGTCGCGCGCTTTCGCCTTGCCGTCGTGGGCGATCGAGTCTTCGAGATCGACGATCAGCGCGTCGGCGCCGCTCGTCATCGCCTTGTCGAGTTTTTTGGCGCTGTCGGCCGGAACGAACAGGAGCGAGCGCATCACACCTCGATGGTGCCTTCGGTGACGATGATGGCGGGCCCGCCGACGGTTGCCGAGGCAAGCGTGCCGTCTTGCATGGTCACGCCGAGCTCAATGAGGCTCGGCCGGCCCATTTCAAAGCCTTGCTCGATCATGAAGCGGTGCTCGCCATTGCCGAGCGACAATGACGTTGCACAAAATCCGGCGAATGCCGCGGCGGCGGAGCCGGTGGCGGGGTCTTCGCGGACACCAAACGACGGCGCGAACATGCGCGCGTGGAAGTCGTTGCGCTTATCCTCGGTCTGTCGGCAAAAGACAAAAGCTCCGACAGCGCCGTCGGCCTCGAAGCCGGCGCGCCAGTAGGCATCCACGATTTGACAGCGACGCACCGCCTCGATGCTGCGCAGCGGAACGAACGTAAAGGCATTGCCGGCGGACCATCGCGACGGTTGATGATCGTCAAAGCCGATGTCGTCGACCGCAAGGCCGAGCGCTGCCGCGATCGCCTCGCGGCTTGCCGCGGTACCGGCTTCGCGCGGCATTGCCGGAATAACGAAGCTGGCGCGGCCATGGTCGCTGCCTTCGGTGTCGACGCGGCATTTCACCGGCCCGATCTTTTCCTCGAGCACGACGTCGTTGCCGGCACCACGGCGCAACGTCAGCACCAGCGCGGTGCCGACGGTCGGATGGCCGGCGAACGGCATTTCCCTGTTAGGCGTGAAGATGCGCGCGGCCGCCGTGCTGCCGGCCGCTTTGGGCTTGAGCACGAACACCGTTTCCGGATGATTGAACTCACGCGCGACGACCTGCATGGTCGCGGCGTCAATGCCGTCGGCGTCGAACACCACGCCGAGCGAATTGCCGGCAAAGCGCGTGGCCGTGAAAACGTCGACGGTTGCGAAATTGAGCTTCATTGTTCTAATTCGTGCCTTTGGCGGCGCCTGTCCTTTGGGGCTTCCTGCATCAGAGCCAAGGTATGCTCATCGGGATCGCCGAAAAAGGCCATCCACAAATCGCATTATCCCTTTCTGGCAATGAAATGTGGCGCGCTGGCGAAGCTCGGCCGCCGCTGTTTTGATTGAGGCCGCACTGGGTACAACCACTGGGATATGTGGGCGTGTCGTGCCGTGAAGGATGTATTCTTGTTGCATTCGCTCCAACGTAGTATCGTGCGACGCAGTCGCGGTGAATACCTTGACCATCTCAATGCAGAGGCAAAAAAGTCGGCGGCAGCGGAATTGCTTCTGCAGCAACTTGAAAACTAGTGGCCGTTAGGTGACGCGAGTGCCGGGGCCGCGGCGTGTGGCACTCGTTTAGGCAAAACAATAATCTGAAGGAGAGCGAGCCGATGGCTCAGCAGATATCAAGATCCACCGGCGCTGTTGTTTTCATCATCAGCCGGATCGAGCCGACGGCCCCAGAAAATCTCGAGGATCGTTTGATGGCGCAACTGGGTGTTGCCGCAGACGAGCGGTTTCGCACGGCAGTGAGAACCGTTCGCGCGAACTCCACGAAATTTCCTGTCGACAACAGCCGTCCTGCCGACATGACGGCGGCGCAGCGCCGAGTAGTCGACAGCAAGATCGATTGCGCAATGAGCGCGTTGAACGCGACGTGCCCTCTGCAGCCAGGCGAGAAGGAAACCGCGGCATCCGAAGGCGGGCTCATGTCGGCCCCGTGGCAGGATCTCCCGGCAGGGACGCCGCTGGTCACGCGGACGACAAATTACGCCACCGTCCATATGGCCTGGCCGCACCTGCGCGCCGAGAACAATGATCTGGTGAATCACACACTCAAATTCGCCCTTTTGACCGACGATCCCAACCCGTGCTGGAAGTGGGACCGGCCGATTCCCGACGATTCGAACGCCCATACGCTTTACAATTGGATCACCACCCAGGTCGCCGCCATACTTGCTGCCTCAGGGTTCAATTTTCTGTCTCCCTTTTTGACCTTCGCCGGCACGGTGGAATTCAAGTCGGTATCGTTCAAAGACGTTTTCCAGATCGCGACCTGCCGGGCGCAGAAGGTCGCCAAGGGCATGGTCATCGAGGCCATTACCGGAAGTTTGACGAGCATGAACCAGGAGCTGCGGGACACCTACTTGCCCGCGAAGCAGCAGATTCAGGGAAAGACGGGATCGGAACGAACCAAAAAAATGACTGATGCCTACACGATCGGCTACTCGATATTGACCACCATCCGCGGAAGCCTCGGGCAACTCTCCGGCGACGATATGGGTTTCGACGGACTGGTACCCTACGTTGCCGGCGCCGGCGTTGTGCTCTCCCTGTATCAGGAGCTGTCCACCGTGGACAGCTCCGGTCCGCCAGTTCAAAGCTCGTCGATTACGTCGATGAAATTGTTCGCGGGCGAGGCGGCGGGCCATGTCCAGACCGCCGTCGGTTCGATCCGATCAAGGCGCTCCAGTGCTATCGCTATGCGGAACGTCTACCATGATATTACGCACTGCGCCGGGATGGGAGCGTCGCGCGATTGCGTCGTTGTCGGTTCAAAGCTCGTCGGGGCGACCTGGCAGGATCAGATCACCGGGGAGTCGTCCAGTGATACATACACTGCCGGAAGTCGAACTCCGGACAGTGACATACCGGGACTTGTCAGCCAGTGTCAGGCGAACATGGAGGCGCACAGGCAGAAGATCTTGAGCGACTTGGATGCCAAGCTCAAACCCTTGCTTGATATGGCCGCCAAGTTCGGCCAGATGCCGACCCCGTCGGCGCTACCTGCATAAGTCCCTTTTAAAAATCAACCGCGATCTGCGCTTTAGGTGCTTTTGGCATCGTTTCTTGTGGCTCGAGTGTCCGGGTGCGCACTCGCTCGGGATTGAGAATATGACCGTCGATTTGTCGAAAGTCGCGCAGTGAACATCGCGACGACGGTCGCATCTCAAGGCTGAGTGGACGCAATATCGCGCGCTGACCGGCAACGCGATCTGGCCGATTTGGCCGCGATTGAGCAGCATCGCGTCAATCCGCGACCTTTGGCGGCGCATATCCCTTGGGGGCTTCCTGCATCAGCGCCAGCGTATGGCCGTCGGGGTCGGTGAAGAACGCCATCCATAAATCGTGGTCGTCCATCTTGGCGATCAAATGTGGCGTGCTGTTGAAGGTCAGACCGCGCCGTTTCAGCTCGGCCACGGCGAGGGCGATATCGGCGCAGCGAAAATAAATGCAGCCGCGCTTAGCGCCGGTCATGTCGTTGGATTTTTCCAGCAGCAAACGGACGCCGGCGCAATCGAAAAAGGTCAGCGAGCCGAAGCGATAAAGCTTCCGCAATCCGAGCACCGTCTCGTAGAACGCTTCGGCGCGGTCGACGTCGCTGACCGGGAGGGCGATCTGGCCGATCTGGTTGAGATTGAGCAGCATGGCATCGGGCCCGTATCGCTATTTGGGCCGCATCAGGATGAACGCCTGGCGGCGGCATTCGGCGACCAGCTTGTTGTTCTGATTGTAGGCGCGGTGGTGAAACTCGACGATGCCGGCGCCGGGGCGCGATTTCGATTCGCGCTTGCCGATGATCTCGGTGGAGCAATGCACGGTGTCGTTCTCGAACAGCGGGTGGGGGAATTTGACCTCGGTCATGCCGAGATTGGCGATGGTCGTGCCGACTGTCATGTCGGAGACCTGGATGCCGATCATCAGGCCGAGGGTGAACAGCGAATTCATCAGCGGCTGGCCCCATTCGGTCTCCTGCTCGCAGAACTGCCGGTCGATGTGCAGCGGCTGCGGGTTGAGCGTCATGTTGGAGAACAGCATGTTGTCCATCTGGGTGACGGTGCGCGTATAGCGGTGCTCGACGGTCTCGCCGGGGATGAAATCCTCGAAATAGAGCCCGCCGCGCTTGTGCCGAAC
>Ga0210398_10005214_pt1 | contig 12091 bp, 13 predicted proteins | sample IncBWC4OmetaG_FD_161047 | JGI IMG/M metagenome (GOLD analysis project Ga0210398, IMG submission 161047) | Forest soil microbial communities from Barre Woods Harvard Forest LTER site, Petersham, Massachusetts, United States - Inc-BW-C-4-O | ecosystem: Environmental > Terrestrial > Soil >... | reverse complement strand
GCGCAGCTTGAAGTCGTCGGCGTTGGAAGCATTCTCCAGCGCGGTTTCATAAGCCACCAGTCCCGCCTGGAACAGATCCCACAACGATTGGTCAAAGGTCTGCATGCCGTATTGCGACGTGCCGGCCGCAATCGCCTCGCGAATCGAGCGCGTCTTCTCCGGCACCAGCACGCATTCCCGAATGAACGCCGTGTTGATCATGACCTCGACTGCCGGCACGCGCCCTTCCGAGTCGCACCGCCGTACCAGTCGTTGGCTGACGATGGCCCGCAACACCGCCGCCAGCTGCAGGCGAATCTGCTTCTGCTCGGGCGGCGGGAAAATCGAAATGATGCGGTTCACCGTTTCCACCGCGTCGAGCGTGTGCAGTGTGGAGAAGACCATGTGGCCGGTTTCCGCCGCGTGCAGCGCCGTCGAAATGGTTTCCAGATCTCGCATTTCACCGACCAGGATCACGTCCGGATCCTGACGCAAAGAGGCGCGCAGCGCCGCGCTGAAGGACGGCGTATCCACGCCGATCTCGCGCTGGTTCACGTAGCCTTTTTTGTCGCGATGCAGAAATTCGATCGGATCTTCAATGGTAATAATATGTTCGGCGCGGCTGGAGTTCACCCGATCGACCATCGCCGCCAGCGTCGTCGATTTACCGGAACCGGTCACACCCGTCACCAGCACCAGCCCGCGTGGCATTTCGCAAATCTGCTCCACCACCTTGGGCAGAAACAGCTCGTCGAGCGCCCGAATCTTGGTGGGGATGACGCGCAGCACCAGTCCCACGTTGCCGCGCTGCTGAAAGATGTTGACACGGAATCGTCCCAGCCCGGCCACGCCGTAGGCCATATCGATTTCCGTGGTCTCTTTGAATTTTTGTTTTTGCCGCGCCGACATCATGCTGAATGCCATGTTCAACATGTCTTCGGCGCTCACCCGCGGCTGGTCGGTCAACGGCACCAGTTCTCCATCAATACGCAGGTGCGGGTAGTTTCCCACCTTTAAATGCAAGTCGGAAGCTTTGCGCTCCGTCGCGATCCGCAGCAGATCATCAATATTCATTGAAGGATTTTCCTGAGAAGCTCTGCGCCTCACAAGCTTTCCCTATGATGGACCGAATCGTCACCTTCCCCAAGATGACCTAGGTAATGGCTTGCGCTTTCTAGCAGGACAGCTACTTCCGCGCGGCCGCGGCAGCGTTCTTACGGCGGGGAACCGGGTTGAGCAGCCTTGCCGCCGTCGCCGTGGCTGGTCTCGAAGGTCTTGCCTTCGCGCTGCCATTTTCGGGACAACTCTTCGAGCTGATGCAGCACCTTCTGAATATCCTGCATGCGCTCGGTGATGCCGTAGGTGACAGCGGGAGGAATAGTCGGTTCGTAATGCCGGAAGATGAAGCGGGCGTCCTCCAGCCGGCGCAGCCGTTCGGTCAGCACGCGGGAGGAGATCCCGTCGATCTGCCGCCGCAGCACCCCAAACCGCATGGGACCGCTGGTACTGAGAGCCCACAGAATGTGCAGCGTCCAGGGCCGCGTCAGCAGCTCCAGAAGTCCGCCAATGGCGCAGGGGGCTGGAGACAGAGTGGATCGGCGGCGAGCCATATTATTACTAAGTTACTATAAAGTGCCTACTATATAAAGAGCCGATACTTATTTATTGTAACCAAAGGACCGAGTTTTCTATCTTAAGACTTACTGCAGTCCAAAACGCTAATGCCATCCCACAAATTTCAAAAGGAGGAAAAATGTCAGATCCAACCATTAAGGTTTTGCCCAAAGGCCCATATTTGGTGGAAGGAAAGATTACTCTGCTCGATGCGACCGGCAAGAAGATTGAGGGGGGAGAAAAAATAGCGCTCTGCCGCTGCGGAGCGTCCACCAACAAGCCCTTCTGCGACGGAACCCACAGCAAGATCGGATTCGACGCGGCAGCGGTGGCAGTTCCGGGCAGCGCCGAGTAACGCTGCCTGCTTTCTCCGAAGCGGACGGTCGGCTACCGCGTCGCGGCGACCGTCTGTGCCGGAATGGCCTTCGAGCCCGGGCGCAGCCACCAGATCAGTCCGCCGCCGATCACCAGCCCGATGGCGATCAACTGCGTGCCGCTCATCGCGCCCCCGAATACCGACCCGCGGCCCGGATCGTCGCGCAGGTATTCCAGGAAAAATCGCGCTACTCCATAAATGAACAGGAACGCGCCGAAAATCTGTCCGTCAAATTTCCTGCGCTTCAGCAGCCACATCAGGAAGAAAAAATTCGCCAACTCCACTGCCGCTTCGAACAACTGTGTGGGCTCCAGTGGCACGTTCAGCGGAGTGCCGGTAATCTGATTGGCCAGCGGATTGTGAAATACCACACCCCAGAAATGATGCGTCTCTTTTCCGTAGCAGCATCCCGCCGCAAAGCATCCCAGGCGGCCAATGGCGTGGCCCATGGCCAGTCCCGGCGCAAATGCGTCGCAGGTTCCCAGTGGGGGCATGTGATGCTTGTGCACATACCATGCCGCCGCCGCGAGGGCCGCAATCAATCCGCCGGAAAAAACTCCACCCGCTTGCAGCGTGGTGACGCTGAAAATCTCCCCCGGATGCGCCGAGTAATAGCTCCACTCATTGATCACGTAGAGCACCTTCGCCCCCACGATCCCGCACAGCACCACCAGAATTCCCAGGTTCCACGCCTTTTCGCCGTCAATTCCCAGTCGCTCGGAATTGCGCACGCTGATCCAAAGACCAATCAGCACTCCCATCGATACCAGGAAGCCATAGGTGGGAAGAAAGAACCGCCCGAAATGCACTAATTGTGGATACACAGTTAAATTAGATGCGCAAAACCAGGATTTGCCACGGGAACCAGTGTAGCAGGGACGGGGAGGGCACGGCTTCAGACCGGGCCGCAAAGCCAAAACAGCACGAGGGCTGCGACCCTCGGAGGCCTGAAAAAAATCAAGTCGACCCACTGTGCCGTGTGACGGGCCGAGAATGAACCGTCAGGTAGACGTTGGGAACCCGCCGAGACCCTTTAGGCATCTCCGCATGGCGGAGCGTTGCACACCGGATCCTAGTTCGAGTCGAGTCCCCGTTCATTCAGCATTGGTTCAAAAATCGGTTACCGTCATCACCAACCCCGCAGGCCGACTTTCACCTGTGATGCTAGGAGAACTCCCCGTGCATTAGCAATAGGGGAAGCGCAAATAGTTGGCAGATCACTTGCAACCAAAGTAATCCCGCTTTCACAATTTGCCCTTGCAATTAGCGTCAGGCCTTGTGCCCAGGCAGAATCCCTGTTTTTGGGAAATTCGCGACCGCGGCACAGCGGATGGAGTTTGTTTCTTTCGACGAGGAAGAACCCTTCGAAGGCTTTGAGCCGCTCAGCCCGACTTGCGGCTTTCGGTCAACACTTCGTCCAGCGCGCTTGCCAGTACATGCGCACGCTTCTGGTAATCCATCGATCCATTGTCCTGCTTCCGGCGCAACAGGTGATACTCGTCGGCGATGTTCAGCGCCGCCAACACCGCCAACCGCACTGTATCAATTGTGTTCGTTGCCTCCGCCACGGCTCGCATCTTCGCGTCGACATATTCCGCCAGCTTCAGAATGTGTTCCGGATCCGATCCGCGCAAGTTATAGGCCTGATCAAAAATCTCTACCCGCACGCTGCCGTTTTGCGCATCCTTCAATGTAGAATCCTTGGCCGCCGTCGCCATAATCAATCCGTTCAACTTTGCATTCGGCGATTGAAGCCGCAAGGCTTATGCCGGTTCTTAATTACCCGATCCCTCAATCGCCCAATCTTGCCGTACTAACTTGCCTCGGCAATGGTCTCGATCTGCTCGAGCATCTTCTCCACGCGTGCCCGGATCTCTTCCCGTTCTTTCCGCAACTGCACCGCTTCACGCCTCAGCGCGACCAGCTGTTCCTCACGCTCCTCCAGTTGCTCCCGCGCCCGCTCGGCGTCGCGTTCCGCCGTAGCCTGCGCTTGCCGCGCCGCTTTGTACATCTCGATAGTGCGATAAATCTTCTCTTCCAGCGCCTGAAAATCGTCTGCCGGAACCTGTTCCGTCACCTGCTCCGCCGCATTCAACGCCATGAGCCCACTCTTCCCTCGGAAAATTTCAAACTTTCACGAAGTATACTCCACCTCCCTGTGGATCGAGCATGGCTCCTTGGTGCAAACATGGCGTGGCTTTGGCTATAATCTCCCGCATGAAACCAACACCCCTCCCCACGCTGGCCGCCGCTGTAGCGCTGATCGCTTTCGCTCTTCCCAGCGCAGCCAAGACCAAGGCCGAAATGACGGACTCCCAAGGGAAAGCCGTCGGCACGATCATCCTGATGCCGCAAGCCTCAGGCGTCAGCCTCAAGCTGCATCTCCATGATCTGCCGCCCGGCGAGCACGCCATCCACTTTCATCAGAACCCCAAGTGCGATCCGCCCGACTTCAAGTCCGCCGGCCCGCACTTCAATCCCGAAAACAAAAAACACGGATTCGAGAATCCCGAAGGCCACCACGCCGGCGACATGCTCAATTTCACCATCGACGTGAAAGGTAAAGCCGACGCGACCCTGGAGGACAAGGACGTAACCCTCGGCGAGGGAGCCCACTCGCTGTTCGGCAACGGCGGCACGGCGATCATCATCCACGCCAAAGCCGACGACATGAAGACCGATCCCTCCGGCAACTCCGGCGACCGCATCGCCTGCGGCACAGTCACAAAGTAGGCTACGTCGTAAGACGGAATGGGCTCTGAAAGTTGGCGATGGTAGCGGGTTTGCGCTGCTGGAGATGGGGCCGTGCCCTCTCGCTTTGCGTCCTCACCAACTGCTTTTTCCTCACTCCGCCGGCTCTCCCCATTCCACAGTGCGCTTTTCCCGGCTGCTCTTGTGCGCCAGAATCACCGCCCGCATTGTGCGCAACGCCTGCTCCGGAGTCACGTCGAGCGCCACCTTGTTCTCGATCGCGACCCGCACATTCGCATAGAACCCGCGATAGTCGCCGCGCTCCGTCTTTACTTTTACACTCGGCTCCCCCACCAGATTTAGCGTCCCCCACAGCTCGTTCCCTTCCAGTCCCCAATCTGCGCCCCAGTCCCTGCCTTGCGGGCAATCCTCTCCGCGCAGCCGGGCCTCCTGCGGATCCATTCCGTACTTCACAAACGATCCCTTCGTTCCATGAATCAGAAAGTGCGGGCCCGGCGCATACGCGATGATCCGAGCCCGCCCCATCGCCCGCAGCCGAGGATACTCCAGACAAACATCAAACGAATCGTCCACCTGCGATGTCTCACGCTGACAGAATGCCGACGCGGTAATCGCCCGCGGCTCGCCAAACAACACCAGCGCCTGATCGATCACATGCGGCCCCAAGTCAAACAGCACGCCCGCCCCCGGCTGATCCGCTTTTTCCCGCCAGGCATTCGGCTTCGGCTCCAGACGAAAGCGATCGAAGCGGCATTCGTATTCCACGATCGTCCCGAGCCGCCCCGACTGCACAATCTTCTTCACCGTCTCAAAATCGCCATCCCACCGCCGGTCCTGATACACCGTGATCAACCGCCCGCGCTCCGCCGCCAGCCGCACCAGTTGTTCGGATTCCGCCAGCGTCGGGGCAAACGGCTTATCCACCACCACGTGCCGCCCAGCCAGCAAACATGCCCGCGCCATTTCAAAGTGCGAATCATTGGGAGTAGCGATCACACAGAGTTGCATTTCTTTGTCCGCCAGAAACTCATCGAGTGTCCGCGCGACCCGCACCTCCGGATATTTTTCCTGCGCCCGCGTTCCCCTGCGCTCCAGGATCGAAACCAACTCCATTCCCGGCACGCCGCGAATTACCGGCGCGTGAAACGCCTGTCCCGCCATTCCGAACCCAATCAACCCCACTCGCACCATGACCAACTCCTTGATCTTCGCCGTGCGCTCTACCGCAGGTACGTCAGCGATTTACAGTCTTTTGCCGATATCGCGTGCGCTCGCTCCACCGTATAAACGGAAGCAGGTCGGCGGCTGGGCCGAGATTAGGAATGCTAACGTCTTAGGAGGCGTGAATGCGATTCGGACCGTTTCTCGTGATTTCTTTGCTGCTGCTCATGCTTTGGGCTGGCGGCTTTCTGATGTTCCACGTAGCCAGCGGACTGATTCATCTGCTGCTGCTGTTCGCGGTCATTTCATTCGTGGCGCACATCGTGATGGGGTCAAGACCGGCATAGACTTTCGAGGCCAGCCTTGCCCGCTCGAGCTAACCGGCTCGGTCAGCGTGCAAGGCCTGGCCGTTGGTTCGGCTTTCGATCCTCAGCTCGGCTTTCGATCCTTCACGCGCCGCACGAACTTCAGTCCCGACCATACCTCGGTCACCGCGCACACTTTCACATCTACCAGTCCCGCCTTGAGTCCGATCCCGCGCACCACGTTTTCATCCACGTCGGTGGCCACTCCCGAAGTCCGTTTCGGCCAGCTCACCCAAAGCATTCCCGCCGGAGCAAGAGCCTTTGCCAGCTGCGAGAATTCCTTCTCGAGCTCCGCGCGTGACTTGCTGAACAGCATGACAAAATCCAGCCGCTCGCCCTGCCTGAGAACCTTGCACTCCGCCAACGCATCGGACAATTCCGCGAGCACGTCCGCCGGAGCGTGCGCAAATTGGGCCCGAGCCCCCGCCTTAATGCCCAACTTTTTCGGAAGCGGTGTCCCCGAATATCCCGGCATTGACGTTGGTTGGCTCGAGAGAAAGCTAGACTCAAACTGGAAACAGAAAACTGCAAGCTAGAACCGCCCTACTGCACCGGCGCGTACCATCCCCGCCGCGCCCTCACCCGGAAGTTTTTCCGGTCAACCGCCACAATCTCAATCGTGCGGAAGTGGCCGTCCGCCTTCAAGTCCGCCGGCTTATAAGAAACGGCATACTGGCTGCGCAACTCTTCCTGAATTTCGGCGAATGCATTCGACACCTCGCGAATCTGGAAGGGAAAAAATGCCCGCCCTCCAGTCGCGTCAGCCATGCGCTCCAGCACCTTGTCCCCGGCTCCCTTGCTGCCGCTCACATTGGTGCTGATGGTGTAGATGATGGCCTCCGCCCGTTGCGCCATTTCGATCGATTCCTCGCGCGTGACGTGGCTCTGATTGTCCTCGCCATCGCTCAGCAAGATAATGGCTCGCCGCGACGGCCCGATCTGCGGCGCTTTCAGCAGCTTGTCCCGGCAAGCGTAATACAGGGCATCGTACAGCGCCGTCCCGCCTCCCGGCCGCAGCTCGCGGACGCCGCGCGCCAGCTTTTCCGTATCATCGGTAAAATCCTGGGTGACCTCCGGCGTCGCATCAAATCCCACCACAAACGCCTGGTCGTAACGCTTGCGCACCGTCTGATTCAAAAACTCGATGGCCGATTCCTGCTCGAACTTGAACCGGTCCCGCACCGAACTGCTGGCATCGATCAGCAAACCCACCTGCAGAGGCAAATTTGTTTCCGCGTGGAAGCTTCGAATTTCCGTCGCCGGCTTGTTGTCATCCACAAATCGAAAATCCTTCTGCTTCAAGTCGGTCACCCGCTTGCCGTGCTTGTCCGTGACGGTGAACACCACGTTCACTTCGTTGATGCCCACCCGTATTTTCGGGACATCCCCGGTGTCAGACCCCGAGCCGGCGCCATTTTTTCCGAGGGGCGCGGCTGGCGGCGCTGCCTCTGGGGGCTGGGTTGACTGCGAAGCAGGTTCCCCGGAAGACTGCGAGGACAACGAAGCCGGCGCCGCTCCCGGCTGCGCCCCGCCAGCCTGTGCCATGCCAATCCGGTGCACCCCCGCTACCAGCAACAAAACCGCTACCCACGCCTGCACTGAAGTTCTCAGGAAGTGACCTCTCGTGACCATGCCCCTCATTTGATTATCTATTATATCTATCGCAACCGCTCGGAATTGCTTCCCCCCCTGAAACAGCGCGGCTTTACTTCGCTTCCGCCTTCCTCAGGAATTCCCGCAACTCTTCCGGCATTTCGCTTTTCAACGCCATGATCCGTCCGCTTCGGGGATGCCGAAATTCCAACTCCGCCGCATGCAGGAAATTCCTCCCCAAGCCAATCACGGGCGCCCCATCCGGCTCGCGTTTTTTGCCAGAGGGTGGGGTGTTTGACTCCCGCATCTCCGCCGGCGCCCCATACATCGTATCTCCCACCACCGGATGCCCCATCGCCGCCACATGCACCCGAATCTGGTGCGTTCGGCCGGTATCAATTTTCACATCCAGCAAAGTAAACTTCCCCACCTTCGTATCCAGCCGCCGCTCCACCCGATAATGCGTCACCGCCGCTCGTCCGCCGTCCAGTCGCGTGGTCATCCGGGTGCGCCGGACCCGGTCCCGGCTGATGTTCTCGGCCAGCGTTCCCGAATCTTTTTTCACCCACCCATGCACCAGCGCGACATATTTCTTCTTCACCGCCCGGTCCGCAAACTGCGCGCTCAGCTTGCGATGCGCCTCATCGTTCTTGGCCACCACAATCAGCCCGCTCGTCTGCTTATCCAGACGATGCACAATCCCCGGCCGCAACTCTCCGCCCACGCCCGACAAACTCGCCAGATGATGCAGCAGCGCATTCACCAGGGTCCCGCGATTGCGCGCATCGTCGGTCGCCCCCGCCCCCGCGTGCACCATCATGCCCGCCGGCTTGTTGATCACCGCAAGATCCTCGTCCTCATAAACCAGGTCGAGCGGGATCTCCTCGGCAATAGCCTTCAGCGGCGCCCGCTGCGCCTCGCCGAGCACGCTGACCCGCTCTCCGCCCCGCAGTTTAAGCGAAGCCTTCACCGCCGCGTCATTCACCAGCACCTTGCCGTCCGCGATCAGTTCCTGTACCCGCGCCCGGCTGACGGACTCCAGTCGCGCAGCCAGAAACTGATCCAGCCGCTTGCCCGCATCTTCAGCCGCCACAGAAATAAAAATGGGGAGTGATTTCGGCATTCGCTGCGAAGGATACTACAAGCGATCTCGAGCTCGACGGGGCTGGGTTCCCAAGAATGAAAAAAGGGCGCGACGAATCGCGCCCAACAAATTTAACCAAGCCAAAACCCTACACGGTTACCGGCTGCTTGCTTCCCACCGGCACCGCCGTCAGCCAGCCGTGGCGATCGGTTTTTTCCCCGCGCACGATGGCGTAAAACTCTTTCTGGATCGCCTTCGTGATCGGACCCGCCCCGCCCTTGCCAACTTTAATCTTGTCGACCGAGCGAATCGGCGTGACTTCCGCTGCCGTGCCGGTAAAGAAGGCTTCGTCGGCAATGTAAAGCATCTCGCGCGGAATCATCTGCTCGACGATGGGGACATTCAAATCGCGTGCAATCTGCAACACGGAATCGCGCGTAATCCCCGGCAGCACGGAGTTGCCCAGCGGCGCCGTGATCAACTTCTCGTGATGCACCAGGAATACATTTTCGCCCGACCCTTCGCTGACGTAGCCATTCACATCGAGCGCAATGCCTTCGGCGTAACCGTTGACGATGGCTTCCATCTTGATGAGCTGCGAGTTCATGTAATTCGCCCCCGCTTTCGCCATCGCCGGTAGCGTGTTCGGCGCCAGCCGCGTCCACGACGAAACGCATGCGTCGCACCCATCGCTCTCACCGCCCAGGTACTTTCCCCATGGATAGTTAATGATGTAAACCTCGGTCGGCGAGTTGAACGGATTCACTCCCGCCTCGCCGTACCCGCGCAGAACGATGGGCCGCACATAGCAAGGCCACGCCCCGTTCTGGCCAACGGTCTCAAGCATGCTTTTCACGAGCTGGTCGCGCGTGTAATCCACGTCGATGCGGTAGACTTTCGCGGAATCGAGCAGGCGCTGAATGTGCTCGTGAGCGCGGAAAATCGCCGGCCCCGAAGGCGGCGCGTAGCAGCGGATCCCCTCAAACACCGACGACCCATAGTGCACCACGTGCGACATCACGTGGATCGTCGCATCATCCCAGGGAATGAGTTTGCCATTGTGCCAAATGTATTCCGACTTCTCGATTGCCATGCGGACTCCCTTCAGCAGTCTTCTATAACGAGGCTGAATCCGTCCTCTGAAACTGTGGGGAGCGAGGCGGGAAAAACCCAACCAGCGTTACAGCACATTATAGCCGACGCCGAGGTTGCGGTTGGTTCGAAAACCATCCTCACCCCATCTTTACTCTACTGTTTCTAAAGTGCTTGTCACTCCAACATAACCTTTTACAAGGCTCCGACATGGTCGTGACACCGGCTTTCGCCACCGTCGCTAATCTCCAAACTGTAAGCGGTCGAATACGGAAGCGGGCTGAAACGCCACCTCGGAGGGAAGCGGTTCGGAGCCGGTCTCGAGTAATTGGCAACAAGCTAAATAAAAGGAGGACGACATGAAAAAAGCAATTTTATTATTTGGGCTGCTCGCGTCGTTGGTGATTCCATCAGCACTGCTGGCCCAGAGCGGCTATTCTCAGACCAACCTGGTCTCAAACACTTCCGGGGTAGCCACTACCACCGATTCCCATCTGGTGAACCCCTGGGGAATCTCGGCCCTTCCCGGCCAGGATTTCTGGATCGCCAACAATAGCAACGGCACTTCCACCCTCTACGATGGCAGTGGCAATCCAAATTCACTGGTGGTGACCATACCCGGAGCCGGGAGCAATCCCAACGGTAATTGCACTCCCGGTTGCCCTACCGGAACCGTGGCCAACGGCACCAGCAGCTACTTCACCGGGGGATCATTCATCTTCGACACGGAGGATGGCCTGATCGTGAGCTGGCAGTCCAGCGATAAGACCCAAGCGGCCGTCGCTTTCGATAACTCCGCCAGCGGCGCGGTCTACAAAGGCCTGGCCCTGCTCAACAGCACCTCACTCTTGGCGGCAAACTTCAACAGCGGCAAAGTCGATGTCTACAATCAAAGCTTTCAACCCACCCCGTTGGCCGGTCCCTTCACCGATCCCAACCTTCCCGCGGGCTTCGCGCCCCACGGCATCCACGTCATCAACAATCAGGTCTACGTTGCCTACGCCATGCAGGATACTCCCAAGCACGACGCCCAGCCCGGCGCAGGCCTGGGACAGGTGGATATCTTTGATTCCACCGGTAACTTCGTGAAGACCTTCGTCGCCTACAGCGCGCAAACTCCAAACCATCTCAACGCGCCTTGGGCCGTGGTGCAGGCTCCGGCCAGCTTCGGAACTTTCGCGAACGATATCCTCATCGGAAATTTCGGCGACGGCACCATCAGCGCCTTTGACGCGCAGGGTAATTTCATGGGCCAGCTCACCGACTCTTCGAGCAACCTCCTGGTCAATCCCGGCCTGTGGGAGATGGTCTTCGGTGGAAGCTCGAACGCTGGCACTGCAGGCACGCTTTATATCACCGCCGGAGGCAGCCACCAACCCAACTTCCCGTCGGGCGGCAGCACGACCGCCGTGTTCGCCAGCCTGATTCCGGCGACCGCGGCCGGCGGTGCGGATTTCTCTCTGAACCTCTCGGCCCAAAGCGCCACCGTCAATCCAGGTGGTGCCGCCAGCCTGATGGTCAGCGCGGCTGCGGTAGGAGGATTCAGCGGTCAAATCTCGCTGACCTGCTCTGCGCCGTCGGGTTTAACGTGTTCCTTCAATCCTGCAGCAATTGCGCCCGGGGCCCCTGCCGCCACCTTGACAATCTCCGCCAATTCGACCCCGCCCCCCACCGGATACAGCGCGCCCGGCGTGGCCGCCCTGCTGCCTGGACTGGGCCTGCTCGGGACCGTTCTCACCACCCGGAAAAAAAAGCGTCTCACCCGCAAGAGCATCGGGTGGGTAAGCCTGTTGGGCTTGCTGCTCTTAACCTCACTGTTTGCCATCGGTTGCGGCGGCAGCAAATCAATGACTCCCCCCACCACCACGCCCGCTACGGCTGCGGCCACACTGATGGTGACCGGTACCTCTGGCTCACTCAGCCATACCAGTGCCGTAACCGTCACAGTTAAGTAAAACCGCATTGGGCAAGGGCGTACTTTTCTACGCCTTTGCCCAGTCTTTACTTTTTTTCCGCATTCGCGCGCGGGCAATTGTCCCAAAAAGACCCCGCCCCTTCACCCCCACGGTTCTCCCCTCCGTGCTAGAAAACAATCGGGGGTTTCCCCGCCCACTC
>Ga0210398_10005211_pt1 | contig 12094 bp, 6 predicted proteins | sample IncBWC4OmetaG_FD_161047 | JGI IMG/M metagenome (GOLD analysis project Ga0210398, IMG submission 161047) | Forest soil microbial communities from Barre Woods Harvard Forest LTER site, Petersham, Massachusetts, United States - Inc-BW-C-4-O | ecosystem: Environmental > Terrestrial > Soil >... | reverse complement strand
CCACCACAGCCGGCGCGGCAGAAGGCGCGCGCCGCCGATGCGAACGGCAACCGCGTCCTGCTCATCATCGGCGGCGGCATCGCCGCTTATAAATCGCTCGATCTGATCCGCCGCTTGCAGGACCGCGGAGCGCAAGTGCGTTGCATCCTCACCGCCGGTGCGCAGCATTTCGTCACGCCGCTGGCCGCCGGCGCGTTGAGCGGTGAGCGCGTTTTCACCGATCTGTTCGATCCGCATAGCGAGTTCGACGTCGGCCACATTCGTCTCGCGCGCGACACCGATCTCATCGTCGTCGCGCCGGCGACGGCCGATCTGCTGGCCAAGATGGCGGGCGGCCACGCCGATGATCTCGCCACCGCGGTGTTGCTCGCGACCGCCAAGCCGATCCTGATCGCGCCGGCGATGAATCCGCAGATGTGGGCCGCCAAGGCGACGGCGCGCAATCTTGCGCAATTGCACAGCGACGGCGTGCACATCGTCGGCCCCAATGCGGGCGAGATGGCCGAGCGCGGCGAAGCAGGTTTGGGCCGCATGGCCGAGCCGCTGGAAATCGCCGCCGCCGTCGAAGCAATCATGCGCCGAACCGGATCGCTCACCGGCAAGCGCATTCTGGTCACATCGGGACCGACCAATGAGCCGATCGATCCGGTGCGCTATATCGCCAACCGTTCCTCGGGCAAGCAGGGCCACGCCATCGCCGCGGCTGCGGCCGCGGCCGGCGCCGAGGTGGTGCTGGTGTCCGGCCCGGTCAGTCTGCCCGACCCGCCGGGCCTTTCCGTGGTGAAAGTCGAAACCGCGCAGCAGATGCTCAAGGCGGTCGAGCAGGCGCTGCCGGCCGACGTCGCGGTGTTCGCCGCCGCCGTCGCCGATTGGCGCGCCGAACGGACGAGCGACAGCAAGATCAAGAAGCAGCCGGGCAAGACACCGACGCTGGTGCTCACGGAAAATCCCGACATTCTCTCGACGATCGCGCACCGCAATTCTGGCCGGCCGCGGCTCGTCATCGGCTTTGCCGCCGAGACCGACAACGTCATCGCCAATGCCCAAGCAAAACTCGCCAAAAAAGGCTGCGACTGGATCCTGGCCAACGATGTTTCGCCCTCAACCGGCATCATGGGCGGCGACGTCAACACCATCCATCTCATCACCGCGGCCGGCGTCGAATCCTGGCCGCCGCAATCGAAGGACGACGTCGCGCGCGTCCTGATCGCGCGGATCGCCGCCGCGCTCGCGGAGGCAAAGTGATGAGCAACCAAACGCCCATCGAGGTGCGCATCGTCCGGCTGCCGCACGCGCGCGATCTGCCGTTGCCGCAATATCAAAGCGCGTTCGCTGCCGGCCTCGATCTCCTCGCCGCGGTGCCGGCCGACGCACCGGTCGAAATTCCGCCCGGCGGCCGCGCCGTGATCCCGACCGGCGTTGCGATTGCTTTGCCGCCCGGCAGCGAAGGCCAGGTGCGACCGCGCTCGGGTTTGGCCGCCCGCCACGGCGTCACCGTGCTGAACACGCCCGGCACCATCGACGCCGATTACCGCGGAGAATTGCAAGTTATACTTGTCAATATTGGCTCCGATTTATTCGTCGTTTCGCGCGGCATGCGCATCGCGCAACTAGTCATCGCGCCAATTCAACATGCAAAACTTGTTGAATCGAGCAGTCTAGATGCCACCGAGCGCGCCGCGGGCGGCCTTGGTTCCACCGGATTGGAATCGAAGACTGGATGAACCTGCGACTTAATTGCCCGATCTGCTGGGAATTCGTTCCGGGTGTAGTATATTACCTCCCCACGAACTATTCCCCGCCAGCGACGTTTTCCCCTTACATGCCTCTGCTCCCACGCAAAGGACTCCTCGCGATTGCAGCGGTCATCGATGTGGCTGTGCAGGCCCCAGGATGTCCGATCTCGGCGAAAACGCTCGCGGCACGCCATGCCTTGCCGCCGCGACACTTGGAGTCCGTGCTGCAAAGTCTGGTGCGCGAAGGAATTTTGAAAGGCATCCGCGGCCCGCGCGGCGGCTACGAGCTGGCGCGCGAAGCGCGTCGCGTGACCGCCAACGATATTTTGCGCGCCGCCGGAACCGTCGACGAAGCCGACAATGAGCCCGTCGGCTCCGAGCTGCTCAGCAAAGTCGTGCTGCCGGCTTTGTCGAGCGCCGAGCAGCAATTTGGCGTCGCCTTGAGCCGCATCAATCTGGAAGACATGGCGCGCGACGCCGAGGCGCTCAGTACGCCGTTAATCGGCCGCGCCGCCGCCGCGCGGGCGTGAGCCAGGTTCCATCGCGCTGACGTTCACGATCTGGACTCTTTCGGCGCGATTCCGCTTGAGAGTAAAGTCGAGCGATTCGCGGGGCTTTTCCCCGCGATGATCCGCTGGCAACGGGCGGTGGTGGCAGCCAGCAGAGGCGAAGGGGCATGCCGGACACGATCCGGATCAGCGGCAGCTGCGCGCATCCGTGGCGACGCGGATTCTTGACCGCCATGATTGGCGCCGTCTTTCCCCTCCCCGCCAGCGCCGAGCAACAACCGGTCCTCGCGCTGCACGAGCTCGTGGTGAGCGCGCAAGACAGCATCGACCGGCATGAAATCGCCGTGCTGGTGGTGGTGCTAGGCCTCGTGCTGTTCGCCGTCGTCACCGCGATCATGCTGGTCCGCGCGCGCGCCCGCTGGACGCGGCTGGAGACGTCCTCGCGCGACGAGATTGCCACGCTGCGCAGCGATCTCGACCGCGCCAATGCGCTGCTGTTTTCCGAGCCGCAGGTCATGGTGGATTGGCCGGCCGGCTCCGACGAGCCCCGCATCGACGGCGATCCCGCCATCGTCGGCGTCGCCGCGCCTCATCGCGTGCTCGCCTTCGGCAGCTGGCTCGAAGCCGGCAAGGCTTCCGCCATGGAACAAGCGGTCGAAAACCTGCGCAGTCGCGGCGAAGGCTTTTCGCTCACCTTGACCACGCTGCACGGCCACCCGATCGAAGTGCAAGGCCGTGCCATCGGCGGCCGCGCCGTGCTGCGCCTGAAAGACGCCATCGGCGTCAAGCGCGACCTGGCCGAATTGTTGTCGCGGCACGAGACTTTGCTGAGCGAAGTCGCCTCGCTGCGCGCCTTGATCGCGAACCTGCCGTCGCCGGTGTGGACGCGCGACGCGGCGGGTCAGTTGACCTTTGCCAATGCCGCCTATGCGCGTGCGGTCGAAGCCAAGACCCCAGCCGACGCCGTCGCGCGCCGCCTCGAGCTGCTCGACAGCAGCGCGCGCGACAACATTTTGCGAGCACGCGAGGCGAGCGGCTCCTATGCGGGGCGGTTACCTGCCGTGGTCGCCGGCGCCCGGCGCACCTTCGATGTGCTCGATTTCCGCACCGAGACCGGCAGCGCCGGCATTGGGCTGGACGCCACCGAAGCGGAAACCATGCGCGTTGCGCTCGGCCGCATGGTCGATGCTCACCGCCGCACGCTCGATCAGCTGTCCACCGGCGTCGCCATGTTCGCGGCCGATCAACGGCTGACGTTCTACAACGCCGCCTATCGCGCGCTCTGGGATCTCGACGCCGCCTATCTCGACCAGGGGCCGACGGATTCCGCGGTCATCGAGGCGCTGCGCAGCGCCCGCAAGCTGCCGGAAGAGCAGGATTTCCGGCAATGGAAGGCGCAGCTGCACGAAGCCTATCGCGCCGTCGAGGCCAAGGAATATATGTGGCACCTTCCCGACGGGCGCACCGTGCGCGTCGTCACCACGCCCAATCCGGACGGCGGCGTCACCTATCTGTTCCACGACGTCACCGAGCGGCTCGATCTCGACCGCCGCTTCGAGGAAATGATCCGCGTGCAAGGCGAGACCCTCGACAATCTGGCCGAGGGCGTCGCCGTGTTCGCAAGCGACGGGCGCTTGCGCCTGCATAATTCCGCCTTCGCCCGCATGTGGCGGCTCGAGCCGCAGGCGCTGGCCGAGCGGCCGCATATCGAGACCATCACGGCATTGTGCCGCCCGCTGCACGGCGACAACGCCACGTGGCAGAAACTGCGCGAATTCGTCACCGCCATCGACAGCCGCGAACCGATCGAAGCCAGACTCGAGCGCCGCGACGGCACCGTGGTTGATTGCACGACGGTGCCGCTGCCCAACGGCGCGACGCTTGTGACGTTCCACGACGTGACCGATTCGGTGAACGTCGAACGCGCGCTGCGCGAGCGCAACGAAGCGCTCGAAGACGCCGACAAGATCAAGATCGATTTCGTCCACCACGTGTCCTACGAATTGCGCTCGCCGCTCACCAACATCATCGGCTTCGTGCATTTGCTCGGCGACCCCTCGACCGGCCCGCTGGCGCCAAAGCAGCGCGACTATCTCGACTACATCACCGTCTCCACCGACACGCTGTTGGCGCTGATCAACAACATCCTCGACCTCGCCACCATCGATGCCGGCCGGATGCAGCTCAATCTCGGCAACGTCGATATCCGCGCCACCATGGCGGGTGCCGCCGAAGGCGTGCAGGATCGTCTGGCCGGCCCCGGCCTCACCCTCGACATCAGCGCGCCAAAGGACATCGGCGCGTTCACCGCCGACGAACGGCGCATTCGGCAAATCCTGTTCAACCTGTTGGCCAATGCCGTGAGCTTCTCGCCGGCCGGTGCCAAGATCACGCTGCGTGCGGAGCGGCGCGCCGATGCGGTGATCTTCGCGGTGACCGACCGCGGCCCGGGCATTCCGCCCGAGGTGCTGGAAAAAGTGTTCGACTGGTTCGAATCCCATCCGCTCGGTTCGCAGCATCGCGGCCCGGGGCTGGGCCTCTCGCTGGTGCGCTCGTTCGTCGAGCTGCACGGCGGCACGGTCAGCATCACCTCGGTTGTCGGCGAGGGCACGACTGTGACATGTACGTTCCCGAGCGGAGAAGCCGCCAGGCTCACGGCGGCCTAAATCACGATGCTGCTGACGACCACGGGTGGCGCAAGCTTCACTGTGACCATCCCGAACGAAGAGGCGTTGGTCGCCTTCATGACCGACATCGCCGGCGCGCTCGAGCCCGGCGACCTGGTGACGCTGTCCGGCGATCTCGGCGCCGGCAAGACCACTTTTGCCCGCGCGTTGATCCGCTATCTGGCCGGCGACGACACGGTCGAAGTGCCGAGCCCGACGTTTACCTTTGTGCAGACCTACGAGCTGCCGCGCTTCCCGCTGGTGCACGCCGATCTCTACCGGCTGTCGGGCACCGCGGAATTGGCCGAGCTCGGCTTCGACGATTTACCTGACGGCGCCGTGGTGCTGCTGGAATGGCCCGACCGTGCCGCCGGCTTCCTGCCGCCGAACCGTTTCGACATCACCTTTACGCTGGCGCCGGAGCTCGGCGCCGAAGCCCGCCATGTCCGCTATGTCGGCTACGGTGCCTTCGCGCCGCGCGCCGAACGCATCGCGCTGGTGCGCGCCTTCCTCGACGAATCCGGCGTCGGCGCGGCACGGCGGCAGCGTATGCAGGGCGACGCCTCGACGCGCATCTTCGAACGCCTGACGCTCGACAACCGCACCATGATCCTGATGAACGCGCCGCCGCGGCCCGATGGCCCGCCGGTGCGCGACGGCAAGCCCTATAGCGCCATCGCCCATCTCGCCGAGGATACGATCCCCTATGTGGCGCTGGCGCGCGGCTTGCGCGACCGCAATCTGTCGGCGCCGGAGATTTTGCACGCCGACCCAGCGCGCGGCCTCATCGTCATGGAGGATCTCGGCGAGGTGCGCATCGTCGAGGGCGACCCACCGGCGCCGATCGAGGAACGCTATGAAGCCGCCATCGACGTGCTGGTCTCGCTGCATCGCCGGAGATTGCCGGAGACTTTGCCGATCGCGCCGCATTTCGACTATCGCCTGCCGCGCTACGATGCCGACGCGTTCCTGATCGAAGCCGAGCTCTTGCTCGACTGGTATCTGCCGAGCGTCGGCGCGCCGCCGACCGCCGATGCGCGCGACGCTTTCGCCGCGCTGTGGCGCAACGCGTTGCGGCCGGCGCTGGAAGCTCAGCCGACCTGGGTGCTGCGCGATTATCACTCGCCCAACCTGTTGTGGCTCGCCGACCGCGAAGACGTCGCCCGCATCGGCATACTCGATTTCCAGGACGCCGTGATTGGACCCGGAGCCTATGACGTCGCCTCGATCCTCCAGGATGCGCGGGTCGATGTGCCCGAAGCGCTGGAGGTGGCGCTCCTCAGCCGCTACGTCCGCGCCCGTCTCAAGGACGATGCGAAATTCGACACCGCCGGCTTCACCCAGCTTTACGCGACGCTGGCGGCGCAGCGCGCGACAAAGATCCTCGGCATCTTCGCCCGGCTCGACCGTCGCGACGGCAAGCCGCAATATTTGCGCCACATGCCCCGCATATGGAATTACCTGCAGCGCGCGCTGGCGCATCCGGCGCTCGGCATGCTCGCCGATTGGTATGCCACCAATGTGCCCGCCCGGGATGTATGATGGGGCGAATCGGGCAGCGGCGAGATCAGGCGCGATGATGCCGAACAGCGCGTTCGTGTTGGCAGCAGGGCTGGGCACGCGTATGCGGCCGCACAACGGCAGCGTTCCAAAACCGCTGGTCGCCGTCGCCGGCAAATCGCTGATCGATTATTCGCTCGACCGCCTGGCCGAAGCCAATGTCGAGCGCGCCGTGGTCAACGTGCATTATCTGGCCGACGTGCTGGAGCGGCATCTTAAGTCGCGGCAACGGCCGAAAATCGTCATCTCCGACGAGCGCGACACGCTTATGGGCACCGGCGGTGGCATTGCCAAAGCGCTACCGCAATTGGGCGACGTGCCGTTCTTTCTGGTCAATTCCGACACGTTTTGGCTCGACGGCGTGAAACCGAATTTTGTCCGGCTCGCCGACGCCTTCGACGCCGCGACCATGGACGCCATGCTGCTTTTGGCACCGGCCACCGGCAGCGTCGGTTATGAAGGCCGCGGCGACTTCGCCATGCGGCCCGACGGCCGGCTGCAGAAGCGCGGCGAGCGCGAGGTGGTTCCCTTCGTCTATGCCGGCGCTGCCATTCTCGCGCCGGCGCTATTCGCCGATGCGCCCTCCGGTGCCTTTCCGTTGACGCGGCTGTTCGACCGCGCCGGCGATCAGGGCCGCCTGTTCGGGCTACGCCTCGACGGCGTGTGGATGCATGTCGGCACCCCGGACGCTGTGACAGCCGCCGAGGCGACGCTCGCCGCCGCTCATTAAAACTCGCAGTTGTCTATTGGAATCTGCTAGACCGGCGCGGCGATTTTCCGCGAACCCAAAATGGCACCGCGCGTTTTCACCATTCCGGCGTCGGCGCCGTTTCTGCCGACGCTGATCGAGGCGTTGATCGGCGGCAAGCTCGGCTTTGCCGCCGCGCGCGATCCGCTCGCTATGGCCGCGGCCACGCTCTATCTGCCGACGCGCCGCGCCTGCCGGCTGGCGCGCGATGCCTTTCTCGAGGTGATGAAGGACGACGCGGCGATCCTGCCGCGCATCGTCGCCATCGGCGATATCGACGAGGACGAGATCGCGTTCGCCGAAGCGGCAACCGGCGACATCGCCGCCGACGCGCTGGCTTTGCCGGAAGCGCTCGGCGGCATGGAACGGCGCCTGTTGCTGGCGCAGCTCATCGGCAAATGGGCGACGTCGCCGGAGCTTCACGGCACGAGCGGCGCGCCGCTGGTGGCCCAGACGCCGGCGGCGGCCTGCGCGCTGGCCGACGATCTGGCGCGGCTGATCGACGACATGACGACGCGCGGCGTGCCGTGGGAGCGCCTCGATAATCTGGTGCCGGACGAGCTCGATGAATATTGGCAGCTGACGCTGAAATTCCTGCAGATCGCGATCAAACAATGGCCGGACGTGTTGCGCGAACGCGGCGCCATCGAAGCGGTCACGCGGCGTGATCTTTTGATCAAGGCGGAAGCGGCGCGGCTTGCGCGCAAGACCGACGCGCCGGTGATCGTCGCCGGTTCGACCGGCTCGATCCCGGCCACCGCCGAACTGATCGCGACCATCGCGCAGCTGCCGCACGGCGCCGTGGTGCTGCCCGGCCTCGATACCGATCTCGACGAGGAGTCGTGGAAATTGATTGCCGGTGGACCCCCACCCTACCCTCCCCCGCTTGCGGGGGAGGGTAGGGTGGGGGCGCCAGCGTCGGGACATCCGCAATTCGCCATGCAGGCGTTGCTCACGCGGATCGGCATTGCCCGCGATGCGGTCGCCAGCTTGGCCGCGCCACGCGGCCGCGAGCGGTTATTGTCGGAGGCGCTGCGGCCGGCGACCAAGACCGACATGTGGCGGCAAAAAGCCGCCGAGCCTGCGTTCGAAACGCACGTGGAGACGGCGCTCGAAACGCTCACGGTGATCGAAGCGGCCAATGCCGAGGAGGAATCGCTCGCCATTGCGGTAGCGCTGCGCGAGACCGTGCACGACGGCAAGACCGCCGCGCTGGTAACGCCGGACCGTGCGCTCGGGCGCCGCGTGCTCGCCGCACTGGCGCGCTGGAATATTCTTGCCGAGGATTCCGGCGGCGACGCGCTTGCCGAAACGCCGGCTGGAATCTTTGCCCGCCTTGCCGCCGAAACCGCGCTGCACGGTTTTACCCCGGTCACGCTGCTGGCGCTGCTCAAACATCCGCTGCTGCGGCTCGACATGAACGGCACGCAAGACGCCGTCGCCACGCTCGAGCGCGCGATCTTGCGCGGTCCTCGTCCACGTACTGGAACGCGCGGCCTGGCCCACGCGCTAAAAACATTTCGCGAGACCAAAGATAGTTTGCATCCATCCGACCCGCGCCGCGCATTGACCGATGCCGAACTCACCGCCGCCACCGAACTTGTCGCTCGGCTCGGCGACGCGCTTAAGCCGTTCGAAAACCTTGGCCGCACGAAGCTGCCGCTGAGCGACATCGCCGCGCGCCATCGCGACGTGTTGGCCGCACTATCGCGGCAAGGCAAAGACGAAATCGCATTCGCCGGCCGTGACGGCGTAAAGCTCGCCGACGCGCTCGACGAACTGGCGGCGAGTCCGGCCGCGGCCCACTTGTCCGTCGAACCGTCCGATTATCTCGAATTGTTTTCCGCAGCTCTCGCCGGCCGCGTCGTGCGTCGCGCCGCCCAGCCCGGCCTGCGCGTGCGCATCCTCGGACCGCTCGAAGCGCGGCTCACCGAAAGCGACCGCGTCGTGCTCGGCGGCTTGGTCGAAGGCATCTGGCCGCCGGAAAGCCGGACCGATGCCTGGCTCAGCCGCCCGATGCGGCTCAACCTCGGCCTCGATCTGCCGGAACGCCGCATCGGCCTTTCCGCCCACGATTTTGCCCAGCTGCTCGGCGCCCGCGACGTGATCCTCACTCACGCCGCCAAGATCGCCGGCACGCCGACCGTGCCGTCGCGCTTCCTCCAGCGCCTCGCCGCGGTCGCCGGCGAGCGCTGGAAACCCGCGCGCGCCCGCGGCGACGATTATCTCACCTGGGCGCGCGAGCTCGACCGGCCCGAGACCATTACGCCGGAGCCGCAGCCGGCGCCGAAACCGCCGCGCGCCGCCCGGCCGACGAGCCTATCGGTGACCGAGATCGAGCACTGGCTGCGCGACCCTTATACGATCTATGCCAAGCACATCCTGCGGCTCACGCCGCTTGATCCGATCGGCGCGGAACCCGGCGCCGCCGAGCGTGGCACCTTCATCCACGCCGCCATCGGCGAATTCACCAAAACCTTCGCGAAACAGCTGCCGGACGACCCGGCCCGTGAGCTCATCGAACTGGGACGACCGCATTTTGCGGCGCTGAACGATTTTCCCGAAGCGCGCGCTTTCTGGTGGCCGCGCTTCGAGCGCATCGCGCGCTGGTTCGCGCGCTGGGAAATCGCGCGCCGTTCCGGCCTGGCCGCCGTCGTCGCGGAGATTCGCGCCGAACTCGATATCCCGCTCGGCGACGGCGTGTTCAAACTGCGCGGTATCGCCGATCGCATCGAGCGCGATGCCGAGGGCCGCTACATCATCCTCGACTACAAGACCGGCGCCGCGCGCACCGAAAAGCAGGTGCGCACCGGGCTTGCGCCGCAGCTCACCCTTGAAGCCGCGATGTTGCGCCGGGGCAAGTTCAAGGACATTCCGCGCGGCGCATCGGTCGCCGAGCTTGGCTATGTGCTGCTCAAAGGCGGCGAGCCGCCCGGCGAACCAAAACCGCTGAAATTCAAGGAGGGCACGCCGGACAGCCACGCCGACCGCGCGCTGGAAAAGCTTACGGCGCTGGCCAAGCGTTTCGCCGACGAGAGCGTTGCTTATCGCTCGCTGGTGCATCCGATGTGGACGACCCATTACGGCGACTACGACCATCTTGCGCGCGTCAAGGAATGGTCGAGCACCGGCGGCGCGGCCGAGGATTCGGGAGGCGGCGAATGAGAGCGCCGGGCGTCATTCCCGATTCCGTCCGCGAATTGCAGCGCGCCGTCTCCAACCCGGCCGTGTCGGCATGGGTCGCCGCCAATGCCGGCTCGGGCAAGACCCACGTGCTGGTCCAGCGCGTGATCAACCTTTTGCTCGACGGCGTCGAGCCGGAAAAAATCCTCTGCATCACTTTCACCAAGGCCGCCGCCGCCAACATGGCCAAGCGCGTGTTCGACACGCTCGCCGAATGGACCACGCTCGACGACGCCGGCCTCGACAAAGCCATTCGCGAGCGCTCGAGCGTTGCGCCCGACGCCGCGCGCCGCGCGCTGGCGCGGCGCCTGTTCGCGCGGGCGCTCGACACTCCGGGCGGCCTCAAGGTGCAGACCATCCACGCTTTCTGCACGCAGCTCCTGCATCAGTTCCCGTTCGAGGCCAATGTCGCCGCGCGTTTCAACGTGCTCGACGACGCCGAGCACACGCAGCTTCTCGAACAACTGACGCTCAATGTGCTGCTCGAAGGCGCCGACGCGCCCGACGGCAAGCTCGGCCGCGCACTGGCCGCGGCGATGGTCGCGGCGGCCGATCAGACGTTCCGCGACGTCGTACGGGAAGCAATTGCCAAGCGCGGCACGATCATGACCGCGGGCGACCGCGACACGGCGCTCGCCAATCTGTCGAATTCGCTCGGCGTCGATCCGTCCGACGACGCCGCTAAAATTGAAGCCGAGTATTTTACCGGCTCGCTGATCGCGGCGGCGGAATGGCCGGCGCTGGCGAACACCCTCGCCCAGGGCAACAAGACCGACATCGACCAGGCGCGGCGTTTCGCCGGTCTTAAGGCGCTGCCGGACGCCGAACGCGTCGCCAGTTATCTGCAAATCTTTTGTACCGGCGAGGGCACGCCGCGGAAATCCATCGTCACCAAGGCGATCAAGGACACCGCCCTGGTGGAGCGTCTTTGCCGGGAGCAGGAGCGCATCTGCGCGCTGCTCGACCGCCGCCGCGCCGTGTCCTGCCGCGACCGCAGCGCAGCGCTGCTCACCATCGCCTATGAGGTGCTGGAGCGTTACCTGAAGGAAAAGGAGCGCCGCGGCCTGCTCGACTACGACGATCTCATCGACAAGGCGCTGGCGCTCTTGGGCAACGTCGACGCGGCCTGGGTGCACTACAAGCTCGATCTCGGCATCGACCATGTGCTGATCGACGAGGCGCAGGACACCAGCAAGAAGCAGTGGCAGATCGTGCAGCACCTCACCGACGAATTCACCGCCGGCGCCGGCGCGCGGCCGTACAAGCGCACCATCTTCCCGGTCGGCGACGAGAAACAGTCGATCTATTCGTTCCAAAACGCGGCGCCCAAGGAATTCGCCGAAATGCGGCGCTATTTCGAGCGCCGGCATACCGGCGTCGGCCTCGACTTCGTCTTCCGCGAGCTCAAACACTCGTTCCGCTCCGGCGAAAGCATTTTGGCCGCGGTCGACCTGGTGTTCAAAAGCATGGAGATGGCGGCGAGCGTCAGCTCCGATGCCGGCGGCTTCCCGCCGCATCTGGCGCTGCCCGACGCGCTGCCCGGCGCGGTCGAAGTCTGGGAGCCGGAGCAACCCGATGAGCGGCGCGAGATCGAAGGCTGGGACGCGCCATTCGACCTGGTCAACGAGACCAGCCCGCGGGTGAAGCTGGCGCGCCGCATCGCGCGCCATGTGGGCGGCCTGATCGCACGCG
>Ga0210398_10005209_pt1 | contig 12095 bp, 10 predicted proteins | sample IncBWC4OmetaG_FD_161047 | JGI IMG/M metagenome (GOLD analysis project Ga0210398, IMG submission 161047) | Forest soil microbial communities from Barre Woods Harvard Forest LTER site, Petersham, Massachusetts, United States - Inc-BW-C-4-O | ecosystem: Environmental > Terrestrial > Soil >... | reverse complement strand
GCGGTCGGTTTCGGAAGAGATCATTGCCAAGGTGCAGGGTAAAGACGGTAAAGACGGTAAAGACAGCAGGTAAGCCGGTACCGCAGGCGCACCACCCTTTAGAAGTTGAATTTTAGAAACAGGAAATAGAAACAGGAAACACGGAGAGAGCAATGGCGAAGGAAAAGTTTGACCGGTCAAAGCCGCACGTAAACATTGGGACGATCGGGCATATCGATCACGGCAAGACGACGTTGACGGCTGCGATTACGAAGGTGCTGTCGAAGCACAACCCGAACAACAAGTTCCGTTCGTTTGACACGATCGACAATGCTCCGGAAGAGCGTGAACGGGGTATTACGATTGCGACCTCTCATGTCGAGTACGAGACGCCGAACCGGCACTATGCGCACGTCGACTGCCCGGGCCACGCCGACTACATCAAGAACATGATCACCGGCGCGGCGCAGATGGACGGGGCGATTCTGGTCGTCGCTGCCACCGACGGCCCGATGCCTCAGACCAAGGAGCACGTTCTGCTGGCTCGTCAGGTTGGGGTTCCGTACATCGTGGTGTTTCTGAATAAGTGCGATGCGGTGGAGGACGAGGAGTTGATCGAGCTGGTTGAGCTCGAGGTTCGCGAGCTGCTGTCGAAGTACGACTATCCGGGCGATGCCACTCCGATCATCCGCGGCTCTGCTCTGGGCGCGCTGAACGGCGAAGCCAAGTGGGAGACCCAGATCGACGAGCTGATGGATGCGGTGGACAAGTACGTTCCGCAGCCTGAGCGTGCGATCGATCAGCCGTTCCTGATGCCGATCGAAGATATCTTCTCGATCTCCGGCCGGGGCACGGTGGTGACGGGTCGTATCGAGCGGGGCAAGGTGAAGGTTGGCGAAGAGTCTGAGATCGTCGGCTTCCGCGAGACGCGCAAGACGGTTGTCACCGGAGTCGAGATGTTCAAGAAGCAGCTGGACGAAGGTCTGGCGGGCGACAACGCTGGACTTCTTCTGCGCGGAATTGCGAAGGAAGATGTGGAGCGTGGCATGGTTCTGGCCAAGCCTGCGTCGATCAAGCCGCACACCAACTTCAAGGGCGAGGTCTACGTGCTGTCCAAGGAGGAGGGCGGCCGTCATACGCCGTTCTTCAACGGCTACCGTCCGCAGTTCTACTTCCGCACGACCGACGTGACGGGTTCGGCGAAGCTTCCTGCAGGCACGGAGATGTGCATGCCAGGGGACAACATCCAGCTGGAGATCGAGCTGCACACCCCAGTGGCCATGGAGAAAGGCCTGCGCTTCGCCATCCGCGAAGGCGGACGCACCGTCGGCGCTGGAACCATCTCCGAGATCATCAAATAAAGAAGATTCCGACAGATAGCGGCGGGCTTTGGCTCGCCGCTGCTTGTTTTTTGCCGTGATCGCACGTCCTGCCAATGGTTTGGATCGTGACTTTCCCGAAATGCAGATTTAAGAGATAATTACCGAGGACGAGCGTGGCCTGACCGCTCCTCTCTCCGTTAGAAAATCAGGATTTGGTAGCAGGGACCATAACCCTGTGTTGCGGCGTGTCACTACGCTGCTTGCCAGCCGAGGTGGCTGGCCAAGTTAGGAGAATAAAGATAATGCGCGAAATCATCACACTGCAGTGCCCCGAATGCAAGAACCGGAATTACTCGACGACGAAGAACAAGAAGACGACCACCGCCCGTCTCGAGTTTTCGAAGTTCTGCAACACCTGTCGTAAGCATACAGATCACAAGGAAACGAAGTAGTCTCCAGCCGGATCTGGGAATGAGGCGCTCGAGGCCTCATTCCGCACCACTGGGGGAGTAAGCTCAACGGTTAAACTGTCGGTCTCCAAAACCGAACTTCTCGGTTCGAATCCGAGCTCCCCCGCCAGTTTGTCCGTCCCCTGAGTCCGGGAACAGATTTTAACGTGAAGATTTGAGGCAGCACTATGGCCAAGACAATAGCGGTAACCGAACAACCCACTAACGGATTGCAGCAGCTGAAGACGCAGCCGGCGCGGCTGAGGGAGTTCCTCAAGGATGTGCGCAGCGAGATGCGCAAGGTCGTGTGGCCGTCGCGTCCCGAGGTGCAGTCAACCACGATCGTCGTGCTGGTCACCGTTTTCATCTTCGCCGCTTATTTTTGGCTGGTGGACAACATCATCGGCCGTGCGGTTGAGGCCGTGCTGCACCGTTTGACAACGCACTAAACCGAAGGTTTTCAGAATTTCAGGCAGCGCCAGTAGAAAGAAGTAGAGATGCGCGAAAAAGGCACAACCATGGCGGCAGAAGAACAGAATCCGGAAGAGCAGAATCCTCAGGGAGACGCCCCTTTAGAGCAGCTTGCTCCGCCGGTCAACGAAAACTTCAAGTGGTACATCATCCACGCTTACTCCGGCTTCGAGCGTAAGGTGCGTGAGTCGCTTGAGAGCCGCATCACGGCCTTTGGCCTACAGAATAAGATCGGTCGTATCATGATTCCGACCGAGCCGGTCACAGAGCTTCGCAACGGCAAGAAGTACACCATCGATCGAGTCTTCCTGCCGGGCTACGTTCTCGTCGAGATGGATCTCGACAACGACCTGTGGCACGTGATCAAGAACACGCCGCGCGTTACCGGCTTTCTTGGCACCGGCGACAATCCGGTCGCACTCTCCGAGCAAGAGGTCAGTTCTATCCTCTTCCGCTCCGACGCGGCCAAAGACAAGCCTTCGATGAAGGTGAAGTTCGACAAAGGCGAACAGGTTCGCATCAACGAAGGCCCATTTGCCAACTTTACCGGCGCAGTCGACGACATCAACGAAGACAAGCAGACCCTCAAGGTGATGGTCAGCATCTTCGGCCGCTCGACCCCGGTCGAGATCGAGTTCTCAAAGGTGGACAAGGTCACTGAGTAACACACTCCTCAACCGGAGACGAGAGTTTAGAAACAAATATTAAGCAGCAGGCATCAGCAAGCCAGCCGCTGGAAGAATAAAGAGGATTTACCGCAATGGCACCGAAGAAGATTACTGGATACGTCAAGCTTCAGATCATGGCCGGCAAGGCCACTCCTGCACCTCCGGTCGGCCCCGCGCTCGGCCAGGCTCAGGTCAACATTATGGAGTTCTGCAAGCAATTCAACGAGCGCACGGGCAAGGATCCCGCGCTGGCTGGACTCACCATCCCGGTCGTTATTAGCGTCTTCGCCGATCGCACCTTTACCTTCATCACCAAGACTCCTCCGGCTCCGGTGCTACTGCTGAAGGCCGCGGGTATTGAGAAGGGCTCGGGCACTCCGAACAAGGAGAAGAAGGGCAAGGTAACCGAGAAGCAGATCATCGCCATCGCCACCCAGAAGATGCCGGACATGAACGCGACCACAGTGGAGGCCGCAGCGAAGACAATTCGCGGCACCGCCCGTTCGATGGGCATCGAAGTCATCGGTTAAAGTCACCTTCACTAGAGCTTTTTGAAGAGCCGCGGACATTCACCGCGGCTCTTTCTGTCTCGAGCGGTTGCCTTGCCGACCTATGATAGCTTGAAGGCCAATTCATCATTCCCGGGAGGGATATGCTTCGCATTGGGATCATGCTGGACTCCTATGTTTCAAGCGCATGGGTCGCCAAGACGATAGAAGATATTCAGGCATCCGGATTCGCGCAGGTCACACTTGTCGTATTGAATACTCCGCCTCCTTCGCCGGGGAAACCACCGCTTGGCAAGCGACTACGCAACCACTGGAAGCTAACGCTGTATCACCGTTACGAGCAGTGGGACTACAAACGCAACAAGACGGAACCTGATGCCAAGGCGACGGTCGATCTCACCTCGCTTCTTCGCGATGTTCCCAGCATTACAGTCCATCCCCTCCGCAAAGGTTTCACCGATCGAATTCCGGAAGACGAACTGGCTTCGATAAACAGCCACGGTCTCGATGTGCTCTTTCGCTTCGGCTTTCGCATCATTCGCGGAGGGATACTGAATGCGGCTCGCTATGGGGTTTGGTCGTTCCACCACGACGACAACCTTGAGTATCGCGGAGGGCCGCCGCTGTTCTGGGAGATCTACGAGCAGAATCCGGTATCCGGAACGATTCTTCAAATTCTCACCGACTCGCTCGATGGCGGCTATGTTATCTATCGTGGGCACTCCTCGACGGACAAGTCGTCGCTTTATCGCAACCGCAATCCCATCTATTGGAAGACGGCGGAATATGCTTTGCGCCGCCTGCGCGATCTCAATGATCGCGGCATGGAATATATCGAGTCCCTGCCGACCTACCGTGAGGAAGCACCCTACACTCGCGGCATCTACCGCACACCGGATGCTTGGCAGATGGGCAAATTTCTGGTTCGTTTCGTCTATCGCTCGTTTCATGCGCGGGTACTGTCTCGACTGCAGGGATCGCAGCCGCAGTGGTTCCTCGCCATTCGCCGGCGAACCTCGGAACACGGCTTCGATGATGCCTCCGGTTACAAGCTGATGCTTCCGGCGAGCGATCGGTTCTATGCTGACCCATTTCTGTTCGAAAAGGATGGCAAGACCTATCTGTTCCTCGAAGACATGCGCTACAGCGAAGGGCGGGCTCTGATCTCGTGTTGTGAACTCAACTCCGATGGCACACATGGTCCGGTCATTGAGGTTTTACGGCGACCGTACCATCTCTCGTACCCGTTTCTCTTTGAGGAAGGCGGCGAGATCTACATGATTCCCGAGACTAAGGGAAACCGCACCGTTGAGCTCTACCGCGCGAGTAACTTTCCAAAGGAGTGGACGCTCGAGGCGACACTTCTCAGCGACATCTATGCGGTGGATGCGACCATCCACAAGCAGGACGGAAAGTACTGGATGTTCGTTGGTATCTCAAACGGACGCTACTCCAACTGCGACGAGATGGGCATCTACTTCTCCGACGCGTTGAAGGGACAATGGACGCCCCATTCGGCCAATCCCGTCGTGTCAGATGTGCGGCGCGCGCGCCCTGCAGGTGCATGTTTTCGCGACCACGGACGCCTGATTCGGCCATCGCAGGATTGCGCCAAGGCGTATGGGTATGCGATTGTCTTTTCTGAAGTCGTTACGCTTAGCGAGACCGAGTATGAAGAGAGGGCGATCGCAAGGCTCGATCCGGGATGGGTGAAGGGCAACCTCGGCACTCATACTTACACGCGCACAGATCAGTTTGAAGTGATCGACGGCAACTTCGCGGCGAAGGTATCGACCGTGTTACATCCCGGCTCCCATGCCGGAACGGAGGGATGACTCATGCAAACTCAATCCTCAGGCAAGGCCATTGTGATCGTTGCGTATAAACCCAAATCCGGCAAGGAGGCAGATCTGCTGCAGCTTACCCGCGAACATGTTCCCTTGCTGCGCGCCGAGGGTCTGGCGACCAATTACCCGGTTACCGCATGCCAGGCCAAGGACGGCACGGTTGTGGAGGTCTTCGAATGGGCAGCGGGTGGAGTGGAGCGCGCTCATACAAACACTGTCGTGTTGAAGCTCTGGGAACGCTACGCCGCCGCCTGCGATATCGTGCCACTTGTCTCACTACCCGAAGCGTCCAATATGTTCGCATCTTTCACCCCTATAGATCTCTAAGCAAAGAGCTTCTGTTGGGCCGGAGCGCCAACACTCTGCTGAGGTGTCCGCCTTCCCGTGTACTCGCTTTCAGTCAGGAGCGCGTCGCTCCAGCGTCGCCGCAGACCGTACCGCCGACACGCTGTATCGACCATCTCCGCCAATTTTGCGCTATAGACCCTGCTGGCAAAGTCTGCATGAGCAAACCGTTTGGCGTAGTCGGACTGAAGAGAAGGGAAGTGCTCACGAACGAAGCTCAGATAAGTAGGACGTGAGCACGGCTTGAGGAACAGCGGGTGCGCGGCAAAGAAATTTGCATCAACTGCAGCGGCGCGTTGGGCCAAACTGTCCAGTGCCTTCTGGTTGTCCGTGATTCCTGGCAGAAGCGGAGAGCCGAAGACCCCGGCGACAATTCCCGCCTCCCGCAGTCGCTTCACCGTCTGAAAGCGAAGGTCGGGGCGCGGTGCGCGCGGCTCCAGCAGTCGGGCCAGCTTGGCATCCGGTGTTGTGATCGTTACATGCACAACAAGAGTGTTACGCCTGGATATTTGCTGGAGCAGATCAATGTCGCGCTCGATCAACCGCGACTTGGTAACGATCCCTAGCCGGTAGCCGGCCTTCCTCGCAAATACGTCCAGCAGGCTGCGTGTTATTTTGGCCCTTCGCTCGATTGGCTGATACGGATCTGTCGCTGTTCCGAGCGCAATCTCCATCGCGGGGTCGATCTTCTTCAACTCTTGTTCCAGCAGCCACGCTGCGTTCTGCTTCAAAAAGATCATTCGTTCAAAGGACAACGGGTCGTGAAAGTCTACGGCGGTTGACCTCAACCCATCTTGCAACTTTCCCTCTGCCTCAGGCGATGCCTTCGGAGCCATGAACTCATGCGTATATCGTGCGTAGCAGTACTTGCAGCCGAACTCGCAGCCACGATACGGGTTGATGCTGTAGGCAAGCGAAAGCTGGCGCTTCGATACCGACTTGTTCAGAATGCTTCGCACCTCCAGCGCCTTGAACTTGATCAGGTGGCCATCGTCGGCGTGTTCGGCTGTAGCAGCCAAACGGGCGATTCCCGTGGGCTCCTGGGGAAGAATTGGGAAGAGAGATGTGTCGGTTATTTTCGCCATTTGTTCGCCTACGGTGAAACGACTATAGGCGTCCTGCCTTGCGTCGTCAAGCGGTATTTTCCACTGTTGACTCGGTCAGAACCGTTCCAACTGATGGCTCATGGCTGGATTGTTGGCTGACCATTGCCGGAGCCACGTAGCGAACCTATCTTCGACGCTTCGAGAGGACGTCTAATTTCCCCAGGCCCATCTTGTATTGGAATCAATTCCCCTCAGGTTCATCTTGTATTGGAAGAGAGTCTGGCTTGACCCTCAGCCATTTTTTCTGCATACTAAGAGGAGTGTCTCAACACCCCTGTTGAGGCCAGTCGAGAACCACGCCCGGAGAGAACAACTCCAGAGGGGTGGGAGACGAGGGAAAATGGCAAGGAAGCTCTCTAAGAATCTGAAGAAGGCGCGTGCGCTCGTTGAGCCGCGCTCGTATCTTTTGGTGGACGCAGTTCCACTTCTACAAAAGGCAAAGTATGCGAAGTTCGACGAGACCGTCGATCTGACCATGCGTCTTGGCGTCGATCCTAAGCACGCCGACCAGATGGTTCGCGGCACAGTCGTTCTGCCACATGGTTTGGGCAAGTCGAAGATTGTTGCCGTCATCGCATCGGGCGACAAGGTGAAGGACGCGCAGGCTGCGGGAGCAGAGTTCTTCGGTGGCGAAGAGCTGGTCGAGAAGATCCAGAAGGAAAACTGGACTGCCTTCGATGCTCTGATCGCGACACCGGACATGATGAAGTCCGTCGGCCGTCTCGGTAAGGTTCTTGGACCCAAGGGGCTGATGCCTAATCCGAAGACTGGCACCGTCACCACGGATGTTGCTGGTGCGGTCAAGGAGATCAAGGCCGGTAAAGTTGAGTTCCGCACCGACAAAACGGCTCTGGTCCACGTTCCGGTTGGCAAGCTCTCATTCGATCCGCAGAAGCTGGTCGATAACGCCACTACCGTCATTACCAGTGTCGTCAAGGCGAAGCCGTCGGCTGCCAAGGGCAAGTACATCAAGGGCGTTACGCTCAGCTCGACGATGGGCCCCGGCATCCAGCTTGACTTTGCCGCAGTAGAGGCGGCAAGCAAGACCGCGGTTTAGAGTTTTGCCAACGAATATTTAGGCAGCATCAGCCCACTCTGGCCGCGGGAGCGAGGAGCGGGGAAGCGAAAGCGAAGAGGATTTAGTCATGGCATTGACCAGAGCATCAAAGTCGGAGAAGGTGAAGAAGCTCGCAGTCGAACTCGAGCACTCGACCTCTGCGATTATCGGCACCTTCAAGGGTCTCACCGCCTCGAAAGACTTCGAGCTGCGCAAGACCATTCGCAAGGCCGGCGGAAGCTACCACGTCGTCAAAAACAAGCTGGCCGAACGTGCAGCTGAGGGCACCAAGGTTGAGCAGGCGCTCAAGGGGCTAAAGGGCGTCTCGGCAGTTGCCTATACCTCGGGCGATCCGGTAGCACTGGCCAAGGCTCTATCTGAGTGGGTCAAGGAAAACGCAGAGTTCACCTTCAAGCTGGGCATCGTCGACGGCAAGGTCATCAACATCTCGGAGATCGAGCAGCTCGCGAAGATGCCGGGCAAGGAAGAGCTCTTCTCGAAGCTCCTCTTCCTGATCAGCTCTCCGGCGCAGCGCCTTGCGACGGTCATCAATGCGACCGGGCGTAACCTCGCAGTCGTCGTCAATCAAGGCGTCGAAAAGGGCAAGTTTGCGGCAGCGGCAGCGACTGCTCCGGCCGCCGCCGCTCCGGCTCCTGTAGATGCGGCTCCGGCCGTAGCAGAGGGAAAGGCCGAAGCTCCGACAGTCGAGACAGGGGCCGAAGCCACAGTAACCGAGGCAGCTGCCCATATTGAAGAAGCAGCGGCCGGCGAGCAACCTTCTGGCGCCGCACAGCCTGAGAACTCCACCGCATCGCAGGGTGGGGAAGCCGCGACCACGGATCCGGTCGAGGGGTAGCAATCAAGTTTCGCCTGATCTCCCCGGGTGCGCTGGTCTGGGCGCAACGGAAACCCTGGAAGACGTAGGCAGCCGAGGTGCAGTCGAGCCGCGGTAAGCAGCAATGGCAATACAAAAGTTCAGTTCCAAAGTTCAGATTGAATGGAGAAATAACATGGCAGACATCCAGCAGTTGGAAGAATCAATCGTTAGCTTGAGCCTCCTCGAGGCCTCGGCTCTGGTCAAGAAGCTCGAAGAGCGTCTTGGCGTTTCGGCAGCGGCAGCAGTTGCGGCGGCCCCGGCAGCAGGCGGCGGCGCGGCAGCGGGTGCAGCCCCGGCTGAGGAGAAGACCGAGTTCACCGTCATCCTGAAGGATGCCGGCGCGAATAAGATCAATACCATCAAGGCTGTACGCGAAGTCACCGCTCTCGGGCTGAAGGAAGCCAAGGACCTGGTCGATGCCGCTCCCAAGCCCTTGAAGGAAAATATCTCCAAGGACGATGCGGCTGCTATCGCCAAGAAGTTCGAAGGCGTCGCCACCGTAGAAATCAAGTAGTTACCTGCCACTTGCAAGCCGGAGCGGAACGCGATATCCTTGACGTTAGGGAAAATTCGTTCCGCCCTGGCGTGTTCCTTGGCGGACACTTACTTTTGGCAAACTAGGTTGTACCCGGATCATCCTGTTTAGAACAGGCTAGGGAACCGGCCACTATCGCTTCGAGCGGCGGACGCGCATAGTGCAATAGGCATCAGCGAGCGGCAGCAAACTTTGGGGTAAGGCGAACCTCAAAATGGCGGCAGGCATTCATACCACCTATACAGAAACAGTGCACAAGTCGACCTTTGCGCTCGTGGGACACGCTGTCTCTACGAGCGCTTTGCCGTGTTTATCGGCATAGCAGCAGTCTGCACGCGTTCTTTATAGCAGCTTCGAGCGCTCGCAGTCAGTAAAAGTTTCGAGATTTCTTTAGTGCCGGGAACGATGACACGGCAAGACATTCTGCGTACGGGACTTGTTGACCTCGAGAACAACGGGGACCGAAGAACTTAGCAATTGCGCAATCAGGACCAAACCCGGAGGGCATGACCGACGCCCTCCCCTCACGAGTCGAGCCAGCCAATGTGATGCTGGCCGCCGCACCCGAGAGGCCTCGAAGGTCAGTTTTCAGGAGAGAGCATGTCTGGCGAGTTCAACAACAGCGAAATGCGCGCGATCCGTACCCGTCTTGATTTTTCAAAGATTCCAACATCCATTCAGATTCCAAACCTCATCGAAGTGCAGCGCCGAAGCTATGAGCGCTTCCTGCAGATGGACAAGCTGCCGCAGGAGCGCGAAGACAATGGCCTGCAATCAGTTTTCACGTCGGTTTTCCCGATCACCGACTTCCGCAATGTCTCCGAGCTAGAGTTCGTCGACTTTTCGATCGGTAACTGGGAGTGCAAGTGCGGCTACCTGAAGGGGCTCAACCACCTGCGCACGGCCTGCACCCACTGCGGTCACATGGTTATCACTGACCCCTTTCACCCGGGCGACGTTCTTTGCAACTTCTGCGGAACGTACAACAAGAACACCCCTGACTTCTGCACCAAGTGCGGCGACCCCGTCGGTCTGCAGCTGAAGTATGACCAGGCAGAGTGCGAAGAGCGAGGCATGACCTACTCGGCGCCGCTCAAGGTCACGATCCGCCTGAAGATCTACGACAAGGACCCCGAGACCGGCGTCAAAAGCCTTCGCGACATGAAGGAGCAGGAAGTGTTTTTCGGTGACATTCCCTTGATGTCGCAGAATGGCACCTTCATCGTTAACGGCACGGAGCGCGTCATCGTCTCGCAGCTTCACCGTTCGCCCGGCGTCTTCTTTGAGACGGCGAACAACCGCACCTACTTTCTCGGCAAGATCATTCCGTATCGCGGCAGCTGGGTCGAGTTCGAGTACGACCAGAAGAACACCCTATATGTTCGCATCGACCGCAAGCGCAAGTTCCTCGGCACCATCTTTCTACGCGCTCTCGGACTTCGCACCGATGAGGAGATCCTCAAGACCTTCTACACCGTCGACACGATCAACGTGAAGGACGGCAAGCTGAGCTGGAAGGTCGTTCCCGAAGGTCAACTCACCAATCTCCAGGGCACTCGTCCTGCTGTTGCCATTACCGTCAAGGGTGAGGAGCTTGCACCTGCGACTCGCAAGATCTCCGCTCACTCACTCAAGGCATTGCGTAGCCACAAGATCGAAGCGGTCGAGGTTGAGACCAGCGAGTTTGATGGCGCGATGACCGCCTCCGATGTCGTCGACCTCACTACCGGCGAACTTCTCTACGAGGCCAATCAGGAACTCACGGCCGACAAGATTCACAAGATCCAGCAGTCCGGTGTCACCAGCTTCGAGGTTTTCTTCCCCGAACGCGATGATGTGGGCAACATCATCACCAATACGCTTCGTCGCGACTCGGTGCGCAAGCCGGAAGAGGCGCTGATCGAAATCTACCGCAAGCTGCGTCCGGGTGACCCACCGACGCTCGACACAGCGACGGCGCTCTTCGAAGGCATGTTCTTCGATCCGCGCAAGTACGACTTCTCGCGCGTAGGCCGTCTGAAGTTCAACATCAAGCTCTACGAGAACCAGGACCCCTCGGGCCTCGACAAGCGCACGCTGACTCCTGAGGACTTCTACGGAACGATTCGCTATCTCCTGAAGCTGCGCAAGAACATCGGCACCGTCGATGACATCGACCACCTGGGCAACCGTCGCGTTCGCGCCGTCGGCGAGCTGATGGAGAACCAGTTCCGTATTGGCCTCGTCCGCATGGAGCGCGCCATTAAGGAAAAGATGTCGGTCTATCAGGAGATGTCGACTGCGATGCCGCACGACCTCATCAACGCCAAGCCAGTTATGGCCGCGATTCGTGAGTTCTTCGGCTCCTCACAGCTCTCGCAGTTCATGGACCAGACCAACCCGCTCTCGGAGATCACGCACAAGCGCCGCCTCTCCGCCCTTGGGCCTGGCGGTCTATCCCGCGAGCGTGCAGGCTTCGAAGTCCGCGACGTGCATCCGACTCACTACGGCCGCATCTGTCCGATCGAGACGCCGGAGGGCCCGAACATCGGTCTGATCTCGTCTCTCTCGTGCTTTGCGCGCATTAACGAATATGGCTTCATTGAGTCGCCTTACCGTCGCGTCAAGGACGGCCGTGTTCTCGACTATGTCTCTGTCGTTAACGCCGGCGAGTCCGGTCTGCGGCAGGGTGATTACCTCGAGATTAACGAGGCCAAGAAGCTCAACGAGCAGTTGAAGAAGGACAAGAAGCGCACCATGGATCTTGCCCCCTTCAGCTTCTACCTCTCCGCGTGGGAGGAGGACCGCCACACTATCGCGCAGGCAAACATTGAACTCGATGAGAAGTTGAACATCGTACCGGACGTCGTCGACGCCCGCCGCCACGACTTCGTCCTCGTCAACAAGTCCGAGGTTGATTACGTCGACGTTTCGCCGCAGCAGCTGGTGTC
>Ga0210398_10005205_pt1 | contig 12101 bp, 10 predicted proteins | sample IncBWC4OmetaG_FD_161047 | JGI IMG/M metagenome (GOLD analysis project Ga0210398, IMG submission 161047) | Forest soil microbial communities from Barre Woods Harvard Forest LTER site, Petersham, Massachusetts, United States - Inc-BW-C-4-O | ecosystem: Environmental > Terrestrial > Soil >... | reverse complement strand
GTAGTGCAGCGGCCCACCCTCCGCCACCGGACAGCCGCCGTTGGGATTGCTGTTCGCGCCGAGCGTGTAGTCCGTGATCCAGTCCGCCAGCCCGTCCGGCTGCCCGAGTCCATTCGAGAGCAGCAGCTGCGGCGTGTAACTATAACTTCCCTCTTCATCCGGCAGATTGCTGATGTACTCGCTGACGTAGCTGAACTCCGCGCCCGCGCTCACCACATGATGCCCGTGCGCCAGCGTTGCGATGTCGGCGATCTGCTCACGCCTCTCATCGGGATACGCCGCACGGTTCAGCGTACGCGGTGTGCCAAAGCTGAATCCGTCCGGTGAGACGCGCACCTCGGGTGCATAACCGCCGGGCCCCGTCGCCGGCTCCTGCGCCAGCGGCGCCTGCGCAATCTCGTACTCGAAGTCGCGGCTGTATTGAAAGCGCACCTCGTTCATCAGCCGCGGAGTCACAAACACCTGCCACCGCGCCAGCACCGAATCCACCTTCGCATAGTCGCTGCCGAAGCTGGCCAGCCCGCGCGAGACCACTGTTCCCGTCTGTACGCCGCCGGGCGAGTTCCAGCGCATGCGGTTGTACTGCAGACTCGCATGCTGCCGTCCGCGCAGCCAGTCCAGCTTGGAGAAGTTGATGATCTGGTCGCCCTGACGCGGCAGTACGCCGCCGAGCGAGCTCAGATAGCCCAGCGCCGTGTTGATCTGCGTCTGCGAGAGGCCGCGATTGTTCTTGAGCAGCGCAGTCTGGTTCACAGTCAGCCCATAAAACTCCGGACTCTGCGGCGTCGCGTCTGCGGGAAAGTCGCGATGCTGCTGATCGTACGCATAGAAGTAAAAGATCTTTCCGCCAAGAATCGCTTGTACCGCCGCACCCGCGAACCCACCAACAGGTCCGCTTATCGATCCGCCCCACTGCTGCCGCACATCGCGCGGCTTTACATAGCTGAACGAGGCCGTCGCCGTCGCCGCATTAAACGACGCAACCGTTGAGAACGGATTGATCGCGCCGAAGCGATTGTCGCGCAGATAGTAGAACAGCGAGCCGTGAACGATGTTGCCGCCGCTCTTCGTCACCGTGTTCACCACGCCGCCGGCTGCGCCATACTGCGCCGCATAGTTTGCGGCGTTCACCTGGAACTCGCGCACTGCCTCCTGCGTAAAGGTGTAGGCTGCGCGCGTGCGGCCGCGCGACCCGCCGAAGAACTCCTGGTTATCGTCGCCGCCATCGATCAGATTGCTGTTCAGGATCGCCGCCACGCCGCGGAAGGAGATCAATCCCCTGCCCCGTTCATCCTGGTTCGCGCCCGGCGTGAGCAGCGCAAACGTTGACCACCTTCTGCCGTTGATGGGCAGCGACGCAATATCTTCCAGCGTCACCTGGCTCGCAACGGCGCTGCCTCTCGTGTCGATGCTGTCTTGTGCAGCCCTGCTCGCAGTCACCGTTACAGACGATGTTGCGATTGCCGGAGCAAGCCGCACCGTAAGCACCGCCAGCTCGCCGACGCGAACCGTGACAACAGCAGGCTGCACTGCAAAGCCCCGCGCACTCGCCTGCAGCGTGTACTCACCCGGCGTGAGCGCGATCATCCGGAAGAAGCCGTGGGCATCACTGCCCGTGCTCGCCTCAACCCCTGTGGCCCTGCTGGTTATATACAGCACCGCGTTCGGAATCACCGCGCCGGTTACATCCACCACCGTGCCCGCCAGCGCGCCATCCACAGCCGACTGCGCATGAGCACGCATCGATACACACAGCGCACAGACGAGCAGCAACGCGAGCGCGCCCGTCGGAACGCACAGCGCTCTACGGACAGAGTGGGAGTAACGCGCTTGAAGTACTCGCATGGAGATCAGCGCTGCTCGGATCGATCAGAATTGGATTGGAGGACGAATGCAGAGTATCGCGATTCCCGGCCGATGGAAAGATGAAATTTCGATATTGTCCCGATTTGATTTGTATTAAGCCGTTTTCGGATTACTGGTTTTGGGATTAAGCCAATATTTGAGATTAAGCCGATTTTGGGATTAAGCCCACGGCTTTAGCCGTGGGATAAGAGCTTGTAAGGAAAAGGGGCTTTAGCCCCGGCCTAATTCCCGCAAAAATGGGCGGCGGCCGAAGCCGCCGCCCATTTTGGTTCTGTTCCGGTTAAAAGTTGAGCTTCGCGCCAATTTCGATCAGCCGCTGAGTGTACAGGAAGCCTTCCGAGTTGGTGTTAGCTGTAGCGCCAAACGCAGTCGCGCCAAGGGCCTGCGCTGCGGCCGGGGTGAGATAGTTCAGGGTCGCCGTAGTTGCGGCGTTGGCCTTGTTGGCGGTGTTCACATAGTAAGCAGCTGTGCCTACCAGCGTCACGTTCTGGTGGTTTGCGACGTTGAAGACGTTGGCAAAGACCTGCAGATTGTAGCGATCGGTGAAGTTGAAGGCCTTCTGCACATGAGCATCATCTACGATATCGCGCGGCTGTTCAAAGCGATTGCGACCGCCGCCAGGGATGCTGTTGGGTATCCACGTCGGTCCGCCGGAGCCGTAGAGATTAGAACCGGCAAGTGTGGCGTTTTCTTGCGTTGTAAGAGTTGCTCCGAGGTTAGCCGAGTACGGAATACCACTCTGCATCTGGAAGTTGTTGTCGATGCTCCAGCCGTTGATGACGTAGCCCAACAAGCTTCCGGTGCGCGCATAATTAGGCACATTGAACAGAACGTAGCCCGTGAAACGATCCGGTACGTTGAAGTCCGAGTTGCCATAGTTCAGTCGTGGGTTGTTGTACGGATCCTGCCAGGTTTCTACTGAGGTACTTGTATTCACGCTCTGCGCATAGTCCAGGGCATGCGACCACGTGTAGTTGAAGTCGAACTGCACCAGCTTCAGGCTGCGATTCTGGATCTCCGCCACAAAAGCGTTATAGCTCTGGTTGACGTTGCTGACTACGTCCGTGATGTTCAAGTACGCCGGATTGATCACACTCGTGTACTGCGGAATCTGATATGTGCCGGCCGTCAGCGGACCACCCGGATTGACAGTGATCGTCGCTGTCGCCATGGTAGCTGGGTTGAGGTTGACATCCAGGAAGTTAGGCAGATGGCGTCCATTCGAACCTAGATAGCTGAAGCTCAGAATGTTGTGATGGCCGAGATCCTGCTGCAGGACGAGGTCATACTCATACGCTGAAGGATTTCTCAGGTTCTGATCCAGGTAATAAGCGGACGGAATAACACCGGGTGCAGTCGCGCTTGTCAGGTTATTCGGGAAGGTCGGCGCGCCCACACTCGTCGGCGTGAACGGGGCACCAAACGTGAACAGACTGCCGCTGGTCACGCCGCTATTCTGACGAGCTGCAAGGATCGTGCCATTGAGGATACGGCCATAGTAGATACCAATACCGCCGCGCAGGATCGTTTTGCCTGTGCCGTACACGTCATATGCGAATCCGGCACGCGGACCGATGTTCGCCTTGTCGCTCGGATCATTGTTCGTCTGCGGAATGAATTGGTTATACAGCGCCGCGCTCTCCGCCGGCAGTTTCTCGTAGTCATAGCGCACACCGAGTTCCAATGTCAGCTGCGGAGAGAACTTCCAGTTGTCCTGCACAAAGGCTGCCCAGTCCAGCGTGGTGATGGAGTAAGCGGCGTTGCCGAAGGCCTGCAGGTAACCGGCATAGCAAGCAGAGGTACCCACCGCGCTGGTCGTAGCCGTACCAGTCTGCAACCCAGTGGTGTTACAGGTGCCGGCGTGACCACGCGTGGCAATATCAGCGAAGAGGTTGCCGAGGTATTGGTAATAGTAGGTGCCGTTGGCCGAAGCATTCAGGGTCGTGCCCACGGATCCTGAGGTAGAGAGAGAGTTCTGCAGATCCGAGTTGTGCAGGAGGTCGACGCCAAACTTTACAGTGTGGTTGCCGTGATTCCAGTAGAGCGTGTCCGCCACCTGCCACTTGCGCTCATCCGGCAATGCCAGACGGTATGCATAGTAAGGCGATCCGAGGTTGATATTGTTTGAGGTTCCACCCAACTTCTGTACGAATGGTATGTTGCCGGTCGCCGAAGCGAAGTTCGTCGACTCATAAGAACTGAACGCCTGCTGCGTCTCGGCCAGCAGCTCACGGCTGTACTGATACAGAATTTCGTTCGAGATGTTGGACGTGATCAGGGTCGTCAGCTTGCTCATGCCGTACTGCACATGCACGAAGTCATTGCCCTCGGAGTCCAGACCGTACTGGCCGGAGGTACCGGTCTGAACATCGCCCGGCGCGTCCCAGTTCAGCCGGTGATAGAGGAAGCTCGCGTGATTCCTGGAGTTTATCTGCCAATCAATCTTCGGCGTGTTGATCTCCTGATAGCCTGCACGCGCCACCTGGCCATAGTCGCTCTGTAGTCCAGTCAGGTCACTGTTGAAGCTCGTGTAACCTGCGGAGTAGCTGCCCAGTCCCAGGCGCGCGGCCAGCGTACAAGCCATAGCATCGCCTACAGGAGCTGCCGTTGTACCCGAATTCGGGGCCAGGTAACCCGTGGTCAGGTTACAGGTATATGTGGTCGGCCCAACCGTCACCGTATCGGCGCCCGGAGCTGTGGGCGCATCGAGTGTGGGAATGTAGGTGCTTGGAGTCGTCGGAAAGCCGATAAAAGGATTGATGCGCGTGTGCTGATCATACGTGTACATGAAGAACAGTTTGTCCTTGATGATCGGACCGCTAACGGTACCACCGTAGATCTTGCGCAGGTCTTCAGGCTTCACATGCTTGCCGAGGATAACCGTGTAGTCGTTGTACGCGCCCCAGCTCGACTGGCGATCGTAGAAGTAGATCTGGCCGTGAAACTGGTTGGTGCCGCTCTTGGTCACCGAGTTGATCACCGCTCCGGTGGCACGGCCAAACTCAGCCGAGTAAACGCCGGTGTTCACCGCGAACTCGCGCACCGCATTCTCCGAGGTCGAGTACGCCTCACGCGTTCTGCCGCGCTCTTCAGACCAGTACGCATCGTTGTCGTCCGCACCATCGATCAACACGTTGTTCAGCAGCGTACTCTGGCCGCGCACAGAGACAAGACCGAAGCCGCTGGTATCCGAGACCACTCCCGGCGTCGTCAGCGCCAGCGCAGACCAGCGGCGAATGTTGATCGGAATATCCTGGATGGAGTGCTGGTTCAGGTTCGAGGAAAAGTCCGGCGCTTCTGTATTGATGATCGGTGCGCCTGCTGTGACTTCAACCACCGTACCCGTCGAGCCGGCGGTAAGCTTCGGCTCCAGTTCAGTCGTCTGGCTGGTCTGCACCACCACGTCAGTGGCGCGATAGTTTGAGAAGTTCGTGGCCTTCACCGTCACCGTGTATACACCCGGCTCCAGCAGCGGTGCCTTGTAGTAGCCACTGTCGTCCGACGTCAGCGTAATGTCCGCGTTCGTCCCGGTGTTATGGATTATGACCGTCGCACCCGGAATCACAGCGCCGGTCGTATCGAATACTGTTCCCGCAATGGAACCCTGCGAAGTGGACTGCGCGCTGGCTGCAATACTTACGGTCACGCAAAGCAAGAGGACGAGGCAATACCGCTTCAGGCTTTCGTAAGACATGTGGCTCTCCTCAAAGTCGTTACAGCAAGTGGGGAACGCCTGGGGCGTTCGATCACCGCAAAAGCGCGGCATTGATTAGGTCGCTACAGAACAATCCCTCTTCGAAAAGTTCCGAATTGGAACGCGGCATATTTGCCTGCGTCGCCAAAAAATAAAACCCCTCAGACGAATCGCCTGAGAGTTTCAAGTCGCTATATTGCCGCTATCCTACGCCGCTTTCCGCTACACTGGAAGTGAAAAGCCTGTGACTGACAATGTTCATCGATGAAGCACACATACGGATTAAAGCAGGCGACGGTGGCAACGGCTGTATGGCCTTTCGCAGGGAGAAGTTCGTCCCCCGTGGCGGTCCCTCCGGCGGAGACGGCGGCAACGGCGGCGACATCTATATGGAGTCCTCGCTCTCCCACAACACCCTGATTCACTTCCGCTATAACCCTGAATACAAAGCAGATAGAGGCCGTCACGGCGAGGGCTCCAACTGCTCCGGCCGCGAAGGCGTCGACACCATCCTCAAGGTTCCCGTCGGCACCCTCCTCTATGACGAGGTCACCGGCGAGCTGATTCATGACTTCAGCCACCCCGGCGAACGCATCATCGTCGCCCACGGCGGCAGGGGAGGCCGCGGCAACCAGCACTTCGCCACCTCCACCCACCAGGCCCCCCGCGAGCATGAGCTCGGCCGCCCCGGCGAGGAGCGTAACTATAGGCTGGAGTTGAAGTTACTCGCGGATGCCGGCCTCGTCGGCTATCCCAACGCCGGCAAATCCACCCTCATCTCGCGCATCTCCGCCGCCCGCCCCAAGATCGCAGACTACCCGTTTACTACTTTGGAACCTCAGCTCGGCGTCGTCTCCATCGGCGAGTGGCCACACGAGGAATCCTTCGTCGTCGCCGACCTCCCCGGCCTCATCGAAGGCGCCCACTCCGGCGCAGGCCTCGGCATGCAGTTCCTCAAACACATCGAACGCACCTCGCTCGTCATTCACCTCGTCGACGTCTCCGACGCCAGCGGCCGCCCCGATCCGGTTGAGGACTATAAAACTATCGCCGCCGAGCTCGAGAGCTTCGGCCACGGCATTGAGAACAAGCCCGTCATCATCGTCGCCTCGAAGATCGAGATTGCGAATCCGGAGAAGCTCAAGAAGTTGAAGGCCTTTGCGAAGCGCACAAAGAAAAACTTTTTCGAACTCTCCGCCGTCACCGGTGAGGGAATTGAAGAGTTCAAGTTCGAGATCGCCCGCCAGGTCCGCAAGCTGCGTCCCGCTACAGCACCCGGGAAGATCGTCACCCCAAAAGTGAAGAAGGTGGCTCCACCCGCCTCCGGAAAGCTGGCAAGACCTGCACCAGTAAAAACGAAAAAGAAATCAGGGAAGCGCGCCGTATCGCCCGCGAAGGGAACTGCGAAGCGTTCCAAGGCGGCTATTAAAAAATTAGCGAAAGCGAGTATTTAATGACCCGCGTCGCCTTGTTCGGCGGCACCTTTGACCCGCCCCACCGCGGCCATATCGCGATCGCCCGCGCCGCCACGGAGCGACTCTCGCTCGATAAAGTTCTCTTCGCGCCCACGGGAAAGCAGCCACTCAAAACCACCGCACCCGGCGCGAGCTACGCCGATCGCCTCGCCATGGTGCAGCTCGCCATCGCAGGCCAGCGTCACTTTGAAGTCACCACCCTTGACGCACCACACGCCGACGGCTCCGCCAACTACACCGTCGAGACCCTCAGCCACCTCTGCAGCGAACTTGCCATAGAGAGCGGAGCCGAACAAAAAGTCTTCTGCATCACCGGCGCCGATGCCTTCCTCGACCTCCGCCGCTGGCGTCAGCCCGAGCTGCTGCTGGAGCTCGCCGAGTGGATCGTCGTCAGCCGCCCCGGTTTTTCCCTCCACGACATCGCGGCGCTGGCTCTCACTCCGCTGCAGTCCACCCACGTGCACCTGCTGCAAGGCATCGCGGTAGACATCTCCGCCACAAAGCTCCGCGAAGCCCTCCGCAGCGGCCAAAATGTAGACGCCGATCTCGCCCCCGGCGTCGGCGATTACATCCGCCAGCATCATCTCTACACCAGCCACTGACCTGGGCGTTGTTATTTTCGTCCTCATCACTGAGCCGGGTGCCCCATTCATCGCAGTCATATCGCGATGAGTGGGACATCGCGCGAAGCGCGACCTTTCCAGAAGCGATACCATAGAGACAGCACCTGAAAGAGAGACACACCCTTAATGCCATCCCTAGAGATCAAACGCCAGGTCCTCGCAGCCGCGGCAGCAGCCGAGGACAAGAAGGCCGAAGACATCCGCATCCTCGCACTCGATCCATCCGAGTCCTCGCTCACCGACTACTTCCTCATCTGCAACGGCACCAACGACCGCCAGAACGTCGCCATCAGCGATGAGATCGATGCACGCATGAAGCGCGACTTCGGCATGTATCCGAACTCCGTCGAAGGCCGCCGCCAGGGCGAGTGGATCCTCATGGACTATGTCGACTTCGTCGTCCACATCTTCTCGCCTGAGAAGCGCGAGTACTACGGCCTCGAGCGCCTCCGCAAATCCGCCAAACTCGTCAGCATGAGCGATCTCGACGCCGAGCTGAACAACCGCGTCAAGGCCGCGCGCATCGCCGCACCCGCGCCCGTCGCCGCCAAGCCCGCAGCCGCACCGGCGAAGAAGACTCCCGCAAAGAAGAAAGCCGTTGCGAAGAAGGTCGTCGCCAAGAAGCCGGTGAAGAAAGTTGCTGCGAAGAAAGCTGCGAAGAAGGTCGCAGCCAAAAAGATCGTGAAGAAGGTTGCCACCAAAAAGAAACCCGCAACCAAAAAGCCAGTGAAGAAAGCCGTTGTGAAAAAGACGGCAAAGAAAGTAATCGCAAAAAAGAAACTCGTGAAGAAGCCGGCAAAAAAGACTGCAAAGAAAAAGAAGAAGTAGCAGGGAACTGGTTTTTATTTGTCATTCCGTAGCGTAGCGGAGGAATCTGCTTCTTCTTCTCTCCTTGAGCCGCCGCAGTAAATCTGATGAAATTAACCCTCGCCGCCATCAGCCCGCAGCGTTCACGCGCCAAAAAAGACGAGCTCGATACTCTGCTCGCCGGCTACGTCGAGCGCATCACGCGCTACTATCCCTGCGAAACGCGCTTCTTTGCCTCCGAGCAGGTGCTCTTCGACTTCGCCGAAAAAAACTCCGCCCGCACTCCAACCCACATCGTCCTGCTCGACAGCACCGGCAAAGCCTTCACCTCCGAAGCCTTCGCCGCCCACCTCGGCAAACTGCGCGACAGCGGCGCCCAGCAGATTCTCTTCGCCATCGGTCCCGCCAACGGCTGGGCCGCCGCATCCCGCCAGAACGCCCAGCTCCTGCTCTCGCTCGGTCCCATGACCCTCCCCCACGAGCTCGCCCGCGTCGTCCTGGCCGAGCAGCTCTACCGCGCCTGCACCATCCTCGCCGGACACCCCTACCACTCCGGTCACTAGCTTTTGCCTTTGCTTTTTACTCGCATTTGTCTTTAAATCCGCCTTTATCCGTTCGATCCGTGTCATCCATGCTGCAGTTGTTGCTTGTTTCTTCAAATCGCTACAATGGTGAGGCTGCAAAAAGAGGGAAGCATGACCTGGTTCAAGCGCGAAGATAACGAGATCGTCACCGACGACACTAAGACCGTCCGCACCGAAGGCCTCTGGGTCAAATGCGACGGCTGCCGCCAGGTCATCTTCAAGGCCGAGCTCGATGCCAACGACCAGGTCTGCCCCAAATGCGGCAAGCACTTCCGCATCGGCGCCCGCGAACGCATCGCCAACCTGCTCGACGAAGGCTACGAGCTCGTCGACCTCGACCTCGTCTCCACCGACCCGCTTAACTTCACCGACCTCAAACCCTACAAAGCGCGCCTCAAAAAAGCGCAGCAAGATACCGGCCTGAACGACGCCGTCATCAACGCGTTCGGCCGCATGGGTTCGCACGACGTCGTGCTCAGTGTGATGGAGTACAAGTTCATCGGCGGGTCTATGGGTGCGGTGGTGGGCGAGACCATCGCCCGCGCCGTCGACCGCTCGCTCGCCACCCGCAAGCCGCTCATCATCGTCTCCGCCTCCGGCGGCGCACGCATGATGGAAGGCATCGTCAGCCTGATGCAGCTCGCCAAGATCTCCGCCGGCCTCGCGAAGATGGACGATGAAAAAATTCCCTACATCGCCGTCCTCACCGACCCCACCACCGGCGGCGTCACCGCCAGCTTCGCCATGCTCGGCGACCTCAACATCGCCGAGCCCGGCGCTCTCATCGGCTTCGCCGGCCCGCGCGTCATCGAGCAGACCATCCGCCAGAAACTCCCCGAAGGCTTCCAGCGCTCCGAGTTCCTGCTGCAGCACGGCATGTTGGACGCCGTCGTCACCCGCAAAGAGATGAAGCAGTACCTCATCCGCGCGCTTGACTTCATGACGCCCGGCAAGTAACTTTTGTCATTCCGCTTTTCTGTTTGTCATTCCGGCGAACGCCGGAATCTGCTTCTGTTTTGGTTTGTCGTTCTGAGCGCGCCGTTGCGCGAAGAATCCAGACGAACCCTGCATCGTCCGCACCGCTTCAGGCTTCCTAACCAAATTCTGGGTGCCCCATCCATGGCGCACTTGCGATGAGTGGGACATCGTCGCGCAGCGACGACCCGGAGGGAGCAGGGGCCTTCAGACCCCTGAACACCGCACAAAATCGGAGGGCTTTAGCCCCGGGCCTTTGCCTCGCTACAGCAACCCGGGCCTAAAGGCCGGCATATTTGCCTCGATTCGTGGGGCTGAATCCCCCACGCTCCCTCCGAAAAACATCTCTCTGTCAGACAATAGAAGCATGCAGCACGGCACACCCTCCATCACCGCCATGCGCGTGGCCATGCGGCGCGCGGCGCACCAGATCTACGATCGGCCTTTGGTGCTGGACGATCCTTATGCGCTTTTGCTCCTTGGTAACGAACGGTGCGACAAGCTCCGCTCCGACCCGGCCACCCAGGCCGAGCCCATCGCCGTCGCCATGCGAGCCTTCATGGCGGTCCGCGCGCGCTTCGCCGAAGACCACCTCGCTGAAGCCGTCAAAAACGGAACCACCCAGTTCTGCATCCTCGGCGCGGGACTCGACACCTTCGCCCACCGCAACCCCTTCCCGCAGCTGCGCGTCTTCGAGGTCGACTTCCCCGCCACCCAGGCCTGGAAACTCGAGATGCTCGCCGAAGCCGGCCTGCCGCATCCGCCCTGCCTGACCTACGCGCCCGTCGACTTCGAGCAGCAAACCCTCGCGAGCGGATTGCAAGCCGCCGGCTTCGACCCGAATCAAAAAACATTCTTCAGCTGGCTCGGCGTCGTCCCCTACCTGACGCTCGAAGCCTTCCGTGCAACCTTGGCTTTCACAGCCATGCTCCCAAAAAGCTCCGGACTCGCTCTCGACTACGGCCTGCCCCGCGAAGCCCTCTCTGAACGCGGCCGCCTCGGTTTCGACTACCTGGCCTCCCGCGTCCGGCGAGCCGGCGAGCCCTTCCGGCTCTTCTTCACTCCCGAGCAGATCGCCGCCGAGCTGACCGCCGCCGGTTACAAGGCCTTCGAAGACCTGAACCCTGCCGCCATCACTGCCCGCTACTTCAGCAATCGCGGAGACTCCATGGCCGTCCGCGGCGAGATGGGCCACCTGCTCTGTGCGTGGCTGTAAAACTAAAAGAACACCACGGATTAAGAGCAAAAGCACGGATTCTCGCGGATAAGACCTTTTATGTCTTTAAATCCGTGTCACTTTAAAAATCCGTGGTAAGTTTTTGTGGCTTAAAACACAACGACCGCACCCTCTTTCGGCGCGGTCTCGTTCCAGCAAAGATGCTGCGGCTACTGGCTTATATAGGACTCGGCGTCCATCTCGTCCGAGTCTGCGCGGCTGGCGACAATAGCTGGGGCAACGATCATGGCAACAAAAGCAACGGCAATTAATAGATCGCGCATGGCGTTTCTCCTGATAAAGACAATCCTGGCAGTGGCGTGCCTGGGTGGGACGGCTTAGATCGAGTCCGCTTCCATCTCACCGGAGCCGGACTTGCTGGCTACGAAGCAGGGGGCGAGGACCATGGCGACGAAGGACAGAGCGATAAGAAAATCGTGCATTTGAGTTTCTCCTTTTGCCGGGGGCTTTTGTGTACCGCCCTCCTGACACTCTTAGAATCGCGTCTTTTTATTCGTTCAACCATTCCACTTAGGCTGTGTTTTGCCAGACGCGAGTGGGATCCGTCTCTACAACCAATGGGGTATGCCGTTTCGGGTGAGGATGGCCCTTAGCCTTTGCGAGCGGAACGCACGTCTGGCCGTACGCCCAGCACAAACAGAAAGACCGCGCCGTTGTGGCTGCGGTCCTTGAGACATCAAAACTGACAGTATTTGGGTACTCCGCGCGGGAGAGTTTTACGCGGTCTCTTCGACTTCAAGCTCGCACTCGGTATCGTCCATCGTGACGATGCACGGCATGAAGGTCAAGATCGAGAGCGAAAGAGCTGCAAAAAGTTCATGCATTGATGTTTCCCCCTAA
>Ga0210398_10005204_pt1 | contig 12101 bp, 11 predicted proteins | sample IncBWC4OmetaG_FD_161047 | JGI IMG/M metagenome (GOLD analysis project Ga0210398, IMG submission 161047) | Forest soil microbial communities from Barre Woods Harvard Forest LTER site, Petersham, Massachusetts, United States - Inc-BW-C-4-O | ecosystem: Environmental > Terrestrial > Soil >... | reverse complement strand
CTGGACAAAATAGCCCTGCGCCTGAATCAACGGCCACGAGAGACCTTGGGTTTTGAAACTCCTGCGAGTAGACTTCGAGCCAGTGTTGCACTGACCCATTGAGACCACCCGACATATCAGGCCCAATTCAGACTTATCAGGTGCAATCCCCTGATGTTGCGTCGATTAGTTGAACCGGGTCGCGTTTAGCATGACGTATCCGAGAGTCCAGAAGCCCCCCGGCGAAATCTAGGTACTAGGACTCACAACGTTCTATTTGAAACTTGTTAACTTAATGCGGCGAGCCGAGAATTGCCCTTGTGGATTTTTGCAGTAATTACCTCTAAAGCGGCCCGGCGAGATGGAGATGAAATGAGCACATGGCAGAGGGTAGTACTGCTCTTCCTCGCAATCGTGCTTTCGCTTCGCAGCACGCGGGAACACTGGGAGCTGTGGCTGACCATCGCATTCGTATTTTTTGCAATTAAAGGTCTGTTCCTTTTCCGTAGCAACGGTCAATTCCCGATGGCGGTTGTGGTAGATATGGGCCTCACGATCGCCTGCGCGACGGGGCTCATCATCATCTGGGTTTTGTTGTCAAAATTTCTTACAGTGCCGCCAATATCGCCCTGACAACGACGGTACAAGCCGTCATTCAAGAGTGTTTCATCGAACCAAACGTCGAGACCGGTTGAGCCCGGCAGGGCTTATCGTTAACGATCTCGGTGGCAAAAGCCACTTACCGATATCCCGACATATCAGGCGTGATCGGGACTTACCGGTCGGACCTACCGCGACTCAACGCTTTCGGACGCACCGGTTCGGGATAGAACGAAAAGGCCCAAGGACATCAACAGGAATGACGACCACCAGAGGAAGTATCCAATTCTCAAGTCTTTTCGTTCAGACCCAAGGAAATAAACGTACCATTGAGCGTTGACGACAAATGCGCAAATCGCGACCCACGCAGACACGCGACGTAGTGCTCGCGAACCATAAAACACGATCCAAGGAGAACCAGCGATAAACCCGACTGTTGTTAGTGCACTAATGGTGGAAAGCACCGCGTTGTACCAGCCGTCGATTGTAGTTCCCTCGTAGGGCCATACGGGGCAGGCCGCAATGCGGAAGGCTTCCCAGCCCGGCAGGTCGTGCGGAAAAATCACCCCTCCTTCGATAACCGGAAGAAACCAAGATGCCAGGAAGAACAGCCATGCCGCTAAGATGAGCAGTCGATATCGTCGCATTGATGCCGTTGGGGGAGAGCCAAATGTAGCATGAAAATTGTTGTTCCTAGTTACCGGGTTACCCGTGACGATCTCCGGCCCAGGGCCATTTACCGGTAATCCGACTTATCGAGCGAAATCCTGTGGCGCCGCATCGACCGGTTGAGCCGGCAGGACTTACCAGGAGTTAGGCGCACCCCTGTATGGAACCAGATGCTTTAGCCGTCTCGGAAGAGGTTCGACGGGAGGGCATTGGACCCGTCCATAGCTCCATTGTAGTGGCCGGTTCGCATCGTAAAAGTGTAGGTAGAACGCGAAGCGCAGGAGGCCTGAGCCCTTCACACAGTTCATACCCCTTTCGATGACGGTTTTTCCATCCGAGGAAAGCAGAGCCTCGTCGTATGCGCATTGGAAATGGTCTTTATAGTCTCCGCGCGTATAGGGTTGCCCCAGTTCAATCATTTTGAAACGACCGTCGATTTCTTCGATCAAGGCTTCAATCAGAACAAGATCCTTGAAATGCGCTTTGATTTGCTCGTCCGAACCTGTCTCTCTCCGCTGCTGTTTATACACAATCGCGGGAATATCCGGCGTATAGACTCCGAGAACGGCAATGCGAGGGGTCGGCATCTGTAAGTGGAAATTGTAGCGTCAATTCATTTCACCAGTCTAAATACTGCGCGGATGACACGGCCCTAATAAACGCATTATAAAAGGGCGCCCCTTGTGTCCTCCGCGCTTTCAGCGCGGGAACCCGGATGTCCCAGTCGGTTCACCGTCGATTTGACGATTGCGTAAACTTCCCGCATGTGATTACATTCCGGCCAACGGGGTGGTCTTCTCGCCGAGGAGGTGCGCGGATGGGCCCCTACGAACTGCGGCCGTTGAGCCTCGGGAACTGCTCGATCGCACCTTTACCCTCTATCGCCGGAATTTCCTGCTCTTTGCGGGGATCCTGCTGCTTCCGATCTGCGCGAATCTTCCGCTGCAGTTCGCCATCCTGCGGATTCAGGGCGCCCCATTTCCCATTGGCCGGCCGTCCTCCTCACCGCGCGTCCTGTTCTATATTTTTGGCTTCGCTCCCATCCTCTGGTTCGTATACGCGGTGGCTCACGCGGCGATGACCTACGCGGTTTCGGATGTCTACCTTGGCCGGCGCGCGACCATCGCTGAAGCGTATCGAAAGATCCGCGGCAGCATCTGGCGGGTGATCGGAGTCTCCCTGGCGGTGGGAATCCGCGTGCTTGGTTTCGCGGTGCTCCTCGTTACGCTGCTCCTGGTCATTCCCGTCGCGGCGGTCATGCCTGCGGCCATCGCCCGCAACGCACCGGCCCCCGACCGGACCGTCGGCGCGATTGCTTTGATCGTCCTGATGTTGCTTGCGCCGGTGGCCATCGCCCTGGTCCTGTGGTTTACGGTGCGCTACGCGGTTGCGATCCCCGCCTTGGTTTTGGAAAACAGCAAGGTCGGCGCCGCGGTTCGCCGCAGCGTCGAGCTCAGCAAGGGACGGCGCTGGCAAGGGTTGCTGGCGCTGCTTCTGGGCGTGGTGATCAGCTACGCAATGGTGGCGCTTTTTCAGGGGCCGTTTTACGCGGCGATGGCGGTGTTGCGGATCAAAGGTCAGCTCCCCCTGTGGCTGATCTTGTCCATGACCCTCTCGAGCTCGATCGCCGGCATCATCGCCGGCCCGGTGCCCATGATTATTTTCGTGATTTTTTACTACGACCTGCGAATTCGCAAGGAAGCGTTTGACTTGCAGCAGATGATGGCGGCGTTGCCCGAAGCGCCCCCTGGCGCGGCGGTCTCACCGGCCTAGCGCGCGCGGGCTACGATTTCACGCGCGCCTTCAGCCGCGCGTGCTTGCCTTCCACGGAAACCTCGTACTCGACCTCGTTGGCGTGCTGCTGTTTCTGGAGCTGGGAGGTTTTCTGGCGCACAAATCGCTGGAAGGCTTCGATGGTCAGGGATTCGGTCTCTTCTCCGGCCTGTGCTTTGGCCTCGCGAAACGCCTCGAAGAGCTGCTCGACTTTTTTCGCTTCGTGGTCGGGGTCTTTCCAGGACACTGCGAAGGGCAAGTGCGCCCCGTCCGATTTTTTTTCGGACGCGGCCCGTTTCCTGGCCCGCTCGGCCTCAATCTCGCGCGCGGCGGCGCCGAAGTGGCGCTGCACCGTGCCCTCTTCCTTCTGCTTCAGCCGCTTGCGGAAGATCTCGCGGTACTTGGTATACATCTGGACGAGATTACTGTAACGGAAGCGATGGCCGTAGTTCATGTCCGAGCCGCGGTCGCCGTAGCGCTTGATCAGCGTGTCGATGCGCCATTCGATGTCAGAGGGCGGGCGGGATTTGCCGCCGCCGAAGTACTGCTCGTACTCGATCTTCAGCTGGCGGATGTCCCGTTCAAGTTGGCTGAGGTCTTCGTCGATGGTCCTGGCCATAGAGTGTGGGCCGTACTGAACTATGCTATGTGGAGGGAGAGAAAACGGTCAATGAGCACCGGGCGCGGTGATACGGATGAATTAATGTTAACTGCCCGGGAATGTGGCGCGCAAACGTAGGGTTCCCAAAAAGCAAAAGGGGCTCGTTACCGAGCCCCTTCCAGCATAACCCCATTTCACCCCATTCCGGATACGCCGGAACGCAACGAACCACCCCGGGAAAGATCAAAACCACTTGCCGTGCCTAGGTGCAAGCTATATGCCACAGTTTGTACAATCGCTGCAAATAGACTAACTACATTTAAATGAGCATTTTAGATTGACCTTGTGGGATTATGCGCACTGGACGGAGTGGGTCATATACAGTTTTTCACATATTTTCGATGCCCGGACCTACGGAGTTTGGGAGAAACCTAGTCCCTAGCGGTGGCCTGTACCCGGGAAGTCCGCCAGCACCCGAAAAATTTCAGGCGCCGATGGCGGTGCGGATGGCGGAGGCCAGGGTTTCCGCCCACAGGGTGACGTCTTCGGCGTGCTCGGCTTCCACCATGACGCGCGCCTTGGGCTCGGTGCCCGAGTAGCGCACCACCACGCGCCCGGCCGCGCCCAGGGTCCTGGTGGCCTTTTCGATGGCCGCGGAAACGATGGGCAGCGATTCCAGCGGGGGCTTGGACTTTACTTTGACGTTCACAATCGTCTGCGGAAAGATTTTCAGGCCGCGCACCAGCTCATCAAGCGGGCCGCGCAGCGCCACGAGGCACACCATTTTTAAAGCGGTGAGCAGACCGTCGCCGGTCGTGGCGTCATCGAGGAAAATGATGTGGCCGGACTGTTCGCCGCCGAGGTTCCCGCCGCTGCGCAGCATCTCCTCGAGCACGTAGCGGTCCCCTACGGGAACGCGCGCCAGGCCCAGGCCTTCTTTCTCGAGCGCGCGCTCAAGGCCCAGGTTGGCCATGGTCGTGCCGATCACGCGGCCACCGCGCAACTGCCCGGCGGATTTCAGATATCGCGCGACGGCCAGCAGCACGCCGTCGCCGTCCACGTGCAGCCCGCTGCCGCTCACGAACATGGCGCGGTCGGCGTCGCCGTCAAAGGCCACGCCCAGCGCCGCGCCGGCTTCCAGCACTTTCTCGCGCAGCTTCTCCGGATGCAGCGAGCCGCAGCCGTCGTTGATATTGCGCCCGTTGGGCTGGTTGTGAATGGCGATCACGTCCGCGCCCAGCGAGCGAAAAAGCGCCGGCCCCAGCTGGCTGGCCGCGCCGTTGGCGCAATCGAGCACCAGTTTCAAACCTTTGAGGTTGGCGCCGGGGATCGCCCGGCCGCGCAGATATTCCAGATATTCTTCGTCCAGCGTGAGATCGGTCGGCACCGGCGCGCCGTGCGGCGCGGTTTCACGGCCCTTGTGCTGGTGAATTTCGGTTTCCAGGTGTTCCTCGACGTCATCCGGAAACTTCATCCCCGTTCCCGCAAAGAGCTTCACACCGTTGTCGTGGTAGGGATTGTGCGAAGCGGAGATCACCATCCCGGCTGAAAATTTTCGTTGCCGCGCCAGCAATGCCACTCCGGGAGTGGTAATCACACCTGCGGAGAGAAACTCGACGCCATCGTCGGAAAGCCCGGCGGCCAGCTGCGAGGCGATATGCGGTCCGGACTCGCGCGTGTCCATGCCAATCAGCACGCGCGGCCTCTTCTCGGTTTCCAGCAGGTATTTGCCCAGCGCCCGGGCCACGCCGTACAGGGTGGCGTCATCCAGGGGGTATTCGCCGGGAATGCCGCGGATGCCGTCGGTGCCGAAAAGTTCCTTGGTCATTGGGGGTCAGGGTGCGGGTCCGACTTCGCTGGAGCGCCCGCCGGAATCTGGAATTTTGATGGCCGGGGCAATGCCCCGGCTGCGTTCATTTAACTCTAGCACGCGCCCGGTTATCCGGAAGGAGGAGAGGAGCCTTGGCGTGGCACAAGAGTAACGTGAATTTCCGAGGGTTGCACCTGCACCACGGTTGCGCCAAAGGGGGCGCCCACCATGTCCGGGCGGATCTGCAGGACAGCGGTTCCTTCCTTGGCGTCCTTCATATCCAGGCGCAGGTTGAGATCGGCGGCGACCACGCGGCGCAGGAGGGCGGAACGGCCGCGGACACGCACGCGCGCGTTGGTGGGCACGTCCCCGGAAATTTCCAATTGCGCCGGCATGGTGGTGAATTCCAGGGGCACCAGGAAGCCGACCTCGGCGTAAGGCTCGGCGGTGTAGGTCGCCCAGATCAGGAAGGAAATGGCCAGAGCCAGCAGCTTCAGGCCAGCGTTGGCGAAAACATATTTGCGCAGGAAATTCACGGGCTATCTCCGCACGGGAGTGCGCGCCTGGGAAATGGCGGCGGGCAAAACCATGGTGGACCTGCGGCGCGAAACCATTTCGCGCAGGCGGTCGCTCAACTCTTCGGGCGAAAGGCTGGTCTCCAGCTTGCCGGAGGAAGCGACGGAGATGGTTCCGGTTTCCTCGGAAGTGAGCACCACCAGGCAATCGCTGTCCTCAGTGATTCCAATCGCCGCGCGGTGGCGCGTGCCCAACTGCTTGGAGATCAGCGGATTCAACGACAGCGGCAGGAAGCAGCCGGCCGCCGCTACGCGCGCTCCTTCGATGATCACCGCCCCATCGTGCAAAGGAGAACCAGGCCGGAAGATGGAAACCAGCAGATCGTAGGACAGCTTGGCGTCCAGCGGAATCCCGCTTTCGATGTACGTTCGCAGGCCGGCCTGCCGCTCCACCACGATCAGGGCGCCGATGCGATTCTGCGAGAAATACTCCGCGGCCATGACGATGTCGTCGTAGACGTCTTTCGAAGTGCGCGAGGCGAAGCTCATCAGGGAAAGGTTGCGGCCGACGCGGGAAAGCGCGCGGCGAATTTCCGGTTGAAACAGGATGATGAGGGCGATGGCCACGTACGGCAGCATGGTGGTGAGCAGCCACTCCACCATTTCCAGGCGCGCCCACTGCGCCCCGCGGTAGAAAACGAACAGCAGCGCCAGGGCCACCAGCATTTGCAACGCGCGCGTTCCGCGCAACAGTTTCAACAAATAGTAGATCAGCGCCGCGATGATCAAAATGTCCAGAACCGCGCGAAAATCCAGGCGCGAGAAAGGCGTGACGGGCAGGGCTGCGGCAAACATGGTATCCCTTCTACGGTATCCCAGCCTTGCACTTTGGGGCAAGCCGCGGTTTGCCGCCCTTCGCCGGTATGCTATGTTGAATTTGGTGCGTTGATGCAGATCGAAGATGTCCGAATTTCAGCGCGGGCGAACCCGTCCCAGCGCATCATCGCGGCGGCCATCGTGTTCGCCGCGCTGTATTTCGCCTCGGATGTGATGGTCACCCTGCTGCTGGCTGTTCTGATCGCCTATTTTCTCGATCCGGTGGTCGAACTTTTCGAGCGCATTCACGTCCCGCGCGCGCTGGGCGCGCTGGTGGTTTTGCTCGGCGTGACCGCCGCATTTGCCGGACTGGGCTACGTCGTAGTGCTGCGCGCCAACCAGTTTCTGGACGACTGGCCACGCTACAGCGGTTCCTTGCGCCGCGTGACCACGCTGTTCGACCGCCAGATCATCACCCTGGAAAAAGGCATCGACGCGATCGCTCCCACCGAGGAGCGCGGCCGCACTTCTCAGCGCGAAGCGGCGCCGCCCCCGGTGCGCGAGTGGCTGCTGCGCGGCGCGGGCTCGCTGTATTCGATTCTGGTGGTAGCGGCCTTCGTGCCCTTCCTGGTGTTTTTTATGCTCGCGGCTAAACCGCGCATCTGGCGCGCGACGATCGAGCTCTTCCCGGAGGAGCATCGCGATCGCGTGCGCGGCGCGCTGGACGAAGTAAGCGCCGTGCTGCGCAGCTTCGTCGCCGGTAATGCCCTGGTCGCCATCATCCTGATGCTGCTCAGCTGGGGCTTCTTCGTGATGATTCATCTCCAATATCCTTTTTTGCTGGGCTGCGTTTCCGGCTTGCTGAACCTGGTGCCCTACCTGGGCGCGCTGATGGCGGTCGTTCCTCCGTTCTTGATCGGCCTCGCCCAGTGGAACACCATCGGCCCCTACCTGGGCATTGCGGCCGCAGTAACCTTCCTCCACATTGTGGGCTTGAATGTCCTGATGCCGGCCATCCTGGGGCGCCGCGTTCATCTGAATGCCCTGGCCATCACCACGGCGCTGCTCTTCTGGGGCTGGCTGTGGGGCGCCATCGGCCTGATCCTGGCGATTCCCGTCACCGCCACGATCAAGGTGATTTGCGATCACGCCGAAGGGTGGGAGCCGGTCGGGCGCTGGCTCGGGGCCTAGACACAGCCAACCGGCCCGTTTGCCACACGACTTAGGTAGCACAGACTTCAGTCTGTGGGGTTCCAACTGATCTGGGCTTGCGCGCGCGGGCTGGGCATCGTAATGAACCCCCACAGACTGAAGTCTGTGCTACTCAAGCGGCCGACAAGATGCCGGCGCTACGGAAGAAATTCGCGGATACGCCACGCCGGTATTGCTTTTTTCCGCAGACACATACTTGGTGTGAAAGAACGTCTCGACGTCGAATTCGAGGTCGCTGGCGTACGACGGTATGGTGCCCAGCGAGGCGTAGCCGCGCAGATATAGCGAAGGTGTGTAGCCCCAGTCCAGCGTGCAGGGATAGGGCTGCTCGGGAGGAAGCGCCCAGAAGGGCGCAAATCCGCGCAAATCGAGGCCGAAGCGTTCGGCGTAAAATTTCTGCCAGGAATGCGTCGTCATCTGAAGCGACGACGGATTGGCGTATTTTTCCATGATGATTTCGGCGGCGGCCCGGGAGAAAAGGACCATGCCCGCCCCGATGTCGGCCTGCACGCCATAGCCGTCGCGGTATTCGAGGACGTGGCTTTCGAACGAGCGCGCCGTGGCCGACCCGCAAACGATGCCGTCCTCGGCGCTCCGCGAGAAAAGGCGGATCAGCGCGCGGAACCAACCCGGCTGGAACAAGATGTCGTTCTCAATCAGGCCGACGTAGTGGTAGCCCAGTCGCAACATGCGCGACAGCCCGAAGCAGACCGCGCGCTCCGCGCCGCCGGTCACGCCGTAATTCACTTCAACCAGCCGCGCATTCTTGAACTTGTAATTGCCCGCCAGGGCCGGCACGCCCGCCTCCTGGCTGCCGTCGTTCCAGATCAGGTCGAAGCCGCCTTCAGTGTCGATCGACTGAATGGTTTGCAGCGTGAAGAGGTAGCGGTCGCGGGTGCTGAAAGAGAATCCGATGCGGTCGCCGGGACGGGGCCCGCGCGGTTTGGTCTTGTTGCGCCTTTGCAGCGCGCGCAGGACGTCGATGATCTGCGGATATTCCGGGCGGCCGCGCAGCCCGCGGTTTCTTCGTTTCGGCGCGGTCGCCGCCGTTGTTGTCGCCGTCATACGGTTGCCAGCTGCCGGCAGGCAGCCACCCAGGCGCGCATGGATGCGGCCATGGCGCGGAAATAATCGCGCGTCGCTTCGGTCCAGATAAATCCGGAGAAGCGCGCGGTATTTTCTTGGAGTTGCGCGCTCAGGCTGAGATACGCTTCGGCATACGTATTCCCCTCCAGGCGCGCCTGCACCAGCCACGGCAGTAGGTCCTCGAGTACCCACACGCCGGCCATTTCCTGCGTGGCGTCGCGCAAGTGCAGGTGCGTGTTTCGCCGGTGCTCGGCCACCGGCGTGCCCGCGCGAATGCTGTGGCCCATGTGCCGTGCGCACGCCTGGCTGAAGTATCCCGAAAAGATGTCGCCGAAGCGGTCAATGTGCAGCCCGCTCGCCGACAGGCTCATGGGCACAAAGTAGTAGCTGGGAATGACGTCGCGATGCAGCGCCGTGTTCTGCGTGTTCACCGGAGACCACGTGCGCGGCCCCAGCACGATCGACCTGCCCTTGAACGCGCGGGCGCGCGCCGGCGCCGCCAGCCAGGTGATCGCGTCCAGGTCCGGTTCGCGCAGCCACAGGCCGGTATTCATGCGCACTTCCACTGCGCGAGACTGCGAATGAACGTGCGGTTCCTGGTGCCGCGCAGCGTAGGGAAATCCCCGCGGGTAAACGCGGTAGGCCGGCTCGAGCTCCAGGAGATTGCACAGGTTGTACCAGCCGTTCGAGGATTCCACGACGTCATACCGCCGCGCTTCGCGGCACACCACAGAGTGCTCCGCGAAATAGTCGCCGCTCGGCGGGCAATAGTTGTCGTCATCGACGGAAATCAGGAAGTCCGCCTCGCTGTCGGCGGCCATGAGGTAGCCGATGTTGCGGCGATTGTCGGAATTGTAGGGCACGAGATCCGCTGGGAAGCCCAGTCGCTGCAGGATGCGCTCCTGCTCATCGAGCGCGGGGCACAGCACGTCCAGCCCTCTCTTGCGCAATTCCTCGCAGCGCGTAAACACCGCGGGCGGAGTTTTCTTGTCGGGAATGACGATGACCTGGACTTGCTCGAGGCGGCCATGCGCCGTGAAGTTGGCGCAGTAGCCTTCAAGGACCTTTGGATCGGCGATGGTGGTGAGCACCATCGCGGCGCGCAGAGCCATGGGCGAAAACCGTCCTGACTCTGCCCCTGGTGGAAAGCCTGACCCTGAATTCAACTGTATGCGGAACAGCGCGCGCCCGTCAATCCCGCCGAGCGAGGATGGTTCCAGGCAACCAGTAGGACAGGCTTCCAGCCTGTCGGTTTCCGTAAGTCCTTCCAGTCGCTGCCTGACATATGGAAACCAACAGGCTGGAAAGCCTGTCCTACTGGCCGTTGCTGGCCGTGCAGCGCAATGCTAGGATGGCTTACTCGATGGACGAACATTCCCTCTCCCGCCCGCGCATCGGCTTGCCGTGGCGCACCGCCGCGGAGGAAGCCGCCAACCGGCGTTCCAAAATGGATAACTATGTGAGGTCCGTGGAACGAGCGGGCGCCGAAGTGGTGTTACTCTCGCTCGCGTCGGACCGCGAAACTTTGCAGCGCGAAGCCGCCTACCTCGACGCGTTCCTGCTTCCCGGAAGTCCGGCCGACGTCGATCCCGCGCACTTCGGCGCCAGCCGCCACCCGGCCGCCGAAGATCCCGACCATGCCCGCGAGCGCACGGACTTTACTTTGCTCGAGCATGCCCTTGTGACTGGCAAGCCGGTGCTGGCCATTTGCTACGGCATTCAGTCGCTGAACGTTTTTCTGGGCGGCACGCTGATCCAGGACATTCCCGCCGAAGTGGGCACCCAGGTCATTCACAGCCCTGCGGACGATTACCTTCCTGATGGCAGCGAAGCGCCGGACGCGATGCACGGGGCCAGCTTCGCGCAGGGGCGTCTGCGAGCCATTTCCCGCGCTCCTCAAGCGGAGGTCAACTCCTGGCATCACCAGTCGGTGCTCGATCCCGGTCAGAACCTGCTCATTACCGCGCACGCGCCGGACGGCGTGGTCGAAGCGGTGGAGTGGACGGACGATTCGAACTGGATTGTGGGCGTGCAGTGGCACCCGGAGCGAATGCCCGGCGACGCCCTGGCGCAAGCGCTATTCCGCGAGTTGGTAGCCAACGCCCGCCTGGCAAAAGTCGAAAAGTAGCGCCGCCGCGTCCGGCGGGCCGGGCACGTGTAGCGCCCGCCTTTCTTTTCAGGCGGGCACTGCCACTTCAAGCACAGCCGAACCGCGCGGCCTGCGTGCTCGTATCCGGAAAATGCCAGCCCGAAAGGCCAGCGGTACCCGGACTGGCAACCTTTGCGGCCAAAACAATCTCCCATGTAAGAAGGGATTGATCCGCGTGCGCGTAACGTTTCGAACGATCACATCTTTGGCGGTCTTGCTAAGCCTGGCGTGGGCCTGCGCGGGCATCACCACGTCCGCCCAGACCCAGGAGATGCTCCCCGACCAGAGCGCCGTCAAGGCCAAGCAACTCCTGGCGCAGGTGATCGCCGCGATGGGCGGGCAAGCCTACCTGAACGTCCACGACACGCAGTGCGACGGGCGAATCGCGGAGTTCGGCACGGCCGGAACGCTGATGGGTTTCTCTTACTTCCGCGACCTGTGGATTCTCCCAGACAAGCACCGCGTCGAGTACATCTCCAAGGGCGAGCACTCCATCCTGGCCTTCCTTGTCGGCACGGACACCTTGCTGATCACCCACGGCGGCGAGCTGGTCACCATCTTCAACGGCAACGAAGCCTGGACGCTCGACAAAAGCGGCGTTTCGAATGAGCCGGACGACGTCATCCAGGCCTTCCAGGAACAGGTAAAGACGGGCATGAACAACATGCTGCGCCGGCGCATCAACGAGCCGGGCGTGGACGCGCACTACGCCGGCCCCGACCTGATCGACCTGAAGGAAGCGGAGTGGATCGAGTTCACCGATCCCGAGCACCATGACATGCGCCTGGGCGTGGACACGCACAACCACCTGCCGCTGCGCTGGGTGGTGGCCACGCGCAATCCCGAAACGCGCGAGCGCACCGAGATGATCACCAGCTACACCCAATACCT
>Ga0210398_10005203_pt1 | contig 12106 bp, 17 predicted proteins | sample IncBWC4OmetaG_FD_161047 | JGI IMG/M metagenome (GOLD analysis project Ga0210398, IMG submission 161047) | Forest soil microbial communities from Barre Woods Harvard Forest LTER site, Petersham, Massachusetts, United States - Inc-BW-C-4-O | ecosystem: Environmental > Terrestrial > Soil >... | reverse complement strand
GCATCAACCGCGGCGAGCTTGAGGTACTCGTAGGCGGCGAGTTCGGCGACGATCGCGGAAAAGAGTGTGATCATCCACAGTTGGCCTAAGAAGATGAGGGCGAAGACAGCGAGAATGAGGACTGTGGCGGTGAGGATACGTTTCATGCTGGCCTGAACAGGATATATCCAGCGGCTGGAAGTGTATTTTATTTATATCTTGACTTATTTAGATATATCGTAGCATCTGAACATGAGAAAACTATATCAACACTTCAGAGGTTTCTGCGGCGAGGAAGAAGGCCGTGGAGAGAGACATAGGGACGATAAACATCGCGGAGGGTTTGGTGACTTTGGCGGTGGGCGGCATGGATTTCGTGGTGGTCGCGGAGGGCCGATGCGGTTCTTCGGGGCCGGCGATCTGCGATACGTGATTCTGCAACAGATCGCGGAGAAGCCGAGTCACGGGTACGAGATCATCAAGTCGATCCAGGAGCGGCTGGGTGGGACGTATGCGCCGAGCCCGGGCGTGGTATATCCGATGCTGACAATGCTCGAAGAGATGGGCCATGCGACGGTCGTTTCAGAGGGTGCGCGAAAGCTCTACACGATCACGGAGGAAGGTTCGAAGTCGCTGGCTGAGAACAAAGCGATGGTGGACGCTCTTTTCGCGAGGATGGACCAGGTTCGCAGTGAGCAGGGAAGCGATCGCTCGCCGCAGATCGAACGGGCGGTCGAGAACTTTCGCATGGCGCTGCGGATGAAGAAGGGACCACTGACAACTGAACAGGTGCACGCGATCACCGACATCATCGATGCCGCGGCGAAGCAGATCGAGAGGGCCTGAGATGAACTCTTATCGTTACAAAATTACGGTTGAAGCGCTGACGGGAGCGAAGGGAGAGCCGGTGGAGGGACGGACTCTCTCGTTCGAGGCTGCGAATCATGACGACATTCTTGGGATTGTGGATAGGATGCGGGCTCGGTTGCCGTTTGATGGCGATACGGTCGCTTCGCTGGGGATCGGGCTGAGGCTGTTTTCGGAGGTTGCGCTGATGCAGCGGGATGATCCGATGTTTGCGATGATTCGGCCGGCGCTGGGTGAGTTTTTACGTGGGCTAAAGCAGAGGTCTGCTGTTGAGGCTCCGGCTAACCTTGGTGGGTTGCTGTAGTCGTACTTAACTCAATAAACCAGAGAGGTCTAACGCTTCCTCTTGACGAGGTACCAGCAGCCTTAACGGCGGGTGAGGACCGCGTCGGGTTTTGCTTCGGACTTGGCGTCCTGTTTCGTCTCGACCCTAGGGATGAGGTGATCCTTGATCTCGGCGGCGACCTCTTCTGCGGGCTGAAGATTGTCGAGGTCTTCGTCGGTGAAGCTTTCGCCTAGGCCACCGAAGCGCCGTTCGCGGTGCTGGTAGGCGTTGATGGCTTCGAGAAGATGGAGGCCGTTGAAGTCTGGCCAGAGGCGGTCGGTGACGAAGATCTCGGCGTAGGCGATCTGCCAGAGGAGGAAGTTAGAGATGCGCTGTTCGCCGGAGGTGCGGATGACCAGGTCTGGGTCGGGCATGTGCGCAGTGTAGAGGGCGCGGGCGATGCTGGACTCATCGAGGGACTCGAGGGCGCCCGCACCAAGGAGATCATCGACGGAACAGCCGCGGGTGTGGGCTTCGGTCGTGAGATTGGTAAGGATGCTGCGGACGGCGTCGACGATCTCGGATCGAGCCCCGTAGTTGAGGGCCAGGGTGAGGGTGGTCCCAGTGTTCTTTGCCGTGGCTTCAGAGGCCCACTGCATGGTGTCCTGCACCTCCTGTGGGAGGTCGTGGGTGCGGCCGATGTAGGCCATGCGGACGTTGTTGTCGTTCATGCGCTTCACATTGCCAACAAGGTAGCTCTTGAGGAGCTTCATGAGGAAGCTGACCTCGGACTTGGGGCGGCGCAGGTTATTTTCGAGGGAGAACGCGTAGAGCGTCAGCCAGGGAAGGTTGATGCGGGAGGCTGTTTCAACGACGTACTGAACGGATTCGGCACCCTTCTGGTGGCCGAGAAATCGCTTGAGCGCACGTTTGCCTGCCCACCGGCCATTGCCGTCCATGATGATGGCTATGTGCTGGGGAATTTTTGCTGGGTCGATCTGGTGATAGACACTCTGCTCTTCGGGCGAGAGTTCATGGCTGCGATTGGGAACGCGGCGGTTGTTCGGTAAAGGTGTTGATGCGCGCAAAGCGACCTCGCAGATATTGACGCTAGCACACCGACGTAGGGTGCGCAATGAACGTCTATCCTTCCTGAATACCGCGAAGTATGCAGGAGCGTGGAAGTATCATCTGCTAGATGGGTTTACGCTTTTTCCCGCGAGTTACTGGGGCTTGCGCATCCAGAGATCGCAAATGTTCACATGTCGTGAGGATTCGCGACGTTCGTGGCATGTCCAGTCTTGAGCTGACATGCTGGACGGAGAGGAGAGCGCCTTCATGTTGGAGGCGCTCTCCGGAGGTTGAGATCAGGTTCGCACCAAGCTTTAGGCGGTACGACGACGTCCCGCAGCCAGCTCCCGAACATGATTAAGGAAGATGGAACGTTGCAACTCGTCTAGCTGCGAGGTGTACATCGCGATCTCGGCGAGGAAAGGATCGGTCATGAGAACCGCAGTCTCGTCGCGATGGCGAGTGTTGGAGTCGCGCAGCAGGGCGGAGATGTCGACCTGGAGGGCACGGGCGAGGCGATCGAGGGAAGACAAGGTGGGCATGGCCTTGCCGTTTTCGATCTTGGAGATGTAGGTGCGTGGTACTCCCATACGGGCTGCGAGCTGACGCTGCGAGAGATTGCGCACGTGGCGCAAGTCGCGAACGGCGTGGGCTACTTGCAGGCCGCCTTCCTGGGTTGTGGGTGGGGGAACCAGCGCTAGTGGTGCGGGAGCCGGTTCGGGCTCTTCGACCTCGAGGCATTTGTGGCAGCGGCGGCACAGCGTATTGGCTGTCCGGAACTGCACCAAACTGCAGTGGTCGCAACGTAGTACCTCACGTTGTTCGACAGGTGCCATCATGGTTGCCATAAGTTGTCTTGTAGCGAAGGGACCCAGAGCAAGGACCCACACATGTCCGATAACGGAGCGTGTGATGTGCCTAGATTGACACTGGTGTACTTTGGAGTCAAGGGGAAACCCGCTGATTCTGCCAGAAAGACCTAAAAAAACCGAAGATGAACCAAGTTGGTAACTTGTAAAGGTAGGACTGAGAGCTTAGGCGCGTGAGAAGAGGAGGAGTTTTGGATGGCTCAAGAGTTCGGGAGTTCGCAGGCGTTGGAGTTGCTACATGAATGGACTAAAGGCGAAAGTTTGCGGAAACACGGCATGGCAGTGTCGGTCTGTACGGAGTCGTACGGCGTGCTGGAGGCTGCGCGGTTGGGGCTGAGTGGAGTCGAGGCCGATTCGTTCGTTGAGCTGTATGCGAGTGCGGGGCTGTTGCACGACATGGACTATGAGCGGCATCCAACCCTAGGCGAACATCCGTTTGTTGGAGTCAATCGGCTGCGGGAGTTGGGGTGGCCGGAGGTTGTGCTGCATGCGATTCTGGCGCACGCGGACTACTCGGGGACGCCGAGGGAGACGCATCTGGATAAGGCATTGTTTGCATGCGATGAGCTTGCGGGATTTTTAACGGCTTGCGCGTTGGTGAAGCCGAGCAAGTCCATCCATGACGTCGAGGTTGCCGGGGTAAAGAAGAAGATGAAGGATAAGGCGTTCGCGCGGGCGGTGCTACGGGAAGACATCACTGGCGGCGCGGAGCTGCTTGGGTTGAGCGTGGACGAACATGTGGGGAATTGTCTGCGGGCGATGCAGGCGAGAGCGGGGGAGTTGGGGCTGGAGGGTAACGGGTCAGCTGGTTAGCAGGTCACTAGAGTGGACGCGTGGGATATTCGCTGCGGCGAAGTCTGCGTTGGTGGCATCGACGGAGCCGGATAAGTGGACGGCGCGGGTGGCGTCTTCGATGACGATGGTTTCAAAGCCCATTGCGCTGCCGTCGATGGCAGAGTAGCGGACGCAGAAGTCGTAGGCGAGGCCGCAGAGGAAGAGGCGGGTGAGGTTGCGCTCGCGGAGATAGCCTGCGAGGCCGGTGGGTGTGGTGTGGTCGTTTTCAAGGAAGGCGGAGTAGCTGTCGATGTGGCGGCGGAAACCTTTGCGCAGGATGAGCTCGGCGTGTGGGATGTAGAGAGCAGGGTGGAAGGCTGCGCCTTCGGAGTGTTGGAGGACGTGATCAGGCCAGAGGCTTTGGGGACCGTAAGGGGCTTCGATAGTTTCGAACGGTTGCTTGTTGGAGTGGGTGGTTGCGAAAGAGATGTGCTGGGTAGGGTGCCAGTCCTGGGTGAGGATGACGTGGTCGAATTTTTTGGCGAGGGTGTTGATGAGGGGGACGATGGCGTCGCCATCTTTTATAGCTAAGGCGCCGCCGGGCATGAAGTCGTTTTGGACGTCGATGACGAGGAGGGCGTCGGTGGGGTGGAGTCGCATGATTTTGATCGTAGTTCAAGGGGCCAGGAGTGCGATCATCGTTTGGACCATGCTCACATCTCAAAATCGAGATATGGGGAACCCAAATTTGCGCTAGGGTTTAAGGTTTTTGGTGTCCTGGATGGTGCCAATTTTGATGTCGGAGTTCTTGCAGTTCTTGTCGAGGCAGAAGCCGGTGATCCAGACCTCGCCGTCGCCGATCATGACTCCCTGAGAGTTGACGAAGAGGGCGTCGTACTTCTGCTTGTAGATGGCGTCTGCGATATCGGGCGTAATGATGCGGTCGTAGTCCTTGATGAATTCTTTCGGGTTTTTGATGGTGATGGGGTGTTTGCCTGGGTTGACCTTGATGGGGTAGTGAACGAGCGCCGCTACGGCAGCAGCATTGTGCTGAGAGACCGATCGCTGGAGGTCGGTAAGGAGAGTCTGAACCTTGACGTGATTTCCGACGGAGAGATCGATGGATTTATCGAGATCGGTTGGGCCGGTTTGGGCGGAGCCAAGAGTGGGCGTAAGGAGCATGCTGGCGAGTAGGATCAGGGTTGCAAGTTGAGTTCGGGCGGTCATTCCGTCTCCGTGAAGAATGTCGAGGATTTGTGTCGAAGATAGCCTACACGCGTCTCGGCGAGACAGTGAGAACAATGTGTAGCTAAGATGCTAAGCTGACATGTTTTTGTGGGTGGACGGATGACGGAGGATTTGAAGTTGGAGAGTGCGTTGGGGTCGAAGGTGGATGTGAAGGCGGCACGATTTGGTGCAAACCGCGAGGCGTTGCATGTGTTGATGGCGGCGTTGCGGGCTGAGGAGAGTGAGATTCGGCTGGGTGGTGGTGCGAAGGCAGCGGAGGCACAACGGGCCAAGGGCCGGCTGACGGTGAGGGAGCGGCTGACGCTGTTACTGGACCCGGGGACGGAGTTTTTGGAGTTGGGACTCTGGGCGGCGCATGGGATGTATGAGGAGTACGGTGGTGCGCCGGCTGCCGGGGTGGTGACAGGGTTGGGGAGAGTGAGCGGGCGGCTGTGCATGATCGTGGCGAACGATGCAACGGTCAAGGCGGGTGCGTTCTTTCCCATGACTGCGAAGAAGGTGCTGCGGGCGCAGACGATTGCGTTGGAGAATCGGATTCCTACGCTGTACCTAGTGGACTCGGCTGGGGTGTTTCTGCCGCTGCAGGAGGATGTGTTTCCGGATACGGACGATTTTGGGCGCGTGTTTCGGAATAACGCTGTTATGAGTTCGCTGGGTGTGCCGCAGATTACGGCGATTATGGGGATGTGCGTGGCTGGTGGAGCGTATCTGCCGGTGATGACCGACACGGTACTCATGACGGAGGGGAGTGGACTGTTTTTGGCAGGACCGTCACTAGTTCAGGCGGCGATGGGGCAGAAGACCGGGGCGGAGGAGTTAGGTGGGGCTTCTATGCACGCGGAGATCTCGGGGACGGTGGACTTCAAGGAGCCGAACGATCATTTGTGTCTCGCGCGGTTACGTTCTTTGGTGGGAAAGATTGGGGAACGAGCCGGAGCGCCGTTTTCGCGCGTGGAGTTTGATTCGAAGGTTGATGCTCCGAAGTATGCGGCGGAAGATTTGTACGGGTTGATTGATCCTGATCCGGCAAAGGCGGCGAACAATGTGTATGACATGCGTGAGGTGATTGCCCGGATCGTTGACCGCTCGGAGTTTGATGAGTACAAGGAGGAGTTTGGACGGACGGTCTTGTGTGGGTATGCACGGGTTGGTGGGCGGGCCGTGGGTATCGTTGCAAACCAGAAGATGCATCAGTCGCAGACTGTGGCAGTGGGACCGCAGGCGGGAGAAAAGCGAACGGAGTTCGGTGGGGTGATCTATACCGAGAGTGCGCAGAAGGCGGCGCGGTTCATTATGGATTGCAATCAAAGTCTGATTCCGTTGATCTTTTTGCATGATGTGAATGGGTTCATGGTGGGGAAGGATGCGGAGTGGAGCGGGATCATTCGTGCCGGGGCGAAGATGGTGTCGGCCGTGAGTACGAGTGTGGTGCCGAAGATTACCGTGATTGTTGGCGGAAGCTTTGGTGCGGGGCACTATGCGATGTGCGGGAAGGCTTATGATCCCCGGTTTTTGTTCGCGTGGCCAACGGCGCGGTATGCGGTCATGAGTGGAGCTTCGGCGGCGAATACTCTTGCTGAGGTGAGAGCGAAGCAGATGGAGCGTGGAGGAAAGGTGCTATCGGATGCAGAGAAGAAGGTGCTGTATGACGAGATCAAATCGTCCTATGATGCGCAGGCTGATCCAAGATATGGAGCGGCTAGGCTATGGATCGACGCGATTATTGATCCGGTGAAGACGCGGGAGGTGCTGATGACGGCGCTGGAGGCGGCTAGTTTGAATCCTGATGTGGCTAGGTTTAATCCGGGAGTTTTGCAGACGTGAAATGGCGAGGGCTGGGTTTGATCGTCTGCCTTGGGTGTCTATATTGTTATGCGCGTTTTCATTTCTCCAAAGCCGAGGTGATGGGTATCTATTCACACGAAGGACAAGACAGCGGATCGACCATCGAGGTCAGAGCAGATGGGAGCTTTTTCAAATTGATGTCAAAGAAGTACAAACTGGCACGTGGCGTCTGATAGATGCAGAAAATTCTCTTTACGACACGGGCATCGAGTTCGATGGAGGGTCTGGATACGCTAATGAGTATCGCCTTACTCGACATGGCTTCAGTGTGTGTTGGGAGGTACGTGAGGATCAGGAGTACTGGTGTAAGAAGAAGGACGGGAAATGAGTGAAGTGAAGATAATTGAATGTCCGCGGGATGCTTGGCAGGGGCTGCCGAAGAATATGCCGGCGGAAGTTAAGGCGGACTATCTGCGGGTGTTGATTGCGGCGGGGTTCAAGCACATCGATGCGGTGAGTTTTGTTTCGCGCTCGGCGGTGCCCCAGATGGCGGACTCGGAGCTAGTGCTGGAGTATCTGGATCCACCGGATGATGTGGAGATTATCGGAATCGTTGTGAATGCCAAAGGCTCGGAGCGGGCAGTGAAGACGGGGAGTGTGCAGACGCTGGGATTTCCTTATTCGGTGTCGCCGACTTTTTTGCAGCGCAATCAGAGTCAGACCCCCGAGGAATCTCTGGAGGAGTTGGAGAAGATTGGCACGCTAGCATACAAGGCGGGCATGGATGTGGTGGCGTATATCTCGATGGCATTCGGGAATCCTTATGGCGAAGCCTGGAGCATCGATGAGGTGGTTGCTGCCTGCGATCTGCTGACAGATAACGGCATAACGCAGATTTCGCTGGCGGATACGGTGGGGCTCGCGACACCGAAGCAGGTGAGTGATCTCGTCAGCGATGTGCTGGCGGTGCATGATGGGATCGAGATTGGGGTACATCTGCATGCAAGGCCTGATCAAGCGGCGGAGAAGATTCGCGCAGCGTATGAGGCTGGATGCAGGAGGTTTGATGCGGCGATCGGCGGGTTGGGTGGCTGTCCGTTCGCGCAAGATGCGCTGGTTGGAAACGTAGCGACAGAGGTTCTGCTCGCGGAGTTGAGGATGCTGGGCGCAGAGCTTGAGCCGCTTCGTCCACTGGACGGATTGTTAGTTGCCAGTGCGGAGATCTCTCGCAAGTATGGGGAGAGGGTTCAGTGAAAGAGCAAAGCAACGAGCTTGCATGTCAGCGCGTTGGGGAGGGTTTGTGAGTTATACGACAATTTTAGTGACAGAAGATGAGGGTGTTCGGCGGATTACGCTGAATCGTCCAGAGCGTCGGAATGCAATGACGCCGGAGATGCAGGAGGATTTGATTGCTGCAATGCAAGAGGCGGCCACAAGCGATTGCTGCGCGGTGGTATTTGCCGGAGCTGGAGATGCGTTTTGTGCGGGGCTGGATCTGAGTGCCCTGCAACGGATGAATGATAAGACCGCGGCCGAGCATACGGAGGACGCTGAACGGATTGCGTTATTGTTCCGGACCCTATATGAGCTGTCGAAGCCAACGATTGCTGCGGTCCATGGAGCGGCGATTGCCGGCGGCACGGGATTGGCGACGATGTGTGACTTTACGCTGGCTGTGCCAGCGGCGAAATTTGGATACACCGAGGTGAGGATCGGATTTGTGCCAGCTGTGGTGTCGGCTTTTCTGGTGCTGCAGGTTGGAGAGAAGGCGGCTCGGGATCTGCTGTTGACGGGCCGGCTATTTACGAGCGAGGAGGCGCAGCGTCTGGGGCTGGTGAACGAAGTTGTTCCGAAGGAGAAGTTGGCTGCACGGACCTTGGAATTGGCGGAGCTGCTGAAGGCGAATAGTCCAGAGGCAATGGCGGCGACGAAGCGGTTATTGCGGGCGCAGAATAAAGCGTGGTTGGATTCAGCGATTGCCCAGGCTTTGGCGGCGAATGCTGAAGCTCGGACGACGCATGACTTTCGCGAAGGTGTGGCGGCATTCCTTGAGAAGAGGAAGCCGATTTGGGGGAAGGCTTGAATAGAGTCTGTGCAGGCGGCATCATCTGAATCTTAGTTCAGATTAGGTAGACTGTCTGAATGACTGAAGTTGGACTAGCAAAGCACGCTGGTGAGGCGCGGCTACGGGTTCGGTATGCTGAAACCGATCAGATGGGGGTGGTGTATCACTCCAACTACCTGATCTGGTTTGAGGTTGGGCGGGTGGAGCTGATTCGCAGCATGGGGTTGGACTACAAGCGGATGGAAGCAGAAGAGGGCTGCGGGATCGCAGTGGTAGACGTGCACGTTAAGTATCGTGCTCCGGCGCGGTATGACGATGAGCTCGTGGTGCGGACGACGCTGCTGGCGGCGCGTGGTGCGGTGATCAAGTTTGGGTACAGGGTTCTGCGTGTAGCGGATGACGCGCTGTTGTGCGAAGGGGAGACGGTACATGTGGTGGTGGGTACGGACATGAAGAAGCAGTGTCTGCCGCCCAAATATGCGGAACGTTTTGGTGCTTACCTGAAGTCTCAGTCATCTCATACCGGAGAGGTTCGAAATCAGATCAAGGATGAGGTGAGTTGATGAGCACAGACAAGAAGGTTGCACTGATTACAGGTGGAAACAAGGGTATTGGGCTGGAGACGGCTCGGCAGCTAGGTAAGCTGGGGATTACGGTGTTGATTGGCGTTCGCGATGAGGCCAAGGGCGCGGCTGCGGTGGCGGAGTTGAAGAAGGACGGCGTCGAAGCCCGGGCTGTGAAGCTTGATGTGGACAATGCGGCTGATTATGCGGCAGTTGCCAAGCTGATCGAGAAGGATTATGGAAGGCTCGATATTCTGATCAACAATGCCGGCATTTTTCTCGACGGACGGAAGGAAAATGAGACGTCGACAACCTCGAAGGAGATCTTGCAGAAGACGTTCAATACGAACTTTTTTGCGGTGGTTGGGCTGACCCAAACGCTGCTGCCTTTGCTCAAGAAGAGCCTCGGCGGTCGCATCGTGAATCTGTCGAGCATTCTGGGTTCGAATACTCTGCATGCTACGCCGGGGTCTTTTATCTACGATGCTAAGACGTTTGCGTATGACGCTTCGAAGGCGGCGCTCAACTCTTTTACCATTCATCTCGCGCATGAGTTGAAGGATACGAAGATCAAGGTGAACTCGGCCCATCCCGGGTGGGTGAAGACGGATATGGGCGGTGAAGGTGCGCAACTCGATATCGAGACGGGTGCGAAGACCTCGGTGGAGTTGGCGACGCTGCAGGATAGTGGGCCGAATGGTGCTTATCTCCATCTCGGCAAGCCGTTGCCCTGGTAGTTAGCTGATGAGAAGGCCGCGGGGTTTAACGTTTTCGCGGATGAAGTTGATCGTGGTTTCAAGCGGCGTTCCCGGTCCGAAGATGGCCGAGACGCCGCTTTCTTTTAATTTCGGCTGATCTTCGTCGGGTATGGTGCCCCCGAGGACGAGGAGGATGTCTTGGGCCTTCTGCTCGCGGAGGAGGGTGGTGATGCGGGGGACGATGACGTTGTGGGCTCCGGAGAGGATGGAGAGGCCAATACAGTCGACGTCTTCTTGAATGGCGGCGGAGACGATCATCTCCGGGGTCTGGCGAAGGCCCGTGTAAATAACCTCCATACCAGCATCGCGTAGGGCGCGGGCTATGATCTTTGCGCCGCGGTCGTGGCCGTCGAGACCGGGTTTCGCGACCAGGACGCGGATTGGAGGTGTGGTTGGCATGCGTTCCGAGTATATCGGCGTGTGGCTGGTGAGGGTACCCCTCCCAGTGGGGTATCTTACGGGGAAGTGGTTTTACTTTGTTTGGTTTGGAGCTTTGCTGCGTCTGTAAAATATTGATTCTACTGCTGTTGCGTGCAAAATATCTGGAATGAGTCAGTTACATCGGTTTTTCAGTGATGACTTAGCTGGTTTGACGGTCTTCAACTGATTTGGTGCTTACTCTTCAATTATAGAGAATTGACAGGGGTAGACACGCCACGAGAATCGTCAATGCTGGCGCGGGTTTTCGTCATTTTGGGGGTTGACAGAGTTTGGCTGGTCTCAGGAGATGATGGTTTTGTGCTGGGACGAGATGTCGGCTTAAGTCGATTTTGTTGAGGTGGAAGAGGCAAAAATACCGGGCAGAAATAGCTTTTTGAGAAGTAGTTGCTTCGGAGGACATAGGTGAACAATCGTGACGAGGGAGCAAGATTGGCGCGGGTCAGATGGTTTTTGTGTCGGAACGGCGCGAATTCGCGACATCTCGATGGTGATTCGGTGGTGAAGGCTGGAGTTATCGATGGCTTAGAGATGGATGTTGAGGAGTCTGGAAATCGACGGATACCAAGACGTGTCAATCGTGTTAACTCCCACCGGCTGATCGCAGTATCGAACAGAGCCGCCATTCAACGCACCAGTCGGTTGGCCTCGCCTTTGCGATGGCGACGCGACGAGACTATGTCGTTCTAATAGCGCTTGGAGATTACGTACTTTGATCCGACTGCGCGAATCCGGGTCACGTCCTTGGGGTGGAGAAGAACTGAAAACGAGGGACCGTTTTGGATAGTTGCCGCGTCGCCGCCTTGAATTGTTACGTCGTTAGGGCCGAGATTCCTTACATCGACAAACCATGCACTACCGTCCTGACCCGGCCCTGGAACAGGTACTGGTAATTTCACGGTATCCAGGCAGTACACAAGTTCAATCATCTCCCCGCCAACTTTAGCGGGAATAGCGCCGACATGGGAGAGGCGGACGACAGTTTGAGTCTGTGAACCTTGTGTTTGCCAACTTAAGATCGCCAGGCAAAGGAGGAGCGTTTTCATTCATTATCCAGATCTATGTCGAGATTTTGTGACCATTCACTAGCTCACTCTACTTGTTTCTAATTCCTGTCTGCAAGAATCGATTCACCCTATCAATTGTCGAATACAAACACGTTGACACTCCATGGTGGCAACGTCGCCGTAAAGTTCGAATGCCAAGCACCATGCTTTGACTCAACAGGGGCAGCGGACCAATCGCCGGTACGTGTTTTGTCGTATTGCTCCCTGCCATAGGTCCACTGCCGCACAGATTTGCCTGACGACTTGTTCTCGAATGTGACTGGAACCGTATGCGCCTCGTCTCGATCCCGGTTGATCAGGATGAGAGCGTAGGACGATCCATGCGTTGCTGCGTAACACAAGATCCAAGGTGCTTTC
>Ga0210398_10005200_pt1 | contig 12112 bp, 14 predicted proteins | sample IncBWC4OmetaG_FD_161047 | JGI IMG/M metagenome (GOLD analysis project Ga0210398, IMG submission 161047) | Forest soil microbial communities from Barre Woods Harvard Forest LTER site, Petersham, Massachusetts, United States - Inc-BW-C-4-O | ecosystem: Environmental > Terrestrial > Soil >... | reverse complement strand
CTGAATAGTTGTCCTGGGCAACTGAGAAGAAATAATGATTTATTGTTCATAGGCGAGGTCGGACACTATTGATCCTTCGCTCCCCTCGGCAGCTCGCCTGACAACCCGCCCATCAGGTGCTACGATGTATGTGCAGCCGTAGCTGACCAATTCATTGTGTGTGCCGACCACGTCGGATGACACTACCCAACAGCCGGTTTCAATTTGCAACAGCGAGTGGGCTGCCAGCTTTCATTCCACCCTCGGTTTTTCCATTGTTAATCGCCGCCGGTGGGCCGAGAATAGCGCCCGGTGAACGCTACGATCGCATCTGAAAAGCTCGCGGATTTTCGTGCGCGGCTTCCGCGTTTGGCGGATTTACACGATCGTTTCCACGCGGATTCCCCTAAGAATTTCTTCCGCTGCTTCCCGAGCTGGTTCGACGAATCGGAAGTGACGCTCCGTCTCTACGAGCAGATCGAACGCGACTTGAGCTTCGTTCCGCCCTCGGAATGGAACGCCTTCGCGGCGAAAGTCGGGGCGATGGCCAACCGTTACGACGAAGGTCGCCGCCGCGAGTGGGAACAGCTCTTCAATGTTTTCAGCGAGGCGCTCGGCGCCCGCGTGCTTGTGGAGAAATATGGCTGCGATGTCCTGCGGCTGGTTTCGACGGCCGATGGGAAGACTTGCGATTGGTTCGGCTCAGCGGCCGGCCAGCCCCATTATCTCGAGGTGAAGACGCTTAATCATTCTGATGACGAGCGAAAGAGCTGGTATAACGAGGCCGAACTCGTGCACACGACGTTCGCCCCCGCCGCGCTGCTCGCGAAAGCGAGAAGCACCTACGACTACGCCAAAACGCAACTCGACGCGATGCCGGGCGCGGCAGAGGCGCGAAAGCTCATCCTTTTCGTCGTGCACGCGGATTATAACTTCGACCCGTTGTTCGGCGATACTGTGCGCGAATCGCTGTTACGAGAGTTCGAGAAATTTGAGGACCCGAAATACTTCATCCACCTGGCCGTCAACACGCCGAACGACGATTGATTGTTCGCTACGGCATGAATCGTGTCGCGGCCACGCACATTTCGGTTTCTTGCAGATACTGAATACCGAGGATTTGGCGCTCCGCTTCCGCTTCGGCGCGGGTCGGAAAGTTTTTGCGGAAGCGTTTGCCGTCGATGCGCGCGTAGTAGACCTGAAAAACGATCTTCCTGGAGAGATTCGTGAGTTCTGAGATGACGTATGGATTCTCCTGCTTCATGGCCGGATTTGGCCGGTCAACGTCCTAATCGGAGTTGGCGAAAGTCCGCCTTCGCATAAGCTACGGCGTGGCAGCCTTTCGCCATAGGAGGCTGGCCTGCCAGGTCGTAGCCCGCACAAGAACGATAGCCCGTCTCCGCTCGCTATTCGCGAGCTTCGACGTGGCAGTCTTCGCCCTTGCTTCGCGGCGGGGTTTATTCTTTGTGGCCCGCCGCCGTTTCACTTTGGCGTGGCAGCCTTCGCCTCTTAAGACTGGCCTGCCAAGCCGTAGCCCAAAGGGCGAAGGCTGGCGGAGAGGGAGGGATTCGAACCCCCGGTACCTATTTTTGCGTTTCTTAGAATTATCTCATAGGTGAGTGCTGCTAAAAAACAGTGGTTAAAATAGGAACTTGTGGTCACTTTTGTTGTCACTAAATCCGTGGCTTCGCTCAGAAAAAAAGACCGTTCCCCGTTCTACTATGGGTGCTTCACCGGCCCGGATGGGCAGCGTGTCCAGAGGTCGACAAAGCAGGACAAGCGCAAGCAGGCGCAGTCTGTGGCCAACGAATGGGAGAAAGCGGCGAGACTCGCGGCAGAGAGAAGGTTGGGACAAGCCCAGGCGCGGCGCGTGATCGCGGATATTTATGAAGCGATCAACCGCGAGCCGCTGCGCTCGGCAGTGGCCAGCGATTTTCTGACGCAGTGGGCGGAGAAGCGCAAAATGGACACGACCGGACGCACGTATTACGCCTATGCGCAGGTGGCGCGCGATTTCATCGTGTCGCTGGGTGAACGCGCCAGCCTCGACATTTCGCAGCTGAGCAAGGCCGATGTAGCGAAGTATCGTGACGAGGTGCTGAAACGCACGTCCATTGCCAACGCCAACAAATCGCTCAAATACCTGCGGGTGGCGCTGGGCGCGGCTTACAAAGACGGTGTGGCGCAGGAAAATCCTGCGACGAAAGTCGATATTCTCCGGGGTCGGGAAGCTGACCGCGCGGAGCGCCGACCGTTCACGGTAAAAGAACTCAAGAACATTCTTGCTCACGCATCCGGCGAGTGGAAAGGCATCATCCTGTTTGGCCTCTACACCGGCCAGCGCCTCAAGGACATCGCCCGGCTGACGTGGCAGAACCTCGACGTTGAGAATCAGGAATTGCGCTTGGTCACGGCCAAAACGGGACGGCGCATGGCGGTTCCCCTCGCTTCACCTCTCATGGCGTATGTCCAAACGATGCCGGCAGGCGATGACCCCGCTGCACCGCTTTTTCCCGATGCCTACGCGCTGGCCGTCAAGGAATTCGGGATTGGGCGGCTCTCGCACCAATTCTATGCCGTCCTTGTGGCTGCCGGGATGGCGAAGGAGCGCGGCAAACAGGTAACCGGCAAAGGCCACGCGCAACGCCGTGCGGTCAGTGAGATTTCTTTCCACTCGTTGCGACATACGGCGACAAGCTTGCTCAAGAATGCCGGTGTGCCCGCAGCGGTGGCAATGGACATCATCGGTCACGAGAGCGAAGCCATGAACCGCCATTACACGCACATTGAGAGCAAAACCAAGCGGGCGGCTTTGGCCAAGCTGCCAAAGTTGACCTAAAGACCCATCCGGCACCCGACTCGCCAATAAGGTGAACGCCGCGCCCTCGCCCTCACAGCGGCCTGTGTTTGGCGAAAGCGCGGCGTTCGTTGGTGCCTCGGCGTTCAGCAAGAGCGCGTTTTACTGAAATTTCGGCAGTTCATTCACCCCGTTAGCGGTGGGCGCGGTTGCTTCTACTGCCACCATGGCGGCTCGCCGGATGTGATCGGCCACCGAGTCATAAACGATCAGACGCACGCCGCGCAGCGCATTGCGCCGGCGCACGGCAATCATTTTGATTTCACCGAGTGAAGCAGCCTTGTAATACCAGCCGCGTGACAGACCGAAAAACGGGTCGCGTTGGCGCGGCCCGGGCAGACGGAAAAACTCGACGCGAGGCGCTACGGCCTCGGCGAGTGTTGGATTGGGTGTTGTTTCTGAGTTCATGACTATTCCTTTCATTGTTACTATTTATTTGTGCATCTGGCTTCGACAATGGCGTGCCTCTACCCAAATTACGGTAGGCCGCCTGCCCTTTTTAGGGTAGGTGTGCCCACTTCCCTCTGGCTGCGGGTGTGTGTGACCTGAGTTCATCGGCATTTCTTTCATTGCGGAGCGCATCCTACCGCAGGTTGCCGCGCAGAAATAGGGTCAACGTGAGACCCGGCAGCTGACCCTATTTTTTTCCTGATTCGGCCAGCGGAATGTTTGCGGTGTAATGCGTTCATGCCCGCAATCTACCGCTCTTGGTCACATCAAAATAGGCCCAAAGCGTGGAGCCTGTTTTGTCCGCATTTGGCGCACGGTGGGCGCACCGGAACTTGAGCGAGCGGTGACACACGCGGCCAACACGCGCCACGAAGTGCCCGGGCATTGCTTTCTTATTAGCTACCCCGAGCCGGGGGCGCGGGGGCGGCGGCGAGCGCCCCGCGTCTAAAGCGACGGAACCCCCGAGGCTTGCCCATCCTTTGGCGGGCGAAGCCGAGCCGTCGCCGGAAAGGCTGCGCACTTTTCGCCTCATTCAGCGGCGCATTCGGTGCGACACGCGCAACAAAAACTTTCGTAAGTGCTGTTTGAGGTGCACCTGTCGCTCCGTTGATTAGCGTGCGCGGATGCCGTATCCGAGCCAGCGATACGTTGCCAATTTGGCAAGGGGTAATGTGTCTACCGGAAAAAGAAACGCGACTGCGTTTCTGATTGGGGAGCGGGACGCTGAAGACTTACGCAATTACCTTAATCAGGGTAGATTAATTTTCGCACAACGGCAGGTGCCGGGTGTCTGGGTGACGTTTTTTCGCGATTAAAACGTGACGAGTCATCGCATGCGAAATTTTCCATGGACAATCGGCCTATATATAGAGGGATGTTATGTTGAGACCGAAAGTACAGTTGAACTTGCAGAACGCGCGGGAGTATTTCCGTGAGCATCTGTGCGTGGGCGATTATTATTCTCAGGGGCAGAAGATCGCTGGTGAATGGTTAGGGATTGCAGCAAAGGAACTCGGATTGACGGGCACAGTGTCGGAAAAGGATTTTCTGGCGCTTTGCGAGGGTCGGAATCCGCGGACGGGCCATCGGCTGACGCAACGGTTAAATACTGTTCGTCATGAAAACGGGATATCCGTGTCCAATCGCCGGATTTTCCATGACTTTACGATCAGTCCGCCGAAAAGCGTTTCGGTTGTCGCACTTTGTCATGACCAGCGGATCGTCGGATTGCATGACCAGGCCGTGCGTCTCGCGATGACCGAGCTGGAAACCTTTGCGCAGGCGCGGGTGCGCCGGCACAATCGCAACGATTCATGTGACAGCGGAAACATGGTGGCGGCGTGCTTCCGGCACGAGACCAGTCGCGAGCTAGACCCGCATTTGCACACGCACTGCGTGGTCTTTAACGCGACATTCGACCCTTATGAGGGTCGATGGAAGGCCCTGCAAACGGAGGGCATGTATCGCGCCCAGAAGCTCGCGGAGAACCTGTATTTTCACGAGATGGCCAAGGGCCTGCGGTCATTTGGTTACGAGATCGAAAACAACTCGCGGAATTTTGAAATTAAGCACGTTCCCAAAAGTGTCATCGCCCTCTTTTCCAAGCGGCACGTGCAAATCGAGGCAGAAGCACAGTGTCAGGCGGCGCAGGGTTACAAAGGAAACATGGGTGAATTGCGCAACCGCATCGCGCACGAGGAGCGACGCCGCAAAATCAAAAATTCCACCGCCGACGAGTTGCGTTCGCATTGGAAGAAACAAATGAGCCTTGAGGAACGCCAGTCATTGGAGAACCTGCGCCAGCCCGCCCAGCGCCAGACGCTCAGGGCTTGGCTGCGCCAGGCCACTACCGATGTGGCTCCCGATGAGACCGTCAATGTGCGGGCCATCGTGGACTGGGCCGACCAGCATATGTTTGAGCGCCGGTCAGTGGTGAATGATTATGAATTAAAGGCGGCAGCGCTCGCGCGTGGCCGTGGGCAAGACTTTGATCTGGCCGATCTCAACCTTTTCATCACCGGACGTGATTATGTGCGCAATGATTACGAACCGCACAAGCTCGTCTCCCGCGAATTGCTTCGGTTCGAACAGGAAATCGTGTCCGCTGCCAAGGAAGGGCAGAAACGTTTCGACGATTTCAACCGCAATTACAAACCAGATCCGGGCCTCTCGGAAGAACAGACCAAGGCTGCCCGGCAGATTCTAACGAGCCATGATTTCATCACGCTTTTTCGCGGCGGTGCGGGCACGGGCAAAAGCCACACCTTGAAGGAAGTCGAGCAGGCCATTGCCGCGACCGGAGCGCCGGTCTTTGTCCTCGCCCCGCAGCGCCAGCAAGTCCAAGACCTACAAAATGACGGTCTGCGGGCGCAAACCGTGGCCCATGCACTTAAAGCCCGCCAGTTTCCCCGGCAATCGGTTGTGATTTTAGACGAGGCCGGGCAGGTCGGTGTCCGCGATATGCGCGAGCTGGTCCACCTCGTGCAATCGCTGCACGGTCGGCTGATTCTCTCCGGCGACACCCGGCAGCATGGCGCGGTGGCCGCTGGTGACGCCTTGCGGGCGATTGAAACGCACGCTGATTTGCGCCCGGCAGTGCTCCGCACGATTCGGCGGCAGAATCCAGAATTAACCCATTCGGTGGAAGAAAAGCGGTTTATTCGCAGCTACCGGGCGGCGGTCAAGGAAGCCGCAGATGGTAAGATTGCCGAGTCTTACGACCGGCTGGAAAAACTCGGCTGCGTCCATGAGTTGTCCGATGAGCCGCGCCGCGCGGCTATCGCGAGTGAATACTTGACGGCGATGGAGCGGGGCGAGCGCCCCCTGGTTGTCGCCCAGACATGGGGCGAAGTTCACGCGGCTAATCATGCGATTCGCTTGGCGCTCCGGTCGGCAGAAAAATTGGAAGAGGGCGAAACATTGCGGGCCTACCAACCCGTTGACCGGAGCGAAGCGCAAAAATGCGATGCCCGGTTTTATGAACCGGGCCATTCGGCGTTCTTTCTCAAAGGTTATGGCCGTTACGCCAAGGGCGAGTTGTACGAGGTTGCCGGGGCCGATGAGCGCGGCGTGATCCTCCTGAAGGATGGCCGCCAATCAACCGTAAGTTATCGTTATGCCGAGCGTTTTTCGGTCGTAAAGGCGGCGGAACTGGAAATCGCACCGGGCGACCGGCTGCAACTCAAGGCCAACGGCCGCAGCGTGGAGGGCGTGCGGTTGCACAACGGCGAACTGGTGACGGTCGCGCAAATCGAGCCGACCGGTGCGCTGGTGGTCAATGATGATCGTGGATTAACAAAAACGCTCGCGCCGTCGCAACGGATGTTTGTGCACGGTTACGCTGTCACTTCTTATGCTTCGCAGGGCAAAACGGTGGATTCGGTGATTGTCGCCGACTCCGGCCACCGCGCCGCCACCCATGCGCAGCAGTGGTATGTCAGCATATCGCGCGGGCGGAAGCACGTGGTGGTGCTCACACCCGACAAGGCAGCATTGCGCCTAAACATTCAGCGCAGCGGTGACCGCGAACCCGCCTTGCCCGAGGAGCCAATGCGGAACGTCGATGAGGAAACGCATGTGCAAGGCTTGCGGCAGCGTGCCCACCTCTATGCCGAGTCCATCCGCCAGCACGAATTTATCCGCCAGCGCATGAACATCAATCAACAACAAACCCGAGGAATCCGAATATGACATATCTAAATGAGAAAATGAGACGCAAGGAAGCGGGTCTTCCCCCGCCGTGCATGGAGTATTCCTCCTCCTCGCTCACGCTAACGATTTATTTTTCTGACGTTCGAACACGGGTCTTTGCCTGGTCACGATTCGATTCCGCCGATCACTGTGGTGAAGAGCTTACACTCATGTTTGGCTCCCATGAGGTCGTTGTTCACGGCCAGAACCTCTCGTGCATCGTGGGCTACTTGGCAGGCTTTCACATCGAAAGCCTGCGCACGGTACCGGCCACTTACCGCCCGGTTGATGCCGATGAATTGGTCATCAGGAAATTCGAAGTGCGCAAGGTGCAATTCTGAGGGCGGGGGAATTTCAGTTTCACCACAGATATCAGTGAAGCAAAAAACACATTCGCAGGGCAACCTTGGGACAACCTAAAGACTGAACGTGTCCGGGTCTTGGCGTGCGTCCCAGATTCTCGCGACCTCCACCAACCGCCGGGCTTCGTCGATCCGGTAAAAAATCAGGAACCATGGCCGGTGTAGGATTCGACGATACCCCGGACGCTCCTGTACCGCCAATCCGCGCCGTGGCATGTTTGCGAGTGTGAGCGCATCATCAAGCAAGGCATAACCCAACCGCTCAGCCGCAGTTGGATTCTTCTGCGCAAGGAAACGCACGATCTCTTCCAAGTCCCGATCCGCCTGCGCGGCAAGCGTTACCCGGTAGTCCATGCCTTGATTTTTTTGCGCACGTCCTCGGCGGGCACCGTCGGCTCGGTTTCTAATGAACGAATACCCACGTCGAGCGCCGCCAGCATGGCCGGCGTTTCGCCGGTGAACATTCGGTCAGCCAGCCAATCAGCCAGCTCCCGGAGTTGATGGGGAGAAAGCCGTTCGATAGCTGCCTCGATTTCGGTCACGGTGGACATAGCATCACGTTAGCGCAGATTTTTCCTCTGGCAAGCCAGAGCTGATTTAGGTTTGTTCATCTACTTTAAAGCCGATGAGATTCCAAGCGATACTGAGGAGCAAGCCTTGGGGATAGATTTCACCTTCTTTCCCTCAACGTTAACAATTAGCTGAATTTGGAAAGAGAACCGGCCTGAACGCATTGCACTCATAGGGCACAAGGGCCTTTTCGAGCGGTCGAGTGTGCTTTGTTCGTGTATATTTCCCATCTTTGTCGCGAGACCAGCCGTGAGCGTCAACGATAGTCTCGGCATCGCGGTAATCCATAAGAAAGACGCGTGGTGACCTTTCATTTTCGACATGCCAGAGGTAAGCGATCTTTAGCCCATGAATCGGCAAGTACTTCTTGTCGGTTATGAAGCCAAATTGCCGGTAACACTTAAGTTGGAGAGGAACAGCGCGAAAATGACTGGCGTCACGGTCAACGTAGGCAATTAGATCAATGCCATCGTCGATGTCGGGCACTGCTATCTTGATTTTTTCACGATAGAGGCACCGCACAAATTGTGCGATCCCAATTCGTTCAATTTGACTATCAGAGTAATGCATTGCCAATCAACCGTGATTGTCCCAGTGCCGCTATTGGCCTTTGTAGGCATCATTAAAACCTTCGATCCATTTTGCCTTATCCTCCTCGTTGTACTTGGACAACTCGTTAGGGTAAAAAGTGTCAATCTCGGTCTGCGCACTAATATTGGGCATGAAAGGTACGCTCGCACCGGCGGTGTGACCTGCATGGTAAGCCGGATCATTCGTCTTGATAGAATTAAGAATCCACGCGATGGTGGACAAGATCACTAAAACCACCAGCGTGATGCCGCATCCGATATTATTTTTTCGGGCCTTTGCTTTCGCATCTTCAACTTTCTTTCGATCTTGAGCCTCCGCAGCTTCAACTTTCCTTTTTCGAACGACGCTTAGGACGGTTTCGGAAAAGCTAACATCTGTCAGGGATGTAAATGATTTCCATTCGGTGGTTCCTTCTTCGCATACCATTGTGGATGCCGGTAGCTTTTGCTGATCCACGAGATGCCAGATTTCATCGGCTGGAATCGGGCCGTGATCCTGAGACTGATGTCGATAGAAGTAGTGTTTCATCTCCGAACGGATAACTTGAAAGTGCGGCGAGCAGGGAAGCAAATCTAATAAAACAGGTGATATCTGGCTCTTGCCAATGACCTTGGCTACGACGTTGGCAGCTGGGAATGCTATCGCACTTCTCTCCACGCGGCCAGCGTGCGTACGGCGAGATCGTTTTGGTTGGTCATCGTCGGCAAGCGGGTGAGCAGGTCCTTAACGTCCATGAATGTGGGCAAATTCAGGGAAACGTGTTGCCACTGGACGTTGCCACTGGCTGTCTGTTTTTACTTAACTTACTGACTATCAAACTGGCGGAGAGGGAGGGATTCGAACCCCCGGTACCTTGCGGCACACCTGATTTCGAGTCAGGCGCATTCGACCACTCTGCCACCTCTCCGTGACTGAAAGGTGAAACGTAGGCCCGGCCCGGCAAAACGGAAGTCGAAAATCAGCTTGGCTCAAGGGAGCCGAACACACGGTTCGCGTTACGACCGGCAGCGAAGCAGGGGATGCCCCGGTTTTCCTGCCACTCTGGTGGCATGTATTGCGTGTACTCCTGCGCAGCAGGAAAGACGCGGCGCATAAATTCAGTATCATATGGCCCTCAATGGTGGCTGCAAGATTGCGGTAACGCGCGCTCCCTTGACTGCACAGAGAGTCTGTGTATCATGTCATGATGCCCTCCAAGACCATTTCACTCGAAGTCGACGCCTACCAGCGTCTGAAGGCGACGCGCCGCGACGGCGAGTCATTTTCCGCCGTCGTTCGCCGCATCACGCTTCCTCCGGCCAAGGCCACGGCGGCCGACCTGCTGAAGGAAATGAAGGCCGGCGCCTTTGGTCGGGGTGCGAACTGGATCGCCATTAAACGAGCGGTGGCCGGAAGAAAGCGGTCGCGTGACCTCCCTGTTGCCTGATGCTCTTCGACAGCGAATTCCTCATCCACGCTTCCGGCCAGCGCGGCCGGAAGCAAAAAGCACTCGCGGAGCATTTCCTGCGCGCCCATTTGGACGCGCCTCTTTACACCTCCCGGATCTGCTGGGCCGAATATGCCGAGGGCTGTGACGCTCCGGCCGAGGTTCAGGCCGGCTTGCATCTTTTTGCCGTGATCGAAATCGATGAGAACATCGCCTGGACCGCCTCGCGCCTGGGCCGCGAATTGCGGACAACGGGCAGGCATATCGGGGACAATGATCTCTGGATCGCTGCGACCGCTTTGGCCTTCAGCTTGCCCCTCGTCAGTCGGAACACTCGGCATTTCGACAGGGTCACTGGACTCCAGGTCATCTCATATTAAAATTTCGACATAAAAACTAAGGACATTGAGCTCAACGCCGGTGATCTCGTCGAGAGTGTCGAGGCGTTTGCCCATCACCTGGCGGGCAAGCAGAAGCTTACCCTGCGCACGGTGACCAGGCCATTGCCGTCGCAGGTGCACGCCGTCCCTCTGCAGAGGTCAGATCGCCAGTATTAAAGACGACTTGCTATAGTGCCATGGACAACAGCGTCTTTGGGGAATAATTGCATCCCTGATGGAATCTCTCCTTTAAGCCGCACATCGCAATGCCGCGGCGAGTGGATGAAAACCGCCCCTATTCCAAAGAACGAAGCCGAACGCCTCGCGGCGTTGCGGCGTTACGACATTCTCGATACGCCGGCCGAGGCGGCGTTTGACGACTTCACCTGGCTGGCCTCGCAGATTTGCGCCGCCCCGGTCGCACTCATCTCGCTCATCGATACCAATCGGCAGTGGTTCAAGAGCAAGGTGGGCCTGGACCTGTCCGAAACTCCACGCGACGTGGCTTTTTGCGCCCACAGTATCCAAGGAGGCACGTTGTTGGAAGTCCCCAACGCACTCGAAGACGAGCGTTTCCGTACCAATCCGCTGGTTGTTGGCGACCCGAACATCCGCTTCTACGCTGGAGAGCCGCTGACCACGCCGGAGGGCTTCAAGATCGGCGCGCTTTGCGTCATCGACCGGGTGCCACGACAACTGACCACGGAACAACGCACCGCCATGGAAATACTGGGCCGCCAGGTGGTGGCGCAAATGGAGCTGAGGCGCTTAAACCAACAGCTGGAGCAATCCGTGAAGGAGCGGACCGTGGAGTTGCATCAACAGCAGGAATTCTTGCACGAGTTGATGGAGAATTTGGTGGAAGGGGTGGTGGCCTGTGACGCCGAAGGCAAACTGACCGTCTTTAACAAGGCCGCCCGCGAGTGGCACGGAACCGACGTCCGCCATGTTCCCCCCGAAGAATGGGCCCAGACATTCGATCTCCGCGAGATTGACGGGATCACGCCATTGCCCACCGATTCCATCCCACTGCTGCGGGCTTTCCGGGGCGAGCACGTGCGCAATGCCGAGATCTCCATCGTGGTGAAAGGAGCGGCCCCCCGCCTGGTGCTCTGCAACGGCGACGCATTGATCGACGCGGACGGCCACAAGACCGGCGCCGTGGTCGTGTTGCACGACATCACCCAGCGCAGAAAGGCCGAGCAACAATCGCTGCGAGCCCAGCGATTGGAGAGCATCGGCACCCTGGCTGGCGGTGTGGCTCATGATCTCAACAACACGCTCGCGCCGATCATGATGGTCGCTGGATTGCTGCGGGTGAAGTATCCGAAAAGCACGGAGCTGATCGATACGGTGGAGGCGAGCGCCAAGCACGGTGCGGACATGGTGCGGCAGCTTTTAACCTTCGCCAGGGGGGCCGAAGGCGCACGTCTGCTGGTCCAACCGCAGGATTTACTGACAGAGATGGAGAAAATCATCAGGGGCACTTTTCCCAAGAACATCCGGCTGCGGACCAGCTATGCAAAGGATCTCCATCCGATTCTCGGCGATGGCATCCAGCTTCACCAAGTGCTGCTCAACCTCTGCGTCAACGCGCGCGACGCCATGCCCAAGGGCGGCACCCTGACCCTGAAGGCGGAACAGATGGAATTGGGCGCGGCCTCGCACAGCGGCGTGGCAGAGGCCAAGCCCGGCCACTATGTCGTATGGCACGTCAGTGACACTGGCACGGGCATCCCGCCAGAGATCCTGGAACGCATCTTTGAGCCATTCTTCAGCACCAAAGGCCCGGACAAGGGCACCGGCC
>Ga0210398_10005199_pt1 | contig 12112 bp, 11 predicted proteins | sample IncBWC4OmetaG_FD_161047 | JGI IMG/M metagenome (GOLD analysis project Ga0210398, IMG submission 161047) | Forest soil microbial communities from Barre Woods Harvard Forest LTER site, Petersham, Massachusetts, United States - Inc-BW-C-4-O | ecosystem: Environmental > Terrestrial > Soil >... | reverse complement strand
TCCTCGTCCGCTGGTCCAAGAAGGACGAGAACCACCTCGCCCTCCTACAACTCGCCAGCGGCCTAATCGCCCTCAAGCGCGCTCACCGCGCCCGACTAGCCACCACCCTATAGGGATAGGCCCTAAGCACCAGTTGCAGACCCAGGCGAACAAAGTTGACAAGGCGATCTCCTCGATCCGCGCGCACGCGGAAGTCGCCGAGCGAAAGGCCGAACAGACGATTGCCGGCAACCGTGGCGGCCTGAGCGACACGCTTGCCCTGTACGCCTACCTCGACGGCCACCCCGAAGGACTGCTTCTGTTCGGGCCGCTGACGATCATGCTGCTGGCCCTGGATCTGGCCGCCCTGCTCTACAAGCTCGGCGGCAAAGACTCCCTCTACGAGCGTCGTCAGGCGCTCAGGATCCGGCTCGCATGGCAGGCGGACGTGGCGGCCACCGGGCCTCTGAACCGAAGGCTGGCATCCGCGCTCGACGCGACCGTCGAGGCCTATGGCGCCGCGCGTCGCGGGTTGAAAGACTGGATCGCCGCGGCGGTGAGCGACCCCGTGGTGATGGAGCGCTTCAAGCTGATCGCGCAAGAGTCCCTGCTCTCACAGCTCGACCGCCGCCGGCACAACCACGGTGCGCCGCGTGGGAAGGAGCGACGCGAAGTGAGCGCCACAGAGGCGGTCCGCGAGGAGCGGCCACCGCTGCAGCAATTCCCGCAGCGTCAAGGCGACGGCGAGGAGTTCGAGCTCATCGAGCTCGTGCCGGGCGCGATCGTCGCGGGCGAGCGCCGGTGGCGGCTGGTCGACCGTCTCCCGGCGGGCCACCAGGGAGGGCACTCGGTTGTGTTCGAGGCGGTCGAGCAGGACGGCAACACCCGCGTGGTGATCAAGTTCGCGTACCTGCCGAGAGCACAGGGCACCGAGATCAAGGACCTCGTTCGCGAGCGCGCCAGGCGGGAGCTTCGCAACGTCGGTCGCCTGCCCAGCAGTCCCTTCATCGTGCCGATCCTCGACAAGGTCATCGAGCCCTCCCAGGGCGCGATCTGGCTGGCCACACCGTTCGCCGAGGACGGCTCCCTGGCATCGTTCTACAAAAGCCGTCCACGGCGATCCGTGCGCGAGGTCGTCACCGTGGCGGGCCAGGTGGCGGCTGCGCTGAACGTCGCCTACACAGAACTCAAAATGGTTCATAGGGACGTGAAGCCGGGAAACGTGCTGGTGGTCCGCATCGAACAGCGCGAAGGCAACGGCCCCGCGTTCGTCGTGCCCCGCGTCCAGGTCACCGACTGGGGGTTGTCGCGCATCGAGAGCATGATGGAGTCCGAGCTCGACGTGACGCCGGGCGGCACCCTCTGGTTTGCGGCGCCCCAGGCCCACCGTTCGGGCACGGCGGACCCGCGGGACGACCTGTTCGGTCTGGGCTGTCTCATCTGGTGGCTGGTGGTCGGCGAGCCGCCGCTGCGCGCGGAGCTCGGGCCCGAGGCGGGGCCGGCTGAGATCGCGGCCCGCGTGGGACACCGGCAGGACTCACCGCAACCGTGGGATCGTCTCGATTTTTGGCAGCCCAACACGCCTCCCGAGCTTGCGGCGTTCGTTCGTCGGCTGATGGCCTTCGACCGGGACCGCCGTGCGCCGAAGCGTGGCGTCAACCCCCTGCACTGGGCGGAGACCCAGCTCAAGGGCCTGTTGGATCTCCTCAACAAGGAAGCGCTGCGCACGGGGTCAGAGCTGTACGTCGGCCCGTCGTGCGAGCCCGAGGGCGTACGTTCCGCGGTGGGGCGCGACTACGGCGACGGACACTCCGACACGAGCGGATGGAGCGCGGCCGGCTCGACGGTCGGGGACGAATCGAGCGCTGCCGGCTCGACGGTATGGGACGCGTCCGATGACACCGCGTCAGACGGCCGCCTGTTCGACCAGGAGGGCGCGACCGACACGCTCGGCGACCTCGAAGAGCCACCCGGCGATTCGCCGGCAGCCGCCAGCTAGGAGGAGAGCAAGTCGATGAGCACGATCCTCTTGATTCTCGCACTGCTCGCGATCGGATGGCTGGTCTACAACCGCCGCCGCGTCGTCGCCGGCGTGCCGGTGCTCCAAGCGCTCGCCACGGCGCTGGGGGGCAGCGGTCAGCCCGGTGAGCTGGCGCCGCTCATCGCCGCCCTCTACAGCTCGATCACCGACAAGTCGCGTCGGACCTGGTGGACCCGCACCCACCACGTCAGCGGTGAAAGCTGGACGATCGTCGCCGCGCCCGCAGACGCCGCGATTCTGGCTGGCTCGATCCGCGCCGTCGAGGCCGACCTCAACGCCGCGCTTGCAGACAACGCCAGCCGGCACAGGATCGTCATCGACTCGCCGGTGAGGATCCAGGGCGTTCTGTCGGACCCCGGCGTTGCGGCCGGGCGTCCCAAGCTTCGTCCGGGGCCCGCCGCGCAAGCGCCTCAGGCGGCGACCCAGCCTCGGCCCGGCGTCAGGCCGTCGTCGGCCGACCGCGCCATGGCCTCCACTCCGAGGTCGAAGCTCGACGCCGAATGGGAGGCGCCGACCAACCTCGCCGAGACCATCGGCGAGACGTTCGTCGCCTCGCCGGAGACCGTGCGGCTCTGGCCGATCGGCCCGGGAGCCGGACGGGATCCGATCGTGGTTCCCGCTTCCGGCATCGTTCTCGGGCGCTCACCCGATCTTGGCGCGGGTCGGATCGCATCGCGCACGGTGAGCGGGCGCCACGCCGAGCTGCGGCGCGAGGGGGAGGCGTGGGTCCTCAGAGATCTCGGATCTCACAACGGAACCTTCCTCGGAGCGCGGCGGGTTGACGAGGCGAAGGTCCAGAGCGGCGATGTGATCGGGCTGGGTCGCCACTTTCGCGTCAGGCTCATCGTCGGCGAACAGCCGCTCGAGTCCGCGGCTCGGCGGCGCGGGTAGCGGTGCCTCGCGGCTCGATTCGGCCGGGCCGTGCCGGGGCGCCGAGATCCGGTCCGCCCCCGCCCTCACCCCGCCGGATGCGGCGGGGCGGCCGTGCGCCGTCGCCGGTGGCGGTTGTGCTCGCACTGGCGCCGGTAGGCCGCGTCGACGATCGCACACGCTTCGGCAGGGTGGTCGACCACGCGCAGCACCTCGAGGTCCTGTGGGTCGATGCGATGGCCGGCAAGCGCCTGCGCGCGCAGCCAATCGATCAGTCCCCGCCACTCCTCGGTGCCCAGCAGCAGCACGGGGAAGTGGCGGATCGTGGCGGTTTGGATCAGCGTCAGCGCTTCAAACAGCTCGTCCAGCGTGCCATACCCGCCGGGGCCGATCACAAATGCGCTGGCGTAGCGCACAAACATCACCTTGCGGGCGAAAAAGTGGCGGAAGCGCAAACCGAGGTCGACGTACGGGTTGAGCGCCTGCTCGCGGGGCAGCTCGATGTTGCACCCCACCGACAGCGCGCCCGCGTCGCGCGCGCCGCGGTTGGCGGCCTCCATCAAGCCGCCCCCGCCGCCGGTGATCACCGCGTAGCCGGCCTGGCCCAAACACTGCGCCAGCGCCCGCACGCGCTCGTAATCGGGGTGCTCGCGGGGGGTGCGCGCCGAGCCGAACACGGTCACCGCCCGCCCGATCCGCGACAGGGCGTCGAAGCCGCCCGCCAGCTCGGCGGCGATGTCGCGCACCCGCTCGGCGTCGGCGTCGCGCACCTCGGCCGGCTCGTCGCCCAGCCACATCAACAGCTCCTCGTCGAACGTCGGCTCGCCGGCGGCGTCGTCTGGCTCGAGCGGGGCGGCGTCGTCTGCCATCGGTGCGGCCCAGCCTATGCGACAGCCACGAGCAGCGCGTGCGGGCCGGCTACCCCTCCTCCTCCTCCCCCCCCTCCTCCTCCTCCTCGCGCCAGCGCCGGTAGAGCGCGCCGAACTCCGCGCTCATCCGCGGCGTCAGGTCCTCGGCGCGCAAGCTGCCGGTGAGGCGGATCGTGGCGCGCATCTGCTCCAGATACTCGCTGCAGTGCTCGCACCCCGCCAAGTGCGCCTCGAAGCGGCGCCGCTGGCGGCGCGGCAGCGTGTCCTCCAGGTAGGCGGTGATCAGCTCCACGATCTCCCGGCACACCAACTCGCGTTTCAATCGCAGCATCCTCACGCCCTCCCCAGCTCCGCCTCGAGCGCCGTCCGCAACCGGCTGCGGCCACGGTGCAGCAGCACGCGCTGGTTGGCTTCGCTGATCTCGAGCGCCTCGCACACCTCGCGGGCGCTGAGATCGGCCACGTCGCGCAGCATCAACACCTCGCGCTGGCGCTCGGGCAGCTCGCGCAACGTGCTCTGGATGCGTTCCGCCGCGCCCTCCGCCAGCAGCCGGCTGTCGCTCTCCTCCACCCAGTGGCGCGGTGGCGACATCCACGCGCCGGCCGCGTCAAACCGCGCCGCGTCCACCGCCGGCCCGGCGTCGCCGATCGCCACGCTGCGGTGCTCGCGCACGCCCGTGCTCCTCGCCCGGTTGACGAGGATCGCCAGCAGCCACGTCTGAAACGACGAGCGCCCGGCAAACCCCGCCAGCCCGCGCAGCACCGCCAGCCAGGTGTCCTGCACCACCTCCTCGGCCACCGCGTCGCTGCCCACGTACGAGCGGGCGATCCGCTGCATCGTCGAGTGGTGGCGCGCCGCCAGCGTCACAAACGCCTGCTCGTCCCCCGCGCGCACGCGCGCCACCAACTCACCGTCCGCGTCCACTAGCCGGCCACGATACCCTCGCCGCCGATCGCGCCGGGCACGGTCACCGAGCCGATCGGGCTGAGCGCGCCGCCCACGCCGATCGCGTACTCGTCGACGATCCCCGCCCCACCGGTTTGCACGTACAGGAAGCGGCCGTCACCGCTCACCGTCGCGTCCACCGTGCCGGCATCCGTGTGGGTGTTGCCCTGCGGCGTCAACACCGTGCCGCCGTCACTCGACTGGAACGCGCTCAGCGACGCGCTGCCGGCGTTGGATGCGTACAAGTGCCCGTCGTCCGCCACCACCCAGCAGGTCGCTTCCTGGCCGGTCGGCGCTTCGTCCAGCTGGGTGAGCGTGCCGCTGCCATTCAGTGCGAAGTCCGCCAGCGCGTTGCTGCCCGCCTCGGCCACGATCAAATGGCCCTGCGGGTCGAAGCTCACCGCGAACGGCACCTTGCCCGGCTCGGGGTTGACCGCTGGCGTCGCCGACGGTCGGCCCCACGGGTCGACGCCATACACGTCGATGTCGCTGCCGTTGCCCTTCGTCGTGACGATCAGCTGCCGCCCGTCGGGAGTGAAAGCGACCTGGCCGGGGGTGTGCGTGAACTGCGGTTCTTCGTCGGGGTTCAACCCCAGCGCGCGGGCGCTGCCGGGGAGCGCCAGCAAACGCCCCCACACCGACACATACCCCTGCAGCTCGCCGCCGTCCAGCGCGTTCAGCACATACACCAGCCCGCGGCGCACAGCGATGCTCACCGGGAAGTCGCCGCCGGAGCTCATCACCTGGCGCAGCGCCAACCGATTGCCGTACACCGCAAACACCGAAATCGTGTCGCTGCCGGCGTTCACCGCATACAGCTCGCCGGCGTTCTGGTCGTACGCGAGCGAGCTTTGCGAGGCGAGGTGGTCCACCACTGATCCTTCCAGCACACCGCCCTTGCCGCCGGTGGCGTACACGCCCGCCTGCGTCAAGGTGCCGTTGGCGGCCCGGTCGTACACCACCACCTGGTTGCCTTCTACGTTGTCGGTCTGCACGAACACGGGGGCGCCCGGGCCGAAGCCGCCGCCCAACGACGGCCCGACGGGGGACGGTCGGCCCAACGCGCTCGCGCCGCTCGCGCCCGCGCCCAGCGCCGCCAGGGCGGCGGTCGCGGCCACACAACAGATCCTCGCTCTCATCGCTTTCGCTCCTTCGCTCGGGTGGGGTTGCGAGGTTCAGTCCGGTCGGCCACCCGGCCGTTACACCGCGCGGGGGGTTTAGATTGGATCGTGATGTCCACCGCCGTGGCCACCGCCACCACCAAGCGCATCACGCTCGTCGCCTGCATCATCGGCTCCGGGATCGCTGTGCTGGACGGGAGCGTGGTCAACGTGGCGCTGCCCACCATCCAGCGCGAGCTCGGTGGCGGGCTGGCGGGACAGCAGTGGGTCTCCAACGCCTACCTGCTCACGCTCTCCTCGCTGATCCTGGTGGGCGGCTCGCTGGGCGACCTGTTCGGCGAGCGGCGCATCTTCGCGCTCGGCGTCGCCGGCTTCGGAGCAGCCTCGCTGCTGTGCGCGCTGGCGCCCACCATCGGCCTGCTGGTGGCGTTCCGCGCACTCGAGGGCGTGGCGGGGGCGCTGCTCATCCCCAGCTCGCTGGCGGTGATCGTGGCCACGTTCCCGGGTGGGGAAGGGGGATCCAAATCCGAGCGCGGCGCGGCGATCGGCACGTGGACCGCGTTCGGGGCGATCGCCGCCGCGCTCGGTCCGCTCGGCGGCGGCATCCTGCTGGGGATCGGCTCGTGGCGGTGGATTTTTCTGATCAACCTGCCGCTGGTGGTCGTGTGCGTGACGCTGATCCTCGCGGTCATCCCGCGCGCCGCCCCGCGCGAGCGCGGCCACGCAATCGATCTGGTAGGCGCGCTGCTGTGCGCGCTCGGGCTCGGCGGGCCGGTGTTCGCGCTGATCGAGCAGCCGCGACTGGGGTGGGGGAGCCCGACCGTGCTGGCTTCGCTGATCGGCGGCGTGCTGCTGTTCGGCGCGTTCCTGCTCTACGAGTGGCGCACCGGGCGCGTCCTGGAGGAATCGCTCGCCGCGTCCTCGACCCACGGTTCGCGCGCCGCCCGCGCCTCGCGCCGCCCGCCGATGCTGCCGCTGTCGCTGTTCGCCCGGCGCAACTTCGCGGTGGGCAACGTGGAGACGTTCGCCATGTACGCCGGTCTGTCGGTGCTGTTCTTCTTCCTCGCGCTCTTTCTCCAGCAGGTGGCCGGCTACTCGCCGCTACGCAGCGGTCTCGCCACGCTGCCGGTGACGCTGGTGATGATGCTGCTCTCGCGCCGCTTCGGGGCGCTTGCCGACCGCTACGGCCCGCGCCTGTTCATGGGCTGCGGCCCGCTCGTCGCCGGCATCGGCCTGCTGACACTGCTGCGGGTGACCGTGCGCGTCGACTACCTCACCGAGGTGCTGCCGGGGCTGTTGATCTTCGCACTGGGGCTGTCGTTGACGGTGGCGCCGCTCACCGCCGCCGTGCTCGCGGGTGTGGAGGAGCGCCAGGCGGGGATCGCCTCGGGCGTCAACAACGCCGTCGCGCGCGTCGCCGGGCTGCTGGGGATCGCCGCGCTCGGCGCGATCGTCGCCGTGCGCTTCTCCACCTCGCTCGACGCCCACCTGGCGGGTGTGCGCCTCACCCCGGCGGCGCAGCAAGCGGTTGCCGAGGCCAAGCGCGTCACGCTCGGGCACCCCTCCGTTGTCGGGCTGCCGCCCTCGCAGGCCCGCGCCGTCACCGCCGCGGCCGACGCCGCTTCGCTCGACAGCTTCCGCGCCGGCATTGCCATCGCCGGCGGGCTCGTGCTGCTCGGCGGCCTGATCGGGGCCGCCGGCATCCAAAACCCGCGCCGTGCGGTCTGCGCCGAGGAGTGCGCCGGCGGCCAGCTGGTCGGCGCCTCTCCCGACGCCGCCGGTTTGCACGAGCACGCGCCGGCAGGTGAGGGGGCGCTCGCGTAGAGCCCTCACCGGGCGTGTTGTTCTTCACGGCCGCCAACCACTTTGGCGCGTCCAACAGCCGGCCAGCGGTGACGGTGGCGCTCAGCGGGCCGACTTGCGAGTCGATACCGGGGTGTGCCGAGCATTCGCGTCACGTTCATCCGCGCACTCGCCACGGTGTGGGCGGTCGTCGGCATATGGACGTTGGCGGTCGCCGTCGGGCCCGCCGCCGCGCCCGCCGCCTCCGCGAAGAAGCCAACCGCCGCCAATTGGGACGGCTCCGAACAGCGGCTGGTGGTGCGCGACGCGGTGATGAGCGACACCGCCGGCAGCTTCGCCGGCGCCGCGCCGCTGAGCGCCGCCGCCGAGAGCGCCGCGCTGGCGGCAATCGCCGGCCGCGAGAGCGTCGCGCCGGTCGCCTTCGACGCCGGCGCGCCGCTCACCGTGGTTCGCTTCGACGCCCTCCTGGTCGATCAGCTGGGGCTCGGCGACGTCGCCCAGCACGTCCAGCAGGTTGCCGCGGCCGCCGGTCTTGCGCCGCCCGCCTACTTCGGCACCGAGGTGGTGGCGCGCTACCTGGGCTTGCGCTACGAGCAGCCGGTGGGTGCGCAGACGCTCGACCTCTACCCCTGGCAGCCGATCACGCGCGCCGAAGCGGCCCACTCGTTCGCGGTCGTGCTGGGCATCGTCGGCGACGCAGCCGCGCAGCCGCCTCCCGCTCCGGCCGGCGAAGGTGGGCAGGCCGGCCAGGCCGCGCCGGCGAGTGAAGGTGGGCAGGCCGGCCAGACGGCGCCGGCGGGTGCAGGTGGGCCGGCGGGCGAAAGTGGGCCTACGGGCGAAGGCGGGTCGGCGGGCGAGGGAAGCCCGCAGGCGCCCTCCGAAGGTCGAACCCGGACGCCGCCCCACCCCGAAAGCTGGGCGCTCGCCAATGCACGCGAAGCGCTGACGGCCTTCTCGCTTCCCGCCTACAACGCCGCTCAGCGCGAGGTGCTGCGGATCGCGGTCTCGAAGATCGGCATGCCGTATGTGTGGGGCGGCACCACCGACAACACCGCCGACGGCCTCGAACACGGCGGCTACGACTGCTCGGGCTTCGCCTGGCGCGTGTACAAGGTCTCCGGTCTGTCGTGGGGCCAACAGATCCTCGGGCGCACCGCCGCCGAACAGGCCGGCGAAATCCCGAGGCGACGGCGCCTGCATCTGCCGGAAGTCGCCGGCGGCGACCTGCTGTTCTTCGGCAGCGCCCGCTTCAGCGCCACCGCCACCAACGCCAACGTGATCCACGAGGCGATCGCGCTCAGCAGCCAGTGGGCGATCAACTCCTCCGGCCAGGGCGTCTACGTGCTGCCGCTCACCTCCGGCTGGCTGCACGAAAGCTTCACGTGGGGGCGGCGGGTGCTTTGAGTGCCTCGCCCCTTGCCAACGCCAACCAAACATCAACAGCAAATATGTTGTCACGAAATGGTTGGTGCGTCTGCGCTGCTGTCATGCTCCACCGATGAGCGCTTCCGCGGCGCCGCGCCGTGCGTCTCCCGCCACGCGCCGCGCCACCGACGACGATCTGCCGGCTCTCGCGCAGATGTTGGCGCGGGCATTCTTCGACGACCCGGTGGCGATCTGGACGTGCCGCTCGGAGCGCCTGCGCCCGCGCGTGCTCGAACGGTTCCAGGCCGCGCGCCTGCGCCACCTGCTGGGCGACAGCGAGATCTGGACGACGCCTTCGCTCACCAGCGCCGCGCTGTGGGCGCCGCCCAAGCGCTGGCGCACGACCCCCCGCCAAGACCTCGAGATCGCGCGCATCTCGCTGATGCACCCCCGGATGCTCGTGCGCGCTCCCCTGATCGGCGCCGGCTTCATCGGGATGGAGCGCAAACATCCCCACCAGCCGCCCCACTGGTATCTGGCGGTGCTCGGCACCGACCCCTCCGCGCAGGGGCAGGGTCTCGGCTCGGCCGTGCTGCGCCCGGTGTTGGAGCAGTGCGACGCCGACGGCGTGGGCGCCTACCTGGAGTCCTCCAAGGAGCGCAACATCGGCTTCTACGCCCGTCACGGCTTCCGCGTCACCGCGGAGCTGCGCATGCCGCGCGGGCCGAAGCTGTGGGCGATGTGGCGCGAGCCGCGCGGCTGAGCAACGGGCCCACACGCACCGCCGCGAAGGGCCAACGACACACGCTGCAACCGGACCGCATGGGACGCCGTATCGCAGGGGGGTGGAGCGCCGGGCCGCGCCCGGGCGGACCCCGGGAGACGCGCCGGCCGGCGCATTCCATAAAGTGTGTACCGCATGCGAGTCACCGCCAAGGCCGACTACGCCGTACGGGCCACGGTGGAGTTGGCAGCCGCCAGCTCCGAATCGCCCCGCAAGGTCGATGAGGTCGCCCAGGCCCAGGGCATCCCCCTGTCGTTCCTGGAGAACATCCTCACGCAGCTGCGCTCCGCCGGGATCGTGCGCAGCCAGCGTGGGCCGGAGGGCGGCTACTGGCTGGCGCACCCCGCCGCCGAGGTGACGCTCGCCGACGTCATCCGCGCCGTGGAGGGCCCGCTCGTGGGCGTGCGCGGCCAGCCGCCCGAGGAGATCTCCTACAGCGGCTCCGCCGAGTCGCTGCAGCAGGTGTGGGTGGCGCTGCGCGCCAACCTGCGCAAGGTGCTGGAGCACGTCACGCTCGCCGACGTCGCCGCCGGCAAGCTGCCCAAGGACGTGATCGCGCTCACTCGCCAGGACGACGCCTGGCAGGTGCGCTGACCGACCGCGCGCCGGCGCGGGCGCCCGCTGAGCCGCCGGTTCGATGCAGCAGGCAGGTGGGCGTGGCAGGGTCGGGATCTGAAGCGGCGTCGAGCTGTTTGGCCAAACCGCCAATCACGCCCAAAAACGGCCTCCTTCGGGTAAACTACGACTCTACGCGCCGCGGCAGCGCTGCCGCGCGGGTGGTTTGCGCGGAGTCCGGGACGCCGCTCGCGAACCGCTCCCCTTCTCGATAAAAACCCAAAAGGAGCCCCCTTCGATGTCAGCCACATCCGTCGCCGATACCACCGAGGCAGCCGAGGCCGCCGTAGAGGCGATCACCAGCGCTGCCAACAAGGAGGCCACCTTTTCGCTGGCCCTCTCCCAGGACCAGAAGGACCTGCGCGAATGGGTGCACGGCTTCGCCGCCGACGTCGTCCGTCCCGCGGCGCACGAGTGGGACGAGAAGGAGTCCACGCCGTGGCCGATCATCCAGGAGGCCGCCAAGATCGGGCTGTACGGCTTCGAAGGGCTCGCCCAGTTCTTTGCCGACCCCACCGGGCTGACGCTGCCGATCGTCAACGAGGAGCTGTTCTGGGGCGACGCCGGCATCGGCATGTCGATCATGGGCACCGCGCTCGCCGTGGCCGCGATCTTCGGGCAGGGCAGCGGCGAGCAGATCGGCGAGTGGATCCCGCGCTGCTTCGGCACCGTCGACGACCTCAAGGTCGCCGCCTTCTGCGCATCGGAGCCCAACGCCGGCTCCGACGTCTCCGGCGTGCGCACCCGCGCCAAGTTCGACGAAGCCGCGGGCGAGTGGGTGCTCAACGGTCAGAAGGCGTGGGCCACCAACGGCGGCATCTCCGACGTGCACGTGGTGATCGCCACCGTCGATCCCACGCTCGGCTCCAAAGGCCACGCGGCGTTCGTGGTGCCGATGAGCGAAACCAAGGGCATCTCTCAGGGCGCCAAGGTCTCCAAGCACGGTCTGCGTGCCTCCCACACCGCCGACGTCTACCTCGACGACTGCCGCGTCCCCGCCGGTTACGTGCTGGGCGGCAAGGACAAGCTCGACGAGCGTCTCGCCCGTGTGCGCGAGGGCAAGAAAGGCAAGTCGCAGGCGGCGATGCAAACGTTCGAGGCCTCCCGTCCCACCGTCGGCTCGCAGGCGCTCGGCATCGCTCGCGCCGCCTACGAGTACGCGCTGGAGTACGCCAAGGAGCGCGAGCAATTCGGCCGCAAGATCATCGAGAACCAGTCGATCGCCTTCACGCTCGCGCGAATGAAGCTCGAGATCGACGCCGCCCGCCTGTTGGTGTGGCGCGCGTCGTGGATGGGCCGCAACCAGGTGCCGTTCGAGAACGCCGAGGGCTCCATGTCCAAGCTCAAGTCCGGCGAGGTCGCCGTGTGGGTGACCGAGCGCGCCATCCAGATCCTCGGCGGCAACGGCTACACGCGCGAGTTCCCGGTCGAGCGCTGGCACCGCGACGCCAAGATCTACGACATCTTCGAGGGCACCGCCGAGATCCAGCAGCTCGTGATCGCGCGCGCGATCTCGGGGATGCACATTCGGTAGGGCGGGCACCGTCCTCTGAAGGGACACCGTGAGGCCGTATGGGGCGTCGCGCAGGCGCGCCGCTGCGCTTGACATCTGCGTAGCAGGGTGTTACGGTAGTTGACAGGTCGGTCTCCTGTTGTGGGGGCTGGTGTACATAGGGTCTGGTTGGGGTCATGCCGCTGTGTGGTTGACGTCAAGCGCTCG
>Ga0210398_10005198_pt1 | contig 12115 bp, 9 predicted proteins | sample IncBWC4OmetaG_FD_161047 | JGI IMG/M metagenome (GOLD analysis project Ga0210398, IMG submission 161047) | Forest soil microbial communities from Barre Woods Harvard Forest LTER site, Petersham, Massachusetts, United States - Inc-BW-C-4-O | ecosystem: Environmental > Terrestrial > Soil >... | reverse complement strand
TCACGCTTATCGATCGCAGAAAGCCCAAATCGTTGTCCTGGTCTCATGCCAACACCACCTTTACACAGCAGACTTACATCAGATGGTGTTGCATCGACTTGTCGAATGCACCGCGTTAATCAGGCAAACAGCAATGGTTGCATCTATCGCGTAACTGCGAAAGCGCCTGCCACGGGATCGTACAGTTCTGCGGAGGCCAAGTCGCCGCCGTCGCCTTGGCCTCCAACCACCAACACCATGCCGTCCTTTAGCAGCGCCAATTTGTGGCCGAGGCGCGCGACTTTCAGGCCTCCCGTGACAGTAAAGGTCTGCGTCGTTGGGTTGTAAAGTTCCGCTGAACCCAAATAACCCTTCTCATCCCCGCCTCCCGCGACCAGAACCGCGCCCGTATTCAATAGCAGTGCGGTTGGCCGGTAACGCGCCACCTGCAACTTGCCGGTAGCGACAAAAGTGCCGGCCTCAGGGTTGTACAACTCTGTATTCGCTATTGCGCCCGGGCCGTTCCCGGGATCGACACCTCCCGCAATCAGCACCATTCCGTTCTTCAGTAACGTCGCCGTGTGTAGATAGCTCGCTTTCCCCATCGTTCCCGTAGGGGTGAATGCGCGGGTTGCAGGATCATACAGCTCCGCGCTCGCCAAATAACCGCCAGGCGGATTGGCCTTGCCGCCCGCAATCAGCACCTTGCCGTTATTCAGAAGCGTCGCGGTGTGTTCGTCGCGGGCAGTGCCTGAGCATCCGGTGAGCTTGAAGCTCTTGGCTGCGGGATCGTACACCTCGGCGCAGGACAGTTTGGTAGGAGCGTTCCGGCCTATTCTGCTAGAGCCCCCGGCGATTAGTACCGTTCCGTCGTTCAGCAGTGTGGCCGTGTGGTTGTGGCGAGGGACGTTGAGGTTGCCAGTGGCGGTGAACGTGCCGGTGGCCGGGTCGTAAAGCTCGGCACTGGCCAAGGAAGTACCTGAGACTTCACCTCCGGCAATTAGCACCATTCCGTTCTTGAGGAGTGTAGCGGTGTGGGTGCCGCGGTAGCCGCTAAGGCCGCCAGTCGCGCTGAAAGTCTGCGTCGCGGGGTTGTACAACTCGGCGGTAGCTAAGGGGCTACAAAAGGGCGTACAGACATTACCTCCCGCGACTAGCACAAGTCCATTGTCGAGAAGCGTGGCGCTTTGATTGAAGCGAGCGACGGTGAGCCCCGTGGTAATTCCTGTCCCCGTCAGGCTGGCGACAAGAGGCGCGCTGGGAGTTCCGTAGGTAATGCTAAGCTGTGCCGTCCGCGGGCCGGCGGCTGTCGGCGTGAACGTCAGCTCAACGAAGCATCTCTGGCCCGGTCCAATGCTTGTCCCGCAGGTGGTTCTGGCGACCGCGAAATCTCCTGCCGCGCTCGCTGAGGAAAGATCCAGGGCTGTCGTGCCGCGGTTGGTTACCGTCACGGGCCGCCGGTTGCTCGTAAGGCCCACCCTCAGGCTGCCAAACGCAAGGCCAATGGGAGAGACGGTGAGGGGCCCCGATCCCGTTCCGCTCAGAGGGACGATCCGCGGGCTGTTCGCCGCGTCGTAAACAATCGTTAGCGTCCCCGTTCGGGTGCCCAGGGCCGTCGGCGAAAACGTGACACCAACCAGGCACCAGCTTTTTGCAGGGACACTGGCGCCGCACTTTTTGTTGGTGTTGGCCGCGATTGCGAAATCTCCTCCGGAGATGGTCATGCTGCTGAATGTAACCGTCGCATCCGTTGCGTTCTGGAACACGACATCCTTCTCCGCTGTGGTGTTGCCAACCGGAACCAACTCCCAACTCAAGCTCGGGGGATCAACCCAGATTGGCACTGTCTGAGGCCGCGACGGCGTGGGGCTAATCAGTAGAACCGCTAGCGTCGCCAGTCCGTGGGCGAACAGATGTCTGCGTTCCATAAGTAACTCCTCCAAGAGTGCGGAATCCTGCAGCGAAACGGGAACGTTAGATGAATCGGCGACTGAGTTCAAGTGTAGTGCCTGGTAAGTCGCCTTACCGTACATCTGGAATTGGCCCGGACTTACTAGACTTTCGGGCCTTTCTAATGGGCATCGAGGCCGACCTTTTCACCGAAAAGTCATTTTCCGCTGTAACATTTTCACTCCCGAATTACGTCTAAAGCTTGGCGTATAGGTATGCCCGCACGGGCGTCCAAAAGGGCATAATGGTTTTTGGCGGGGAGTTGGACTTAGCCTTGAGAGGGGCGATGAAATTGAAGATGGCGTTTGGCACGAAGCATGTCCGAAATACCATCCTGCGGTTAGCGGTGATTTCCGTGAGTCTCGCCACGGGCTTCGCCGCTGGCTCCCGTACCGCGCGCGCGCAAGCAACTCCTCCGTCGGCGCAAACTCCGGCTGCTGCCAAGCCCGTCGGAACGATTAAGGCGATTTCCGGGAATACCATTACGTTGACCACGGATGCAGGCAGCGACGTGACCGTACTGGTGCAAGACGCAGCGAAGCTCGTCCGCGTGGCCCCCGGACAAAAAGATCTCAAGGACGCCACTCCCATTCAATTCCAGGACCTTCAAGTCGGCGATCGCATTCTCGTTCTCGGCAGACTCGCCGACGACGGAAAATCCGTTCTCGCCCGCTCCGTCGTCGCCATGAAGCAAGCCGATGTCGCGCAAAAACAGGCGCACGAGCGCGAGGAATGGCAGAGGCACGGCACCGCAGGATTGGTCAGCAGCGTGGATGCCGCCGGCAACACCGTCATTATTTCTCTGCCTTCGGTTGGTGAAAAAAAGACCGTTACGATTCATCTTTCGAACGCTACCGTGCTCCGCCGTTACGCGCCCGACTCCGCGAATATCGATGACGCCAAGCCCGCTCCACTCGATCAAATTAAACCCGGTGATCAACTCCGCGCTCGCGGCACTCGCAACGCCGATGGCTCTGAGCTAACCGCCGACGAAGTCGTCTCTGGCAGCTTTCGCAACATCTCCGGAACCATTTCCTCGATAGATGCTTCCGCCGGCACGCTCACCGTTCAGGATCTGGCCACCAAGAAACCGGTCACGATTAAGGTCACGCCGGACTCCCAGTTGCGAATTCTGTCTCCACAGAAGGCTCAGGAATTCGCCATGCGCCTGAAAGGCGCTGCCGCCAGCGCGTCCGCTCAGGGTGCTGGTGGCTCCGCGGCAACACCAGCCCAAGCATCAAGACCGGCCGGTTCACCGGCTGGTGGGCCCGGCGCGAGCGGCCCCGGAGGTTCGGGGAGACCTGCTGGCGCGGGTGGCGGAGGCGGCGGTCTTCAACAAGCCATTTTGAGCATGCCGCCCAAGACCCTCGCCGATTTGCAAAAGGCTGACATCGTGATGATCGTCGCCACCGCGGGCGGGCCAAACGGAATTCCTACCGCAATCATGCTGATTGGCGGAGTCGAGCCGATTCTCACAGCTTCGCCTAATAGCAGCGCCTCGACTATCCTTTCGCCCTGGAGTCTCGGCGGCGGGGCACCTGGCGGGGAAGGGGCCACGCCCTGACGTCGTGCAACCCCAGTAAGAATAAGTGTCATCCAGGAGACTTGATGGGTTTTCGTTCCATGCGAAGTGCATTGCTAGCTCTGTTTTTTTGCGTGCTGAGTTGCCTTCTGGCTGCGCCGATGCACGCGCAAACTCCCACTGGCGGGCTGAGTGGAGTCGTCACCGATCCTTCCGGCGCCGCCGTCCCCAAGGCTCTCGTGCGCCTGACAAACGCCGCAGGCGCGTCGCTCGATGCCACCACTACCAGGGAAGGCCTGTACGAATTCAAGGCCGTACCTGTGGGGACCTATTCGCTGAAAGCCACCGCGAAAAACTTTGCCCTCTTCACTCAGGACGAAGTTCAGATTGTCGCCGGCAAAGTCCTCCAGTTGAACATCAGCCTGGTCATTCAAATGGAAGAGCAAAGCGTCGAGGTCACCGACACCACCACAAAAATCGACGTGAACCCCGCGAACAACGCGGGCATGGTGGTGATGCAAGGCAAAGATTTAGAAGCCCTGTCCGACGATCCGGATGAGCTGCAGTCTGAGCTTCAGGCACTTGCGGGTCCTTCGGCTGGCCCCAATGGCGGCCAGATTTATATTGATGGATTCACCGCGGGACAACTCCCGCCCAAGGCCTCCATCCGCGAGATTCGCATCAATCAAAATCCCTTTTCCGCCGAATACGACAAACTCGGCTACGGCCGCATCGAAATCCTCACCAAGCCCGGCACCGACCAGTTTCACGGCCAGATTTTCTTTACTGGAAATACTGCGGGATTCAACTCGCGCAACCCCTTTGAGGTTTTGCCGGCCGGCGAGCAGCCGCCTGGATACGACACCACCCAATTCAGCGCCAACGTCGGTGGCCCGCTCAGCAAAAAAGCCTCGTTTTTCTTCAACATCGAGCGGCGCGACATCAACGATTTGTCCGTCGTCAGCGCGCAGATCGTCGATCCCACCACCTTTCAGATCGAACCTTTTAGCGACGTGGTTCCCAATCCGAGGACCAGAACCAATCTCAGCCCCCGGCTCGACTATCAAGTCACCCAAACGAACACACTGAGCGTGCGCTACCAGTATTGGCGCAACAACGAATCCAACGATAACGTCGGGCCTTTCAATCTCGTTTCCCAGGCCACCAATTCGCTCAGCAGCGAAAACACCCTGCAGATGACCGACACACAGACGATCGGCCCCACGATTATCAACGAGACTCGCTTTCAATTTATTCGTGAAACAGCAACCGGAAATCCCTTGAACATCACCCCGGCGATTCTCGTCGCAGGCGCATTCAACGCGGGCGGTAGCACCAGCGGGAAAAACACCGACACGCAAAACCGATACGAGCTGCAGAACATTACCTACATCACCCACGGCAAGCATTCCTGGAAGGTTGGCGGGCGCGCGCGCGATACGACCGATGAGAGCGCGTCAAATTCCTCTTTCAATGGCTCGTATTCCTTCGGTTCGCGCGTGGATCCAACGGTCACCGGCTGCAACGTGCCCACGCCCCCCAGCACCTGCCCCACGATTTCCGGCATCAACGCCTACCAGATCACACTGATGGGGCTCGCGCAGGGTCTTACCATTCCTCAAATTCAGCAGATGGGTGGCGGAGCCAGCTTCTACTCGTTGAATAACAATACGATCGGGACAGCGGCGGCCCGCGTCAACTTTTTTGACGGCTCTCTTTTTGCTCAGGATGACTACAAGTTCCGTCCCAACGTGACCGTGAGCTTCGGCCTGCGCTATGAGATGCAAAACAATTTGGGTGATCACGCCGATTTTGCGCCACGAATCGGAATCGCCTGGGGCGTGGATGGAAACGGAAAAAACAAATCACCGAAAACGGTCCTACGTCTCGGGTACGGCATTTTCTACGACCGCTTCACGGAGAATCTGGTTCTCCAGCAACAGCTGCAAAACGGATTAATCCAGCAGCAATTCCTGATTCAGAATCCGGCGTTCTTCAACCCGAATCAAACAATTTTGCCTTCGAGTCCGCTCTTTCCGCCCACAGCGAACTCCACACAGGCGGTCTACCAACAGAATCCCAATCTGCGGACGCCTTACACGATGCAAACGGGTGTGACCCTCGAGCGGCAGGTTACCAAATTCGCGAATCTTTCCATTACTTATCTCAATTCGCGCGGCGTTCATCAGCTCTACTCCGATTTCACCAATGCGCAGGCGATTCCGCCGGGGCAGACCGTGGCGCCGCCGCCCAGCCAGATCGACTACCAATTTGAATCCGAAGGCATCTTCAAACAGAATCAGCTGATTGTGAATGGCAGCGTGCGCATCCCCACGGCTCACGGATTCGTCAAGGATCTTTCGCTTTTCGGCTACTACACGTTGAATTATGCGAATAGCGACACCGCCGGCCCGAACTATTTTCCCTCGATTCCGCTGGATCCCAGCGCGGATTACGGCCGCGCCGCGTTTGATATTCGCCAGCGCATTTTTTTCGGCGGCACCTTCGGCGCGCCCTACGGTTTTCGGCTAAGTCCGTTCCTTATCGCCAGTTCCGGAATTCCGTTTAACATTACGACTGGGCAGGATATTTTCGGCGACGCGCAATTCAATGCGCGCCCCGGCTTCGCGACATGTGGTTCGGGCGCGCAATCAAATATCGTTCAAACCAAATTCGGCTGCTTCAATACGCTTCCGCAATCGGGGCAGGCCGTGATTCCAATCAACGACGCGACGGGGCCGGGACGCTTTTCGCTGAACCTGCGGTTGAGCAAAACGTTTGGCTTTGGCCAGAAAAAAGAAACGGCGGCGAGCGGCGGGCCCGGCGGCGCCGGCACTTTCGGGCGTGCGGGCGGGGGCGGGGCGCAGCGAGGTGGCGGGGGCGGCGGCGATCGCGGCGGAGGGATGTTTGGGGGGAGCCCGTCGAATTATCGGTATAACTTGACGTTCAGCGTGAATGCGCGAAACCTTTTTAATAACGTGAATCTTGGAACTCCCATCGGAAATCTGAGTTCGCCGTTGTTTGGTGAATCGAATTCGCTGGCGCCGCAGCCTTTTTCCGCTTATCCGACGGCAAATCGCCGGGTTGATCTGCAGGTGCAGTTTACGTTCTAGCTGCGCGAGAAAATATTTGGCGGCGAATTATTTTGCCGCGGATTATTTCGCGGCGGATTTGTAGACTTCGCCGCCCTTCATTACAAAAACAACTTTTTCCATGACGGTGATGTCGGCGAGTGGATCGCCGTCCACGGAGACGATGTCCGCATATTTTCCCGCTTCGATTGTTCCGATTTCCTTTTCGCGCCCCAATAGTTCCGCGCCGTTGATGGTTGCGGCGCGCAACGCTTCGATCGGGGTCATGCCGCCGCGCACCAATGCGCCAAATTCCTTGGAAACAAAATCGGCGTCATCATCTATGCCGTAGGCAATTTTCAGGTGATGATCCAGTGCGCGCTTAAATGCCGGGCCTTGTTCCTTGATAATGGCGACACCTTTTGCGAAACTCACGGGATCGCGTCCTTGCGAAAGGCCCGTTTCCAGGTCGTGCTGAAAACAGAAAAGCGTGGGCACCAGCCAGGTGCCGCGCTGCTCCATTAGTTTCGCGCCTTCTTCGTCGAGCACGGTGCCGTGTTCGATGGAATCCACGCCGGCGCGAACGGCTGCTTTTATTCCTTCTGCGCCTTCGGCGTGGGCCATCACTTTCTTGCCGGCGCGATGCGCCACTTCCACGGCCTTGGCCATTTGCGCTTCGCTTAATTCCTGGACGGTGTAATCGCTGATGGGATCCATGACGCCGCCGGTGGCCATTAGTTTGATCCAGTCCGCGCCGTACTTGATGTCGCGGCGCACGGCGATGCCGACTTCGTCCACGGTGTCGGCGATATTGGAGCGACGAGCAAGGGCTTTGTCGGGAGCGAGAACGTCGGCGTCGCCGTGTCCGCCGGTTAGGGAAATAAAGTTTCCGGCGGAGACCATGCGCGGGCCTTTGATGAGTCCGCGCTCGACGCTGTTGCGCAATGCAAGCTGGCCGTAGCCGGTGTCCGCTTCGCCGGCGTCGCGCAGCGCGGTGAAACCGTGGGCGAGCCAGGTCTGCAAATTGTAGACGCCCCAGATGGCGCCTTGCGCGGAAGACATGCGCAGATCGGCGGTGGAGGATTGGTCTTTCTGATTGCCGAGGACGTGGGCGTGGCAATCAATCAGGCCGGGGACGACGGTGTACTTGGTGAGATCGATCACGGAAGCGCCTGCTGGCGCGGAATCGGTGATGCGGACGACGCGATCTTTTTCGATGATGATGTAGGCGTTCGTTGTGACTTTGCCGGTGCGGACATCGATGAGGCGGCCGGCGCGAATTACTTTTGTGGTGGCGGGCGCGGGCTGCTGTGCCAGTGCGGGCGAAATCGCTGTGAATAGCAATGCGCAGAGCAGAAAGATATTTTTCAAAATCGTTTTCACTTACGGCCTCCGATGGTCGTAGAATCGAGCCGCATGAAGAAGCGGCGGAAAAAGAAAATCGACAAGGGCAAAGAGGCGCGGCGCGCGGCGCGAAATTCTGGAATTGCGCCTGCGGTTACTCGCGTGATTCCCGATAAACGAAAGCGACCACCGAAACACAAGAAAGAACTTCTTGAAACGGAACTCGAATAAATTGAATTCGAGTTTTGCTGCTACGTCTTTAACCTCAAAAGCGGCAGCTGGGCTGCCGCACTCCACGAGGTCCGACCGGACCTAGTTTTTTGCGCCTCAGCCCGGTTTGTTCACGGGGACGACTTCGTCCGGGCGAAAGAGCGGGGCGAGAACCATTTTGCGGCGCTCGGCGAGATCGGCGGCGATGGTTTCCAAATCCTTTCTGTCAAAACCCATGGAGCTGACTTTCACGGTGCCGTCGGTGTCGATCAGAAAAATGGTGGGCACGCTGGTCAGGCCGTAGGCGTTGGAGATCAGGTAGCCGTCCGGGTCGTCGAGCAGGATCGGAAAGGTCACGCCGTATTCCTTGGCGAAATTCGCGGTGGCGCGCGCGTCGTCCTGGGAGATGCCGATGAAGGTTACGCTCGCCCCGCCGTAGCGCTTGTAGAGGCGCTCGAGGAAGGGAAAGGTGAATTGGCAGACGGGACAGGAGATCTTGAAGAAGGCGGCGACGACTGGGCCGCGTTCCATGAGGCTGTGGAGCGAGTATTCCTTGTTGTCGAGCGCGTTGAGCGAAAATCCGGGAGCGATGTTTCCGGCAACGATGTGCGTCATGTGGTCTTGTGTTCCCATCCAGCGTGAGAGCCGCCGCAGAATTCCCATCGGCAAAGTGTATCGCAGAGTTGTTGAGGGCCGCAAAGAGCGTCTCCACGTCTGAACGTCGGAACGTTTGAACGCCGGGAACGCGGGGGAGGGGGGGGTACACTTCCCCCCATTGCATGGATGAATGTCCCGCCACGGCGGGCAGGCAAAACAAAGGGGATAGAAAATGGGCAATTTGTAAGTGGATGAAAACACAGGGGCGGCTGGGATTTGGTGGAACGGAGTGAAAGATAGGGTGCACCCTTCCCCCGGTTTTTTGTAAGTGTTGCATCTAAAGGAGTTATGGTTTCCGTAAGTCTTTTGTTTGCAACACTTACAGGGTGGCTCGTATGTGTTGCGGGTAAAGGACTTAGGGGGGCGCGGTGTTGGCGATGGAGTAACGCTCGGTTAAGGCAAGATTTCGGGGGCGTTTGAATGTCGTCCCGCAGAAGCGTCCGGGATGCAGAAAGCGCATTTGGGTGCTGGTCCGTTAAATCGTTGAAGGCCGCAGAAAGGACCGGATCTAAAGCAGAGCTCAAGGAGAGCGCAGAGGGCACGGAGGGAGCGTGGCGGGGCTGGAGTTTGGCGTACACGGGAGAGGATAGCATGGGAGTGACGACAGGCTAAGTGAAATACAGGGAATGGTCTGAATTGGGGATTGGATGGTTGCGGAGGAGGGGTTAACGGCGCGGAGGTAGAAGACGAAGCGAGGAGTGACCCACCCTTTGCAAATACCAAAACCGCAAAGGGTAGGCCACCCCTCGGAAAAAACAGATTCAGAATGATTTCGGCGTGTTAAGGGTGCGCCACTCGTCAGCGTCGATTACCATTCATTGAAAAGTGGCGTGAAACGGCTGCACGTACCCCTTCATGCATGCTCCAGTGGGATACGATTGGAGCGTCCACGTTTCACCCGGCTTCAATACCCTTGACATGGCGCTTGCAGCGCCTCCCACGGGCTTGACCTCCACCTTTACACTGCGCTGTGAGTCATTGTTGGTTGCTTGATAGCAGGAACCAGTCCACTTCATTGAAACCGAGCCGCAGGCATTCCCGTCGCACTCATTCGCTTGGACCTCAATGGCGTAGGAAAGCGCGATCACCAACGTTGTTAGAGACAGGGCTAATCCGAGGACGAAAGTTCTTTTATTCATATCGACCTCCATTTGAAGTGATTCTTTCCAAATCTGGGAACCTTCGATCAAACCGGGGGACGTACAGGCGAACGCAATTTCATCATTTTCTCTAACAATGTCAAGCACAAATTTAGTAACAATTGTACAACTGGCAGGGAACGTACCTATGACACCCGACCTGAAAACCGTAGTGTCCGCCACCCGCCCACTACCGGACGAGTCGTCAGGCCTTGAGGATCGGGGACAGCCGGGAAGATTCCCTTCTTTCTGAAAACATAAAGGATTGCCAGCCAAACGGGCCCTGAGTGTGCGCCACCCGCCGCGGAGTTCAGCGCGCCAGGATGTGGACGTTCGACTAGCTAAAGTGCTTCACAAGAAGAGCCTCGATGAAGGCGGTGCACGATTGAACTTGTGATTTCTGGACTTTGGCCCAGTCAGCGTGCAGACTGTCGTTGCGGAACTTAAGGTAACTCTGAGCCGTCCCAACCTCACCGCCTTTGAGAACGCCCGCATTCTTGAGAGCGGTGAGAACATCTTCCAGCTTTGGTCTTCCCACAACGCCGGCTAACTCTGAGCCCATTCTGCGCATTAGGTCTTCAAATGCAGCAGCAATCAAAACCGCTGCGACGTTCTTGGCGGATTCGGTGTCGGCTTCTAGGGTTTCTTTGCCCAGGCCTACTAGCTCCGAGAGAATTTCTCCGGCTACCTGCGCCCGGAGGTTAACAATCAAACCAGCTTCCACTTCCGCGATGGCATTCGTAATTGCGCCCTGGGCATGACGGTGGAGATGAGCGGCAGCGTTTCCAGCGCCGGTTGAGTTTTTAGAGATTGCTGCGCAACCGTCCAAAAACGCCTTCAGCTGGGTGCTTTGTGCACCGTGCAGGGTGGTGAGCATGGACGTGGCGAATTGGACTTGCTCAGATGCGCTGGCGCCGATTGTGTGGTTCAAAAGTTCCCGCGCTCTTTTAAGCAAGGGCTCGCTGTTCATAGGAACTCGCTGGGGACCTCTGGTCCTAGTGTTCGGACTATCGCGTGCGCATTTATAGCAGCCCTGGTGGCGTGGTGTCCACGCTGCGGTGGCGATAGCGGGTGGTGCTGCGAGGTGATAGGCTCGGGGATTTGTATGCGTTACGGAGGCGGGAATGGCAGAACCTCAGATTCAACCTCATCGGATAACCAAACCGATTCAAATGCTGGCGGTGTGGATGGCAGGTTTGGTGCTTCTTGTTGGTTCGTTCCTGGCAGGAGCACGGGTTCTCACGAAGCCGGATTGGGTTCCCCCGTTCCTTGTAATTGCGGCGGTGTCGTTGGTGCCACTTTTTTTGGTGCTCTTGTTCTTGATGCAGACAAAGTTCAGGCCGGAGCTCCAGGAGGATGTTTACTACTCTAAATGGCTTGCGAGTCAGAGGAAGGTGTTCAAAGACTTTGCGCCAGAGAATTTGCTTGACGGAGAGTCCAACCCGTCGCTTGAAAGGGCACGGCCTCCGAAAGATCTAGCGATGTCGGTCGGTGGAGGCCTGGAGCAGGTCAGGGTGAGAAGGTACGAGAAGTATCAAGGAGTTTTTCTGGTGCACTCGTGGCGTCCGTCGCGTGAGCAGGGGCAGGTTGCTGATATCGTGTTTAGGTTGCGGCAACACGGGGATGGCCCGCTTAAGGCGGGGCTAGTGGATCATGTCGAGTACGTCTTGGGTCCGAGGTTCTTCGAGCGCCCGGTTGTGAAGAGGAACCGCGAGGACGACTTCCGACTGGAGGTGTCTGCTTACAGCCCGATGCTCTGCGTTGCACAGGTTTCCTTGGCGGACGGGTCGAGTTTTGATGTCGAGCGGTACGCTGACTTCGATTCGACTAGCCTCTATGAAGATGTGCTCAGCGGTGTTGGTGGCCGTGTGTTAGAGGGTGGCTTGCGGGACATGACGTAACGCGGGATCGGTCACGCAGTTTGGCGTCGATGTCGTTGGGGTCAGTGTTTTGGTTGGCGGTCGATGTCGACGCCGCGCATGCAAGGGAGTACTCGTTTGGTGAAGGAGGGGCCGTGGAGCTAGATGCGTTTGTGCGGTTGCATGCGCGGGAGGGGGAAGAGGGGGGAGAAAAAACTAGAAACTAGAAGGCAGAAACTAGAAATTGGGGAATAGAAAAGCGAGGAAGGGGCAGCAAGCCTAGGAGGAAGCTGATGGAGCTAGACGCGTTTGTGCGGTTGCATGCGCGGGAAGGGGAAGAGGTTGGGGTGGAGGAGGCGCTGCATGAGGTGGCGGGGGCTTCGC
>Ga0210398_10005196_pt1 | contig 12117 bp, 15 predicted proteins | sample IncBWC4OmetaG_FD_161047 | JGI IMG/M metagenome (GOLD analysis project Ga0210398, IMG submission 161047) | Forest soil microbial communities from Barre Woods Harvard Forest LTER site, Petersham, Massachusetts, United States - Inc-BW-C-4-O | ecosystem: Environmental > Terrestrial > Soil >... | reverse complement strand
TTCTCAGCTACAGTCCCTCTGGAAGCGTTGGCCGACCCGGCTGCAGCCGCGACGTTTGTCAGCTCTCTGCGCGAGATCGCGGCTGGGGTCTCGGCCCACCGGCAGTAGACGATTGTGATCGCTTCTCCTTTCCCAATTCCCTCTTCCTTCGCGCCTGATGCCGTGTTATCGTTCCGGACCATCAGTGACAAAGCATGACAGAACAAAGTATGACTGACAGCCTAAACAATCCAGTGCCGCAGTTCGGCACGGCGGAGTACTCGGCAGGCGATCGCTGCCGGATCTGTCAGCAACCGACGGGTGGAACGTACTATCGCGTAAAGACCTCGGTGGTCTGCCCGAGCTGTGCGCAAAAGATGCGCGGCGCAATCGCCGTGGACAGTCATGCGGCATTTGTGCGCGCTCTGGCGTACGGCATCGGAGCCGCTGTCGTGGGGTTGGTCGGATATGCCTTGATCGCCATCCTGCTGCAGGGCTGGGTGATCAGCTACATGTCGATTGGAGTGGGCTGGATTGTGGGCACGGCCATGATCAAGGGATCCAACGGAGTGGGCGGCAGACGTTATCAGATTGCCGCCGCCCTGCTGACCTATGCGGCTGTGTCGATGGCCGCGATTCCCATCTGGATTCACTTTGCTCCCAACCGCCACCCGCAAAAGCAAACCCAGGATCGAAGCTTTGAGGAAGAAGAGAGGAAGTTCGGAAACAATGCAGAACAGCAGCAAACAGACGCGCAACCGGCCCCCCGAGCGCAGAAACCGCGGATGAGCTTCGGGACGTGGCTGGGAACGGTGGTGTTGCTCGGGCTGGCGTCCCCGTTCATTCAGCTTTCGGGCAATCTCCTGTGGGGAGCCATTGGCCTGTTAATCCTCTTCTGGGGAATAAGGATCGCGTGGAGAATAACTGCGGGCAGGCAGTTTGAAATATACGGACCGTTTGCCGATTCTCCGCCAGCATCTTCTTGAACTACCATTGACGCAGAGGCGTTTTTTCGACCCGTGTCGACGACCACTCCGGAATTGATCCGCAACTGCAAGCGCTGTTCGCAGGAACTGCCGCCCGGCGCGCTCGTCTGCGACCACTGCCACGCGCTGGTGCACTCCGAGGAACTGGAGCGCCTGTCGGCGGAAGCCAAGGCCCTCGAAGCAAGGGGTGACGTGCGGCAAGCACGCGAAAAATGGCTCAGTACGCTCCCCCTGCTACCGACAGCCTCAACGCAAGCCGATTGGATTAAACGCCACGCAGAAGCACTCAACGCAGGCGCGGATCCGCCGCCGGCAGCGGTAGCGAGCGACAACCCATGGGTGCAACAGCGTGAACTGGTAAGTCCCATCACAGGGCAGGCCGGAAGGAACACATCTCCGATGAAATCCGGAGTGAAGCTGACTTCCATCCTGAGCTTTCTGGCTTTCGTTGCGATCTATTCAATCGGGTCTGGACTTAAGTTCGGCATCGGCTTCGCGCTGCTGATTCTGATTCATGAGATGGGCCATTTCATCGACATTAAACGCCGCGGCTTGCCGGCGGATATGCCTGTATTTCTGCCGGGCCTGGGAGCCTACGTCCGCTGGCAGGCGATGGGCGTCTCAATCGAAACCCGGGCGGCGGTCAGCCTGGCCGGGCCCCTGGCCGGGTTTTTCGCATCGCTCGCGTGTGCGGTGATCTGGTATCAAACGGGGAATCCGCTCTGGGCCTCGCTGGCACGGGTAGGCGCGATTCTGAATCTGCTGAATCTGATTCCCGTTTGGGTGTTGGACGGGGGGCAGGCCGCGCTGGCCTTGAGCAAGACCGAACGCCTTGTTCTGATGGCAGCGTCTGGCGTCCTGGGGCTGGCGCTCGGTCAACGGTTGTTCCTCCTTGTCGGGTTGGGCGCGGGATATCGAGCATTCTTTGCCACGGATTTCCCGGCGCACCCCAGCCGCGCCATAACGATCTACTTTGTCGCGGTGCTCACGGCGCTGGGTGTGATCATTCGCCTGATGCCCGGACACGGCCTCGGACTGAATTGAGACAATGGCCCGTTGCATAAATCTCCTTTATGCCTTCGATCAGCTTTTTCGATTGTCGGACTCTCTTCACTCACGATATTCTTCTTGGTTGAAATCCAGCCTGTTCAACAGCCTGTATCCGAAGCACTGCTGCCGACATCATTGTTGTTGAAGACGAATAGGAGACGGAAGGATATCCATGCCCAACGAACTGCGTAATTTCCTGGCACTCACCTACGATGAACTCGAAGACCTGAATCTGGAGGCGAAGGAGCAGCGCAGGAACCGTGTCCCCATCGGCAAGATCCAGGAAAAGCGGCTGAAGTACTTGACCGACGAAAAACGGATCAAAGCTGTGACCGTGCTCTTCAGCGATCTCGAAGGCCGGTTGCACATGCTCGACTACGACAAGAAGTTCCTGATCAAGAGCTGGGACAATCTCACCTTCGACGGCTCCTCGATTCGCGGCTTCACTGCGCAGCGCGAGAGCGATCTGCGGCTAGGCATCGACTGGGCCGCGTTCTATTGGGCGCCCTCAGATGTTTTCGGCTCCGGCAAAGTGCTCGTCTTTGGCGAGGTCATCGACAAGGGCGGTACGTCGTATTCGGCGGACATTCGCGGTGTGCTGAAAAGCTATGCCGAAGGTTTGCACAAGAAGAAAGGCTACACGCTCAACGCGGCTAACGAAATTGAAGGCTTTCTATTCCAAGGCGCGGACGCCGAGCGCCGCTATCACGAAACCGGCAAGTTCGAATACGTCAACACCGGCGGATATTATCACTCGCTGCCGGGTGATCCGCTGCGCACCTTCATCGATACCACCGCCGAAGTGCAGCGCGCGATGGGCTTCCAGAATGAGAAGGACCATCCTGAAGTTGCGCCTTCGCAGTTCGAAATCAACTACGGCTACGGCGAAGTCGTGGCGGCTGCCGACCAGATTCAACTCTACAAGCTGATCTGCCGCCAGGTGGCGACCAACATGGGATTCACCGCTTCTTTCCTGCCCAAACCGGTTGTCGGCGTGAACGGCAGCGGCATGCACACCAACGTTTCCATCAGCGAGAACGGCAAGAATCTTTTCTGGGACGCCAAGGGTGAAGAAAAGCTCAGCAAGATAGGCTGGGCATTTCTCGATCGCATCCTCACGCATGGCAACGACATTTGCCTGTTGTTGAATCCGAGCGTGAATGCCTATCGCCGTCTCGATCCACACTTCGAGGCACCGAACCAGATCAAAGCTTCCGCCGTGGATCGCGGATCGATGATCCGCATCCCCATCGGCAACGAAAAGAGTATGCGCGTGGAAGTACGCTCGGTCGCCCCGGACGCGAATCCATATCTGGTGATGTTGGCAATCTTCAAGAGCGGCATCGATGGCGAAACCTCGAAGATCAAGAATCTACGCCAGGCCGAACGCTATTTGCCGGATAACATCTACGACGCGCTCGCCAACTTCCGCAAAGCGCAGTGGACAACAAAACTTCTAGGCGAAGACGTGAAGGGCCGCTATGCCGACCTGAAGCAAGCCGGCGCGGATCGCTGCCCACGTCTGCTGGGAACTTTTGTGAAGGCGCCCGAGGTCCAGTATCACCACGACGTTTACAACCAGTTCCTCTGGAATTTGTTCTAGCCCAGGGTCACACGAAGTCCCACCGGCTGCGCGATACGTTTGCCTATGGGCTGTTACCGCAATGTTTTCCGCTGGAGGACGTAAGCAAGATGCTGGGGCACAACAGCGTTTGCCACTACTGGGAAGCATTATTCTGCATGGGTCAAAGGGCGGCAGGACCGGCTAAACAGTCTTGTAACTGCGACGTGGGCTAAGAAGCGCAAGTAATAGGCCGCCGCGCCGGGATGTAGCGCGGCATTCAGAGACGACCCATCAAAGCCAATATCACCACGATGAGCAACACCAAGCCTAATCCACCACTGGGATAGTATCCCCAGCCAGCGCTATACGGCCAAGTGGGGAGTGCCCCCAAGAGAAGCACAATCAACACAACAAGTATTATGAGCCTCATGCGATTTACCCTCAATAACGCGGTCTCTACTTCTTCTTCGCGGAGGCTTGGGTGCCGAAACATGGAGAAGGGTTGTGGAGTCTCTGTGTTAGATAGTGCATCGCAGCCCCGCCGATCCCTACCCCAGCATCTGACACGCCGGCTCGTTGAGCACTATTGCTCTCAGCACGCCTAAGCAGTTGCCGATATTCTGGGGTAAGAAAAGAGGCCCGATATGGCCGCTGACTCCCCTCATGAATCGATCTCCCATAGGCGCGTGAGTCTGAAAAGTAACTTGTTGTGCGGTAGGGCACACACATACGGGCCGCGGGTGACGTGGTTATCCTGTATGGACGGCGTCATCATAGGCCGTAGCATGGTCCTATGCTGTTCCCCTTGGAAAGCATTTGTTGGGTATGCCTCAAGCCCGTTCCCCCAGAGTCTAAGCCGGATGAATTTGGGTTCTTCGCGCACGAAGCCTGTCTCGCCCTCGTAACACAGAAAAATGCCCCTAAAACTGACTAGCGTGTTTTGTTTGGCGGCGGGATTAAATTTACCAGGAGGCACTCGCGGAAGTCGAGGAAACTTCCTCGGCCTATCCGTTGGTCGGTCCCCCGCCAAAAACCAAACCGCTGACTGATCCCTTGCACAGGAGGGGCTATGCTGGTTGTTGGTTTGTTGGGAACGATTCTGATGTTCGGATTGCTCGTGTTGATTGTCTACGAGGCATGAGCCTTCTGCATCCGACCAAATTATCGCCTGGAGTCATGTTCGCTAAGAAGAACGTGAATCCGGGAGATGCGCTGTGTTCTGAGGTCGAAGGCTTTAATCTCTGCTTCGCTCATGCGAACGAAAACTTCGAGCAGGCGGGCATCGGATTGCTGCTTCGTGAGCGCTGCTAGTTCATCACTCAAGTCTTTGAGTTGCTGCGAATTGAGTCTGCCCGGCCGTTCCACGGCGCCCCCTGCAAAAGTTGGCATTCGGAACAGGATACGAAAGGACTCCAGTGTAGGTCCGCCCGCCAGCGCACAGAATAAAAAGGGAGCAGCACCACCATCATTTCGGTGCCCCGCCGTGCTAGACTCTCCGGCGGAGGAATCCCCCCATGAAACATCGAGACCCACTTGATCCGCGCAGTTTCGAGGAAAGATTGCAAGAGAGTCGCCGCGAAAGAGATGCCGAAGCAAGACGGGCGCAACGCCTGTCCGCAATGCTCGTGAAGAAAACGAATTCCACCAAACCCGAGGAAGTGGCCAGCCAAGTTGCTTAGGTTTGACGACTCTAATGACCAAGAAACGTCAAAAGCTACGAGGCACCGTTCACAAGATCATAGAGCCTATCGTTCCAGGCGAAGCAGAGAAGGCGGAGATCGACGTTAGAGGTGCTGACCCTCTTTATAAAGAGATTCGCATCAAAAATGTCGTGACCGACGAGGAAGGCAAGAAGGCCGCACTCAAAGAGGGAGCAGAGGTAGATGTCATCGTAGAAGCTGATTCGAGTGCGACGATTAAGAAACCAGATAGCATCTAACATCGAGAATCTGGAGTGCTATCGAGGCGGGGCCAGCGCGAATCAATCTTCCGCATAATTTCCTCCGGCCATTACTATCTCACCCGGGCGAAGGCGCTGGAATGCGCGCAAGGGCCCTAACGCCAACCGGGAACACCCCACCGGGAGCCGCACGCCGCCCTCACGCTCCGGCATCCCGGATTGACGGTGCCGTTTATAGCGCAGACCCCGTAGATCAATAAGCGTAATCGCCGGTTAACAACAGTTAACTCCCGGCTTGCCTGTCACTCGGGCTGAATTTGCAGAGCCGCAAGGAAAGGAATTAGCGGAAGAAGGAATTCTTGAATGCCTCGTATCGCTGGCGCGCTACGTCCAAAATCCGAGCGAATTCGGGCTCGCTGTGCAAATCATTCAGCAGTGGGTCTTTGTCAATGTAGGGATAGCTGAAGAAGCCGGATTCAACGCTCACTCTCAGCACTCGTAAAGCGGAGCTTTTGTCGCCCAAGATCGCGTATGCTTCGGCGATTTTGTATGTGGCCTCTGGATCTCCGACTCCTCGCTCTCTCACTGTTCGCTCCAGTCCACTCAACAGCTGCAAGCCTTCTGCTCGGTGCTGATGAATCGAGTCACTCAGAGCCTTTCCAATTCCCGTGTACAAAGTTGGGTCGAGTTCGTACGCGCGATCGAAATCTCTAGAGGCTTGGTCGAATTGTTTTTCGTGAAATTCTCCGAAGCCACGGTAAAAGAGGGTAAACGAAGAATCGTCGACCGGCAGGCTCTCCAGAAACTTCTGGTATTCCCCAAGATAGAGATAGCTGTTTAACACCGAACCGTTCCCCTTCACGAAGGGAGCGAGCTGACGCGCCCGCTCGCATTCCGCCACGGATTCGTCCAACATTCCACCGAATCGGTATGCATATCCCAGTTCCCAGTGAGCGGCGGCGTAGTTGCCGTTCGTCTTTAAGGCATCTCGCAACAAGGGCACAGCCTGCTCAACTTTTCCTGTGTCAATCAGGAAATTCGCGAGAAAGATTTGTGCGTCAAGCAGGTTCGGTCGTATCGCCAAGGCCCTTTCATACGCGGCTTGAGCACGCCGATATTGTTCCCGCCCACCAAGCTCGAATGCCGCATCCGAATTATATGAAGCTCCCAAGTAAGCCCACGCTGGAGCGTAGTTGGGGTCGATCTCGTTGGTTTTTTCGAACATTTGGATCGCCAGGGGAAACTTGTGCTGCCCGTAAAGATCAAGACCCTGCAAAAAATATTCATAAGCAAGTGGACGGACTGACGCTTCCGGTTTTAGATGCTCAGTTTCGACTGGAGACAACTTAAGTTGCAGCTCCGAAATCAGTTGGCCAGTAACTTTATCCTGAACAGCAAGAAGATTGTCGTACTTAAGGTCGATCATTCCTTGGCCTAAAATTTTGTCGGTTTTGGCGTCGACCAGTTGATAGGTGATACGCAAGTTGTTGCCATCGCGAATGAAACTTCCCGTGAGCAGCGTATCGACTTTGAGATCTGCGGCAACTTTCTGAAGGTCAATGGCCGTCCCTCGATATTTCTCAATTGCCGCGGAAGGGCGGACGCTGAGAGAGCTCACGTAGGCCAATTTCGTGATCAGTACATCCGCAAGTGATAATCCAAGAAAGTCGCTCCTTGAATCTTCGCCACGATTTTGCAGCGGAAGGATCGCCAAGCTCCGGAGAGCCGTCGACTGCCCTTTCTCGGATCGAATGTGAACAAGCTTCGTCAAGGCGATTACCGCGAGCAGAATGACAAATCCGACGGAGAAAAGGAAGATTTGAGATCGCCTCGGATGCGGATGTGCCAACTTTGGGAGGTGTGCTTGCTCGGCTGCTTGAGAAGAAGCCGATGGAGTGTCACATTTCCCCCCGTTGGACTCCTTGGACAATGAATCGGTGGGTTCCAATTGGCCAACAAATCGATAACCGCGTCGTCCAACCGTCTCAATCAACTTGGGATTTTCGGCAGAGTCTCGCAGCGCATCCCGTAGCTTGCTTACGGCCACCGCCAGGCGATGGTCGAAATCGACAAAGGTATCCTCCGCCCAGAGGCGTTTGCGGAGTTCTTCACGAGTGACGACTTCGCCCGCTGATTCCAATAGCACAGTCAGAACCGAAAACGGTTGTTCCTGCAGCCGTACTTTGCTGCCTTCTCTTCGTAGCTCTCCTGCGCGAAGGTTAACCTCGAAATTCGCGAACCGTATCAGTGGTGGGAGGGTGGACCGCATCAGCGTATGTCACATTGTTCGAAGTTCGAAAGTTTAGCACGACCTCACAGGGCGTGCGGCGTCTACATTTTGTTGAGAGCAAATGACTTATCAGGGGATTGCCAGGGTATCGAAAGGGAGGTGCCGAAGAATTGACCGCCGCCGCTTTCCGAGCGATAAGTGGAGACGGCTTGACCTGGTATGGCCCCAGTACCCAGGAGAAGTAAATGTCAGCTCCTACGATGCCGACTCGCCGCGCGATGGAAGGCGAGGGCGAATCAACAAATGCTCATGTTTACCTCGATGGTGTCTTGCTCGTACTCATTTTTGGAGGTGCTCTATGCACAGAATAGCTTTACCGCTTGTCCTTGCCCTACTCACCGTCAGTGCCGGTCATTCCGGCGAGTCGGCGGCGGATTGGGCGATCAATGCAACCGCAATCGAGGCGTGTAGCTGTCCTCACTTTTGCATCTGTTATTTCAACTCGCATCCGGCAGGTCATCACGAAAACGGCAAGACGGAACACTTCTGCAAGTTCAACAATGCTTACAAAGTGAACCATGGACACTACGGCAACGTTGATCTTGCTGGAGCCAAGTTCTGGATCAACGGGGATCTGGGTGGCGACTTCTCAATGGGTCAGATGGATTGGGCGCTGGTGACCTTCGATAAAGGGACTACCGCCGAACAACGGCAGGCGCTCGGGGAGATCGTCGGGAAGGTGTTTCCGGTGAAGTGGAAATCCCTGCAGGTCGCCGAAGGCGATATCGACACCTGGACGTTCGACAAAGATCACGCACACGCCACCCTGAACGGCGGCAAGACGGCAGAGATCAAGTTGACGCGATTTCAGGGAATGACCGACGAGCCAGCCGTGCTCAAGAACGTCAAGTATTGGGGCACGCCGCGCAATGACGGTTTTGTCATGATGCCGAACGAAATCGAAACGTACAAAGAAGGACCAAAGGCATACGAGTTCAAGGGTACAAACGGGTTTATGCTCACATTTGACATGACTTCCAAGGATGTACCCGTGGCCAAGGGAGATTCAACGAGCTATTAGTCCAAAATCACTTACATACGATTCGTGCGCCGGGAATCTTCCGGCGCTTTTTTTCCACGGAAAGTTGCCCCTGTCAAAATTTGGTGAGCACTGAACTCCGCGGCTTGCAGACGTCAATTGCGGTCGTTTTAAGAGGCGTGACAATCAGCGGGAGCCTCGAAATGACCTCCTTCAACAGTGGCGTCCCACGATGGATCAACTGATGATTTTGGTATTGGAGGGGGTTGCCCAAGCAATCAGAAATTGCATCCAAGATCCTGATGCCGGTCGGGATCAAGCACGCTCTTATCGAAACCTACGAAGACGTGGCTCGGAACCATACCTTACAGATGGCAGCGGCACTCTCCTACTATTTTGTCGTGTCATTCTTCCCAGCCCTCATTCTCTCGTCGGCGATTGTGGCGTATCTACCGGTCCCCGACCTTTTCAACCGTGCTTTGAGTGTGATGGCGCGACTTTTGCCGCCGGACACCATGGGGCTGGTCCGGAGAGTTTTGTCGGATGTCGTCACTCCCAGCAGAGGAACATTCCTTTCTCTTGGAGTCTTAGGAACACTTTGGACGTCTTCGGGCGGATTCTCAGCTGCCATTGAAGCGTTGAATATAGCGTATGGGGTACAAGACGATCGGCCTTTCTGGAAAACAAGGCCCTTAGCGGTTGGCCTAGCTGTCGTGATTGGGATATTGATGCTTGTGGCGTTGTCAGTGATGATCGTCGGGCCCGGATTCGGAGAATGGGTTGGCAATCGAATCCATCTTTCTCGTTTGTTTGTTCTAATGTGGCCTACCGTCCATTGGTGCGTTGCCGTCGGGTTCAGTATTCTCGCGGTGGAGACTTTATATTTCCTCGCGCCGAATGTTAAGCAACGCCTCCGGGCCACATTGCCTGGGGCAATTCTTGCCGTTAGCTGCTGGATCGCTCTTTCTTATCTGCTTGGCCTCTACTTCCGACATTTCGCTGCCTTCAACAAGACTTACGGAACCTTGGGCGCCGCGATTGCACTGATGACGTGGCTGTACTGGATGGGTTTCGCTTTGTTGGTCGGAGCGGAGCTCAACTGTGAACTCGCCAAAATCAGCGCCCAAGGCAAGATCGAGGAAAAGCATGAACCATCGTCCACTACCAGAATCGACTTCGCAGCGTGAGGCTCGAATGGAGGGTACTCAAAATGCGGAAACGGATTGTGCGCCAAGCGCCTTCTTCCGTAGCCGCAGAACGGTGGCAGGACCTGGAGAAAATCGCATCTGTTGAAGTTACGTCCGAGAACGATGCTTCGCCAATTCAAGCTGCGCTGTCGCTAAAAGATACCAACCCAAGGTTGGGGTCCCGCCGAGCCGGGTGCGCAAACGATTCGACTGATCTTCGCAGTCGGCTTTCTTCCGATGCGGATCATGTTCGAAACAGCTCGCCTGCAATGGAACCCGCGGATCAGGTGACCTCCGCGCGAGACTAGCTCTCACGCAACACACGAAGGTAGCCGCAGTCTTCAAGGCTGTGGTCTAGCCGCAATTTGCTGTTCAACTCCATGTTGAAATCGACAAGAAGCCTGGATGAATTTTTCTATCCCGAAAGCTGAGAGATGTTACCGCCAAAGATTTGCCGACTTGGGCCAACGCGAGAGCCGGCACGCTAACCGGATTCACCACATACGGTATAGAGGGTATGGAACCGAACTGCCAAGCTTGCCAGACTGAGGAATGGTCCAAGGTGCCGCTTCGCCTAAGGAGGCACCATGGAAATCAATCACGTCGAAGAACTGAGGTCTGAACTCGGTCAACTGCTCAAGAAGCAGACGGAAGTTTTGGAGTCCCGAACCCTCGGTCGAGCAAGCGACACCGAGCTGCTCGAGTACGAAATAAGACAAGAGATCATTCACGAAATCTGCGGTCAACTCGCCAATTCAACATCCACGTAGTGAAGGCAACGCTCCGAATGTGTTTGCCGTATGGTTGTCGCACGCTTGGTTGGTAAAGGCGGCGCCACCATAAAGTCCGCGTCCGGGTTAGGCATTGAGCCTCGCTCGTGCTTTTTAGAAACTCTTACGATACTTGCCATCTACGGAGACTCCGCCTAGCTGATCCCGGGCCATGCTGACAGACCAGCGTTTGTTCAGCTGATATTCACCCTGCACAATTTCACTTCCTGGTTGAGAGACATCGGTGGAGAACGTAAAGAGCAGATTCTTGGTGACTCGTTGTTGGATCGCAACGCGGGCGGATGGGTTCTGATTGTTTCCGCCAATCGTCGGGTCAATCTCCAGACTGGAGATTCCCGCGAGTTTTTGCACACCAGTACTAAGCTGACTCACAGCTTGCGAAGCAATCATGGAATCTGTGCTCTGACTGCTAGCTGCGGATTCCTGCGTGGTCTTTCCGCGAGCAATGAGATTGATGATGTCCGCCGTCGCCAGCGGCGGATCGGAAGCGTATGAGGTCGTGAGCTTGTCCAGAGGGCCACGCATACTGAGGGTGAGATTGTATTGCTCGACCGTCGTCGTCACCGATACGTTCATCACGGGATGCGTCTCGTTTGGGTCATCGAACGTAATGACACCTTTTTGTATCTCGTAGCGAAGATTTCTATAAAACAGCTCGCCTGACGTCAGGTTTGTGCGGCCGGTGATTACAGGATTGGCGGCCGTACCACTCACTTGCACGGCCGCCGTCCCGGCGATGCTGACCTGCGAACTCGTGGCACTCAAACTCTCTTGGGATTGCACGCCAATCGCCAGCTTCACTGTATCGGCGAATCCCGGCTGAGAAGGGATTGTCGTTCCCGTGCCGAACTGATCACCAAATTTTGCCAAATCGAAATCGGGGGTAAACGATAAGCTATCGATCAAAACACGTCCGTTGAGGGTCGACGCCTCTGTAGTGCCGCTGTAGGCGAGGTTTGCATCGAGCAGGGACCGCAAACCTTCTGGATACCGCAAGCGAACAGATTTTCCCTGCAATGCGAGGTTGAATTGCAAACTGGGCTTGTAAGCGATCGACCCAGTCAGTGTGACCTGCCCGCCTCCCACCTGTCCCGCCATCTTGGAAACCTGGAGATGATCATTGTTGATGTCGAGGATGCCGTTGAGCTTCTCAACTCCCATGGGAGCATCCGCCGTCGTCATGGCTACGTCCTTGAGCTGGACCCTACCTTGAACTGCCGGTTTCTCTGCCGAACCCGAGGAGCGAAAGTCGAGCGCGACCGTCCCAGAGCTTTGCACATCAGGTGCGATAATCTTCAGGATTCGCAGATCGATTGATCCCTGCGCAGAAAGAGTCGGTTCGGCTGTGCCACCGATGGGTAGTTGCCCTTGAATCTTGAGCGAAGTGCCTG
>Ga0210398_10005194_pt1 | contig 12119 bp, 7 predicted proteins | sample IncBWC4OmetaG_FD_161047 | JGI IMG/M metagenome (GOLD analysis project Ga0210398, IMG submission 161047) | Forest soil microbial communities from Barre Woods Harvard Forest LTER site, Petersham, Massachusetts, United States - Inc-BW-C-4-O | ecosystem: Environmental > Terrestrial > Soil >... | reverse complement strand
GCGTCGGTGTTGGTCTTGACGATGGTGTCTTCAAGGCGGTTCGACCGGCCTACGAACTTGCCCGTGTTGATATCGATCGCCACCAGCGCCTCGGTCTGGTTGATCACGATGTGGCCGCCCGATTTCAGCCATACCTTGGGACGCAGCGCCTTCTCGAGCTCCGCCGTGATGCCAAACTCGTCGAATATGGGGTTTGAGCGGGTGTACATCTTCACGCGGCCCACCAGGGCCGGCTGGAACCGCTGCACGAAGCCCAATACCGATTCGTAGAACTCTTCGTTATCCACCCAAATGTTCTTGAACTGCGAAGTGAGCTGGTCGCGCAGGATGCGCTCCACCACGTTCAGATCGTGGTGCACCAGCAGCGGCGCCGGCCGCCGCTCGGCCTTTTGCCGCATGTCGAGCCAGAGATTGTAGAGGAACATCATGTCCACGCGCAGCTCCTCTTCAGTGCGCCCATCGCCGGCCGTCCGCACGATGTAACCTCCCGGAATGCCGGTGCGGTGCGTTTGCAGCACGCGCTTCAGGCGGCTGCGCTCTTCCTCGCTTGGAATCTTGCGCGATACGCCGATATGATCGACGGTCGGCATGTAGACCAGGAAGCGGCCCGGCAGCGCGATGTGCGACGTGATGCGCGCGCCCTTCTGGCCCAGCGGCTCTTTGGCGATCTGGACGATGATTTCCTGCCCTTCCTTCAGCAGATCGCTGATGGACGGGACGATGCGCTGTTCGGTGCGCTCCGGGCGCTCGGCGCGCTCTTGGCCGCGATCAGACCGCTCGGCGCGCTCCGGGCGCTCAGTGCGTTCCTGACCGCGGTCGGGCCGCTCGGCGGGCTCCGGCCGTTCCGCGCGGCCTTCCACCTGCCGAGCTTCCTGCTGCGGCGGACGCCGCTGCCCTGGCTCCGGCGCTTGTCCCCGGCCGTCGCGTCCCCCGCGGCGGGAGCGCCGGGAAACGCGGTGCGGATAGCGCGAGCCTTGCTCGCGCAGAGTAGCGGTCAAGCTGGTAGGGATGCGCGCCGGCTCCGGTCCCTCTTCTTCGGTTACCGCGTCGCCCTCTTGCGCAGCCGGTTCCCCAGGCGCGCCTTCCTCAGACGCTTCCAGAGCTTCCAAAGCTACTTCCAACTGTTCGGCGGTTTCTTCCCCGGCAGCTTCGCTCTCGATTGCGAGGGCAGCCTCTTCGGCTTCCGCTTCCGCCTCTTCTCCGGCTTCTTCCTCGATAACCTCCGCTACCGCCTCCGCCAATTCGGCCTGCGGCTCCTCGGGCGGCTCGGCCGCGATTTCAGCCAACCTCTCCACTACCGGTTCCGGCGGCGCTTCCGCAGCCAGCCCCTTGGCCGGCATGTTCACCGGGGCAGGTACTTGATCTTCCGGTTGTAGAGCGGGTCCGGGGGGACCCGCGCAGACCAGGGGGTCTGCCCCACCTGATCCGCGCCTGTGCTTCGCCAGGGATTCGCCGGGCAGCACCAAGAAATCTCCGGCCGCTTGGACATCATGCTCCACGGGGCCGCTGGGCACAGTATCCGGTTGGGTTTGCGCCGGTTCTTCGCGGGGCTCTGGACGCGCCTCGCCTTCGGCCCGCGGAGAATAGTACTTCGAATCCGGCAGGCCGCTGCGTCCGCCTCCGGGACTTCCTCCAGGACCGCCTCCGGAACCCTTGTGCCCTCTGCGGCGGCGTCCACGGCGTCCACGCTGATCGCGATCTCCCCGGTCTCCGCGTTCGTCGCGGCGTCCGTGCGCGGGAGCGCCCGCAACAGCGGTTGCCGGCGGTGCGGCGCCGGGCGAAGCCGTCTCCAGCTCCGACTCCGGAGCCTGCTCCGGCTCAACAGATGGATTCACGACAGGGCTCGCGACAGGGCCCGTAACCATGCTGGAGACTATGCTAGTAACGACGGCAACCGGCGGCGTGGGACGATCCAGCTTGAGGATCTTCTCCTCCACGCTGGTCACAATCTTGTCGTATTCGTCGTTATCCTCGAAGAAGTCCGAAACGTAGAGAAATGCGTCCCGCTCCAGGCCGATATCGACGAACGCCGATTGCATGCCCGGCAGCACGCGCGTCACGCGGCCTTTATGGATGCTTCCAGCGAGCGAGTATTCATTCTCGCGCTGATAGAAAATCTCGACTACCTGATCGTCTTCCAGGACCGCGACGCGTGTTTCGTGGCGATTGGCTGAAACGATCAATTCCTTCGACATCGGACGCCTCCCCGGGAACATGGAGAGAGTCGGACCGGAAGGAGATGGAGCCCCGGCGTGTGCGTCTCGCGTTTCCCCTGGAAGGGGATCCGTCAAAACCTACAAATTCACGCTGGCCGGGCGACGGAGCAACGAACCTCATACGCCGCCGGCCGGGAACCACTCCTAGCGCCCCGGGAGAGCGCCTTGCGCGCCACTTTCCCAGGGATCTCTACACAGGCTCCCGAATCAAACTTCTTTAGTTGACAAACCTTCTGAGACGGACATTATTCACCAGCCCCAGAGCCAAAAAACTAGACCAGATACTGGAACCGCCAAAGCTCATGAACAGCAGCGGAATGCCGGTCACCGGCATCATCCCCGCCACCATTCCCACATTCACAAGGATATGGCAAAGCAACAAGGCTGCAATCCCCATGCAAATATACATGCCCGCTCGATCGGGCGCCATCTGCGCATTTTGAACGATGCGCATCAGTAATATAAAATACAACGAAAGTACGACTACTACACCTACGAACCCCTGCTCTTCGGCGAAAGCCGAAAATATGAAGTCCTTGTACGGCACCGGCAAAAAGCGAAGCCGCGTCTGCGTGCCCTTGGTCCACCCCTTACCGGTCATACCACCCGATCCGATCGCGATTTGCGACTGGATGGTCTGGTATCCCTTGCCCTGAGGGTCGGCGTCCGGGTTCATAAAACTCACCAAACGCTGCCTTTGATAATCCTTCAGAAAAACCGAACCCGCGGTAAGAGCCAACGCCCCCACTACGGTTATGGCCACGACATACTTCCAATGCAATCCCGCGAGAAACACACCCACCAGCAAGACGGCGATGTAAGTGAGCGCCGTCCCCAAATCCGGCTGCACTAAAACCAGCGCCGCCGGAACCAGAACCAAACCCGCCAGCTTAAGGGTATCCCAAATGTCCAAATCGTCCCTATGCAGGTCGGTCAGGAACCGGGCTACCAACAATATTATCACCAGCTTGACAAATTCCGATACCTGCAAATGGAATTGGCCGGGCAGCGGAATCCAGCGTGTGGAACCGAACGCCGCTTCGCCGCCCACGTAAGTCGCCAGCAGCACCGCCACCGAGAGGAGATAGAGGACCGGTACGTAACGCAGCAGCGAGTGGTAATCGATGGTGAGCGTCAGCCACATGAGGCCGAATCCACTCACTATGTAAAACGCCTGCGTCCACCAATCGCGGTACGAGCTGGTGTCAAGCGTGGCGCTGTAGATCTGGAACACGCCCACGATGCAGATCGCCAGCGCGATCGCAAGCAGCCACCAATCGATATCGCGAAGCGACAGATAGCGCGACATCTCAGTTCCGCTTCACCGCGGGCAGATTCATGCCACCTTGAGTTGGCAGGCTGAAGCGCCTGCCCCACTCGGGCAATTTCATGCCTACGGCCGAAGCCAACTTCTGCGTCACCGCGTCCTGCTGCTGCTTAAGCATCGCCACACGCGCTTTCTTGTCGAAGTAGGCTTTCAGCACATCGCGCACAATGGGGGCGGCGTATTTGCTTTCGGCGCCGTGCTCAAAAAACGCGGCCACCACAATCTCCGGCGCCTCGCAGGGAGCGAAGCCGACGAACCAGGCGTTGTCTTTGAAGTTCTGGCCCTGACCCTTGCCCTGGGCTTTCACAAAGTCCGCGGAGGCCACCTGCGCGGTCCCCGTCTTACCGCAGACCGCAATGCCGGGTATCGCGGCGCGGACGCCGGTACCGCCTTCGTTCACCACGCCGTACATGCCGGAGATCACGTCCTTGACGTTCTGCGGACTAAGACTCCAAACCACCGGCTGATCCTTGGCCGCGGCCTCCTTCACTAAATGGGGACGGCGCCATGTCCCGCCCACGGACAGACCCGCGATGGCACGCACCAACTGGAGCGGCGTCACCGTCAACGCGCCTTGACCGATAGACACGGAAATGGTTTCTCCGGCGAACCATTTCGTGCGGTAGTTGCGCAGCTTCCATTCCGGCGAGGGATTGGTGCCAGTGCGCTCGGCCGGCAAGTCGATTCCAGTCGTCTTGCCATACCCAACCAGGTCGGCGTAGTAAGCGATGTTGTCGATCCCCATCTTATTGCCGACGTTATAGAAGTACACATCGCAGGAATCCACAATCCCCTTGTGCAGGGCGACAGTGCCGTGGCCGCCCTTGAGGTGGCAGCGGTAATAACGGCCGTAGAACGTCGCGCCTCCGGGACAGTGTACGGTCCAGGTGTTGTCGATGGTTGCCGTCTCAAGCCCGGCGAGCGCCATGATCGGCTTGAAAGTGGAACCCGGCGATTGCGCGTCCTGAATCGCGCGGTTTAGAAGCGGATGATCCGGATTGTCGTTGATCTCCTTCCAATCCTTTGCCTTGATGCGCCCGGAAAACTTGTTCGGATCGAACGACGGCCGGCTGACCATGGCCAGCACCTCACCGGTATTCGGATCGAGCGCCACCACCGCGCCATTCTTATGTTCCACGCCCACTTCGGCTAGCCCCGTGTCCATCGAGAGCTCTGCCACGGTTTGAAGGTCCAGATCGAGCGTGAGTTGTAAGTCCTTGCCCGGAACGGCAGGCTTTATACCCAGCACCCGGCGAACTTGCATGCCGTTATCCACCAGCACCTGGCGCTGGCCGTCCACGCCGGTGAGCCAGTCGTTGTACTGCCGCTCGATGCCGAACTTGCCGATCACTTGTCCGGGGTCGTACTTGGCGTACTCCGGCAGGTCCAATTCCGGCTCGCTGATTTCGCCGGTATATCCGATAACGTGCGCCATCATGCCGTTCCCCGGATAGAGCCGGGGCTGCGCTTGAATCACCACCAATTCGGGGAAAAAATCGCGGTGCGAATCGACAAAGGCGAGGTCGGCCGTGGAGAGCTCCCCTTTGAGTACGATGGGCTCATACTTGGGCCGGCCGCGGTAGCGGTTGACACGCGCCAGCAGATCGTCGTAATCCAGATCGAGGCCCTGGGAGATCGGCCGCAAATGCTCTTCCTTCATCGATTCACGCGCCAAAAGCAGAGTGAAGGATGAATGGTTGTCCACGATCACCCGGCCATCGCGGTCGAGGATTCGGCCGCGCGGCGCGATGATGGGAACCGACTTGATGCTGTTGGCCTGCGCGCGCTGGTCGTAGACCTCCGGGTTCTGAACCTGCAGCCGCCAGAACCCGGCGATGAGGAGCAGGAAGATGCCCACGGCGCTGTATTGAAAAATGGCGATTTTCCCCGAGGCGAATCCGGTATCGTCGCGCAACGGCGGCTTGTCGGAGAGCTGCTGCTGATCGAGGTTCGTATCGGTTGGAGGCAGGGTCACAACTTCGCGCGGAATACCGCGCCCATCCATTATATTAGCAGGTGGGTCATGAACGTGGCGATCCGCTCGAATGCGTGCCGCGTTCACAATCGTGGGGACGCTTGTTCGGCCGGCCGCGAAGACGCGTTCACACGAGTGTGAACGCTGCACGCATAAGTGCGTGCGCCACATCAGGAATCGGAAGCTAAATGCGGCGGATCGCCTTGCTTATCTATCTCTCATTGCTGGTCAACGTCGTCGTCTTTTTTCACAAGCCGCTTTTCAGTTCCGATTACCTGTTCCCGTGGGATTTCCGCGGCGTCCAGCTTCCGCTGATTACGTTTCTGGTGGACGAGCTGCGGCAGGGCCGCTTCGCGCTTTGGAATCCTTACAGCTATTGCGGCTATCCCGTATTCGCCAACATCGAGGCGTGCTATTTTCATCCGCTGATCCTGCTGTGCGCGCTGATTGCCTCGCATGCGCCGGCGAGTCTGCCGCAGTTGCTCGAATGGGCGGTGGTGTTGCAGGTCTGGGTGGCGGGTATCGCGGCATACCATTTCCTGCGCGAATTGAATGCCGGACGGGCCGCGGCATGGACCGGCGCAATCATCTTCGAAACCGGCGGGTTTTTCGCGTCGCGCGCGGAGCACATCGGCGCCATGATGGCGGTGGCGTGGATGCCGCTCGCCTGGCTCGCGGTTCTCAAGCTGCGGAACGGATTCCAAATTCGCGAGGGACAGACCAGGAGGTCTGTCCTACCTAGCTGGTTGGCGGCGCTGAGTGTAGCGCTGGGAATGTCCATCCTGGGCGGATTTCCGCAGCCCACGCTGGCGGTCTTTGCATCCACCATGGCGCTGGCGATCTTTCTGGCTGTTTTGCGCATGGCGAAACTTCGGGTGGCGGGTTACGCTCTGGCGGCCTGCGTGTTGGGCATCGGCCTCGCCGCCATCCAGTTCATCCCCACCTATCAACTGATGCAAAACAGCGTCGCCAAATATCGCGCCGGATGGCTGGGCGCGGGCGGCGGCCTCTATTGGCAGAGCCTGGTGTCCCTGATATTGCCGAATCACTACTACCAATTCGATATGGCGCGGTTCCACGGACCGGGCGACATCAGTTTTCTGTACCTCTATTGCAGTGTCGGCGGGGTTCTGCTGGCGATTTTCGCGCTGGCGGTTTGCAGAGACCGCAACGCCGCGCTGTTGGCGTCGATGACCGCGTTCGGCTTGCTCTGGATGCTGGGCGAGCACACGCCCATGTGGCGCGCGGTGTATCCTCTGTTGCCGGTATCGGTTCGCATCGGCATCCACCCCGAGTACACGTATTGCATTTTCTGTTTTGGCGTGGCGGGGCTGGCGGCGATGGGCTTGCAGGCCCTGCCGCTGAAAGAGACGCTGCGATTCGCCATCGGCGTTCTGATCGCCGTGGATCTCTATCTGGCCGGGTCGGGCCGGCCCATGAATCTGGTTGCGGTCAAGGCTGAGCCGGGCGTTACTCACTATGCCTTCGAAGGCAGCGCCCCATTGCTCTATAACGTGAGGCTATTGGTTGGCCGGCAGACGCCGCCGTGGCGAATCGACAACACGGAAGACGCAGGTCTCGATTGGGCCATTCAGGCGCCCATCAGTGGAATACCCACCGCGAACGGCGTCAGTCCACTGGCTCTCGAAAACGAGATTCAGCTTCGCCTGTTTCTGCACGATGGCTTTCCGTGGGGCTGGTATTATCCGGTCGAGAAACCGGAATCGCCGGTTCTCGATGTAATGAACGTGAAGTACGTCGTCACCGGTTCCAAGTATGCGGAACGGCTGACTGCGGCGCCGCGCTTCCGGCATGTGGCGCATCTGCCGCTGGGCCTCGAGTTGTTCGAGAATCTGGCGGTGATGCCGCGATTCTTTCTGGTCCATGACGCTGTTCCCGAAAGCTCGCTGGAATCGACGAGGCGGCTGATCGCGAGTGGCGTGGTGGATCTGCACCGGATAGCAGTCACGGACCGGCCGATTTCTTTGCAGGGCGCGCATGGCGCGGACCAGGTGGAGACAGTCGATTACCAACCGGGATGGCTGCAGTTGAAGGTGACCACGGAGCAGCCTGCGCTGCTGGTGCTTGCGGAGAGCTACTATCCGGGATGGAAGGCGTGGGTGGATGGCGCGCCGGCGGAGATTTACCGGACCGACATCGCGTTCCGCGGGGTCGCCGTGCCGGGCGGAAGCCATACGGTGCGGATGGAATTCCGGCCGGCGATTCTTCCGATTTCGATTGCGGTGTCGGCGGGAACGGCGGGGCTGCTGGGGTTGTTTTGGCTGGGGCGGAAGCGGAAAGGATGAGCGACTGCGTGAAGGCAACGGGAATCGGAAAGCGCCCGCAGGCCGGCGTTCTGCGCTTACTTCATGACTTGCCACACGATCAGCGCGGCGGCGGCCATCCATCCCAGTGGTCCCAATGAGATCATTCCCAGAGGCGTCGCCCTAAACCTCCTGACTCGACCGCGCGACGTGAGCGGAGGAAGCCTGCGCTCAGCATCCTCGATTCCCTCTTTTTGTTTTCGCTCGAATTCTTGCTTCGTCTGAGGGAACTTCGGTCCCAGAGCTTCCGTTAATTCGGCCACGTGCCCTCGGAAGAACCATGCCCATCCCTCTAACTCGGGATCTGGCGATTCCCCCGTGAGAGTAAACCAGAGGAACCGCAAGTTCAGCCACCGGCCGGGCTCGGAGATCGAGGCAACCTCGACTTCAAGTCTGCTTTTATCGCGAACAAAGCGCAGGCGGAGCGAGTCGGATTGGAGCGCTATAAGCGCGTCATCGAAGTACCTAGGGGAGTATTCCTCATAGTCCACACGAAATCTGAGAGCGTCGAATAACCATGGCAATCTCTTAGCTACCTGCGTTCCCAAAGGGCCAGTCATAAGACCAGTATATTAGGTCACTTAGCACGCCGTTTCATAAATACAGTCTCGTATTTGGAATAAGACCACTCCCTCACGGTCGTGGCTCCGAACCGAGTCGTGCGAGTGTTGCGTGGCTGTTAGTCGCCAAGCGATGAATTAAAGTTCGGCCAGCAACGGTGCTTGAGATACCACCGAATCGACCGGTCTACTTCATGGTGCGAATCGCGGCGACCACGTTGTCCAGGTCCGCGCCGCTCACGGGCTGAGCTTTCATCTTCCCCACGCCCTTCGTGATCGAGACCTTCAGGTCGTCATCGCTTTTCCCCTGGATGGCAGGGTCGCCCATGGGCTTGATTCCCATCGCCTTCGCCATCCCGGCGGAAGGAGCGCCGTCGGCTCCGTGGCAGCTCTTGCACTTCGCCGCATAAATGGCTTTGCCGGCGGCAGCATCCGCGGCCAAGGCTGCGGTCGTCATCAGACTGGCCGTTCCACAAATTAAACCAGCGGTAATGAGATTGCGAATAGTAGCTTTCATGCTTCGATCTTGTCCTTGAGACTCAGGTGAGCCGTATCGCGGATAAACATCCCCGATAACACAATCATGGAATCCTCACTCCGGCCGCGTCAAGGCGATTCGAGGCGCCGGGCAAGTCATCGGAGGATTATACGTGTCTGCCCTTGCGGGCTGAAGCCGCGGAGGGTTCGGCGCCGTACGTTCGCCGGTAGTCACCGCATAGGTGGGCGAGTGGGCAAAGCGAAAAGCCGGCTTGCAGCCAGGATTGGCTGCCCCACAGCAAAATCGAACCCAACCGGGCGGTGTGCGGCACACACTTACGCCCGGTCGCGCAGCTTATCCAAGAAATGAAATACCGCGACCCCGATCACCGCATTCAGCAGCGCCAACAGCGCGGTCCGCTGCGGCTCCAGATCCATCGGCTGACTGAGCAGCGCGCGCACCATTACCCAATAGAGCACCTGGTGAAAAATGTAGAAGAAGAACGTGAGCACCAGCCGCACCATGGCATGATCCACGTCGATGCGCAGACCCACGGAGGCGGCGAAGTAGCCCACCAGCGTCTTGACGATGCCGAACATGCCGAGCGGGTGCTTGCTGAGCGAATCCTGCGCCAACCCGACCAGCGCGCCCACCAGCAATCCGTTGATCTGGCTGCGCCGCACCAGGGCGAAATACACCACTACCAAAAATGGCATCTCCACGAAACGCAGGAAGTCGAAGAAACGCGGAAGGAAAAACTGGAACAGGATGGCCGCGAGCGCCACGACAATCGATACCCACGCCCGGAATCGCGACTTGTTGCCTTCCCGTTGGCTGCTGAGAAGAATGCGGCTGTCCGAATAATCCATCAGCGCCCGCCGCCTCCAGGTGGAACGGCCGGAGATTTGGCAGGCGGCTTACCAGGGGGCTTGGCGGGCGTGGCGGCTCCATCCGGCTGTGTTGGCGCCTGAGCGCCATTCTGCTTTGACGGCGGAGCGTCGTTTTGTTTTGGCGGCGGCTGACCGCCATTCTGCTTTACCGGCGCTTGGCCGCCGGGGGGCAGCGCCAGATTGAAGTTCGGCGGCTTCTGTCCCGGCAGGTTTTCGCCGAAAACGTGATTCTGCGCGTCGCCCAAAGCTTTATAGTGCGCCCGCAAGCGGTCGGCTTCGGTGGCCGGCGCCGTGCCGCCCGAGGTAGCCGCGGGCGCGCCACTGGCATCGGCGGCCGCCGGGGTCTTGACTGCGTCCGGCGGCGCCGGAGCGATATACACCGGTTGATTGCCCGGCGGCGTATCCGGAATCTCCTGATGCACGCCCGAAAGGATAATCAGCATATCCTCCAGGCCGTGCTGCAAGCCGCTCGGTTCTACTTGAATCTCCTTGAACGGTTGCGCCTCATGCACGGCCGTGACCATGCCTACGGGAAAACCGCGCGGGAAGATGCGGTCGTCGCCCGACGTGTAGAACCACTCGCCCACTTCCACCTTCTCTTCGATGGGCACGTAGTCCACTTTGCAGGGGCCGTTCCCTTGCCCTTTGAGCGTGCCGCGCGCCTGGTTCTTCGGCGAGACCACTCCGGCGGCGAAATCGGGGTCGGTGACCAGAAGAACTTCCGACGCGGTCGGATAAGCCGCGATCACCTTGCCCACGATGCCATCGGGCGTCACTACCGCCATGCCTCGCTCCACGCCCTCCACCGAGCCGCGATCGACATAGATGGTTTTCGAACTCGAACCCGCGCCTGCGCCGATGGTGCGCGCGGCCAGCGTCTTTGATTGCGTGGTCGATTGAAAAACCTGCAGGGCGCGCGCGCGGTCCGCCTGGCTCAGCTCGTTACGCAGGAAAATGTTGTCCATCTTCAGCTTGCCCACTTCTTCGCGCAGGCGCCGGTTCTCAGCGTCCGCATCGCGCAGAAAAACGTAATTGTGCAGAAACCCGAAGCTGCCGCCGCGGATCCACTCCACAACACTCGCGACAGGCGTCACCGCCGTCACGGTCCACACGCGGATGAAGGGGATGTCGCGGTTATTCTTGACCTGAACGGCGAGCAGAATGAGCTGCGCGGCGATGACCAGCAGCAAGACCGTGATGTTCCGGTACCGGTTGAGAAGCGACTCCATACACGCCGTCCCGGGGCAGTTGTCCTTAGTCTATCGAAATCTTGCGCAACAGCCGGAAATCGCTCAGCATGCGGCCGGTTCCGAGCACCACCGAAGCCAGCGGATCGTCGGCTATGGAAACCGGCAGACCGGTCTCCTCGCGGATGCGCTTATCGAGATTCTTGATGAGCGCGCCGCCGCCGGTGAGCACGATGCCGCGGTCGCTGATATCGGCGCTCAGCTCGGGCGGCGTGCGTTCCAGCGCCACGCGGATGGCGTTGATGATGGTGGCGATGCACTCCGAAAGCGCTTCGCGGATTTCGTCGTCGTGAATCGTGACCGTGCGCGGAACGCCCTCGATCAGGTTGCGGCCTTTGATCTCCATGGACAGCGGTTTGTCGAGCGGGTAGGCCGAGCCGATCTCGATTTTGATGGCTTCGGCGGTGCGCTCGCCCACCAGCAGGTTGTACTTTTTCTTGAGGTACTGCATCACGGCATCGTCCATCTCGTTGCCAGCCACGCGCACGGAGCGCGAGTAGACGATCCCGGAAAGCGAAATGACAGCGACGTCCGTAGTGCCGCCGCCGATATCCACCACCATGTTTCCCGAGGGCTCGGTGATAGGCAGCCCGGCGCCGATGGCCGCGACCATCGCCTGCTCCACCAGATGCACTTCACTGGCTTTGGCGCGGTAAGCCGAATCCATTACGGCGCGCTTTTCCACCTGCGTGATTTCGCTGGGCACGCCGATCACAATGCGCGGATGAACCAGCATCTTGCGGCCGTGCGCCTTCTGAATGAAGTAATTCAGCATCTTCTCGGTGACCTTGAAATCGGCGATCACGCCGTCTTTCATGGGCTTGATGGCGACGATATTGCCGGGCGTGCGGCCCAACATTTCCTTGGCCTCTTTGCCGACGGCTTCGACATCCCCGGTATTTTTATTGATGGCGACAATGGACGGTTCGTTGACGACAATGCCCTTGCCTTTAGCGAAGACGAGAGTGTTGGCAGTTCCCAGGTCGATGGCGAGATCCGACGAAAAAAGGCTGAAAAGAGAGCGTAAATTCATGCTGTATGTTGTTTCATTTCGAACACTGGGCGAGCTTCGGGAACCCGGAGCCGGGTCTAACTGCATGGT